>SDBU01008839.1_pt1 | contig 11382 bp, 16 predicted proteins | sample 2277071 | NCBI WGS metagenome assembly SDBU01 (sample SAMN10397929, study PRJNA504765) | marine sediment metagenome | isolation source: marine sediment core GS08_GC12, 126 cmbsf | place: Arctic Ocean: Gakkel Ridge, Loki's castle | collected 2008 | reverse complement strand
TTACCAGCGGGATGCCAGCTAGTTCCGTCTCCATCAGGTCGGTACGGCGCAGTCGCTTGAGGGCGGCCTTAATGCGGCGGTCGTCTGTCATTGCCTGCAGGGTTGGCAGGGCCGCCTTGCCTTGGAGGGCGATGTCTATCTTGCAGTCGGCGCCGATCACGGTCAGGAACATGAGAAAGGGACAACTGCGATAGTCCTTGTCGAAGCGCTCCTCCAGCTCGTGGTAATGGTTGATGACGGCGAAGCCGTCGGTAACCAATTCCCCGGCCCAGGAGATCTGCTCGGTTACGATCTCAGTGATTTCTCGGTGGTATTGGTTATTCGCCGCCACGTCGTTGCCAACCACGACTCCTGACAACTTGACATGTGTGACACCGGCGTCACGCAGCTGGGAGCAAATCTCGTGGATGTGCCGGCAGTTGTCTCGACTAATAATAAAACTGACGCCGAGCACGCAACTACTACCGCGCGCCGCGAACGCCTCGATGTTTCGGATCAGACGTGTAAACGCGTCGGCGGTGGCGCCACGCGAGGTTGAGTAACTGGCATCGTCCCAGGCGTCGAGCGAGACCCGCACCCAGGTGCCGTGAGCAGCGAAGGCCTCGGCCACACGGCCCTTCAGGTTGGTACCATTGGTCAGCGCCCCCACCCGCACGCCGCCGGTCGCCAGCCGTTCAATACATTCGGGGAGCGTGCGGTAGAGCAGCGGCTCGCCGCCGCCGGAGAACGTCACCGCGCGCACCCCCATGGCGATGAGGTCGTCGACGATCTCCATCATCTTGGCGGGCGGGATGCTGTCGGCCTCGCGCATGTCCTCGCCCAGGCGCAGGTTGCCGACCCGGTAGGCGCAGTACCAGCAATCGTGGTTGCACAGGTTGGTGGGCTTGATCCGCACGTGGACGGGGGCGACCACGGTGCCTTGCCCAAGCGCCTTCAGGTGGCCTTCGTGGCCGAGAACCTTGAGGTTGCTATAGAGCCGGTCCATCGCGCGCGCTCAAACTTCCAGCGTCCGTGGGCACAAGACCCGGAAGAAACAAATCAGGAGCGTTCCATAAAGCCAACTTCCTCTCCCAATTTATTTTTCCAAGTGGGGTGTCATCAACTTTATACGCAACTATAAAAGAACCAGAAAGTTCAGAGGAATGAGTCAATGGCACAAAACGTTTGAAAGTCATTGAAAGATCTTCATGTTTCCCAAAGAGATCCATGAGATCCTGAAACCCAAACTCACGGATGTGCTCTCTATTTCTCTCGGGATAATCTAACCACATATCATATTCAATCGGACCCCACGGAATGCTGATCACTATCCATCCCCCAGGCTTCACAACTCTTTCCAAAGTCTCAAGCACCTGTGTTGGGTTCAAAACATGCTCAAGCACTTCAAAACAAAGGGCGGCATCATATTGATTATCCAAGACTCTCAATTCTAACGAATCTTCATCCCCAACAATGAAATCAAATGAATCTGGAAAATTAGCATACCTAGCCACTATTTTCCTGGCTTCTTTAATAGAAGTGCCATCAATATCCACACAAGTCCAACGTTTGCCAAAAGCATTATGCATGTGAATGGCATACATTGCTTTGGAACATCCAAAATCCAGTATCTTATGGACATTAGGTAATTGCTTAACAATAGAAGCCAACTGAAAATATCTGTCATTGCTCGGGATGACATGAAACATATCCACCTTAGCTTCTATCTCTCCAGCCTCCTCATACACTCGGGCATACTCTTTCACTGAAAAGAATTGTGGCCAAAACTTATGAATGTAATCTCTAAGCTGCTCTGCTCCAGGATCATTAACATTGGTAAGTAAAAGGGAGGCAGCTTCAACATCAGCCCTAACTAAGAACCACTTGGCCATCCTGACCAAATTGTGGGACATCACAGAACAGTCCCACTAGCAAGAAGCCTGAACATGACAAGACCACAATCACCATGCTTCTTCGCGAATATCTCCTGAGCCTTCTGAAGCAGCAGAGCCAAATGTTGCCCCCCATATAAATCAACGTGGGTGATCCTACCAAAATGGCCAACCAATACTCTCCAATTACGATACATCTTCTTATTAGTCTGATAGATTCGCATGATCAGATCTGTGTCTGACATTATGCTCTCATAATCAGTGTCAAACAACCACCCAGAACGAAACATCATGCAAGGACCATAGATTCCTTCTTCGATTTTGTTCAATGGAACTTGCTTCATATCAGAGGCAGCGAGACAAGCAGCCCCACAATCAGGGAGATTAAAGCAATCCAACATAGCCTCAAGCCATCCGTCCTGGGGATAGATGTCATTTCCTGTATGGACGATAAATTCCCCCTCGGCAACTTCGATACCAGAATTCAGATCGCGGACCATCGTAGTTACTTCCGGATGATGGACGTATTTTGTAAGAGTGACGGTCGGGCCACATAGATTATCAAACCACTTTTTGAAACAGTCCGACTCAGTCTCAATGATAATCAATTCAAAGGGAACCTTGGTTGTACATCGCATTATTTCAATGCAGGTTTCTGTCATAAGCCTTTGCCACTCATGCCTGATAATGATAGGCAACAAAACTGAAACTTTCGGAAATTCAGACATCACGCTCTACTCCAACCAGTTGCACAAAGATCAGCAGGAATCAAAGCTGACTGACAAACTATTCCTATCTCCCCAGTCTCAATACTTTGAGCAGTCACAGCTAACATCCCACAACAGTAGTGAGGACCCAATTCCAACGCTAGAACATCTCCCAACGACTCACCATCAAAGAAGGCTCGATATACAGAGCCACTTTGAACAGTAAATACATTATCTCCTGACATGGCATTTACTAACCAAAAAGAAGCAACCATATATAAAACAAAAGCTCTAAAGCATCTTCCGGAGCTATTGGCTCAACAGGAGGGGGAAGCTCAGGAGGAGGGTCTTGATCACTAAATAAAATCCAGATATGAAAAAACATCCTATTCCCCTTTCATGCAATAAACCAGTAGTAATCTCCTGTATAACCAACCTCAACAAAAAGCTTCTTCCAATCATCAACATGCATATACGTCTTACCAGTCAATACCCACTGAAGAAGCCTCTTACGCTCTTTATCATTCCTCCAAGCATCTATAGTAATAAAAGAATGTCTCCTCGACACTCTCTCAATTTCCCGCAGGGCTTGTTTACAAAGCTCAGGTTCGAGATTGTGGATTGAAGCCAAAGATATAACGAGATCGAAGGAGTCATTGGGAAAGGGAATATCAACAGCACTTGCCAAACGCATATATGGTCTCATCTCAGGTTTGGCATTATCAAGAGCATATTGAGAAACATCTATTCCATATATCTGAATGTCAGGCATCAACTGCTTAAAATCAAACATCATGAAACCTTTGGCACAACCAACATCCAAAATCAAGGCGGTGTCAGGAAGATGATAGTAGTCTCTGAAGACTTGCACAACCCTCTGAAAGAAACGAGCATGGTAGTAATAACCACCATATCCAGTCTGCCGATCACCATCAAAAAACTCTCTCCCGAACTGACCCGCAATCTTGATATTCTCTTCCGTGACCCGATCGTCACGTTCACTCATTTTTCGCGTTGCCGGTGGATAAGCCCACATCAAGTTTATTTCTCTTCCCATATTGCCCTCCTCTCTTTGTCCAATTTCAAAGCCAGCTCCAAACCCTTTCTCACATCAATACTATCAACATCAACAGTCTGCTCAAGTGGTTGATGTGTGAGCTTTCTAGTCGGAGGACTAACCAATATTTCAGCTGCTTCCTCCCTTGAAGAAGCAGAACCAATAAATTTGGCTATTTCCCAAAAACGTCTTCGTATCTCTTCATACTCAACTCTAAAATATCTGCTACCTCTCGATAAAGAATAGGTAAATCTATCATTCCGAATCAACCGCCATAGAAACCCAGGAAAATGAATATGGTTAATCCTATGATGTCGTTGAATCAGCTCCCTTTTAAGTAAATCACTCAAACTTAAAACAGCGTCCTTCAACCACACATCCTTTTGAATTGGGACGTCTGTTCCTTCATGATAGAAACCTCGGAAAGAAGATAATAGGATATCATGCAAATTACGAGTGACATGTATTATAGAGTATCCCCGCACCACCCTCCTAGTTATCGCCTGATCCTCCAAAGTGAAAGCTCTCGGATCAAAAGTCAATTTCATCCCAGATGAAACCCTGCGATTCACTCTAGATTCCAATTCATCAAAAGCAGACTTCATGCTAAATCCAGGGACAGAGTATTCCTTATGAAGAGAAATGAGCTTAAACTTCTTACCCATTAAAGTAGCTTTGCCCAAGGAACTAGGGGCCAGGGGCAAGATATGATGTGGGCGACATTTCAAGTCATGATCCACAATCACATCTGACAACTGACCCAACATCAATGAAAGCCAAGTAGAGCCAGTCCTCCCATTCGATATGATTAAGAAACGACTCATAGCCGATAAGCCTTCTCTACTTTTAGCAAAGCTTCTACTATATCCTCAATATCACTCTTCTTAAAACCTTCGTGGATAAGGAGATTAAAAGAGCTGTCCCGAAAGGCGATTGCATTAGGAGTTTTATTCCCCCACCATTCGTATCGGTAAGGCTCATACCAAGGCCACTCAACAACCACCTCACTATAATGTGGATTGACCATCACTCCTTCAGCAGCAACGGCCTGGGCAAATTCTATCTTACTGACATTGATAGTATCTACATCTACTACTATTGGATAGAAGAAAATTGAGGGGTCACCATATTCTTCATACTCATACAATGAAAGTGTTGACGAATTTGGATAAATAAAATCATACAACCAACCAAAAATCTCCGCTCTCTTTATGACGGTGTCCTCCAACTTTCCAAGCGAAGCCAACCCAATAGCACAAGAAATCTCATCCAGATTAAAATTCAACGAAGGGAGAAGTAAACTCTTGGCATCCTTCGAATCAAAGTCTGGTCTAAAAAAGGGCTTGCCTCTATCAGCATAAGATCTAGCGATTTGATAGAGATCCCAATCTTTTGAGTAAACAATCCCTCCACAACTCCCCGTGACCAAACTCTTACTATACATCGTAGAGGCTGCGGACATATCTCCAAAGGTTCCAACCATCTTCCCGTCAATACGAGCACCATGAGCCTGGGAGCAGTCTTCTATAACAAAGAACCCAAGCTCACGAGCAACTTCCATCACTGAAGGCATATCAACAGGAAAACCCCCAGAATGAGTAATCAGGGCTATTCTAGTATCAGGAGTAGCAACTTTAGAAATTGACTCCCCATCTACATTCATAGAGCCAGGAGCAGAATCAGCCACTACCCCTTTGAAGCCCGCCAGGACGCCCGCCATGGCGTCTCCAGGGTTGGTGATAGGAGATATGATCATATCCCCCCCCCCTTCTGGAACTAAAGCCCTCAGGGCGATGTATAAAGCAGTTGTTCCACTATTCACGGCATCAGCAAACCCACCTCCATGATATTCACAATAAGCGTCCGTGTATTTATCCTCCATTTCTCCCTGGAAGCACCAATCAGAATCTTCACCACAGGCAAATCTCCCCATAGTAAAATTAACGGCATCGACCACAGCTTTTCTATGCTCCCCCCTTCTTGGCCAAGGAGTAATCCTAACCTTGGCCCCTCCATCGATTGCTAAGTTTGCCATGGCATTTCTTCCTTTCCAGATATGAAGATATACCCCTCTTTATTGTTAATGGGGAGATCCTCTTTAGTTTGGACTCTTCTCCAACCTATCTTCTGAGAGAACGCCCTAACCAGACTCGAGCGGGAAATGTCGAAATAAGCTTGTTGAAAATAATCGTACAATTGGTCTCTGTTCTCTTCATTATGAATCTCAACAAAAGCATCCATATATTGCCACGTTTCGTGAGGGATGGTCCTCACTATAACTCCCTCATGCCCCTCCACATTGATCTTCATCAGATCAGGGAAATGCCCTATCTCTTCAAAAGTGGTGGTAGTTACTTCCATCTCAACAGACGGACCATAGAACTTTCTAGCTCCAATAAGATGACTCGCGGTAGTATTCCCTTCAACACGAACAAATCTTGAGCCCCCAACTTTATCTGAAATAGCTATATTATGACATCGAAAGAGATCCCCGTTTTTCTCCAACTCAACAAAAACTAAAGGATCTGGCTCAAAAGCCTCAACCACATAACCAAGGGAAACTGCAACAAGAGAATCAATTCCAACGTGGGCCCCAACATCAAAGAAAGTAGAATATCTAAAAGAGTTGCTTTTGTAAAATTGGTATAGAAGCATCTCACTTAAAGTAAAGAAAGCCCATGAGGACATCCCACCCATTTTAACTTTAGGCCAATGGATATTATGCAGAGGGCCAACATCTAATCTGTCCGAGTCCAACTCCTTAAAATATGCAACAATCACACTGTCCAAAAGATCAAACAAATAGCCACCCCTATCATGGAATTGAGAAAGAGATGGGATGGCTTCAAAAATCTCATTTACTAACTCTACTCTAGTCACACTCTATCCTCCCATCTCTGCAATCATCTTCCAAAACTCTTCTTTCATAATTTCAAAAGTAAGTTGCTCTTCCCAAGTATGTTTCTGGAACTCTGAGAACCAGGGGAGACCTTCTTCCCCCTTCAGTCCAATTGAAGCGTACCACCACCCCTCCGGGGAAGGGCAAGAGTCATATGGGATAAGAGCACCAAAAATCACATATTTGGCTTTATCACTAAACTCTAGAAGAGTAGTATTACCCCCACTCATAGCCATATTCAGATGGGCCTTTTCATATAAAGCCAAACGAAAATCTACGTTAGCTGAAGCCCAAGGAACGGAAGCAAATCCTTCAAACTCAGGGGGAAGATCTTGCCAACACTTAGAAGCGTCCCGCATTACTACAACATTAAAACGATTTGCAATAGTCTCTGCAAATTTAGCCCACATCTTGTTATCACTATTGCGTACTGGCCAATACTCAGCTTCCCTTAATACTAAAACAATTAGTGGACGCCCATCCTTAAACTTATGCTCATACCACTGATTCACATAATCAACCGATTGCTCCGAAGGATATGGCCTTGGGAGGTCTTCTCCTGCTCTATAATTATCAACAATAGTCTTAGTCAAATATGGATAAGTGTGATATTCCTGAGTAAACACTTCAATATTGCTAACAGAAGCTCCAAACAAAGGACAACAAGCCCTTACTACCTGCTGAAGCATCCACTTACGATGAATAAGACCTGGTGGATTTTTATCCTTCCTAAACCCACCAGCAGGCCCAGGCTTGATATACACTTCAAGGGAATCATCCCCACAACGTCTTTTAGCCATCTCCGCAATTACTAACCAAGTCACAAAATCGAATGTGGGAGGGGCATGAGTTAAATCATATACTGCTAAATGCTTGTTAGCCATTTAACCACACCCATGACAAATCATACAATGAGGATAATCATCAAGAAACTGACATTCCAATAGGGTTCTTCCATCTAGCTCAGCCTTAGTCTTTATATCCGGCAACCACTTTTCAGGGACATTATCTCTTCTTGAAAGTAGCAATCCAGTTAGATCATACTCCCTGACTCGGTAAGGCTCAGTAGGGATCAACCGAAAACCATCCACTACTTTGCATCCAGCTAGGGGCGCGATCACAACCACATTTCGTAGAAAAGGATTTTTACTATAAACCCTAGGATTCTTTGGGGCCCAACAAGTCTTGAGCAGACAAAAGATTACAACTCCCACACAGAAAACCCCTATCCCTATCACAATGATTTCATTCATGCTCCAAGCCATTCCAAACCCTCCTCTATTGATACGATCTCCCAACAGGTCAACTTGCTTTCAGGATTAGCATTCACTACTTTCCCTCTAGCTTCAAAACCTTTCTCTCCATCTTCTCCCTTACTTAGATGCTCAAGGCTTTTCCACCCAGCAGAGAGATTAACAGTATCCCTCGGAATTGTCCTCCTTCCATCAGCTATATTTTTATCTCCATACCCTTCCTCTCCATAATACATCTGACCATCTCTAGCCTCTCCCCCATCAGCTCCGAAGACAGAAATTCTTTGTACTCCTGACTTCAGCAAAACCGCAACTAGAGTTCCAACAGTCAGCACTTCAAAAGGAGCGGGATCATACAACTGCACCGCATCTTCTGGAGGAGTGAAACGATCTCCTTCACAAATCAAAGGGAGTATTCTATGCCGATTGAGTTTGATAAACTCGTTTCCCTCGTCTTTAAGAAGAGTGACAAAATGACGAAGAGCAGTAGGTCTAGTTAGATAAACGCAATCCAAAGGTTGTTCAATAAACTCTTTGATGTTCTCCCACTCCTCACTAATACGAGGGAGGGCAGCACTAAATAATACTTGAGATTGCAATCCTCTTGGCCACAAGATACGCTTCTCAGCAGCCATCCATCTATTCATTGAAGCGTAACAGACATAACTAGGAAGATGCTTATCTTCAAGAAAAGAGATAGAAGGACCTTGGCAAAACACAGCCACCGATCTATTACCAATAACCCGGCGCAGCCTGTCCATTACATAGTACTCGCAGGCCACTTTCCAGAAGCAATGTTTCTATCCCGAAGAGTGAGATACTCAGGACACTGGATAATCTTCTTTCCCTTACCCTTCTGCTTTGCCCCGATATGGGGAGGAATAACTGAGCTCGACTTCCGATCCCAACTAACGGTGTGTTCCGGCCTTACCTTCAAAAGACCAGCAGCTTCAGCCAGGACCAGGCCGAGAAGCCCTTTATCCTTACCCGTAAAGGCAGCCGAGCGATCCTTACGGGCTTTCCCAACCTTGTTCCTATTATCCACTTTTCTCTCCCAATCTAATTACTTCCAAACCTTCCTGATCCGGGATATACCGCCAGGGATCGATCACGACCGACCCTCTAGCGAAAGGCCAATCCACAAACTCCGGATGACGACACCCAATTAAATATACATATGGAACATTCCCAGTGATTTGCTTTCCTTCAACTCTAGGATCGTGCAGGGAAACTGGATAACCTCTCTCTTCCAAAATACTCTGAACAAGAAGGGCTGGGCTTCCTACTGTTAAATCTGTTTCAGGTTTGAAGGCGTAGCCAAGAATCTGAAGTGGATGCCCATAATGACCACAATAACTAATCATTAGATTAGCCAACCACTCAGCCTGATCTTCACGACACTGCATTAGATCATCAAAGAGATCGTGACTCAAACCAAGTTCACCAGCCAACCAGGACATAGCAATATTATCTCTTGGGTGACAACCACCTCCGTCACCCATACCTCCAGACATGTAAGCAGGGCTTATCAACCGTCGGGTAGCCTTCTTTAGAGCACCAGTCACCTCATCAACATCAGCCTCCGGAATCTTATGGCAAATCTCCATGAGCGTATTAACGAAAGAAATTTTCTGGCCAATGTAAGTGTTATAGGACACCTTAGTTAATTCAGCAGATGGAATTGACATCCGTATCACAGGAGGCTGGGGACCACCATAGGGATCACTAATAATCGTCTTATAGAATTCTTCCACCCTATCCAAAGCCCATTCATGATCACTACCAGCAAGGACAAATTCAGGGTGATAAAAGTCACGCATCGTTGTACCCATCGCAATGAATGATGGGTTGTAGACCAGAGCAGCATTCTTCGGTAAATTAGGAAGGAGACATCGCCTCATCGTCCCAGGAAGAACTGTCGAGATAATACAAACAACGATCTTCCGATCCTGATCAGCAATCAAGGAATTAAGTTGTTCCTGGGCTTCTATGAGGAAGCTATAGTCAAAATCAACTCTCGTGTCTGGAATTCGAGTAATCCCCTCATACTCTTCTTTATGTGGAGTTTGAACAGACACGAAAATAATATCACTATGAGCCACCACTTTTTCCATCGAACCAAATCTAAGATTTTCACATCTAGCCAGATGGTCGTTGAAATCACTATATCCATCTGGCCCCGTCTCCCGATAGGGTTGAGGCTCCAAACTCATCCTGGATGAGTCCAGATCATAACCCATCACATCATGCCCAGCATTGGCCATGCATACCGCTACAGGCAAGCCTAGTTTTCCGAGCGCCACGTGACCAATTTTTTTGCCAATTTTTGTCATGACCTTCCCCTTCCTATGCCTGAGTTTACGTCTTAGAAGAACAGTCTAATTACCATCCTCCTCAATCAATATAATACTAAATCCTGCGGACACTTCAGGGGTACCCGCAGAGCTTTTTGCTCTTATCTCAATATCTGTCTTAGCAGGAATTTCAATTGGAACTTGATGGGCCAGATCTATGGAATTTCTAAATAAAGTAAATTTATCTTTGATTTGAAACACCTCCCCGAAAGGACGTCTAAACACCTTAACTGTAACAGAATTATTAGCATCTCTTTGAGTAGTTGCAAATACATCTGTTAGATATCCTCTATGACTATTTGGAATTGTGTACGCTGCCATCAATGTTTGATTATCTGCTGAATCAACCACGGCACAAATTGTATCAGGAACCCCAGTAGTCAAGCTCCCAAGCCCAGCATAGACTACCCCAACATTCGCTAGAGCAGACCCAGCCGATCTAACAATCATCCTGAAGATGCGATTGTAGTATTCATTGGTAAGAACAGCAGTCTGCCCATTCAAGGCCACGATCTCATTTTGGAAAGCCCAGTCAGAATTCACTCCATACACTTGAATAGTATGAGCTCCGGTACTCCCATCATCATCATTGGCATGACCACTAGATAACTTAATCTGCTGAGCCGATCCTTGATATGTGATCAGTCCTCCAGGAGTCCAAACAGTTTCAAAAGAAGTTCCCACAGAATCATTATAACCAAACTTAAATTCACTACTAATACCAGCAAACTCCCCACGAGGAATAGCTAAGGCCGGGTAGGGACTTCTCGAATACGCAACAAGATCAGAAAATGGACGATGCCCCATAACTCAACCCCTTTTGAAACCACGAATAACAATAACTCCCCAGAATACAGGCCACACCACAGCAAAGAAAACCATCATACCTTCCATTATAATCTTTGTTGCCAGGATCGGCTTCGTATTTATTCGATCATAGGCGGCTACAAAAATCAAGATAGTCACGACAAATCCAAACAGGTAAATAGTTTCGAGAGGAGTAAACATTATTTATTTCCTGGAATCAACCAACTCCCCACCCTCTCCAGCTTCCTCGTATCCTTCATCACCAGGCTCAAGAACCTCTACATCAGGTTCCAGGGCTTGATCCTTAGGCCAGGGCGTTTGCTTTATCCTACTATTGACGCTCTTTGGGGGTATGATACCCATAACATCATCCCTCCTTCAACATTCTGTCAACAAAATCCTCAAGCCAATTAGGCAGAGTCCCTCTTATATAC
>SDBU01008838.1_pt1 | contig 11383 bp, 11 predicted proteins | sample 2277071 | NCBI WGS metagenome assembly SDBU01 (sample SAMN10397929, study PRJNA504765) | marine sediment metagenome | isolation source: marine sediment core GS08_GC12, 126 cmbsf | place: Arctic Ocean: Gakkel Ridge, Loki's castle | collected 2008 | reverse complement strand
CATTGAGTCGGACCGAATTTGGCAAGCCTCTTGAACCACCATTGTATGGAGCGAAGGTTACAGGTGCTCTCTTCCATACTCAGGGCGGGCTCCAAGTAAACCATCGGGCCCAGGTAATCCACACCGATGGCACCCCCATTCCAAACCTTTATGCTGGCGGCGGGACAGCAGCCGGGTTTTCGGGAAAGGTCGGTCCTAGCGGATACTTATCGGCTAACGGCCTTCTGGCGGCTCTGGTCCTTGGTAAGATTGCTGGAGAGGAGGCAGGAAGCTCTGCCTTGCAGGTATGAGTTGCTGATTATATCTAAGGAATAGGAAAGAGGAGGATTGTGATGCCTGATTATCTAAACGAAATCTCTGCCTTTGTCTGTCGATGTCAATTTGATGATCTCCCATCAGTAGTTGTCCAACGTGCTCATGAGGTCATGGCAGATAGCCTCGCAGTTATCGCCGCGGGTGCCCAGGAGGAAGAAGTTAAGACTTTGACCCAGCGAACGGTCGTCCCCGGCAGTAAAGAGGTAGCCACGCTCATCGGGGCCGAAATCCGGACAGAATCCTCAAAGGTCGCCTTGATCAATGGCACGGCGGGAACATTCTTAGAGCTGGACGAAGGTAACCAGTTTGCCCGCGGTCATCCCGCTATTCATGTCGTCCCTGCGGCCCTGGCCGTGGCAGAAGAAATGAACCTTTCCGGTCGCGACCTCTTAACCGCCTTGGTGCTGGGCTATGAGATCGGCGCCCGGATCGGCATTGCCTGCAAGATCCGGATGTCCATGCACCCTCATGGTACTTGGGGAACGGTAGGGGCAGCAGTTGCTGTGGGTAAGCTGATGGGCTATGGAGAGCCGGCGATGAGGGAGATTATCAATGTGAGCTCATCCCTCGGCCTGGCAACCAGTCGCCGCACCATGCTGGAAGGGGGCCTGGTTCGGAACGTCTATGCCGGTGTCAGTGGGTATATGGGTATTCTGGCCCATGATCTGGTTCAGTCCGGTTTCACTGGTGAGGCGGATGGACTGCAAACTGTCTTTGGCGCGGTAGTCTCCGATACCTTTGTCCCGGAGGTGATGACCGAGGACCTGGGAAGCCGGTTCGAGATCGCACGGAATTACTTCAAACGACACGCCTGTTGCCGTTATAACCACGCCACCCTGGATGCCCTTGGAGATATCATCGCCAAGAGACCGGGTGGCAGGATCAGGCCTGATGAAGTAGCGAACGTAGAGGTGAGGACCTATTCCCTTGCTGCCCAGTTATGTGATCAAAATCCACAGAACACTTTGGCAGGGAAGTTTTCCGTTCCCTTTGCTGTAGCCTCCTGTATTGTTCATGGGTCCGCAGGGGTTGAAAGTTTCACATCCCGGGCCATCCAGAACCCTGCTACCAAGGACCTGGCCCAGCGGGTGACGGTATCTGAGGACCCGGAACTAACCGCGATGATGCCGGATCACAGGCCATCGAGGGTTAAGGTCACCCTTACAGACGGGACCGTTTTGGAGGCCCAGACCCTGACCAATAAGGGTGATACGGAGGACCCGTATAGTCCCGAGGAGCTCCGGGCCAAATATTATGAACTGGCGGAGCGGGCTTGGAGGCGTGATATCGCGGAAGAGATCTATGCAGACATCATGAGCTTAGAAGCATTGGATAACGTAAACCAGATGACCACTCGGATGTTCTAAAACCGACAAGGCGCAGCTATGTCTGTGGCTCAAGTTTTGATTTGAGCTCTTCCACCACATCTTCAGAGTTCTGTACTTTTCCAAACAATCTCTGGAACGTCACCATGGTTGCCTCATGATACTCAGGACTGGAAGCCCCACAGCCGTCATCAATTAATACACACCGAAACCCCATGTCCGCTGCGTCACGCGCTGTGGTTTCCACGCACATGTTGGTCGAAACACCAGTGAAAAGCAGATATCTTATGCCTCTTGACCAAAGAATTGAGTCCAAATTCGTCGAGCTAAAGGCCCCTATGGTTGTCTTGTTGACAACTATTTCTCCTGGTTCCGGTTTAAGTTCCTCTAAGATGTTATGTTCCGGCATTCCCAACCTATTATTGGAGGATTGAAGCAAAACCTTTAGATGGGGCAGGACGTCACTGTAGTCAGGCGCGCGTGATCCCATCGTCACATAGACGATTGCCAAATGGTGTCTACGAAAGAAGGATAGCAATCGTTGGATCGTAGGAACGACAACGCCTTCGATGTGATCAAAGCGATATCTGACCAGATCATCTTTCCCTTGCTCCCTGAGCAATTTCCCCAAACCCATTTCCCTGCATGCCGTGGCGTATTGCATATCCACTACAATAAGGGACGTGGAATCTGGTTCCAGTTCAAACTGAGCGGTGAAATCCGTAATATAATCATCTGTAACCTTTGGAATCATGTCTTGGCCTCCTCTGTTTCAAAAAGCATCCATTCGTGTTTATCTACATCTATATCGATTATTTTGTTGAAATCAATCGTAATGCTAATTAATATATCGGAATTTCTACAACTTATTGAAATTAAGAGGGTTTTTTGAGACTGTTGCGTATTGCCTCGCACATGGCCTGCCCTGGTGCGACGGGATTGAGTGATCCTGTGAAGCATGGAGGCCGGGCCTAGGCCATAGAATCAGCCCACTAAGCTCATAAACCAGGTCTGGGCCAGGGAATAATGGAATACTGGGATGTTGGAATGATGATTTTATAAGGAAGCCTCTCATTTATTAACTTCCTTGTCAATAGGGTTTTGCCAATTCACCCTGTTAAATTTCCCGGGGAAAACCCTATTTAACAGGGTAAACCATTATCCCAGTTTCCCAGAACCCATTATTCCAGTGTTCCATTATTCCAACATTCCAAATTGTGAGCGAAGCGAACTAAATTCCTGCAAACTGTCTGTAATAGGTTGTCAATATGTAATCAGGAGGTCTCACTATGTCAACGAAGGATATCACTTCAGAAGGAAAGCCACGTTACTCTCAACAATTAGAGGGGGAGTCAGCCGGCTTACATGACTCTAAATATGACCGCAGGCAGGCCTCGGAGGTATCTCATAAGCTGGCAGGATTTGTCCATGACTTGCGCATCAGCGACCTGAACCAGCTGGTGATTGATCACGCACTTCGCGTTATTCGTGACACCGTAGGGACAATGCTGGCAGGCGCTACGCTGCCTGAAGTCAGGGGTTTGGCAGAACTGTCAATCATGCTGGGTGGCCCAGGCCGTGCAACCCTCATGGGTTGTCAGCAGAAAGCGAGTCCACATTTTGCTGCGTTGGTGAACGGGACAGGCGCTGTATCCCTGGAGTTAGACGAAGGCAACCAGTATGCGATCAACCACCCGGCAGTGCATATATTTCCAGCCGCACTGGCGCTGGCACAGGAAGAGAAGCTATCAGGGGCCGAACTGCTCACGGCCTTTATTGCTGGATACGAGGTTGCTGTTCGTGTTGGGCGAGCAACGCACCTTCGCGAGGCTGTGCACCCATTTGGCACCCACGCAATCGTTGGCGCAGCTGCAGCGGCCTCCCAGTTGCTCAGGCTCACTGTGGAGCAGATGGCCCAGGCACTGGATCTGGCGGCAGGTATGTGTATCGCTTCCTCGCAGACGGCTGCGAATGGTGGTGCATCTGTCCGCAATCTGGTCACCGGCCTGACTAACCACAACGGGCTGCTGGCGCCGATGCTCGTACGAGCTGGGTTCACAGGCGAGCCGGGCTCATTGAATGTAGTGTTCGGCCGCATCCTGGGGGATTCCTTTAAGGAGGCTGGATTGGGGGACGACCTGGGGCGGGAGTTCTATATGACCCGCAACTATTTCAAACTCCATGCCTGTAGCAGATGGAACCATGCACCAATAGAGGCCATGGCCGCTTTGCTTGACCGGACCCGGATCAGGGCCGAAGATATAGAAGAGATCACAGTCTGGACCTACGATCCTGCCACACGTCTGAATTGGAACAATCCGGCTAATGGCTATGCGGCGAAGCATTCGATACCCTATAATGTGGCGGTCAGGCTATTGCGCGGCACCAATGACCTTGAGGCCTATTCGGAAGAAGCCGTATCCGACCCTCGTGTTCAGGCGATTGCGAGGCGTGTGATCGTACGGGAGGACCCGAAGCTGACAGCCATGTTGCCCGACCTACGGCCTGCCCGGGTGGAAGTCAAACTGCGCACCGGGAGTACGCTAGCGGAAAGTGTTGAGCGTCCCCGCGGGGGCTTTGACAACCCTTTGACCGAAGATGAACTGGTAGAGAAGTTCCGTCATCTCGCAGGCATGACGTTACCTGCTCCATCGGTGGCAGCGCTAGAGAAAATGCTGGCGACCCTAGTTGAGTTGGAGGATGTGACCTTGCTCAGCCCCTTGTTGCAGGGAGTAAAGCCTTGATGTAAACGTTTCCAATGGTCCTTCCAGGGAAATATTCCCGGAGACCTTGGGGCCAATGAAAGATCTCTTCTCCTAAAGCCATCCCAAGGGGGAGTTAACGATACCTTGGAGATGTCAAATAGATCAGATTTCTGGTTCCCTTTTCGTATAGAACCTATTACAGTATACTGAAAGGACTTATACGGCACGATCAAACCGCACTCTAACAAATAGTTGAGATCTGGATCCGTGTCCAACGAAAGGAGCAACTTTGATGAAAACATCACTCTTTGACTCAAAAGACAAGGTGGCGATCATCTCTGGGGGCGCCACAGGTATTGGCAAAGCCATTGCCGATAGGCTGGCAGAGGCTGGCGCAAGCGTTGTCCTTTGTGGCAGACGGCTACATAAATGTGAAGAGGCGTGTAAAGACATCCAAGACAGCACTGGGGCAAGAACCTTTGCCCGCCGATGTGACATCGCCAATAAGAACCAAGTCGAAGCTATGGTCAATGATGTAGTAAATGAATTTGGACATATTGATATTTTGGTGAACAATGCGGGGGTCACTAGCGACTATCACGTTCTGGAACTTCCCGAAGAGGAATGGGACCGGGTGATCAATATTAACCTAAAAGGATACTTTCTTTGCAGTCAGGGAGTTGGCCGAGTTATGGCGGCGGCCAGTGGTGGCGTGATCATCAACATTGGCTCACAACTCGGTGATGTTGCCCGGCCAAACAAGGCACACTATGTCAGCGCCAAGGGTGGGGTAAAGATGTTGACCAAGGCGCTGGCAGTAGATCTGGCCCAATATGCGATTCGAGTTAACGCCGTTGCCCCCGGTCCAGTCGAGACGGAGATGGCTGCACCGATCCTCTCTGACCCAACCTTACGAAGGGCAATTTTGGAGCGCTTGCTTGTTCGTCGCCTCGGACAGCCTGAAGATGTCGCCGGCGCCGTGGTCTTCCTCGCCAGTGACGCCGCCTCCTTTATTACTGGAACCACCCTGTATGTGGACGGTGGCTACCTGGCTATTTGAGGGTGGACGCGGGTATACCGTACTGCCCAAGAAGTGCAATGGATGATGCCCGATACGTCTCAGGTTTTTGTCCCGGAATCAGGCCTTCAGGGGAAATGGGGCGTTAGCGAGCCAGAAAGGCAAAAGACATCAGTCTCGACTTTGCCCTTTCATGATGTGCAGCGCACGCGATCTGGGGGGATACTCTATAGATCTTCTTAAAGGAGGTAGAGTGCTATGATAAAGTCTTTCACTTTTATCAAAAAGAAACCTGGTCTCACCCAGGAGGAGTTCCTTCGGTATTGGAAGGAAAAACATGGGCCTCTTGCAGCTAAAGTCGTACCTGGACTAAGAAGATACATACAGTGTCACCCGGTACCTGGAGTTGAATCTGAGATTGATGGCATCGTGGAGCTTTGGTGGGATAGCCTCGAGTCACACAGGCACTTCCTGACTTGGCGTCAGTCTGAGGAAGCGAAGGTGCTGAGAGAGGATGAGGAAAAATTTATCGACCCAAGCCAGATGGTTAGATTTGTTGCTGAAGAACACGTCATTGTGGAAGGATAGGTCAAAGTCCTCTCTTGCAATTCCACTTCATGCCTGTCTTTTTTCATTTTTTCGGTTGACAGGTTATGGGTCGCTAATGTATCAAAGGGAAGCTATGATGGCCCTACTAAAGACGGGAAGTATGTTATTGAGCGATCATATGTTTTTCTGGCGAGAGTCTGAGTATTCTTGGGTTGTTTGATGGTGGAGATTTGAATGAACTATGCCTATCCGGTTAACGCATAAATATTTAACAAAAAACGGTATAACCTATTGAAAATAATGGATTTTAGAAGACGCAAGCCTCAAACAAGCATTCACGCCAAAATATCAATAATAACAATGAGTTAGAATATTCAATGTGCATCATCCGGATAGGCATAGAATGAACGTTTCTCATCCCAAATCGACGGGTAGATTGTGAGCATTCCTGGTCTTCCTCTTCTCCTTCAGTCCATAGTCAATGGAATTCTTATGGGAGGGGTGTACGGCCTGGTGGCCATTGGCCTGACCATGATCTTCGGGGTCATGAAGATCATCAATTTCGCCCATGGCTCCTTTATGATGTTGGGCATGTTCACCACTTATTGGCTCTATGTGCTCCTGGGTATTGACCCGTATCTCTCCCTTCTCCTCTCCATCCCAGTCCTCTTTGTCATAGGGCTCCTCATCGAACGCTTCCTCATTGCCCGGGTGCTGGATGCGCCGGCACATAACCAACTTCTCTTGACACTGGGCATATCCCTGTTCATCGAAAATCTTGCTCTTTTTCTTTGGAGCCCTAACTTCAGGACCTTGAATGTTCCATATCTTAGCAAGGCTGTTACCATCGGAGGCGTGATGATCAGCTTACCCAAGGTAATCGCTTTTCTCTTGGCCATCATTCTCACAGGTCTTCTCTATTATTTCCTCAAGAGTACGGATCTGGGAAAGGCCATCCGGGCTGCTTCGGAGGAGAAAGAGGGGGCCTTAACCGTAGGGATCAATTTGAGGCGAATTTATTACCTGGCCTTCGGGATTGGAACCGCATGCGTCGGCGCGTCTGGTACTGTTGTCGCGCCTTTCTTCTACGTGAACCCCCATGTAGGGGGAATCTTTGTCATCATAGCTTTTGTGGTGGTAGTGCTCGGGGGAATGGGCAACTTCATCGGAGCTCTGGTGGGAGGTCTCATCGTCGGCCTGGCCGAATCCATCGGAGCCGCCTTTGTACCTGGTCAGGTAAAGCAATTCATCATCTACTCAATCTTCATTCTGGTCCTGCTTTTTAAACCAGAAGGGCTTTTCGGGAGGTCTAGTGAGTAACACCACCCAGAATACTAAGAACATTCTGGTGATAGCGGCGGTGGGGCTCATTCTTCTCATCCTGCCCCACTTCATTGGGGATTACTATATCCATATAGCCACCACGATCTTATTTTTCGGATATCTGGGCGTGGCCTGGAATATCCTGGGGGGATACGCCGGTCAGTTCTCCTTCGGCCATGCGGCCTTCTTTGGTGTGGGGGCATTTACCTCCACCCTTCTGCATATCAATGCAGGGGTGAGCCCATGGATAGGGATGTTTCTGGCAGGTATCGCAGGGATGCTTTTGGGATTGTTCATTGGGTCCCTGTGCTTCCGCTATGGGCTGCGCGGGCCCTTCTTTGCGTTGACCATGTTGGCCTTGGCAGAGATGCTCAGGCTTTTAGCGGTGCAATGGATGACTGTCAAATATCCTTTGGGCATCAACATACCTATCAAAGGGGATTCCTTCTGGGATTTCCAGTTTGGGGACAGGGTACCCTATTATTACATTATGCTATGCATGGTGGCGGCCGTGCTCTACCTCACCCGCACCATTGAGAGAAAGAGGATCGGTTCATATTTCAAGGCCATTCGGGAGAACGAGAATGCGGCCGAGACCTTGGGCATTAATTTGTTTAAATATAAGCTCGTGGCCATGGCTATCAGCTCCTTCATCACTGCCATGGGTGGGACGTTCTACGCCCAGTACTATCTGATCATAGACGAGGAAGCCACCTTTGGGGTCGCTTTATCTATCGCCATACTGCTGGGTCCCATTATCGGGGGAGCGGGGACGGTCCTCGGCCCTGTTTTGGGAGCAGGCATTTTAGAATGCCTCTCGGAGTTAACGCGAAACCTTCTCGAGGGTTACAGCGGTGTGCACTTGATGGTCTACGGTGCCGTCCTTATCATTGTCATTATCTTCCTTCCCAGCGGAATTATGGGAGGCATTCAAATGGCTTTTCGGAAGCTCGCAAAAAGGGGGTAGAAGACATTTATGGTCATTCTGGAGATCAAGGATTTCAATAAAGCTTTCGGCGGAGTGCGGGCAGTCAAGGATCTTTCCTTTGAATTGGAAAAGGGAGAGATATTGGGCATCATTGGCCCCAACGGAGCTGGAAAAACCACCCTATTCAACCTTGTGTCGGGTTTCTATCGCCCGGATACAGGAACGGTTCTCTTCAAGGGTGAGAACGTTACCGGCCTTCGGCCCCATCAAATGTGCGAGCGAGGCCTCGTCCGGACGTTTCAGATCCCCCAGCCCTTTGCCGATCTCACGGTCTTGGAGAATGTGAGAATCGGGGCTTATAGCCGGATCCCATCGAGCCGAGAAGCGACACAGGAAGCCCTTCGCATTTTAGAGACTGTGGGGCTCTATGAAAAGCGAAATGAACCTGCTTCCGCCCTGCCCATTGGGCATTGGAAAAATCTGGAATTGGCCAGGGCCCTGGCGACCCAGCCCGAGCTCATCCTCTTGGATGAGGTGGTAGCTGGCTTGAATTCTAAAGAAACGGATGATATGGTTGACCATATCAACAGGATCCAGAAGCAGGGAATAACTATTCTGTTGATCGAACATGTGATGAAGGCTATTATGTCCCTTTCCAGCCGCATCATCGTCATTCATTATGGGGGAAAGATCGCTGAAGGGGTGCCGGAGGAGGTCTCCAAAGATCCAAAGGTCATCGAGGCCTATCTCGGAGAGGAATACGTCTTTGCTAAAAGTAGATGAAATCAACGTGCAATATGGAGACGTGCAGGTCCTTCATGAGGTGACGCTGGAGGTGAGCCAACAGGAGATCGTCACCATCGTCGGAGCCAATGGGGCTGGCAAGACCACGTCCCTCAAGACCATTGCTGGTATCCTTCGGCCCACCTCCGGAGAGATCCACTTTCTGGGGGACCGGATCGACCATCTCTACCCTCACCAGATCGTGGAGAAAGGCTTGGTGCGCATACCTGAGGGAAGGAAGATCTTCCCGAGCTTGTCGGTTCTGGAGAATCTGGAGCTGGGCTCTTATCTGCCAAAACCCAAGGCGAAACGGTCCGAGAGTCTGGAGAATGTCTTTTCTCTGTTTTCGGTCCTCAAAGAGCGGTCCCAACAGCTCGCCGGGACCCTCTCAGGGGGTGAGCAGCAGATGCTGGCCATTGGGCGAGGACTCATGTCTCTTCCCCGTCTCTTGATGCTGGATGAGCCTTCCCTGGGACTGGCTCCCGTTCTTGTCCGGGAGATCTTCGGTACGATTCGGGACATAAACCAGCATGGCACCACCATCCTCCTGGTAGAGCAGAACGTCTTCAATGCTCTGGACATGGCCCATGAGGGTTATGTCCTTGAGAACGGGAGGATTGTGCTCAAGGGGAAATCTCAAGATCTTCTGGGCGACGAACATATAAAGGAAGCCTATCTCGGGGTCTGAGATTCCCCCCGGAGAAAGGCCAGGGAAAAACTTGTGTAGAAAGGAGGTGAGGTAAATATAAACTTTTAACCCTTAACTCAAGAAAGGAGCAATGTTATGGAAGAAAAGAATAAGGATTGTCATGTAGGTGAAGTAGATCGAAGGACCTTTTTGAAGGTGGCAGGGATGGCTGGTGTAGCTACTGCTACTATCGGCTTTCCTGCAGTTCTTCGAGGTGCTGCGCCCGAGGAAATTCTCATCGGATCCATCCATCCAACGAGCGGCCCATGTGCCTATGACGGCACGTCGGTGGCCCAGGCCGTTCAACTGGCTGTGGATCTGAAGAATGCCGCCGGGGGCATCAAATCCATGGGTGGAGCAAAATTAAAGGTGCTCCTCAAGGATACCGAGTCGAAACCCAAGGTCGGGGAAGCGGCGGCCGAAAAACTGATTCGAGATGGATGTATTGCTCTTCTGGGCTGCTACAATAGCCCTGTCGCCTTGGTCACTACCAAGGTGGCCGAGAGGAGAGGGATCCCGCATATCATCACGATCGCAGTGGCTGATGAGATCTTGCAACGCGGGTTCAAATACACCTTCCGCCCGCAGCCGGACGCCATGGACATGGCTGAAGGGACGTGCAAGTATGCTCGCGAGTTGGCTGAGAGATTTAACGTGGACCTCAAAACAGTCGCCCTCATGCACATAGCCGGTTTCGGAGCCGTCATTGCCAACAAGGTAGACAAGATTGCACCGCAGTATGGCTTTGAGGTCATCGGCAAGGTCTCTTATGGCTACGGCGTCTCGGACCTGACCACCGAGATCTTCAAGGTCAAAGCCATGAATGCCGATGTCATCTTTGATGCTGGGTACCTGGCTGATGGGATTTTGAAGCTTAAGACTTACAATGATCTGAAGGTGGAGCCCAAAGGGGGTATCATCGGGTGTGCCAATGGCGCCTATAGCAATGCCGCTATGGTCAAGGAACTGGGGAGATTGGCGGAGTATATTATGGATGGAAACTATTCGCACAACCCTCGAAGCTCCCTTGCCAGGCGTGTCATCGCGGAGTATAACAAGAAATATACCAAGGTTGTCTTCCAATCTCACGTCGCCCCCACATACGATGCTGCCCTGGTGCTCATCGACGCCCTGGAAAGGGCTGGAACCACGGATCCTGTAAAGCTTCGGGATGCCATCGCCAAGACCTCTCTAAAGGAACACGTCATGCCAGGAGGGCCGATTGAATTCGATTCCACTGGGCAGAATAGGAATGCCCTGGCCACCCTCGAGCAGGTCCAGAAAAGAGAAGTAAAGCTGGTCTTGCCCAAGGAATACTCTAACGCTGAGCCCGTTTACCCCATTCCCCCGTGGAGCGCCAAGACCTGAGGATTGATGATCCAGGGGAGGGAGGCGAAGGACCTTCCTCCCCATCTTATTTCTCCTGGCCAAGGGGCGCCCCTGAGGGAGGGCTGGTATGAAAGTTGACCTGCTGATTGAAAACGGCATTATGGTTATTCCCAAGGGTGGCCTTTTCAAAGGGTGCTTGGGCATCGTGGGGGAAAAGATCGTTGGGATTTACGCCTCTCCCCGTGGGATCTCGGCCCGCGAAAGAATAGATGCCCGGAAAAACTACATTCTTCCCGGGTTGGTGGAACCCCACGTCCATTATGGGTATAAGGGAAACTTGGAGGGTCATTTCCGAACCGAGACCGCATCCGCAGCCTTGGGGGGGATAACCACGGTCATCCCGTTTTACCGGGATTACGA
>SDBU01008837.1_pt1 | contig 11383 bp, 9 predicted proteins | sample 2277071 | NCBI WGS metagenome assembly SDBU01 (sample SAMN10397929, study PRJNA504765) | marine sediment metagenome | isolation source: marine sediment core GS08_GC12, 126 cmbsf | place: Arctic Ocean: Gakkel Ridge, Loki's castle | collected 2008 | reverse complement strand
GGCATCTTTTAAAATAATTTTAGCTACGTGGGAGTTCTTTCCCGGGTACAATGATATTTAGTCGTTCCTAAAAAATACTGTTTATTTATGTCGCTCCTATGCACAGCACACGCGGAGCTCTTCCGCCAGAGGCGGATCCGCCTCTGGCGGAAAATTGTTTTTGATTTATATGCTATAAACATTCCGCCCCTATCGGAGCTAATACAATTGATAAGATATTAGAGTTCTGCAAAATAGGCATACAAAAGCGATTAAAGGAATGTAGAAATACGGAGTTTTTTTTATTTCAATACTGATTAAAACCGTTAAAACGGTTTTAATGAAGAGACACGGCGCGCTATGTCTCTTCAGTCACCCCCTAACTAAAGTTAGGGGTTAATGAAATATCCATCAATTAACGAAATATCATTAACCCCTCGATAAATCGAGGGGACTTTAAAACGACCATAAAAGTATTTTAAATAGATACTGAAACAAGTTCAGGATATGATTTATGAATAATGCAAGCTAAACATTTATTTGAAAAAAGGCAGGCTATAATTTTATTTTATTTTTCAAAATTTTTGCTCTTAGAATATCTTTTTCCAATGTTTCGATTTCTTTTCCTGCGGTTTTTTGTATGTGTGCCGGTTGTAATGTTACCATAAGTTCATTTAAAACTTTCCGTGTGATTTTTTTAATGATTTCTAATTCCACACCAAGCCGCACAGCAGAAAGAAGACTCATAAATTCAAGAGCAGGTATTATCTTTGCGCTTTTCATAATTGCTAACGCCCGGTAAACTTTATCCTCAATCTCGATTCTTGAATTTTTCAATAACTTCTCTCTATAATATTTTTCATAATGAATAAGCCTTTTTGCAACATTATTAATTCTTTTAATAGTATCCTTTTCGGTAATTCCAAGAGTTACCTGATTAGAAACCTGGAAAATATTTCCCTGCACATCGGAACCTTCCCCATAAAATCCACGCACAGCAATACCCGCAGGAATTATTTCCTCAAAAACCTTTTCCATCTTTTTTGACAAAATAATCCCGGGAATATGGCAAAAGAAGGAAACTCTCATTCCGGTTCCGGTGTTCGTCGGACAAGCAGTAAGATATCCTAATTCTTTTGAAAAAGAAAAATCAAGTTTTGAATTGAGCTCATTATCTATTATAGATATTCTTTTCCATATTTTATCTATTTCGAGTCCCGAACCGATCCACTGTATTCTCAGGTGGTCTTCTTCATTTATCATAATGCACAAAGATTCATTATTTCCCACCAAAACTGCTCTCGGTTTATCCAGTTTTTTAAAAAAAGGACTTATTAAATGTCTTTCAAGAAGTAATTCTTTGTCAATATCAATGATATTATTTATTTTTGTAAATTTTAGCCCGTTAAAAAATCCGGAATTATCTACTACATTTTTAATTAATGTAATAACATCTTCTAATTTTTTATTATCTGCGTGGTTTGTAAAAGGAATATTCTTCAGATTTCTTGCAAGCCTTATTCTACTGCTGATGATTATATCTGCCTCTTTCCCTTTACCATTTAACCATTCGGGGATTATTCCTATTAAACTACTTACTTCTAAATTATTTACCATGTTTTTCAATACTTTTAATTTTATCTCTTATTTCTGCAGCTTTTTCAAATTCTTCTTTTTTAACAGCCTCATTAAGTTCTTCTTTTAACTCGAAAATCATATTTTTATTTGATAAACTAATTTTAATTTTGGAAGTAAAATGTCTATTATTTCCATGTATCCGTCGTAAAATAATCTTTAAATCCTCATCAAAAGCCTTATAACATAACTCGCAGCCCAAAAGTCCGGAAGTTCTAAACTTATTATAAGTTAATCCACAACTTGAGCAGACAATTTCTTTTTGCGGAATTTCATTATAAATCATCTTTTTCATTTTTTCTTCAGCAATTCCTAATATAATTCCGCCGAGAAAAAAAGGGATGCCGCCTAATGCATTATTGACTCCCTTTTCTTCTGCACATTTATTGCAAAAATGCATATCCTTCTTTTCATTGTTAATAATTATTGTAAATACGATATTTGAAGGATTTTTTTTACAAATTTGACAAATCATTTTCTAATATCCTTTTTTATTTTTCCGTCAAATAATTCTATGACTCTATCTGCTTTTTCAGATAACTTTTCATTATGTGTAACAAGTATAAAAGTCTGTTTTTTTTGCCAGCAATATGACCATATAATTTCATTGAGCTTCTCACTATTTAAACGATCAAGGTTTCCAGTCGGTTCATCTGCAAGAATAATAGAAGGGTCATTTATTAAAGCCCTTGCAAAAGCAACCCGCTGCAGCTCACCACCGGAAAGCTCTCCGGGCTTATGTTCATACCTTCCCTCTAAACCCATCTCTTTTAAAATCATTTCAGCTTTCATACAAACTTCTGCATTATCGTTACCACCAATAAAACCGGGCATCATAACATTCTCAAGAGCCGTAAATTCCGGCAAAAGATGGTGAAACTGAAATACAAAACCTATCTTTTTATTTCGGAAATGTGCAAGTTTATCTTCATTAAATTCCGTAACATTCTCCGAATCAATATATACATTCCCAACATTAGGTTTATCGAGCGTTCCCAAAATATTCAAAAGTGTGCTCTTACCCACTCCGGATGGACCAACGATCGACACAATCTCACCTTTATGAATATCAAAAGTTATGTCGTTTAAAACATTTATCTCAATTTCACCTATATTGTAACTTTTACATATTCCTTTTACAGAAACTACATTGTCTTTAACAGAACCCAAAATTAAAACCCCATTTTGATTTTTGATTTACGATTTACGATTTATTGGCCGACTGTCGGCTTTTAGCAGCCAGTTTTTAGAAAATCGCCATTCGTAAATCTAAAATCGTAAATTACTACTCGTATCCTATTGCTTCGACCGGATTAAGTTGTGCTGCTTTCCGTGCCGGATAGATTGTCGATAAAAAACAGATAAAAATCGCTATCAATAATATGGAAATTACATCTGTTATTTGAATATCAACAGGTAAATAATCTATAACATAAGTATCCGTCGGCAAAGGGAATAATCTGAATCTCTCCTGAATCCAGCATAACAAAAATCCGACCGTTCCTCCTGAACAGATTCCAATTGACGAAATTATTCCGCCCTTTAACATAAAGATTTTCATTATACTTTTAGAATTAGCCCCCATCGACTTCAGAATTCCAATTTCTCTTTTCTTTTCCATAACCAGCATAATAAGTGTGCCGATAATATTAAAGGCTGCCACCAGTATTATCAGACTTAAAACAATTTCAGTCGCTAACCTTTCTATTTTCATAGAAGAAAAAAGTGTTTTATGGAGTTCATACCATGTTTTAACTATGAAATTTTCCGATAGAGATTCTTTAATTCTTAGAACAGTAGGATCAATATATTTTCTACCTTCTGTTTTAATTTCAAGACCTAAAATATTTTGCTCAAAAAGAAATAGTTTTTGCGCACTGTTAAGAGAAATCAATGCATAATTATCATACTGCGTAAGCTTTATGGAAAAATATCCCTCCACCTTGAATTTCATTATCTCGGGCATCGAGTAAATACCGCCTTTAGTCCTCGAACCCATTACCAAAACCGTATCTTCCAAACCAAGCATAAGTTTATCCGCAAGCAATCGCGATAAAACTATTCCCGGAAGCTCATCTTTCTCTTTTGAATTATCATCGAGATAATTTTCTGTGTTGTAAACAATATTATTTTTAATATTGTTAATTTCATCGATAGTTTTTATATCCACTCCCTTTATAAACGCTCCCTTTTCACCAAATTCCGAACTTAAAATCCCTTTGCCCAGAATAAAGGGAGAAACACCTGTTACTTTATTAATATTTCGTATCTTATCCCCTATTTCCTTCCAATTTTCCATTCCCTGGGTTTTATTTGTAGTAATCCTTATATGACTGTCAAAATCTATGAACATTTCCTTAACAAGATTACCAAAACCATTCAATATCGAAAGGGTAATAATTAAACAGGAAACTCCTAAAAATATTCCAATAACAGAAATATAATTCCCCGTCCTTTTTATCTTAAGATATCTTTTTGCTATTAAAAATTCAAACTTCATTAGTTTTTAGCTATTAGCTTTTAGCTCCTTCCCTTTTCCCCTATTGGCTATTCCCTACATTCCCTCTGTCCCTCTCTTTACTTCTGTCCATTATCTATACTCATCTCTAATCGCATCCGACGGTAGTAGTTTTGAGGCTTTCCAAGCGGGATAAACCGTTGCAGCAATACAAAGAAAAAGTGCGATAGAAGCTATCAACAGAAAATCGGAAAACCTCATCGAAACGGGTAAATAATTTACAAGATATATATCTTTGTTCAAAGAGAAAAATTTATATTTATCCTCAAGCCAGCAAAGTCCAAAACTCAAAGCCGAACCGAGACCAACTCCGAGTACACCGATAATTATCCCTTCATATAAAAATATCTTCATAATAGATTTCCGATTTGCACCCATAGATTTTAGTATTCCTATATCTCTTTTCTTCTCAACAACAATCATTATCAATGTGCTGACCAGATTAAAAATACCCACTAAAGCAATCATACCGAAAATTAAAAGAACAGGCAGGTTCATTGTGTCCATCCACCTGAATAACATATAATGTACGTCAAACCATGTCTGGGCATAATGAGGATAATAAATTTTACTATTTATCTCATCACAAACCTCATCAGCCAATTCCCGCTGTTCAACCCTTGCAGCAACTCCGGTTATCGTATCTTTCATCATAAAAAGTTCCTGGGCTGACTTAAGGGGAATATATACATAAGTATCATCATACTCGAATAATCCGGAATTAAAAATTCCCTTAACCTTAAAAAGTTTTATAACCGGCTGACTGAAACCTCTTGAAAATCTCTGCGGACTCATAAGGATAACTACGTCGCCAACTGAAATATTCATCTTTTCAGCTATGTTCGTTCCAATAATTATACCCGGGTATTTCTCACCGTCCTGTTTTATTAACTCATATTTCCCTTCCTTAATAATTCCCTCTATATTTACCACACTTGAAAAATTTTCCACGTCCACACCTTTTACCATAATGCCTTCCGCAGCACCCCTGCCTTTCCTTAAGAGGCATTCTTTCTCTAAATAAGGTGACATGCTGATTATTCCGGGTGTCTCTTTAAGTATTTTTTCTATCCGGTTATAATCTTGTGTGCCTTTATTATGGTAAGTAACTACCTGAATATCCGATTCAAATTCGATTATTCTTTCTTTATATTCCTCATCAAATCCGTTGAGTATCGAAAGGGTTGTCTCAAGGGCGCCCGTTCCAAGTATCAGACCTATTATCGAAAAATAGGTAATTAAGGTAATAAAACCTATCTTCCTCTTCTGATATAAATACCTTTTTGCTATAGAAAATTCAAATTTCATAAAAGACTCCTTACTTTCTTTGAAAAGAAAGTAAGCAAAGAAACTTTAAACAAATTCTTTTTCCCCCGATAAATCGGGGGAAAAAGGATAGGTGAAATCTTTACCAATTTATTATATAATATTTAATATAATATTTCTATCTCATATACTTTCTTGCAAATATTGCTATGAAGGCAGCCCACATTAATGTTCCTATAACTGCTTCTGAGGCGGCTATTTTGCTCTCTGTTGGTGTTGTAACTAATAAAGATATATGAAAGATTCCGAAACAAGTTCGGAATGACAAGTGGAATTGTTGTCATACTGAACCTGTTTCAGGATCTTTATCGCTGGCGAAGGTGTTCTTCAGCTTCGTCCAAAAAAAACAGGAATCCAATATCTAAAAGTTAGCTATAAACTATATTTAAAAGTTACACCCATTTTTTATTCCGTGCAAAGCACGGAATAAAAAATTTAGTTTAGTAAAGTTTTTTTGCCTACTTTTTTTTCAAAAAAAGTAGGTTACTCTTTCTACTCTTTTGACCGCATTGCAGGGAATAGGATAACGTCTCTAATGGATGGGGAATCCGTCAGCAGCATAACGAGTCTGTCTATTCCGATTCCCACTCCTCCCATAGGAGGCATCCCGTATTCCATAGCCGTGAGGAAGTCTTCATCTAAAACCTGTGCTTCTTCGTCTCCTTTATCGCGCATTTCCATCTGATTTTTAAACCGTTCACGCTGGTCAATCGGGTCGTTTAATTCTGAGAAAGCATTTGCGAGTTCACCTCCGGCTACTACTACTTCAAACCTTTCCACGAGTCCTTCTTTTTGCCGGTGAATCTTAGAAAGCGGGGAAATCTCAATTGGATAATCTGTTATAAAAACAGGATTTATGATATTATCTTCCACCTTTTCATCATATATCTTTTCAATTATTTTACCTCTGTTCCAAAAATCTTCAATTTCTATATGGACTTCTTTTGCAATTTTTTTCAATTCATCCAAATCACAATTTTCAACATCGATACCGGTAAACTTCTTAATCGCATCATAATAGGTTAATCTTTCCCAAGGTGGTGTGAGGTCGATTTCCATTTTTTTGTACTCAAGTTTCGTAGTTCCGCATACTTTTTGGGCAGTTTTACTAATCATATCCTCCACTATATCCATAATATAATTATAATCTTTATATGCTTCATAAAACTCGAGCATTGTAAATTCGGGATTATGTGCTCTGTCCATTCCTTCATTCCGGAAATCTTTGGAAATCTCGAACACCTTTTCAATCCCGCCGATTACGAGCCTTTTAAGATACAGTTCGTCAGCGATACGCAGGTAGAGCCTCATATTCAGGGCGTTGAGATGAGTAGTAAACGGCCGGGCAAATGCTCCACCATAAATCGGCTGCAAAACAGGAGTTTCAACCTCGAGGTATCCAAGTTCCTCAAGATATCTTCTAATAAATGATATAATTTTTGAGCGTGTAATAAAAACATCTCTCACATCAGGATTCACCAGCAAATCCAAATATCTCTGCCTGTATCTCTGTTCTTTATCGGAAAATGCATCAAATAGTGTAACCTCCCCAGCCTCTTCTTTTTCTTTTACTATTGGGAGCGGACGAATTGATTTTGCCAAGAGTTTAAGTTCTTCAACTACAATTGTTATTTCACCGGTTTTGGTTTTGAATACCTTCCCGTTAATACCGACAAAATCACCGATATCAAGAATCTTGAACAACTTAATTCCTTCTTTACCTACCTGGTCCTGCCTGACATAAATTTGAATTTTTCCTTTTGAATCCTGGACGTTACCAAATCCTGTTTTTCCATGTCCCCTAATAGACATTATTCTTCCTGCAATCGAAACCATATCCTCATTTGAACTCAATATATCAAACTCGTTAACGATATCTGCAGTAAAGTGGCTCCTGTCAAACTTATACGGGTAAGGATTAATCCCATTTTCTCTAAGTTCCTCAATCTTTTTCAATCTGATATTTCTGATTTCTTCACCTGTTTCCAATTTAAGCACCTTTGATTAGTATAACAAAATTATTTATAATTTCTCAATAGTTATTATAACATCTTTCTGTATATTATTGTAGGAATTTGATTTATCAAATTCCAGTTGTTTTTGCCATTTTTACGAATTTGATAAATCAAATTCGTACATATCTATATGCAAGATAATTCTATTTATATTATCATAACAAATACTGGTTAGAAGTGTTCTTATTCCATATAGAAATCCAGCAATATTATCATTTTTTATTAACATACACTCTCGGTACACGATATGAAATTTGTGTTAATATCTCATAAGTTATAGTATCGAGCTTATCACACATTTCAAATAAGTCTAAGTACTCGCCGCCTTGTTTTCCGAATAATGTAACTTCATCTCCTTCCTTTATAACATCATCATCTTTTACATCAACCATAATCCAATTCATACAAACATCCCCGACAACAGGGTATCTTCTTCCCCTGATTAGTACCTCACCTTTATTCGAGAGCCCCTTTCTGTATCCATCGCCATATCCTATCGGTATAGTAACAATATTTGTATCCCTTTCAGATATAAAATTTCTTCCGTAACTTATGCTTGTTCCTTTTTTTATCCTCTTTTTTTGAATAACCGTCGATTTTAAAGTCATAACCGGTTTAAGCTGAACGCCTCCCGAGGTTTCCTTTGAAGGATAATATCCATAAAGCATTATGCCGACTCTGACCATGTCGAAGTATGAATCTTTCATATCAAGTACGGCACCGCTATTAGCGGCATGTTTTAAGGGTATCTTTATTTGTTTTTTAGCTAAATCATCTACAACACTGTTAAACCTATCAAGCTGTACCCGGGCAAAACTTTTGTCTTTTTTCTCAGAAGCAGCATAATGTGCAAATAATCCGACAACATCCAAATCAGGTAAATTCATTATTTTTGCAATATCAAAAGAAGCCGTGTCCCAATTTATACCAATCCTCCCCATACCTGTATCGAGCTTTATATGAATTTTACCTCTTTTTTTTAATTTTGTTGAAACATCGGAAACTTCTCCTGCAGCCTTTGTTGAAATTACCGTCATTTCCAAATCGTTTTTAACAGCAGTATCGATATCGGAATTCAGAACGGGTATGAGCATAAGAACAGGCATCAAAATACCGGATTTCCTCAAAGTAAGCCCTTCTGACAAATCGTTGACACTTAAATAGTCTGCGCCACTTTTCTCAAGTTCTCTCGAAATTTCTACTATTCCGTGACCATAAGCATTTTCTTTAACAACTGCCATTACCTTAACAGGGGATACTCTATTTTTAATTTTAGCAAAGTTCGATAATAGTGCTGAAATGTCTATTTCAGCAGCCCTCAATTTATTTTCCATATAAAACACTTCTCAATTTTATTTTATAACCTGCTTTAACTAATAAGAAAATCCTCAATAAATTTGTCGATACTGCCATTCATAACAGACTGCACATCAGAAGTTTCTGTTCCTGTTCGGTGGTCTTTTACAAGATTATAAGGATGCATAATATAAGACCTGATCTGGCTGCCCCAGGCTATTTCTTTTTTAGTCTTTTCTAACTTTTTCTTTTCTTTCTCTTCTTCTTCTTTCCTCAGTTTATATAAACGTGATTTTAAAACCTTTAATGCATTAGCCTTATTTTTGTGCTGTGACCTTTCATTTTGACACTGTACTACAATACCTGAAGGAATATGAGTAATCCTAACGGCAGAATCGGTTTTATTTACATGCTGCCCTCCTGCGCCGCTTGCACGGTATGTATCTATTTTCAAATCGGCGATATCCACCTCTATCTCGACATTCTCATCAATCTCGGGATAAACAAAAACAGATGCAAATGAAGTATGCCTTCTATGATTGGAATCGAATGGTGAAATCCTGACAAGCCGGTGAACTCCATTCTCTGCTTTTGCAAAACCGTAAGCAAAATCGCCTTTTATTTCAATTGTTGCACTTTTAATTCCTGCTTCATTTTCAGTCTGCAAATCCATTAAGGTATAACTATATCCCTTTTTCTCAATCCACCTTAAATACATTCTCATCAACATTTCAGCCCAATCTTGAGATTCCGTTCCACCTGCTCCCGGATGAATAGTTAATATCGCATTCTTATTATCATCCTCATCTCCAAGCATCTTCTTTAGTTCAAGCTCTTTTAGAGAATTTTCAATATTTTTTAATTCTTCTTCAATATCATCGTATATTGCATCTTCTTCTTCTTCCAGTGCTAAATCAAAAAGTCCTTTTAATTCCTCAAATCCAGCCTCGATTTTTTCAATTTCTTCAACCCAATATTTATATCCTGTAATTTCTTTCAAAATATTCTGTGCTGTTGTTCTGTCATTCCAAAAATCTTCTTTTAACGTCAAAGATTGAAGTTCATTTATTCTTTTCACTTTACTATCTACGTCAAAGATATATTTTTAAATTACCAATTCTCTGTTTTAACCTGTCTATTACTTTTTTTAACTCTTCAGACATTTCTATACCTCCATTTTAAAACAGCCTATTTTCTTTTTATGAAAGCAGGCTGGAAAATTTTTTATAAATTTCATTTTACCCGAATAATTAATAAAATTTATAAATGACGATTAGATTTGTAGGTGCGAATGGCCATTCGCCCCTACAGATGTCAATATAACGTGAATCTGAAAAGAATTTTGTGAACAATCGAGGCAATAAACTATTCAAATCAATAAATTCTTTTTATCGAGATATTATTGTAATAATGACTTAAAATCGATTGATAATCATTTTCTTTTTCAGCCATAGCAATCCCTCCTACCAGGCACATTCCCGAACCGTCCCCATATCCGGCTCCTAAAAAACTAAACTCTACAGGGGTTCCATCTTCACTAATTTCCGTATTTACAATAAAACAGGTGCTCGAAAGTTCATTGTCAGATAATACATTCTTAATATCATTATTCTTTAGAATTATGTTCTTTTTACTTCCTAAAATCTCCAGTTCCTTTATTCTTCCGGAAGCTCCTCTTTCAAGCGGTATAATATCGTACAAAGTACCGAAATCTTCCCCGGACTTTCTTTTAATAATATCTTCTAATTCCTTCCTTTCGTATGTAACTTTCCATCTGAAAAAAGTATCCGCAAAGTTCAAAGTCTTTCCGAAACCTTCACTATTTAGATTACAATATACGTCGGGATTTGACTTTAACCACTTTTTTACTCCTTTTTCATTCGTAAAACTCAATTCAAATCCATTTACTTTTTTACTTTCATTATCAAAAATTCCAGAAAGCGGATTATCCTTATCGGAATTGTAAAAACCATTGTAATCTTCTGTACAGCCTCCACAGATAGGAGTATAAACGGAATTACATATACTATCATTATAAGTTACTACCAAACCTTTTGTTTCATCCACAGCTTTATTTATTAAATCTAATGTTTTTTTACTTTGATACTTAACATTTTCATTATTAGTTTTTAAGAAAAAATCACAATAACTATGTTCAACCTGCAGTCCTAATTGCGATAAATATTTACTGCGAGCTGCAATTGCGTAAGCCTTTAAAAACTCATATGAAGCATTATGCGCCAATTCATCATTAAAAATCTCAACAAGAAAGTCATCGATTGAAAGTACATTTATTATAGAAATTTTCCCTTCATTATTTAAAACAAATTCAATTATTCCATTTAGTGACTTATATATTTTATTTTTAATTGATACCTTATTATTAGTTTTTTTATCATATAATTTTACAATATATGAATTAGACTCCGGAACAATTCGAATAAAATTTTCTTTTTCAACAGATTTATCGTAATTAGAATCAAACACCTCTATATTCCCTTCCGGTTTTGATTCCATTTTCTTAATAATAAGACCATTATAATCATTGTTCAACGTATTTTTATATCTCAACGCTTCATTTTTGTCATCCCAGTAACCTGCAATAACCTTATAG
>SDBU01008836.1_pt1 | contig 11383 bp, 9 predicted proteins | sample 2277071 | NCBI WGS metagenome assembly SDBU01 (sample SAMN10397929, study PRJNA504765) | marine sediment metagenome | isolation source: marine sediment core GS08_GC12, 126 cmbsf | place: Arctic Ocean: Gakkel Ridge, Loki's castle | collected 2008 | reverse complement strand
AAATAAAGGGCTTCAAAGACAGCGAGATAGTTTACAAAAGTTTTTTGTAGATAAAGGGAAGATAACCGCTGATGAGATGCAGGCAATTATTGGCAGAATCAAAGGCACGACAAGTATTCCCGATGCGGCTAGAAACGCCGATTATATCATAGAAGCGGCTTTTGAAAACCTAGAGCTAAAGAAAACCATATTTAAACAACTTGATGAAAGTACTCCACCCCGTGCAATCCTAGTTACAAATACATCATTTTTGAGTGTCACTGAGATGGCTAGTGCAACAAAGAGACCGGATAAAGTAGCCGGTATGCACTTCTTTAATCCACCAGCCGTTATGAAGCTAGTGGAGGTGGTGAGAGCACCATTAACCTCCGAGGAGACAGCGAACACGGTGTTTGAGCTAGCAAAGAAGCTGGATAAGGATCCCGTATTTTGCAGGGACACTTTTGGATTTTTGGCTAACAGAGCTAATTTGGGGACAGTCGAAGCCGTTGAGCTGGTATGGACACATATTGCTCCACCGGAAGATATTGATAAGGCAATAAGACTTGGATACAATCGTCCGATGGGACCACTGGAACTCGGTGATCTGACTGGAGTCTGGAACATTCACGTCTCTGGAGAGGAGGATAGAATAATGGAGTTGGGATTTGAAAAGGGTCATGTTCATCCTTTGGTAAGAATGATGGTTAGAGCCGGCTATACTGGTGGACCAGGCAAGAAGGGCATATATGACTTCTGGAGGGACGTTTTATCCAAATGGTAAGGGGCTAAAATAATCTTTATCGGGTTGCCAGTTCCACTAGCTGGTCGAGGGCTTCCTCCATCTTCTTCAGTTCCTCTCCCCAGCCCGTCCAATCACCTGCCTTGAGATACTCCTGTGCCTTGGTGTAATGCTCCTGGGCTAGCTTAACCAGCTCGCTAATTTCGACGGGTAGCGGCACCTCAGAAGGGGGTGAGGGGATGGTCACGATAGGCTCGGCAGGGGGCAAGCCAGTATAAATGGCGCTCAAGCTCTGGGCGAGGGTTGGCTCCATAGCAATGCGGTTTCCGCTGGCGACAATGACCCTCTTCAGCTCGGGCAATCGTCCCCTCTCTGCCTGGAGGTAGATGGGCTCCACATAAAGAATCGAGTTCTCAATAGGTATCACCAGCAGGTTTCCACGAATAACCTGGGACCCCTTCTGACCCCATAGGGTAAGCTGCTCGGAGATAGTGGGGTCCTGGTCTATTCTTGCCTCAATCTGTCTGGGCCCGTAAATTAGCTTATCCTTGGGGAAATTATAGGCAATCAGTTTGCCATACTTGTCGCCATCACTACGAGCTGCCAGCCAGGTAATCATGTTGTCTTTCTGAGTTGGGGTGAAGGGAAGCATCAGCAGGAATTCCTCTCGCTCCTCACCAGGCAGCCTCATAATGATATAGTAAGGCTCCATAACTTGTTCGGCATCGGCGTAAGTCTCAATGGGAATCGTCCATAGGTCCTCTTTATTGTAGAAGACTCGAGGGTCTTCCATATGATAGGTTTGATACATTGAGACCTGTATCTGGAAGAGGTCCTGAGGGTAGCGCAGGTGTGCCCGAAGCGATGCCGGCATTTCCTCTATTGGCGTAAATAGAGCCGGAAAGATGGCGGCATAGGTATTGACCAGCGCATCCTCAGGGTCGATGAGGTAGAAGGTAACCGAGCCGTCATAGGCACTGGTGACCACTTTAACGCTATTGCGGATGTAATTGATTCCCCCTGACGCAGGCTGGGAATAAGGATACCTGTCTGAGACAGTATAGGCATCCTGCACCCAGAATAGCTTACCATCGTCAATGACAATATATGGGTCACGGTCTAGCTTCAGGAATGGAGCAATATGCTGTACCCGCTGCTGAATGTTACGACGATAAAGGAGCCAGCTCTCAGGGGTCAGCTCCCCACTAATAATAATGTTTATATCACCCAATTCCCAGGCGAAAGCTAGCTTGCGGATGAAGGAATCTAGCCTTATGCCACTCCTGCCCACATATGTGGTATATACATTGGTATCTCCCTTGGGGTAGTCGAATTCCTCAACATTGGTGCCTACAATCACATAATCATTCGTTCTCTCCCCATAGTAAATCTCAGGTCGCTCTATTTCAATCTTGCCTATCGGTGGCACATCACGGACCCACAAATTGGGTAAACCCTCCTCGCTGACCTCATTTACCGGACTTAAGGTAACGCCATAGCCATGGGTGAACTGGAGGCGCCGATTAACCCAGGTCTGGGCTTGAGCGGCTAGTTTTTCCGGCGCGAGCTCTCGTGCCCCGAGCAATACCTGACGGTAGCTACCATCAACTTCGTAGCGGTCAACATCAATGTCGGCAAAATCATAGTATAGCCTTATCGACTGTATCTGGTTATAGGTATCCCTGAGGGGGCGATAATCCCATAACCTGATGTTATTCATAGTAATACTATTTTGGGCAATGTCCTGCTGGCTGGGTGCCTGCTCAACCGGGACATCCCTTTCCTCTATCTTGTCAAGCCCGAAGGCGAGGCGGGTTAACCGGATATTGTGCTCAATATAGGGTCTTTCTCTAGCTAGCTCGCTGGGTTCTACCTGGAATCTCTGAATTATTGCCGGGTAGATACTCCCAAATACAATGGCTGACATAATCCATAGCCCTATAGGGATAACTAATGAATGCCTCCAGCGGCGGAAGATGTTGATAAGTAGAAGTAAGCCACAAATCACGGAGATAACAATCAGAATTACCCAGGCTACTTGCTGAGCATGGACATCAGTGTAGCTAGCCCCAAATATCACACCACGGCGGGAGTAGACGAGGTCAAAAATATTGAGCCGGTAGCTCCAGCCAATAAGAAAGAATACGACCGCACCCAGCACTGAGAGGTGTCCCTTAATGGCAGTGGTAAAAGCGGAGCGGTGGAAACCAAGATTAAGCCCATAGATAACAGCGGTAAAAATCAGGGTAATGACCACAGCCCATATTAACCACCCCTGCATGAAGTGATAGAAAGGTAGGTTGAAGATATAGAAGGCTATATCTCTACCCAGCAGGGGCTCACTGACACCGAAGTTGGTGGCATAGGAAAAGCGTAAAATCATCTCCCACTGGCTGGAAGCAACCAGTCCAAAGATAACGCCAAGAAAAATACCTGCTAACAATATGCCAATATCTAACACACGGCGTACTACTACCAAACCTTGCGCGATGAAAACGGTATCTCCACTTATTGGAGACAGCCGCCGTGCTAAAAGCAGGTTGGGCATTAATAGGGTAAGGAAGACGATGGCGCCGGCGAAGAAAAGCCACACCCTTGTAGTAAGGATGGTGGTGTAGACACTGCTGAACCCCAAACTCCCGAACCACAGCCACTCAGTGTAAATCCCCTTCCATATAGCGAGGGCAATGAAGAGTAATACCACCCCTCCGATAATGATGAGCCACCCTTTTGCCCAGCCGCGTGTGCCACCGCCTCCTGGCTGCTTTGAAGGGGACTTACTTTCCTGTGACCATATCTTATCCAGGTCACTAAAAAAGGACATGCTATTAACTCCTAATTACCAGTTATTGCTACAGTATAACACGGATATAAGCCCTGTCAATTGAAATAGGGAATAGGATTTTTTATAAAGAGGCTTCGCCCCTTCAATCTAGCCGTTTGGCTTGGTGGGTGTAAACGCGTTTAAGTCGATTAGGTGAGGATTTTGAACGACCAAAAAGCCTCCCTGGGCAAGACTGCGAACGCTACTATTTCTATTTCTTATTAATAACCGCTCCCCCCAGTACCTGCCTCAAAAGCATGCAATCCAGATAGGTCTTTAAAATCAATCCTCCAAGTTTCTATGCCTCAGCCTTTCAATTAGGCCATCTGTCCTTTGCTTCAAGGTGGCGACTGTGGTTTGCAACTCATCCGTTGATACCGGAATCCTGTCTACAATAGCGCCTTGTGGGCATACCTCAAGGCACAGTTGGCAGAGGTTACACCTACTTTGGTCTATCTCAGCCTCTCCCCAGAAAAGCCAAATTGCTTGTTGTGGGCAATTCTGGGCGCAAAGCCGATGTGTTAAAGGTATTGACTTATTTCCCTTTGCCGCGCTGGCTAGTCCACTCGTTATATACTTCTTCCAGTATCGGTACTCCAATGGTGCAACTATGGATGCCAAGGGCCACGGTCAGTTCCAACACTTCCAGTATTTCTTCCTTGGTGGCTCCTTGTTCAAGGGCCCTGCGGATATGCAATCTAATCCCTGGTTCATACAAGTGAGTTGGAGAGGCGTCTATCGCTATGTATATGAATTCCTTAACCTTGGGCGGCAACACACCCTTCTTCCACGGATAGGAGCTGAGGCCAAGAAACGTTTCGACAAATCCGGGGTCCCAATCCATAACTTTTTGCATTCTTTCACTAAGTCTACCCCGTTCCTTCAAATACTTGCTGAGAACCATTTCCTTTTTCTGAGAACCCTTCTCTGTCATGATTACCTCCCTTACTGAGTCGGTGCCGCAGGCTTAGCTGCCAACCTCGGTGGCTTGAGGCCAAGATTCTAGAGAAAGAATACGCTATAGCCATCTCTTCGTCAATGCTGGCTTGGTCAAAGATAGTTTATATTATCTGGCCAAACACGTACTTGACTGCATCACTGTGGTCATTTATAGTATTGGGATTAAATCTTCAGAGGAGTGTAAAATGGCACTGCGGACAAGTCTTTGCGACGATATAGGGATAAAGTATCCCATCATTCTGGCAGGGATGTCCTATCTTACTAGCCCTGAGCTGGTAGCTGCAGTTTCCGACGCTGGAGGATTGGGAGTATATGGAATACAGGCCGGTCCTTCTAGGAAAGGTTATTGGGATGCCGAGGCGACACGGAGAGAGATAAAGAAAATAAAGGAGCTAACTGACAAACCTTTTGGAGTTGATGCCATCTCTATGGCCCGCCCCAAAGATCCGGTGGCCAATATCCTTAGCCAGACATTCTACGAGCAACTAGAGGCTACCAACGAGGTATTATTTGAGGAAGAATGCTGGGCTCCAGTATATGCCTCAGGGTTGGGAGCCCTTCAACTTTCTTTGATACATGACCTATGACGCTGCAGCATCACTTTGATTAGCCTGCCAAGAATGCCAGCAAGGGGTTTAGGAGAGGCTAATGCTCCTTGCAAACACCCCATTAGGTTACCCTTGATAAATGACCTATTCTCAAAAACTAGTTGCAAAGTAGATTAATATGTGTTATATTATACATAGCAACACTAGGTATAATGAAAAGTGAGGTAAATTGAATGGCACAAGGACGTAAGTTAATGAAGGGTAGTGCTGACTCCCTGCTTCTTTGCTTACTAGGGCAGCAGCCAATGTATGGCTACCAGATTATTAAGGAGCTTGAGAGCCGGAGCCAGGGCTACTTCAAATTCAAGGAGGGCACTCTTTACCCTGCTCTTCACCGTTTAGAAAAGGCGGGCTTAATCGTAGGTAAGTGGCAGATGTTACCCAGTGGTCGGCAGAGGAGGTACTATTATATTACTGATAAAGGCTACCGGCTGCTGGCGGTGAAGAGGAACCAGTGGCAGGACTTCTTGATTGCCATGAACCTGATTATTCAGCCAACGAGTGCTTAATATGAGGTAGGGAAATGACAACGGCACTGAGTCATTACCTAAATAGTATTAGAGATAATCTAAGACTCGACCCCCTATCTGAGAGAGAAGTTATAAACGAGCTCGAGACGCATATTGAGGATGAGCTCCAGGAGTTGAAAGAAGCCGGGCTATCTGAAGAAGAGGCAGCTAATACCTGTGTCAGGCTTTTAGGCTCAGCTAAGCTAATTGCTCGCCAGATATATGAAGCCCATAGTCAGGGTACCTGGCGGCAAGCACTCTTAGCTTCAATGCCACACCTACTTTTTGGTCTAATATTTACTCTCAATTGGTGGCGGGGCGTTAGTTGGCTACTAGTTATGCTTGTCTTAATCCTGAGTACGGTAGTCTATGGCTGGTGGCGCGGTAAGCCGACCTGGCTTTTCCCTTGGCTGGGTTACTCTTTGGTGCCGGTAGCAGTGGCTGGTCTCTTTTTACTTTACTTACCTAAAGGGTGGTCGTGGTTGGCTATCCTCCTTTATATCCCTCTAGCTGCGTGGCTAGTATATGCCATTACTGTTCAAACTATAAAGAGAGATTGGTTATATAGCTCTCTAATGCTGCTTCCGGTGCCCATTATCATCGGCTGGTTTATAGCTGTGCGTTTGGAAGGCAGATTCCCCGAGTTTAGTACAGAGCACCTTTATGATTTTACGCCCTGGATTGGGCTCAGCTTCTTAATTTTAGCGGTAGCGGTGACTGCATTCATCCGTTTGAGACAGCGTCAATTAAGGGTAGCAATACTAATTATATCGGGACTTCTAACTTTGACTCTGGTCGCCGGCTATGCTTGGGGTAGGCTTGGTGTCCCCGCCTTCTTAGTTCTAATACTACTGATGTTGAGTATTTTCTTAATTCCAGCATTGCTTGAACGAAGGATAAGGCACAGCGGGCACCCTAATTGAAAATGAGGCTAAATAGTGATGTCAAAGGTAGCTATTGTTACTGATAGCATAGCTTGCCTTACCAGGGAATTGGTGGAGCAGTATGGGATTGGGATTGTGCCCATTAGCATTTGCTTTCGGGACAAGGTCTATCGGGATTGGGTGGACATAACCCCCACTGAAGCTTATGAGCTATTTTTGCAGGACCCCGAAAGGTTTGCTACATCACCAGCATCGCCCGGGCGCTATCTTGAGGTCTACCGTGAGGCAAGTAAACAAACCAGTAACATCCTTTGTATTACTCTTTCATCTAAGCTAAGCACCGGGTATGAAATGGCTTGTGTAGCTAAGGAACAAGCCAAGTCTGAGCTTTCTCAGACCTCCATAGAGGTATTGGATTCCCAGACTGTTACTGCCGCTCAAGGCTTCGTCGCTCTGGCTGCGGCTCGGGTAGCCGCCGAGGGGAAGGGCTTGGCTGAGGTAGTTAAAGTAGCTGAGGAGATGAGAGACCGGGCTACCTTTATTCTCCTCTTGGAAACCATCCGTCATATTTACCGCACCGGTCGCATACCCAAGGTAGCTGCCCAGATAGGCTCAATGCTTAATATCAAACCAATACTTACCAGTTCCTCCGGCTTGGTACGTTTTGCTGGTGCAGTGAGAAACAAGGAGCATGGCATAAATCGCATCCTTCAAATGATGAAAGATAAAGTGAGGGAAAGCCCAGTGCATGTTGCCGTGATGCATGCCTATGCCCTGGATGAAGCTGAAAGGCTAAAGGAGCGAATATCATCTGAATTCAATTGTGCCGAGCTCTGGCTTACTGAGTTTAGCCCGGTAATGGGCTATGCCTGTGGCACTGGAACCTTGGGTTTTGCTTATTACAAGGAATAAGGTTGATGGCAGGTTACAAGTATCCTCTCGGGAGGGCTGATGGTGGTCAATGAGATTATAGCCATGGTTCTCGGCTATCTCTTGGGCTCTATTCCTTCAGCCTATATTGCCACTCGGATAGCCACCGGTAAGGACATTCGCCAGATGGGCGGTGGTAATGTAGGCGGTTTGAATACCTTCCGGGAGGTAGGGGCTAAACCTGCTCTGGCGGTGGGCATTGTTGACCTGGGTAAGGGGGCAGCAGCAGTAGCCATAGCCTACTGGCTACTGGATGTGCCCCAGCTATTCGTTATGCTCGCTGGATTAGCTGCGGCGATTGGTCATATGTGGATGGTCTTCCTGAAATTCAGCGGGGGCAAAGGCATGGGAGCTACCTTTGGTGCCCTGGCTGTCCTGATGCCAGTCTATGGGTATTGGTATGGATTTCTAATCTTCCTGGCTGTAATCATTATCCCCTTCGTAATTACCCATAATGTAGCCTTGTCTATGGGTATTGGTATCCTGTTTCTACCTCTTATCATCTGGCTGATAACGCAATCGCAATTGGCTACTATGCTGGCCATCACCATCGGGGTATTAATCGCCATAAAATTTTTGCCCACAGCTAGGGCGGCTTGGGCTAAGGCAGAGACTAGAAAGGACTTTATCTTTGGCGACAGGCAACAGCGTAAAAGAGATGAGACATAAGTTATTTCTAAGCCGGGCTTACTTGGAATGACCCAGTAAGTAGATGATTCGGTAGCTTGATTTCTGTGGTAAAATGCAATTGCAGCCCTTTATAAATCATGGCTAATAAGGTGGCTATTGTTACTGATACCACTGCCTGCGTTCCCCGGGAGCAGGTAGAAGAGTATGCCATTGAACTGGTGCCAGTAGACCTTATTTTTGGAGATAAGGTCTACCGGGATGGGATAGACATAAGTCCTGCCCAGTTTTATACCCTTCTCAGGCAGGCAAAGAAGCTCCCCACCACTTCAGGCTCCTTACCCGGTCCCTTCCTTGAGGCTTATCGCAAAGCCAGTCAAAGGGCATCCAGCATTCTGTGTATTACCATCTCGTCTAAGTTGAGTGGGATGTTCAACTCAGCACGGGTAGCTATCGAGATGGGAAAGGAGGCTCTGCCTGATGTGGTCATAGAGGTGCTTGAGTGTACTACTGCTGCGGCAGGACAGGGGCTTGTTGTTCTGGCAGCAGCTAAAGCGGCAGCTTCGGGGAAGAGCTTAGCCGAGGTAACTGACACAGCCAAGAGCCTGATGCAACAGGTGAATCTATTTGCCACCCTGGATACCCTCCACTATTTGGTTAAAGGAGGGCGTGTGCCCAAGGCAGCCGCCTTGGCTAGTTCGCTACTTAAGATTAAACCTATTTTCACCGTTAGCGGTGGTGATGCTTATCCAGTCACCAACGTCAGAACCAATCCCGGTGCCATAAAACGCATACTAAAGATAATGGGGCAGAAAGTAGTCAAGGGGCAACCGCTCCATGTAGCTGTGATGCATGCCGATGCTCTGGATAGGGCAAAGGAACTTATGGCTGAAATTTCTTCCCGATTTGATTGCACTGAGCTATTTATTACTGAATTTACCCCGGTAATGGGGGTTCACACCGGACCGGGGGTAGTTGGCGTTGCTTTTTATAGTGGAGATTAGAGATTTAGTAACCCTACCCCCCTGATACAGGGAAGACAGTCTCTTCAAGGCTAAACTCAAGTACCATTTTAAAATTATTTTTCAAACTACCTAGCGAAATTTAGAAAAAACCTCTATAATTAGGGGTGTGGAACATCCCCAACTTATTTCCGACGTGCAGCGGCTGACTGGGAGCCTTGGGGAGCTTCCTGAGCCAGTAACCGAGCCTACTTTTATTGTCGTTAGCGGCTTGCCTGGAACAGGGAAATCTTACTTCTGTAGTCAATTAGCTAAAAGGCTACCGTTTGTTATTCTGGAAAGTGATGCCTTGCGCAAGGCACTTTTCTCATCACCAAGCTATAGTCCGAAAGAGAGCTCACATCTTTTTCGGACTATTCACCTTCTCATTGAGAGATTACTAAAAAAGGGAATTTCCCTTATTTTAGATGCGACAAATCTATCGGAGCGACACCGTGAATATCTTTATAGTATTGCTGACCATTTAGATGTCAAGTTAATCTTGGTGCGTGTTGAAGCGCCACCTCAGGTAGTGGATGAACGGCTTAAGACCCGGCTGGAAAATTCGGGGGATAAATCAGATGCCAACTGGGCAGTATACCAGAGGATGAAACCCTCGGTCCAGAAAATCAGCCGTAACCATTATGCTGTGGATACCTCCCGAGATATTACCCCGGTCCTGGATAAAATTGTTCGTGAGGTGAGGCGTTAGATTTTAGAGATTATCTTTTGTTCCTGTCGGTTTAGAAGTTTGAAGAGGTTATAGGAGGAAATGTGCTTTACGGGTATAATGGTAAGATACTACGTGTTGACTTATCTAGGGGTGTCATATCGGTCGATGAACCTGACGAGGCCTTTTACCGGCGTTACATTGGAGGTAGAGGTTTCATAAGTTATTTTCTGCTCAAAGAACTAGCTGCTGGTGAGGATGCGCTTGGCCCAGAGAATAAACTAATCTTTGCTACCGGGGCACTCACTGGAGTTCCAGTAGCTGGTAGCGGCCGGAACAGTGTCGGTGCCAAATCGCCACTGACAAATGGCTATGGTGATGCTGAGGTTGGGGGCTATTGGGGGGCTGAACTCAAGCATGCTGGTTATGATGCCATAATTATCGAGGGTAAGTCAGAAAAGCCGGTATATCTTTGGATTAAGGATGGTAAGGCAGAAATAAGGGATGCCAAGCATCTCTGGGGTAAAACCACTGGTGAATGTCAGAAACTTATCCGTAGGGAACTAGGTGATACCAGTGTTCGTATTGCTCAGATAGGCTTAGGCGGTGAGAATCTGGTTCGCTATGCTTGCGTAGTTAATGACCTGTCGCATGCTGCCGGTCGTACCGGTATGGGAGCAGTGATGGGTTCTAAGAACTTAAAAGCCATTGCGGTTAGGGGTCATCAAAAGGTGGCATTATCGGATGAAAGAGCAGTTAACTCTTTGGCTAGGCAGATTAGAGATATCCTTAAAGTTAACCGGTCCGCTGTTAGTTTTAGTGAAGATGGTACTGCCGGGGGGCTTATGGCTTTAAATACGGAGGGGGGGTTACCCACGCGGAACTTTCAGCAGGGCGTATTTGAGAGAGCCGATAAAATCTCAGGCGAAGCGCTGAAGAGTAGTATCTTAGTAGGGCGAAGAGGGTGCTATGCTTGCCCCATTCGGTGCAAGCCTGAGGTAGCTGTCGGGGAACCATATAATGTTGACCCTATCTATGGTGGTCCTGAGTATGAAACCCTAGCCTCATTAGGTTCAAATTGCGGTATTGATAATCTGGAGGCAATTGCTAAGGGCAATGAGCTGTGCAGCGCTTACGGGTTAGATACCATATCTACCGGAGCCAGTATAGCTTTTGCCATGGAATGTTTTGAGCAGGGTATTCTGACTGAGAAGGATGCTGGTGGGTTGAGGCTCAACTTTGGTAATGCCGAAGCAATGGTGCGACTCGTGGAGATGATTGCCAAGAGGGAAGGCATTGGTAAGGTCTTGGCTGATGGTGTAGCCCGGGCTGCCTTGGTCTTCGGGAACGGGGCAGAGAACTTTGCCATGCAGGTTAAGGGACAAGAGTTGCCAATGCATGAGCCGCGCTTTAAGCCGGGTTTGGGGGTGGGTTACACCATCTCACCCACTGGCGCTGACCATTGCCATAATGCCCATGATAGCCAATATACCAGACGGGTGCCAGCTACACTCAGAGCTCTGGGCGTATTTGAGCCATTACCCTGCCAAGAGTTGAGTGCAGCCAAGGTCAGGATACTTGTTTATGATAGTCTTTGGAAGCATACAATTAATTGCTTGGTATTTTGCTACTTTATTCCGGTTTATTGT
>SDBU01008835.1_pt1 | contig 11384 bp, 12 predicted proteins | sample 2277071 | NCBI WGS metagenome assembly SDBU01 (sample SAMN10397929, study PRJNA504765) | marine sediment metagenome | isolation source: marine sediment core GS08_GC12, 126 cmbsf | place: Arctic Ocean: Gakkel Ridge, Loki's castle | collected 2008 | reverse complement strand
AAACTGTAGCCAGCCGGTATCTCGCTGCGACAAGCTGTCGTCTTGTTCTGCATTTATGTTCCAGGGGACAGCCAAAGCGCGGTTGCAATTAGCCATAACAATCGGCAATCTGCCCCTACCTGCCCAGTGCACCAGTTCATGCATTAATGCCAGCCCCTGACCACCGGTAGCGGTGAAACATCTTGCCCCAGCGCTTGCTGCGCCGATGAGAACAGCCATCACTGAGTGCTCCGACTCTACCGGGATAAACTTAGCCTGCATCTCGCCGGAAGCAGTCATTTCGGCTAGCTTCTCGACAATCGTGGTTTGTGGGGTTATCGGATAAGCTGAAATCACCTCAGCTCGAGCAAGCTTAGCTCCATATGACGCAGCGTAGTTGCCTGAGATTACCTTCACCTCTCCCTTCTTTTCTTGCTTAGGTACTGTAATAGCTCTTTTCATTCCAGTTCCTCCTCTGTCTGTATAGCTGCGCGGGGGCATTCTTCAGCGCAAATTACGCAGCCTTTGCAAAAGTCATAGTCAATCTCCAGTTGCCCATCGCGCTCCAAGATCGACATGTCGGGGCAGAAGAGCCAGCAATTTCCACACAGGTTACAGGAACCACAATGAAAACAGCGCTGTGACTCCTTAAATGCTGCCTCGCCACTCAATCCAGGGTTAATCTCCTGAGAGCCGGTAAGCCTCTGTGCTGTAGAAAGTCGCTCTACCTCCTGCCGCGGTAGTGGCCAGAAATATGTGGTATTCAGCTCTTCATAGCTCACGCCAGCCGGCTCTTCTTCAAGGTCAAGGGGCTTATTCTTCAGCAACGCATCTATAGTAGCGGCAGCTCTCTTGCCAGCGGCCAGGGCATCTACCACTCGGGCTGGCCCGGTCACTACATCGCCGCCGGCCAGTATCACCTTATCACCAATTTTACCTAACCGCTCCAGGGCAAGCTTGCCATCCCCCACAGTAAGTTCTTTGGGGAGAAAGGCTACATCGGCAGCTTGGCCTATGGCGGCGATTACCATATTGGCATCAACCAGGAATTCAGAGTCCTCAATGGGAATCGGGGCAGGTCGTCCGCTGGCATCGGGCTTCCCCAGCCGATTACGAACACAGCGGATACCCTGCACACTGCCATTCTTACTTATAATTTCCAGCGGAGACACCAAGTAGTTTACCTTTACCCCCTCCTCCTCGGCATCGGCTAACTCTTCCGTGGTGGCTGGCATCTCTTCCCGAGAGCGCCGGTAAAGGATGGAGACCTCCTTGGCTTTGAGTCGCCGGGCACAGCGAGCAGCATCCACGGCTACATTACCACCCCCGATGATGGCTACATTCTGTCCAGCCAGGGCAGTATTGCTCCGACGTCCAGTGTTAGCTTCTCGCAGAAAGTCCAGTCCGGAAGCGACATCGGCGGTATCTTCTCCGGGTATCCCCAGCGGCTGGCTTTGGTAACAGCCGGTAGCAATGAATATTGCCTGGTAGGCGGATAGCTCTGTCCAGCTTATGTTGGCTCCAAGGCGTGAGTTAAGCTTGAATTCTATTCCCATAGCCTCGATGCCGGAAATCTCCTTGTCTAAAATGTCCCTTGGTAGTCGGTACTGTGGGATGCCCCACCTCAGCATTCCCCCCAGCTCCGATTCCGCTTCAAACACGGTCGCGCTATAGCCTTGCCTAATCAGATGGTAGGCAGCAGCAAGCCCGGCTGGACCAGAGCCAACGATGACTACCTTTTCCTTTTCCGTGATTTTTGGCTTCTCAATGGCTAGACCTAGCCCGAAATCACCAACTAATCGCTCCAGGGAGTGAATGGCCACAGGTTGGTCATAGTAAGAGCGATTACACGTCTCCTCGCAGGGGTGGTAGCAAACCCGACCTGAAACCGCCGGTATGGGATTGTCTTCTTTCAAGAGGCGCCATGCCTTCTCTAGTTCCCCTTGCTCAACAAGCCGAAGGTAATCTCTAATGTTAACTCCAGTCGGACAGGCACTGGTACAAGGAGCCAATCTATTTTTGAATATCGGCTTGATATAACGCCAGGTACCGGTTTTGGTATGCATGCGTGTGCTTAGGGGCACGCAGAGAGGATGCAGCCGCTCTTGAGGCACACGCGCTTCAATTACTTCCATTCTTTTCCTCCAGGGTCATTTTTGTACTAGTGTAGGCTTCCTGGGTGGCAGCGATATTCTTTTCACGTTGAGCAGGAACCTCCTCAGTGACCGCTTCGATGAGGGCCTCAATACTAACCAGACCGGTAGCTTTGGCAAAAGCCCCCAGAATAGCCGTGTTGACCGGTCGCGACTGCGCTGAGCCTAGGTCATGCTTGGTAGCGATGCCAGTAGCATCGACGGTAGCCACCCGAAAGTCGGTCAGGTTAAAGCTCTCCGGGTCATGATGTGAGTTGATGATAATCCAGCCACCTTTCTTGAGACCTAAGAGAACCGTTTTCCTACCTGTTGTGCCGCGGCCAGGCATGGGGACACTATCTCCAGATGAAGGTTTCTCACCGGCTATCAAACCTGGAGAAAGAACTACAATATGGTCTGGCTGGTACACCTGCCCCCGTGCCATTACCGCCGTGTCGCTAATCCTGAGGAAGGCCTGCACTGGAGCCCCCCTCCTTTCCCCACCAAACAAGGGGAAAGATTGGGCATACTTGCCCTCTTTGAGAAGGGCGCAGGCCAGAATATTGCAACCCACTACAGCTCCTTGTCCTCCTCGACCATGAAATCGTACCTCGATCATATAAATCCTGCCTCCTTTCGGGGAGAGTCTCTAATTAGTTCCAACCTTGCCTGCCTTATTCTCTTAGTCTTGCCACGCATGGTAAACAACCTGGTGGTCTTTGCCAACATTTGTAAGCTGAGGTTCTTCCTCAGAGCAGACCGGCTGACCTAATCAACTCGAACCAGCCTCCTCACTCAGTGCCAAGGCCTATTTTCTCCCCGTCATTTTCTCCGTTAGGTCCTAGTCAAGCCAAAGATACCTGGCCCACTATATAAGCCAAACGGTTCACTGGAGCGGAGGTGTCTCATATACTTTGTGAGCGTTGATGTAGCTCCAGTCTAGTTCCAATCCCAGGCCAGGCTTATCAGGCACTTTTACATAACCTTCCTTGTCTATCCTCACATCCTCCACGACTCCAGCACTGAACCAATCCTCAGGTACCAGAATCTCATGATATATTGAGTTCTTTATTGAGCACATCACATGCAGGTTAGCTACGTTGGTCAGCGCATTCCCCGTGGTGTGAATCTCACAGTTCATGCCAAAGGCCTCGGCCATGCCGGCTGTCTTCTTGAGAGGGCCAATCCCAGCTTTGAAGACGACATCGCTGCGCACGATATCTACTGCCCGCCGCAGCAGGTACTCTGGTGTGCTGAATATGCTCCCTGGCACCACCTCGGTGCCCGCTATTGCAATGTCCAGGGATTCACAGAGCTGAGAGTAGCCCTCAATGTCCCAATCAGGCAGGGGTTCCTCTAGCCAGGTGAAGTTGAGTTCTTCAAGCTGTCGGCCCACCCACAAGGCATCATACCTGTTGTAGGCGGCGACTGCATCTAGCATAAGGGCAATATCGTCACCGACAGCTTTGCGCACCGCACGGCAAGCCTCTACATCTTTCTTTGGGTCGCCAAAGGGATGAAGTTTGTAGGCCTTGTAGCCCTTCTGCACCTTCTCATAGGCTTCCTTAGCATAGTCATCCGGCGTAGGCAAGGTTCGAGAGCTGGCATAGGCGAGCACTTTGTCGCGGCACGCTCCAAGCAGCTTGTAGATGGGTAGGTTGGCTGCCTTGCCGGCGATGTCCCAGAGACAAACATCAATGGGGCCCTGGATAAATTGGTGGGGGAAGCTCAGGCGTGACGTTCGCCAAAATTTCTGCCAGATAGCCTCGCGATACATGGGGTCTTGCCCCACCAGCATTGGCCTTACCAAATTTTCTATATACTCTGCCCCTCCCCTGTCAATCAGGGCAGCAGCGCAGTTTCCCTCTATCCCTTCGTCAGTCAGCATCCTCAAGAGGACTAGGTTTCGCATGGTGCCACGCATGGCTATGGCTATGGCTGGGCTCTCTATGTCCCCCACAAACTGAAGACCTTGCATTTCCTTCGGGATCTCCCACTCAAATATTAAGCATCTGAGATCTGTGATTTTCATTTTTCTCACCCTCCTGTTTATTACTGATAGTGTCAAGTACGAAACAAGCTTTGTGACCTTGACTGAACAGAATGCAATTTGGTCACACAACCTGCTCCGTTGTTAAACTGGTCGCACGAATGTTGAGACGTTAGGCCTGCATCTAGCTAGTCGGCCTTACATCTCCTCGACGGTGAGTTTCTTGACAGCGTCCCAGTCAATATCGTAGCCTAGCCCTGGCTTGGTCGGAGCGTACACGTAGCCATCCTTGGCTACCCTAATAACATCCTTCATGGCGATGTCCAGGATGCCCTGCGGCACTGGCAACTCAACGAAATCGCAGTTTCTCATTGCCAGCATTACATGAAGGTCCGCCGCCTGGCCCAGAGTAGGTCCCTAGCTATGCGGATCAAACCAAGCATTGACCGCGTCACACAGGTGAGCCGTCTTTCTCATGGCCGTAATCCCACCGGCAGTATCACCCACCATGCGGAGACTGTCGCAGGCGTGGTTGGTGAGGTAGCGGGGGAGGAACTGCCATCCCTGGAACACCGACTCAGTTGCAGCGACCTGTATATCCAAGGACCGGGTCAGGTCAACCAGACCATCAATATCTATATCTGGGATAGGTGCTTCATACCAGTAGAAATCCAGTTCTTCCAGAGCTCTGCCAACCCGGAAAGCACCACGACGGTCATAGGCGTTCACCGGGTCGAGCATGAGGTCCATCGTGTCACCGACAGCTTCCCTCACCGCACGGCAGACCCGGATATCCTTATCGGGCACCGCGTAGGCATGTAGTTTAAAGGCCTTAAAGCCTTCGTCCCGGCACTTCAGGGCCAGGTCAACAAATTCTTGATCGGTGTCATACATAACCGTGCTGGCGTAGGCCAGGATTTTGTCACGGTAGGCCCCCAGTAGCTTGTAGAGGGGAACGCCGGCTTTCTTGGCCACAATATCCCAGAGGCAGATGTCGATGCTACTGCCGGCTGGGCCACCCCGTGCTTCGTACCAGATAGCTTCAACGTCCCAGGGATCACGTCCAATCAGAAGGTTCTTGAGCATAGGCAGGGCTTGCTTCAGGGCTTCAGCCGGAGCTAACCAGGTAATCAGATGTCCCTCGATTCCCTCGTCAGTCTGTACAGTGACCACATTATGCGGAACTTGACGCGGAGGCATGTGTTCTCCCCACGTGAACTGGTGCTCCGACGGCTTGAGAATTCTAACCTTGATGTCAGTGATTTTCATCTTTCTTCTCCTCCTTTATATATTATTTATGTATTATATGACACTCGACTTACAAACGCAACCTATGACTATTCCCCTTTCCTAATGTGTTCTTACAGGCATCTAGCCCTATCTCCTCCTTATTAGTGAATATGGCATGTTAGTGGATGTTGTGTCACATTATAGCACTTATTCACTTACTGTCAAGTGTTTAAGCCCCAATTCTGGCGGCTTTTTTGCTCGGTTTCGTTGCCTTGCTTTTTAATCTGGTTTAAAAGCGGCTAGCACCGAATATATGGCATCTAGCGCCTTGTCAATCTCCTCCGTGGTAATTGTAAGTGGTGGAGTAATAAAAACTGTTAAGTTAGGGAAGCCGCTAATGCGCACCGAGTAACCTTTTTCCATAAGTTGCGCCATCAGTTTCGCTGACACATTCTGCGACGTAGCCGCATCGAACATAGCCTTAGTGGCCTTGTCTGCAACTAGCTCAATCGCAAGAAACAGGCCAAGTCCGCGGACGTCACCTACAATGGGTAGAGGTGCGAACTCAGCATCGAGGCGCTCTTTGACATGCTCACCTAGCTTGGCTGCGTGCTCAGCGATTTTGTCTTTAACGTAGACGTCTATGGTTGCCGATGAAGCAGCGCAGCAAATAGGCATTCCACAAGAGCTGGAAGCGCCACAGAGGGTACCCTCCAAGCCTTTGCGAACCTTGTCATTAATTGCCACCGCCCCAAATGGTAAATAGGCACTAATTATGCCCTTCGACATAGTCATTATATCCCCTGCAACCCCCCAGTGCTCCAAAGCGAACATCTTTCCCGTTCTGCAGAACCCAGTCATTACCTCATCGTCAATCAACAATACGTCATTTTCAGTGCATATCTTTCTCACCATTGGCCAGTACTCTGGTGGAGGCAGGATTACCCCACCACCGCCGTGCATTGGCTCAGCAATGAAGGCAGCCACGGTTTGAGGCCCCTCCCTTTGAATAATTCCTTCAAGGTATTTGGCACATTGTATGCCACAAGAAGGATACTCCATGCCAAGATCGCAACGATAACAGTAGTACGAAGGGGCGCGGATGAAACCAGGAGTTATAGGCTCGTAGCCAGCCTGAATCATTCCGCCTCCTATACTGGTAGCACCCATAGCCCCATAAGTAACCCCGTGATAGGCGTGATATAGGCTAATAATTTTGAACTTATTCTTACCGTGACTCTGCCAACACGCCCGAGCCATCTTGAAGGCGAAGTCATTGGCTTCAGAACCACCAGCGGTAAATAGGAAATGCTTCAACCCTGGTGGGGTAACCTCGGCTAGTTTTAGGGCACATTCAATACTTGGTCTATTAGATATCCCAAAGAATAAGGCAGAAAACTGTAGCTCGTTCGCCTGTTTTACGATTGCATCAATGATTTCCTTGCGACCATGCCCTAGGTTGACGTTTTGCAATTGAGCAGAAAGGTCTACGTACTCCTTGCCTTCTGTATCTTGCAAGAACAAGCCATGAGATTTTTCCCATACGATCCCGGGCGGTTCCACTCCAACTGGGTAAGCTGGATGCATTATGTGTTCCTTATCAGCCTTGAGAAGCTCTTCCGTCATTTTTCCACTCATTTCATTTTTCTCCTTTTATTTATTTTATCGTTAGGCTGTCCTATCATCTCTGGCTACCCAATAAGCACCACCTCCTCTTTATATTGAGGCTGGTTAATTTTGAAAAGCCTGATTTTTAGCTTCAAATCCAGGGCTTTTCAGCTTCCTTTCCATTATGGCAGGTTATCTCAATATCATAACACTTATTCACTTACTGTCAAGTGTTAGGTAGCATGTCAAAGAGATGACATTTCCCGGGATTATTTCCCGCAAGAACCGTCCTTAGCTTTGCAATAGACTGTGTCTTTGAGTTTGTCAATACATCCTCCTCAGAATTCGAGCTTTGTTCCATTAAGGTCAGCATGTGACACTACCTCCTCAAACGTCAGGGGAAGAATATCTAACCAGCCCCTTTCTCGTCAGTCTACCATGATAGCAAACTCTTCTTACAAATTCCGTGTATCTCTGTGCTATAATTAAGGGAAGAATATGAAGGACTACTACCAGATTCTCGGTGTTCCTGATGATGCCAGTCAGGAAGATATAAAAAGCGCCTTCAGGAAGCTCGCCTTCAAACATCACCCCGATACCAACCCCGGCAATGAGAAGCAAGCCGAAGATAAGTTCAAAGAGATAAACGAAGCCTATGGTGTGCTTGGAGATGAGGAGAAAAGGCAGCAATATGATTTTGCCAGAAGGGGACAGTTTGCTGGTGTTGGTTCTGACGTGTGGACCAGAGGCTTCCGCTATTCCCAGCAAGATATCTTCCGCGATGCCTTCTCCAATCGGGCTATGTTTGATGAGCTGAGCCGAATGTTTAGCCAGGCCGGACTTAGATTTGACCAGGATTTCCTCAACCGTGTATTCTTTGGGGGCAGTGGCTTCATATTCCAGGTCTTTACCGGCCCCCGCGGTGTAAACCGAAAAGTCTACAGGTTTGGCGACAGGATAACTTCCCGACAGGATTACCCGCGAGCTGAGGTCTCTACGTACCGGCCGGGTTTCATTGAGAGATCGATTACCAAAGTATTGGCAAAGCTTGGCAGGTATGCTATGCGCAAGCTCCTCGGTCTCCAATACCAGCCTTTACCCAAAAGGAATCTTGACCATCATATTGAGCTTGAGCTCTCTGTGGCTGAAGCTGCCGCTGGCGATGAAAAACCAATCACCTACAAAAGGGACAATGAGACCAAGAAGTTGATGATTAAGATACCGCCAGGGGTCAAGACGGGGACAGAAATCAGGCTGAGGGGTATGGGCATAAAAGGGGACAACGAATCAGGTGACCTCTACTTGCATCTGAAGATTAAGGGCTAGTTATTACTCAGTCTCGCGCTTTTCGGTAATCCTGGCCGCAATTCTGGCTAGTTCCCAGGCATACTCATAAAGATGTAGTCCTTTGCTTGAAGCAACGAGTTCTCCGTCATCAACACCTATCTCGCTGGACATATACTCCTTTAGCAGTTGAATGGCAGCCAGGTTGGATGGAAAGCCGGCCCACAGGTCCCACGACCGGAAATAGACGATAAAATTAAGCCGGTTATCACGGATTCTGGTATCTATGCCTCTCAGGCACGGTGGGTCTGATAGGTAGATGGACTGACTATCACCTACCGCCATAAAAGCCTGATTGGTATTGTAGCCGTCTTCCTTATACATCCTGATTACTTCAGCAATCTGCTTCTCTAAATACTGACCATAGGTGTACTGCTCTCCCTCAGCTTTATGTGCGGTCATCAGGTAAGGAAGATAGCTTTCGATGTACTCCATAGTGGTGGGTGGTGGCACACCCTGTGGCACATCGGGTATCAAGGGTCTTGTTCCTGGATAACTGACCTGGACAACGATGAAGTCAAGCTCCTTGCGTTGCTGGCCAGCGTAGCTGCCCCGCTCAATCTGGTAGTCATGCCCTTCGGTTAAGGTCTTACCCAGACAAAGGAACCATGCCTCAGACAAGTCTCTAGCCTCAATTACCGAAATCTTCATCGTAAGAACCCGGTCTTAGCCCCGTCAAATTCCTCCTGACAAATACCTCTCTATCATCGCTTCCTGAAAATTCCGAGAAATCTATCCTGATATTCCTCAAACAGGTTCCAGCGTTCAAGCTCCGCTTTTAGCTCGCCGGGCTCGGTTTCCCCCCTGGAAGCCTTTCTAAAAAGCTCCTCAATCCTCAGCCTGGCATCAGCGGGGATACCATCACTGTCCATATCCAGGAGACCCTTCGCCCCCATTTGTGTGATATTATCTTTCAGAGAGTTCCTGGTCATTTCAAAAATAAACTTCATCAATGATATGTCCCAGAGTTCATCCTGACCCTTAATAATGGCGGCCAAGGGGTCACCACGCTTGTCAATCCCAGCATTTAGCTTCTCTACTACTGATAGCAAACTATCAGACACAATGTTTAGCTCTTTAGGCTCATTTCGGTAGCTGTAGAATAGCCCCGGGATATTGGGGCCGTAGGTCTTGATGAGCGCATCAAAATATTTTCCAGCATCGGTACTAAAGCCTTCAAGCCCGGAGAGATAGTAGGGTGTTACAATCCTTGGTCTTTCAGCGATTACCCTGCCCTCTCTAACTACAGTCTCGGTGATATTCTTAAATAGCTCAGAGTAGGCCGGTTGAGTAACCAGGTAATAATATATATTGGTGGTACCGAAGGTCAACAGCGTCTGCTTGGGCGCTCTTAATATCTCGGTATGCTCAACCGCCTCTCTAATCTTCTCATCATTAATATCCATTATTGGTCCCCCTCAGCCCTCACAGCTTCTAATTGTCTAAGCTATAGCCGATAGCTCCCGCTTGTATTCATCCAGATGCTGAAGGTACTGTGAATCCAGTTGGGTCAGTACCTTGCGCCACTCCTGCTGGAACTGCGGCTGTTTTTCTACATCCACTTTCATCATCATCATTGGGCCTAGCTGTTGCTGCGCTGCCTGTTGGACTTTGGCTTCAAACTGGGTCTTTAGTGATTCATGGGCCTGCTTTCTCTGCTGCTCGCCCTGCTCCAGATAATGGTTGAAGATATGCCTTATCTTGCTATAGACATTTTCTACACTGGCTTTATCATCCTTCAGGAGCTTCAGACCCTCCATGGCTCTTCTATTATTTCTCTTGGCCAAATCCTTCTTGGGTAGGTTAATGTTTCTGGTCAATATCTCTTCAGCGCCCTCTATAATATACTTTCTTTCATTGTCCTGATACTGGCTCAGCTCAACTACCAGGTTGCAATCTTCCTTAAAATATCTGGCGGCCAGTTCTGCCCCCTGTGGGACAAACTTCCATTTCAGGCGCTCCTCCTCAGTCACCTCTTCCAGCTTCTCCAGCTTCTCCATGGCTATCTCACGAGCACTCTTTATATCAGCCATAACTCCCCTCTCAAGGCTACCCTTATATGTTAATTATACTAAATATCTGGTAAAGGTCAAAGTTTTCTGAGAGGGTGTGGATTGTTTATCTACCTCACTCCTCGTAGAGTCTTCGACCTTTATCCCCCTCTCCTTCAAAGGAGAGGGGGACGGATAGTAAAAAGAGGGGCTACGCCCCTCTAAAACTTCCCTGTTTAGCCTTATTATCCTGTATCAGCCTCTCACCATAGTCAAGCAGACGTCGGCTATTTTCATGATAGCATATAACGAAAAGATAGTGCAAGAGGATAGATTGAGGAAAACCTGCGCAAGAGCTGTGGCTAGATTGCATGCCTAGCCACAGCTCTGAGGTATAGCTCAACCGTGACCGTCCGTAGTCAAACCCGACGCACGCTCATCTTACATCAACCTTCACTCCTCTTTCTTGGAGCTCAGGGATATAGATTTCCTTCGACGTCTCGCTCAGGGGATTGTTCGTCAAAATTATAATATCTCCCTCAGAAAGCCCGCTGTTCTCCACCAGTGGTGAGATGTCGTTTATTTGGTTCTTCCGAAGGTCGAGCTCGGTGAGGTTAGTGCAATACTCCAATCCGGTAAGGTCGGCGGTGGTGCTAAAAGTAAGAGAAAATGAGATGATGGCTTCCAGCTCCGAGATATAGATGGGACCTTTATCCTTGTCGATAGCCCGCCTTATGGCTCTCTCAAGATACGGATCAGAGAAGATGACCTCTTCTTCAGCCATCGTAGTTGTTTCTGGAGCAGGGGCACAGGCGAAAAAACTGAATATCATTACCAAGACAAGGGACAGAGGCAAACAGTTCCTGGCCATCTACGTCCTCCTCCCATTGTTTACTGCCGAAATTATGTGCTAATGTCTTTCCCTTGTCAAGAGACCCTTTTAGTATATAGTTTATGTTTGCCATAGTAAATGATATAATTTCTTCAAGCGGTCTGTCTCATTGGATACCCATGGCAAGAGATTTTGAAATTATTGAGCATACGGCTGACGTTGGCATCAAGGCCTATGGTACTGACATGAAAGAGGCATTTGTCAATGCGGCTAGAGGT
>SDBU01008834.1_pt1 | contig 11384 bp, 5 predicted proteins | sample 2277071 | NCBI WGS metagenome assembly SDBU01 (sample SAMN10397929, study PRJNA504765) | marine sediment metagenome | isolation source: marine sediment core GS08_GC12, 126 cmbsf | place: Arctic Ocean: Gakkel Ridge, Loki's castle | collected 2008 | reverse complement strand
CCATCCAGAAAGCTGTCAAAAAGTTCATTAAAGAGGAGCATGGCGGCAGCATTACCCCAGTACAGTTCGATGATATTTACTGGGAAGCTTTAAACAGATGAGGCCATTGACTTGACAAAAAAGATAAGGTGACGACGAAAAGATGATACACCCCACCTGTGCTACTTCCAAAAGATGGATACCTCGATGGTCAGGTCATGGTCATATTTCATCCTGCGTATTGACAGTAGTTGCTTTCAAGACTAAAGTATGGATTACTTATTTGTACTTTTGAATATAGATAAGTTATGGAGGCAAAATGACAAATATTGAAGTGCTGAATTTAACGACTATATGTAGAAACTTCCCAACTACTATAATACATGAGATAACACGAGAACATTTGCTCGACACAATCGATAGAATATTTAGCAGCGGTGTCAATATCGTATTTGTTGAAGGCATGGAAGGAATTGGGAAAACAACTTTATTAGCACAATATGCAAAAAGATATCCGGATGAAGCATTATCAATGTTCATAAAACCTACTACTAGATATTTTTATGATCCAGAACTCATTAGACCCATATTTTGTGAACAAATACATTGGGCATTATATAACGAGACTTTAGACAAAGACCTAATAGATAAATCCTTTTTAAATACTAAGATCCCTCTACTACAAAAGCGTGCGTTACGTAGCCATAAAAACTTCTACTTCATAGTCGATGGGTTACATCATATTCCCAAGGAAGAAAGCGGTATATTAGAATTGATATTGAAAGAGATACTACCTATTGGTCTTTCAGGATTTCGCTTCTTGCTCTCTGGAGATGCTAACATTATTAGTAGACAATTACACCACTCTGCTTTAAGTAAGCCATTCACTTTACCAACATTTTCACTTAACGAAACTGAAGAATATTTACAGGATCTCTCGCTAAAGAAAGAACTAGTTGGAGAATTATACAAAACGTGCCAAGGAATACCCGGGAACTTGGCAAGCATAAGAAGAATTATTGAGTCTGGTACGGATATTCAAACAATCTTTGACTTAAATCCAGAGAAAGTCCCAGATTTCATATCAATTGAATGGCAAAAATATATTAAGTTGGATAGCAAATATGAACGATTATTGGCATTCGTTGCTTATGGAAAAACACTTTACTCGATTGAAGACCTACATAGATTATCGGGAATAGATTTTAATAAGATAGAAGAGTTTATTAACAACTGTGAGTTTTTGTCTATAGATGATAAGAGTCAGCAAATTGATTTTATATCTATCCCTCACAAACAATTTGTAAATCACCAACTATCAAAGTTTAAAGAAGAAGTAACAAATAGATTAATAGATGACCTATTAGACAACAAAGATAGTGACGTTACACTCATGAATTTACCATCTTATTATGAGCAAGCTGGGCGTCAATCTGATCTCATAAACTATTTAACACCTGAAACTATTTCAACATTACTTGAAAGAAGTCGGTCTATGAGCACTTTGCATGATATGGCAAGCTTGGGCATGAATACAGCTGGTTTAATGAATAATAATGATGCTTTAATTCGTTTCAGTATGCACAAATCAGTCATCAATGAGCTTACTGGAGCAGACATTTGGGCTTCAGAAATCGAAGCGAGAATGGCTTTAAACGACGAAGGTTCAGCTTTAGCCTTAGCACAAAATACAACTTCAAAAGAAGATAGGTTTTATTTATTAGCACTTATAGCAAAAATACAGTGCAAACGAGGTGATTTACTAGATCAGACAATTACAGAGCAGATTAATGTACTTTATGAACAGATTGATCCTAAATCCTTAGGAGCTCGAGCCACTGAAATTGCTTCCGTACTTATATGGTCAGATCCAGATTTAGCTATCAAATTAGTAGAATCTGCAAGAAATATTACAGATGATACAATAGACATGAGTTTGGCTTATTCACAGTTGTCTGTCGAAGCACAACAATTAAGGAGAGAACATCTCCGTTCTACCGACGCGGTCGAAAAAGCATTACAAAGGATCAGTGATCCTAAGCTAAAAGAATTCTCTACAGCATTAGCTGTATTCTTCGAAGATTGTACGTCAGAAGAAGTGATTGAGTTGGTCGATAAGATTGATATAGAGTATCGTGTATTTCTGCTTCGCTACTGGGCAATAGCAAATGAAAGTAGAATAGATGCGACAGATGTAATCAATTATGCCTTAGATCTACTAATAAAGGATACTGTATATACCCCAAAAACTCGTGATTTTCGAGAAATAGCAACTCCACTCCCCTCAATTTCAGATAAATCTCAAGCTCAATTGTTGGTTGGACGATTCGATAGTCTGAAGAGTTCTGCAGAAAAAACAGGTACTACCGAAGATTATATTGCTCTACAATTGATACTTGCCGAAACAGAGAGTAAATATAGCTTTGAAGCTGCGTACAATAGAGTCCTTGAGATTTATTGGTACATTTCCAGTATCGACGACCTTTCTATTATTACGGACTGTCTAGCTTTAATGGTTACCAGACTTAATAAAATAGATCCGAACGACATAATTGAATCTAAGGAAGGGCTAAAAACAGTTTTACAGGATGAACTAAAATCGAATATCAAACGGCTTTTAGATATGACAGGTGATCATTATCTCACCGCACGAGGGACAATTAAAGCTTTAATGAAAACCCGGCCTGACGAAGCAATACAATTAGCCAAAGACCTGAATACTGAATATAGGCGCGATATGGCATTTAACGATATCATTGATACGTTGATAGAAATACCTGTCAATATTGACCATTTATCATATATAAACGTTGCTCTTGATAATATAGTAGATTCGTCGTATAGGGATCGTGTGATTGATAAAGTAATAAGACGATTAGAAGACCGTCCCAGCAAATTAGATTCCTCAGCTATTCTAGAACTGAGCCCCTTATTAGACAAAATTAAGAATATCAGCAGCGATTATCTCAAGTGCAAAGTTGCTTGTTATGCATATGCTCTCCTATCAGACTTTAGCAATGATGAATTCGCAGACGTATCTTCAGGGTTCCTGGAATTAATGCGATCTGCATGGGAATCTATAGATGTAGCATGGGCGAAGATAGATGCTGGTTTTCGTATTGCCAGTAAATTAGCAGAATCTATACCAGAGCTCGCCAAAGGATATCTATTGAAAGCAGAAGAATCTCGGAATTCTATCAATCTTAATGCTGAAGAATACGCTTTAACCTATTTAGGCTGTCTGCATCTTGCTATCAGAGCTTTTAGTGGACTAATACCTAAGCATCTGTATTCTGAGGAAGATCTAAAACAGCTTAAAGAACTAATAAATCGAATACCATCTAATGGAGAGAGGGCTGGATTATTTGGGGAATTGGCAATTCGTTCCTATTACAATAACAATTTAGAACTCTGCAAAGAAATCGTTGCGAATAATATTAAACCACTCTTGGATAATCTTAATAAAGACGACCTAGAATATAGATTTACGGTGTTTAATTCTATAATACCTGCTTTATATCGAGCAAACCCAGTCACAACATTTGAAATGATATCTAAGCTACCACAATATCAACAAGATGTTGCGTGTGCCACTATCTGTAATTCCATATTACGGAAGAAAGTCTTATCTGATCCATATGATGCAACAATTAAGGATGGCTACATATTAAATTATGACGACGCAACCGAAATCTGTGCAATACTGAACCTGTGTAGTACTGACATAAACATATACACGTACATTGCAATACTTTCAAATAGCATATTATTACGTAAGAACCGTTACTCTTTCACATCTGAGCAGAAGCTTGATATCGCTAATCGTTTGGAAAGAATAATTGAATCGAAATTACCCGACAAGAATAATATCAAGCATAATGGATATATTATTATTGCAAAGGCACAGGTTGAGCGATTTAGAAAAAGTAAGACGGAGGTATGGGATAAGCTTATCCAAGATGCTCGGAGCATTCCAAATACCGCGGATAAAGCTTTAGTATTGTATACGATTGCTGCTTTGCTACCAAGCAAATCGTCTTCAAAGAGAGACCAAATTATTCGTGAGTCAATTAATATGGTAGATAATATACCTGTATTCTTAGAAAAAGTTGATAAATATGAGCATATAGCAGAAGAAATGACGATATTTGATATGATTGGAGCTAAACATCTACTTGAATCAGCTATGGAACTGTCTATTCAATCAAATGAGTCAGATGAGGTTGTATACCCAAAACAGAGACGCATAATTGATCTTGCATATAAGATTGAACCTTCTTTCGCTGATCAGCTTGCCACAATTATGGATAGAGACCCCGCTAGAATCAAGGCACGCCTGGATTTAGAAGACCATCTGGAAACCTTGAAACTAAAAGGAAGGATGTTGGAGCCAGGTAATGATGTTTCTATTACTGAAGCTAATAAAGCCCATTATCCCAAAGCAGCCTGGATGAACCTTGGTGCACTAAACTCAGGCAAGGTATCGACGGTCCATCTTGACCGCTTGATACCATATATTAGAAATGCATCTGGGCTCCCGATTAGAGAGGCATATCCCATTTTTTCGTGGGTAATAGAGAACCTAGTCATAAGAATGGCTAATACTGACCAGGCACGGACTTACGTCACACCCATATTTGGCATGACCCTTCTTAATGCTGAACTATCTTGGAGATTGACAAATCGTTACACAAATCAGATTAACCAAATAAAGGATGATGTGAAGAAGATTTCAACTATAAGTGATAATATTGTTATTAATGATGGGGAGAGAAAGAAGGCCATAGAATTTATAAAGAATTGGCTCCAACATGAGGTAAAAGGGTACCTTAAAATTTGCGACCCATATTTTGGGCCTGAAGATCTAGAAATATTAAAGATTTTACGAGAAGTTAATCCTAACTGCGAAGTATACATCCTTTGCAGTAGAAGGAATCAAGAAAAAACATCGACAACTTTAGATGAAGCTTACCAAGCATATTGGAATCTTCATTTTTCAGGTTCTAATCCTCCAAAAACGGAGGTTGTAATAATTGGGACTAAATCTACTGGAGATTTCCCAATTCATGACCGCTGGTGGTTAACAAATAGAGGCGGTCTACGCTTAGGTACTTCATTCAATTCACTAGGCCTCTCTAAAACTTCAGAAATATCAATATTTAGTATTGAAAATGCAACGAAATGTGAACTTGAAGTGGATCAATACCTAAGGCGAGAAAGGCAAGAATTTAAAAAGGAGAAATTGGATTATCTGATCTTTTCTTTATGATATTTTTTGTGTTGGAGGCTGACAACGATAAATTAATCAGGTTGACAATCCTGTTGAGGACAGTAACTCAGGAGAGGACTACATGTTTTTTATCCTTGCTGTCTGGAATACCTTATGGTCACAAATTCGCTGAAACACAAAGGGATAACCTTCCTTTTTATGGGCACCTCACCTCCTTTACATAAATTGACAATAATCATACTCAGGATATGATTATTGCATCTTCTTGTTATAAGGAAACTAGATGAGCTGATAGGAGAATATAATGACTAATATTGCAAAAGACATTATTTGGCCAAATGATGAAAATATTATCGCGAGAATTGTATTCCTTTACGTCGGACAGGGAGATTGTACAATTGTATTAGCGGCAAACGGAGATACATATAAAACAGGTCTTGTCGATATTAACCTTGACTCACATAATGGTGGAATTCATGTGCCTAAATTGATGGTAGATCTATTAGAGGATAAGGATAAAAACCTTGATGTTTTTATTAACACCCATCCTCATAATGATCATCTTTCCGGTGTGGCCGAACTTTGTGACTTAATTAGTCCGAGTCAAATATGGCATTCTGGTCATAAACCAAGCAAGAATCATAATGATGCTTATACCGACCTGAAAAATATCATAAAGAAAGTAAAAGAAGCTGGTGGAACTGAGATCGAACTTAACGCGAGTAAAGAACTTAAATCATTTGGAGAAATTGGTTACTACATTCTTTCGCCAGCTAGTTACGTAGTGGATGACATTGAGGATGAGGCACCAGAAGATCGTTATCGACGGATTCACGAACAGTGTGCCGTGTTAAAGTTTGGAATAGGTTCAAAATGGGTTCTGCTGACTGGAGATGCTGATCGTGATGCCTGGGAGAAACATATTACTGATTATCATGAAGAACGGCTTCAATCGGCAGTATTAAGTGCGCCCCATCATGGCTCTCGGAGTTTTTTTAAGGATGAGGAAGGAGATGATCCTTACTTAGATGCTCTAAATAAGATTTCTCCAGTGTATGTAGTTGTTTCAGCTCCTACAAGTGAAGAAAGTCAGCATGATCACCCACATAGTGATGCAATTTCATTATATGTTAAACAGGTTGGAGATGAAGATAATATTTTGCATACAGGCAAGTTACGACATTCATTTATATGTGACATTTATCGTGATGGAGAAATGACCATTCAACAAGATAATGGAGCATTATCAACGGAATATGGTATTGATGGCGAGGGAGAGGAAAATAATTCCCGAGTAAGAGTACGTTCTGTCGTCCCTCCTGTTGTCCCTCCTGTTGATTCGCGTCCTATGGGTGATCGCCAGAAATGATAATGTCATGGATCAACTTATATCCAGATTGGTATATAACCGAGCGTCAAAACGTTGAAACGCACTATCCACAGTTTTGGGTGCATGAAAAGGCATTGGAGACTGGCACTTTGTTATATTTTGGTGAATTAGTTTTCAGGCCCTCAAGCGGTGCAATAAAGCAGCCTGTGATGATGATATATCCCAGCAGTTTTCCATTTCGGCCACCAATCGTAATACCAATCGATGTATTACCAAAGATTGGAGCGAGCGGAAAGGTAAGTAATAAATTTAAAACACGCATGTTCGATCAGAGACATCAGATGCAGGATGGATCTTTATGTCTATTCCAACTGGAAACACGACTAATTCCTGGCGGAGATATAATACGTGGCATCGATATTCTAAGGCGAGCACAGCAATGGCTTCTCGGATTTCATACAAATCATTGGCCGCCTGATTCGCTACAAAGTGAATTGGAGTCGCATTTCAAATACGTGTCTAACGTGTTGTTAGGAGAGGTATTCTATACCAAAGACTTAAATGGATATGGTCGCTTTTGTTTAATTCCAGACCTCCGTAGAGTAGTAGATTCGGGGAGACCAGAAGAAATACCCGCAATGATTGTAACTGTAGTGAGTGAAGAGAGTAGTGTGGCTAAAGTTTTTAACGCTAGTGAGGATCTTTCAAGGGTGTACCCATGGATTCAGGATAATATTTGGGGTTCGGGAGCATTTGCTGAAATAGAAAGTGGTAATCTGGGAGAGATAACCAAACACATGCAAGTTGGATATTGGTGGTCACTCCCAGAAGAACCGCTCCCATTTCATAATGGTAAGGGATTCCTTCGTGAGCTAGCAAAAGTCACGCCTAAAGGAGAAAGTTGGCCCGTTGTTTCGAAAACTCTTGGCGCTCAATTGACTCTATCTGAGTCACATTTCTTAGGCCTAAAATATCCTGGGAGGGAAACTGAAGTCGAATGGCTCATGCTATGGATATATCGAGGTGAAAGGAAAACCCCACCCGTTATAAAAACCGAAAAAGAGAAACAAAAAGAATTTGAGGAAGCTCCAGTTTTTTGCCTTCGGACACATTCAGTACGTCCAACTCACTTACGTTTCAGGAATACAGGGGTCATAGATGATGCTATAGAGAAAAAAACCGTAGCGTTGATAGGATTAGGTGCCCTCGGGTCTAACGTGGCGGAATTACTGGCTAAAGCAGGCGTGGGGAAGATTCGAATATGTGATGGAGATCGTTTATCCATTGGGAACATTGCACGTCATGTAGGCGGAGTTGATGAATTTGGGGCATTAAAAACCAGGGTAGTTATGCGAAGGCTTCTTGAAATAAATCCCTTTTTAAAGTTTGAGGAGGAAGATGTGATTTCAGGGTCAGCTGTCGGCTCATTAGAAAAACTCAGTGAATTCATACAACCTGCTGATATAATAATATCCACAGTGGCTGATGAAGGGATTGAATCAGTTATCAATCAAATAGGGGTAATTAATAGAAAAACAGTGATCTATGGGCGAGCTGTTCGAAGAGGGAGCATGGGACGGGTGTTTTTAGTTAGACCGCATATCGATGCTTGTAAATCCTGTTTATCCGAGTACCACAAGAGTGAATTGGACGGTGATCCGATCCCAAAAGATTGGATAAAAATTGAAGAACGTCCGGAAGACATTCTTTTACACGAGTGCGGTAGACCTGTAATCGCTGGAAGCGCAGTGGACTTGTCGTTTATTTCGAATCTGATATCAAGAATATCACTTGATATTCTTGAAGGAACAGAGCATACAGATAACCATTGGATATGGTCACGAACACCTGAACCTGCTGTCGATGATAGATTGAACGTACCAATGGGGATTTTCGCAGGGAAAATAGAGCCCAACCCGAATTGCCCTGCTTGTCGAGAACCGGAAGTTATTAGTTTAGTCCTTGATGAAGAAGTTAAAAGTATGATTGTGGCCACTACTGAAGCATTTCCTGAAGTAGAAACTGGTGGAATATTGATAGGTTTTGAAGATGAGTGTAGACGTGCGATAGTTATCAAAGCCACTGGGCCTGGCCCCAAAGCTGTTCACAAAATGGACCGTTTTGAAAGAGATGTTGAATTTATACAAAAAGAATTGGAGGAATCTGCGTCTAAGTTCGGCAAACGCGGACTCTACTTAGGGGAATGGCATTCTCATTTAAATCCAAACCCACAACCGAGCCCGCTTGACTTAACTTCTCTATTTGGTATCTCAGAAGCTCTAAATTATTTAATTCGTTCGCCTACTATGGTAATAGTCGGATTAAATCCTTCAGATAAAAAAGTCGCCAATATTCAATCTTGGAATATTATGATGGGCGGTCGAAGTTACCTCCTAGAAGTAGAGACTATGACATCAGAAGATATCTCCAATCTTGAAATGAAAAAGTTGTAATATTATTGTTTTCGTCACGGTTGATTTCTATCGAGGTCAGTTGATAAATTGAAAATGGTGTTGAATATTTCTCGTGAATAATAAATTGCAAAGCGATGCATTCGGAAAAGTGATAGAGTGAATAGCCCAACCAAGACAGGGTAAAGCACGATGTTATTGAGTTCAGATGTCCAACCGGTTATTGCTAGGACAAGCCAGACTGTTGTGAGGCCACGGAACATTCCATAATTACCATTGAAAACATAAGCTCGATCCATCAGCCCTGATGCTTGCAGTTTTGCTCTGCCAACACCAAAAACTTCTCTCCATATTTTAAGATTTTCAATGGGTTTATCATAACCAGTAAGCTTCATGAGATTCTGGAGGACGTTAGAGTTATTACTACGCCGTGGTTTGGAAATTGGCCAATCTGTAGGCATACCACCCCAAAGTAACCAATAGAAGTGTTCAAAAATATTACCTAGACTTTGTAATAAATGACCGATTATATAGGCACTTACCAAATTAATTATTGCTGCACCAAATGCAGTAGGTAACATATATTCATACAGAGAGGAGTTCGGCCATATGATACCTATACTTAAAAGTAAAGCTTCGCCAGGCACTAATATCCCGACGAATTCGTAAAAATCTAGCCTTTTCAAAATAGTATAAAACCTTCAAAACATGTATCTACTACTTTAACATAAGTTGATGAATATTGTACTATTTCTTACCTTCTTCAAGTAATTATACCACTCTCAAAATGGAATCCCGAAAACTCACGAATTATTTAATTCACTAAAAAAGGTCCGCTAATTATCACGCCTGAAGTCCAGAAGTGGAATCACAAGGTTAACAAAGGAACGTTTTTATCCTTTGGTCTAACATTAGAACTGGATTAGTTATTGGGTGGGTACCTAAAACACCCAGATACGCGGACTGTAGGCATGTTCAAGGGCTAGTTAAATTTGAATACCCGTATAGCTACTACTGAGGTTACTATGATCCAGATGCCCAATATGCCAAGCTCCCAGGAGTAGACCCACAGAGGCTCCGCCTCGAGAGCAACACCACGAAGGGCCTCTAAGAGAGGTGTTAAAGGAAGATATTGAACAATCTGCGAAAGTACACTCGGCAGGTTCTCAGTAGGGAAGAAGACGCCAGAGAGGAACATCATTGGTATGGCTACTGCACTAGCAAAGCCGTTAGCTGCCTCAACCCTCTTAGCCATTGCTCCGATAATAAAGCCTATATTCAGAAAGATGATGTTCGCAAAGAGGACAAGGACAAATACCCATAAGATATTCCCATATATGTGGCCATTAAACAAGAAGACGCCGGCTGCCATTATTATGGCTGCTTGAATAAGCGAGATGAGGAGATAGGCAATTATCTGGGCGGCGAAGAAAGAGCGCACCCTTAGAGGTGTGGTGAGAAGGCGCTTGAAAATCTTCTGTTCCCGGTATAGAGCGACAACGGAAGCCATCCCAGTAATAGCGTACATCATTACCCCCATGCCTATAAAACCGGGGAGGAGGAAATCAAAGTATTCCACCGTTCGTGCCTGAATCCCCTCAGGCTGTAGTTCAATAAGTGGTTGGACATTCTGGAGAGACATATTTGTCTGGTCAATGAATTGCTGGATTACGCCCAGAACAAGCTGGTTCGTTTGGAAACGGGACTCATCATAAAGCACTCTCAGAGATACTGGTGACACCGGGCTTTGTCCATACACTTCCTCTGCCATGTTCTCAGGGATAAACAGCACCAAACCTATCTCTCCCTCCTTGAGAGCCTCCGTAGCTTCTCCTTCATTAAGATCCAGATCCAATTCCAAGAGTTCTATGCTGCTCAGATTTGTTATGAGGGCTTCCGAGACAGAATCCTGTGACATGTCCACGACGGCGACAGTGGTTGTGCTAGGCTCACCCACTCTGAAAAGACCAAAGACCACTACGAATATGAGTGGGAAGACCAGAGCCCAGAAGAGGGCTTGGCGATTTCGGACAATAATCTTTAAGTTGGCTATAAGTAACGGAAACAGCATCTCAATCCCTTAACTCTTTACCAGTCAGTGTTAGGAATACATCTTCCAAGGTAGCAGGAATGACCTCCATATGCTCTAGATTTACATCTCTCTCTCGCACCCAGGAAAGGAGGGTAGACAAACTCCTACTCGCATCAACAGATGTAAGGAAGTAATTATTATCGTCACCCGCTACAGCCTCTTTTACTCCCTCAAGGCGGCTCAACTCTTCTAGAGGCAGCGAAGTACTGGAGATAATCTTAATCTGATATGGGGTAGGCAAACTATGTATAAGGTTTGTGGGTGTGTCGATTGCCACAATCCTACCCAAATCTATAATGGCTACTCGTTGGCAGAGGGATTGGGCCTCTTCCATGTAGTGAG
>SDBU01008833.1_pt1 | contig 11385 bp, 11 predicted proteins | sample 2277071 | NCBI WGS metagenome assembly SDBU01 (sample SAMN10397929, study PRJNA504765) | marine sediment metagenome | isolation source: marine sediment core GS08_GC12, 126 cmbsf | place: Arctic Ocean: Gakkel Ridge, Loki's castle | collected 2008 | reverse complement strand
CACCATGCCCGAGGACGATAAGACGCACCCGATCCCCGACCTCACCGGCTACATCACCGAGGGACAGATCATCCTGAGCCGCTCGCTGCACGGAGCGGGCCTCTACCCGCCGGTGGACGTGCTGCCCTCGCTCTCGCGGCTCAAGGACAAGGGCATAGGCGAGGGGAAAACCAGGGCCGACCATGCCGACGTCATGAACCAGCTCTACGCGGCCTACGCCCGCGGCAAGGATGCGCAGGAGCTCGCCCTGGTGCTCGGGGAGTCTGCCCTCACGCCGATGGACGTGCGCTACGTGCGCTTCGCCGAGGCATTCGAGCAGGAGTACATCCAGCAGGGCGAATACGAGAACCGATCCATCGAACGCACCATGGAGATAGGGTGGAATCTGCTCGGAATGCTGCCGGGCTCGGAGCTCAAGCGCGTCCGCGATGAGTTCATTGAGAAGTACTACAAAGAACGCGTCGGTGAAGCATCGTAGTGCCCTCTGACATAGCTGCTTATTGCGGGACGCGGGGGTTCTTCCGGGTTCCTGGTTTGCTCATGGAGTAAGGCTTCATGGCACGGCTGGCCGTCAATCCCACGCGGATGGAACTGACGAGGCTGAGGCGGCGCCTCGCCCTCGCCGTCCACGGCCACAGTCTGCTGAAGGACAAGCTCGAGGGGCTCGTGCAGGAGTTCATCGAGCTGACCGACAAATACAGGACGGCCCGGGAGGCGTTCGACAGGCAGTATCCGGAGGTCATCAAGCTCTTCGTGCTGTCGCGCATCAGCAGCTCCCGCGACGTGGTGGACGAGGCGCTCGCGCAGAGCCGGGGCGAACTGCTCCTCACCGAGACCACGCGCAGACTGCTGGGAATAGAGGTCCCGCATTTCGAAGCTGAGGTCCGGCCCGGCGCGGGCTACAGCCTGCTCGACACCCCGCTCGAACTCGACGAGGCTATCGGGGGCCTGGCCCGGTTCCTGCCCAGCATACTGGAGCTGGCCGAGCTTGAGCAGAGCATCTGGCTCATGATGGCGGAGATCCAGCGGACGCGCCGCCGCGTCAACGCCCTTGAGTACATCCTCATCCCATCGCTGCGGGAGACGACCCGCTACATCCAGGACAAGCTCGACGAGAACGAGCGCGCCAACATCACCCGCCTGATGAAGATCAAGGACATGCGCCTGGCCGAGGAACGCGAGGCCATCCGCCGCCAGCGCCAGGCGTGAGGGGCCAGATCACGCCCATGGGGGGTCCGATGTACTGGTTTGCCACGGCCATCCTTCTGGGCGAGCTGACCGTCTTGCTGGACGGGGGCAGCAGGCTCTTCAGCTCGTGCCTCTGCAGCCCCCGGGCCCTCCTACTTCGCATCCTCTTGCTGGTCTCTACGTGTGCCATGCTCGGGATGCCGCTGGCGCTCTTCTACACCGGCGCAACGTCCAGCCTCGTGCGGGCGTTTCTTTGGGCCAGCTCCCTGTTGAGCGTGGCGGCGTTCGTTCATTTCATGGCGCCCTACAGATTCGGCATTCGGAAAGTGAAGGCCCTGGACGGCTCTGGCCGCCCCCTCGCAGGGGGAATCTGGCTTCGACAAGTCCGACTGGAGATGCGCGAGCTGCCCGACGAACTGAATAGCCTCAAGTGTCTTGTCCTGTCAGATCTCCACTGTAACAACGAGGCCGCGCTCTCGCGGCTGTCTGGCGCTCTTGACGAGTTGAAGGATGAAGAATTTGACATCGTACTGGTTCTGGGCGACTTTGGTGAAAACGCGGATCTCCTCTCCGCCGTGGTCGAGACGCTGTCGCGGATAGGGAACCGACTGGGGATCTTCTGCGTGCGTGGGAACCACGACTTTGACAGCGGACGCGAACAGATCATCGAACAGGCACTTGCACATTATTCAATACGCCTTCTTTCCAACGATGCCCATGTCGTGCCTGGGGCAGGGCTCCTTCTGCTGGGCACGGAGTTGCCCTGGAAGACCGGACAGCCGTTCCACAGCAAAGGCTCGCGTTTCTGCATCGGGCTGATGCATACCCCGGACAATTTGTTTCTGAGCCAACGTGCCGGCGTCAATCTTTGTGTAGCCGCGCACACCCACGGCGGCGGGGTGCAACTGCCGCTGGTGGGCCCCTTGCTGGTGCCCAGCAAGTACGGCCGCTTTCTGAATCACGGGGTGTTTCGATTCAGGGACACATGGCTGCTCGTGACAGCCGGCCTCGGCTACCCCGTCGAACGCCTCTGGAGGAAACCGGAACTCGTCAGCATAGTCCTGGAAAAGACAGCCCAGCCCACCTTGACAGAGCATCTGGCTCATGATGGCGGAGATCGAGCGCACGCGCCGCCCTTCCGGCAGCCCCGCCGGGCGCCCCCTACCTTCCCGACATATGCCGACAAGAGGGCGTCTTCGGGGCTGCATCAGCACGTTATCACGGCTGCTTCTGGGCTGCACTGAACTGCTCGGAGGCACGCTCAGGGCGCTCTCAGAAATTCGCCGGTCAGAGCCAAGCAGAGGGTGCTTTACGTACGAGGCAGCCTTGGCTGAAATGGGTCTTGCGGGAGAGAGCCGCAGCTCTTATTATGGCGCTGGCTTATGTGCACGGCAGCGAGTGTCAATGCCGACAGCACCTGTAAAGGGGCGCGACATGAAAACACTGGTTTTGTCCATGGTGGCGGCAATCCTACTGATGGGCTTGCTGATCTTTGGCCCGGCGGCATGGGCCGGTGAGATACATGAGGCTGTGCAAGATGGTGACCTCGAAGCAGTGAAGGTTTTGCTGAGAGACGATGCGGACCTCGTAAATGACCGCGACAGGAAACAGCGCACCGCCCTGCACTGGGCGGCCCGATATGGCCACGAGGACCTGGCCAAGCTTCTGCTGGCCAGGGGCGCGGATGTGGATGCAAAAGAGAACTATGGGGAGACCCCGCTGCACTGGGCTGCGCGAGATGGCCATCTGGGGATTGCTGAGCTTCTTCTGGCCAATGGAGCAGATGTGAACGCGGGCCGCTGGGAGACCCCTCTGCATGTGGCGGCCAAAGGAGGACACGTCGAGGTGGTCGAGCTTCTGTTAAGCGAAGGGGCTCGCGTGGACTCAAAGGGGCACTCTGGCAGGACCCCGCTTCACTATGCGTTGAAGTCGCAGAGCGAGAAGGTGGCGGGTTTTCTTCTGGCCCATGGGGCCGACGTCAACGCCAAAGACAGGTCCGGCGATACCCCACTACATCTCGTAGGCAGCGTTGAATCGTTGGAGATTATCGACCAGATTCTGGCCAGAGGGGCCGAGGTGGATGCGATAGGACGCTGGGGTCTGACGCCGTTGCATAGAGCAGCGTTCTCCGGCTATGTGGGCGCGGTCAAGCGGCTTCTCGCCCATGGAGCCGATCCCAAGGCCAAAGACGAGCGCGGCTGGACCGCTTTCTACCAGGCATGCCATCCGTGGGCCGACAACCCAACGGCCGTTATTGAGGTACTTCTGAAGGACGCTTCGGGGGGGAATATACATGTCTCGGCTGCCGCCGGTGAAACCTGCCAAGTAGCTGCGTTACTGAAAGCTGATCCGGCTGGGGTCAATGAGGAGGATGCGCTCGGCTTGACGGCCCTACATTGGGCGACGTGGTCCGGCTCTGGCGAGGCCGTCCAGCTACTTGTGGCCAAGGGGGCTCAAGTAGAGGCTCAGGAGCCCGCAGGCTTGCGTCCGTTGCACCTGGCAGCAAGGTGGAACCGCAGGCGCATTGCAGAGGCCCTGCTGAGTGGCGGCGCCGACGTGCAGGCTCAGGATGTTACGGGCTGGACGCCTCTGCACTGGGCGGCGGCATCGGGCAACGGTGGCGTGGTTAAGCTCCTGCTGTCCCACGAAGCAGAACTCAACGCGATGGACAAAGATGGCAGGACCGCTTTGCATGAAGCCAGCCGCAATTCTCACAGGAGGATCGTGGAGATGCTCCTGGCTGGGAAAGCAGACGTGAATGTGACCGAATCGAAGTTCGGTCGCACGCCGCTGCATGAAGCCTTGAGCACGTCAGAACCGGTGGGAGGGATTGTCGAGATCCTTCTGGCTGCCGGCGCGGATGTCAGCGTGAAGGATAAGTTCGTGGGTAGTACTCCGTTACACATGGCAGCCGGGTGGCAAGATAAGAAAGTGGTCGAGCTTCTAATAGATAGAGGAGCGCCGGTCAATGCCAGGGACAACAGAGGGGGATGCCCCCTGCACTCTGCCGCCGCTCTGGGAAACAAACAAGCCGCTGCGGTGCTGCTGGCCAACGGGGCGGATGTCAACGCGAAGAAGGATTCGGGCTGGATGCCGCTCCATTGGGCGGCGAGCAGGGGCCATAACGACGTGGCCCAGGTCCTTCTGGACCACGGAGCGGAGCCAGGCGCTAGAACCGGTTACGGCCGGACGCCGTTGCACTGGGCCGCCAGCGCCGGGCAGAAGGAAACGGTTGTGCTCTTGCTCACGAAGGGGGCAGATGCCAGCGCAAAGGACAAGAACGGCGATACGCCCCTTGACCTCGCAAGCGACGAGGGGCACAGGGATATCGTGGAACTGCTCAGGAAACACGGGGCGAAGGAGTAATCGGCTGTGTGGTCTGGGAGCCGCGTCCGAGGATTGCGACGCCGTTCAATTTGCCGGTGCTGGGGAGTATCCAGGTAAACTTGGAGATGCCGACTTGCAGGCTTTCCCGGAGTTGACAATATGAGACTTCCGGAGAAGTTCGCCAGACAAGAAGAAAGAACCCAATACAAACAGCGATTTGCCGATTGGACTCTGAGGCTTGCGGCACACTATGAGGAAAATGACCGGACAACTCGACGTGGAGATGTCGAGTCTCTGCTGAGAGAAGGTGTGGATCTGCTCAATGAGATCATCGAGAAAGACCACAGGGAGCTGCTGGAAAGCTGCCCCCTTGATCCCGACAACACCTTTGCGGACGAATTCAAGATTTGTCTGACGGCTTTGCTCCCAGAGTTAGGTGAGACGACAGGGCAGACGTTCCACGATGGCGCGGAGACAGATGGCCTGACTGCCGAAGTGCATGGCGCCCTGGAAAAGCTAGATTGCTACCGTGAGCCATAGTTCGCTATGAATTAGGTCTTTCCTGCTCAGCCGTTTTTCCCAATATCCAGGCTCCAGGGCGAGTATGTAGGGGCACGGCATGCCGTGCCCGGCGCATGCCTAGCACGGCTGGACAAGCCGCCTTCGCCGGAGGCTACGGCGCCCTGACGGCCAGCGCCGCCACAGGCGGGCAAGCGTGGCACACCTTGCCTCCTGCCCGCTGACGGCTGATCGCCCCACACTGCACGGCTGGACAAGCCAGCCGTGGCACATCTTGCCTGCTGCCCGCTGAGGCAAGGGTCCGCCGTACGGCGGATCAGCCCCTTGTCCCGGCAACTGCTGACCGGGGACGAGGAGGCCGCGGGCTATGGCTCGATCGTCAGCGCCGCCGGCTCATCCAGCACGCCGCCCTCCGCGCTGAGCTTACGGCGGATCAGGGATTCGAACTCGGGGTTGATCTCGTAGCCGACGGCGTTCCTGCCCTCAAGCTCTGCGGCCAGCGCCGTCGTGCCGCTGCCCAGGAAAGGGTCGAGCACGGTCTCGCCCCAGAAGCTGTACATCTTGATGAGGCGGCGGGGCAGCTCCAGAGGGAACATGGCAACGTGTCCCGCCTGGCGCTGGGGCGGGATGCGCCAGATACCCCGGAACCACTCGCTGCGCTGCTGCTTGGTGAGCCTGCTTTTCTCCTTCTGCTCGGCGCTCGGGCGAGGCGGGCGCCCCTTCTTGCGCAGAAGTATGATGTACTCGTGCTCGTAGGTGATGTGGCCGTCACGGGGGTAGTAGGTCGAGCCCATCCACACCCCGCCGCCGGTTGTCCTGGTGGTTGAGATCTTCTCCCAGATGATGTTGCCCATGAAATCGAAGCCGGCCTCGCGCCCCAGCCGTATGATGTCGGCGGGGATCGGCTGCACGCGGTAATGGCCGTGCTCGGCGGCACGGAGGTACTGATCGCCGATGTTGACGGCCGCCCGGCAGCCGGGGTGGAGCACGCGGTGGCACTCCGAGAGCACGCGGGCTAGGTCGCGCAGGTATTCCTCGTAGGTCTGATCGAAGCCGATCTGGCCGGGGTGCGCGTAGTCCTTGATGCACCAGTAGGGCGGGGAGGTGACGACCAGGTGGACCGAGCGGTCGTCGAGCTGTGGCATCGTGCGGCTGTCGGCGAATATGACGCGGTGCTGCGGCAAGCCTCTGCCCTCCTCCCCCCCGTTCAGGCGGCTCAGGACGGCCAATGTAGCACGCTCAGCCGGCGCCGTGCAAGAGTGCGCCCCCCGAGAGCGGCGCGGCAGAAAGGCTCGTGAGCAGCCTGAGGAAGAACTTTTGCCGGGGTGCCCGTTGAGTGGAGGTCCGGCGAGCGGCGCGTTTACAGGGCCGCCGGATTCTGGTAATCTTCCCCTTTCACTCTTGTCACGGGAGAGATGCACATGGCTGGGAAGCCGAATCTGCTGTTTCTTTTCACTGACGAGCAGCGCTTCGATACGATGGGTTGCTACGGCAACGATCGCATCCGGACGCCGCATCTGAACGCGCTCGCCGGCGGAAGCTTCGTCTTTGAGAACTCCTACGTGACGCAGTCGGTCTGCACGCCGTCGCGTGCGAGCATCATGACGGGCCTGTATCCGCATACCTGCGGCTGCACGGCCAACAACATCCCCCTGCGGCCCGATACGCCGACGATCGCCGAGATGGTTTCCGACGATTACCTGCGCGGCTACTACGGCAAGTGGCACCTCGGCGACGAGATCATCGCCCAGCACGGGTTCGAGCGATGGGTGAGCATCGAGGACATGTACCGCGGGTTCTACTCGAAGCAGGAGTATCTCTCGCAGTTCAGCACCTACCATCACTACCTGGTCAGCAGCGGCCACACGCCTGACAAAGAGAGCCACGGAGGGGGGGTGTTCGGACGCCGCATGGCCGCGCGTCTGCCGGAGCGCCACACGAAGGCGGCGTTCCTGGGGCGGGAGGCGGCGCGCTTCATCCGCGAGAACCGCGACAGCCCGTTCGTGCTCTACGTGAACTTCCTGGAGCCGCACATGCCATTCATCGGGCCCTTCGATGACATGTATCCGCCCGATGATCTGCTCACCGGCCCTCAGTTCCTGCGCAAGCCGGCCGCGAACGCCTCGCTGTGGCACAGACTGAAGGCGGACCGTTACATGCAGCATAAGACCGAGGGCCTGGACCTCAGCACCGAGGCTGGCTGGCGAAAGCTGCGCGCGCAGTACTGGGGACTGGTGACACTGGTGGACCGGGCGGTCGGCGTCATCCTGGGCGCGCTGGATGAATGCGGGCTCGCGGAGGACACGATCGTCGCCTTCACCAGCGACCACGGCGACATGATGGGCGACCACGCCATCCTGGCCAAGTGTGTCATGTACGAGGAAGCGGCCAAAGTGCCGTTGCTGATGCGCGTGCCCTGGCTCAGCGGAGAGCAGCGCAGGATCGGCGGACGCATCAGCCAGATTGACCTCGTGCCGACGCTGCTGGAGCTGATGGGCGAGAGCATCCCTGAGCACCTCGAGGGCGAGAGCCGCGCTGCCGTCCTTCGCGATGAGGGCACGCTCCGGGACAACGACGTCTTCATCGAGTGGAACGGAGGCGACGGCTCGCCGCGTGAGCTCAAGACGGACATTCCGGAGGCTGACAGGAAGCGCGTGGCCGGCCAGCCCTGGCGCACCGTGGTCTCTTGCGACGGGTGGAAGCTCAACCTCAGCCCCGCCGACCAGTGTGAGCTCTACGACCTGAACGCGGATCCCCATGAGATGAACAACCTGTTCGACGATCCGGGACAGCGGGATCGCATCCGCGACCTGACCCTGCGCATCCGCCGGTGGCAGGAACGCACAGGGGACGGGGCCCCGCTGCCCGAACTTGCGACCGGGTAGAGGCCGCGTCGCTCCCTTCCCCGCGTGTTTACTGCATCGCCCGAGCGGCCTATAATGGACGTGGAAGGGTCGGGCGTGGCGGCCCTGCACCCGGTCCTGAGGAGCCGCAGACGGGACATCAGCCTGCTGATGCAGGGCAGTAGCGCACTCGATCGGAAGGCCTCGGATAAGCGATGAGAAAGCCGCTGAAGCTCCGCCGCTACCTGGTTCACTTCAGCAGCCACAACCTGCCGCAGATCTTCACCGACGTGCTGGTTGTGGGCAGCGGCATCGCGGGGCTGAGCGCCGCGCTTGAAGCCTGCGAGGGCTGTTCCGTCCTCATCGTGACGAAAGGCGCCGCGACGGACGGGTGCACCAACGAGGCCCAGGGGGGCATAGCGGCGGCCGTGGCGGCCGGCGATTCTGCCCGCGAGCATTTCGAAGATACCGTGCAGGCCGGCGTCGGCCTCTGCGACGAGAGCGCGGTGCGTATCCTGACCGACGAGGCCCCTTCGCGGATAGAGGAGTTGACGAATCTGGGCGTCGCCTTCGACAGGACCGGCTCCAGGCTTCTGTTCACCCGCGAGGGCGGTCATCGGCGCGCAAGGATCCTTCACGCCAACGGCGACGCCACGGGCGCGGCAATCGAGACCGCGCTGGTGGCGCGGGCCAGCGAGCAGGGGCGCGTTCGCCTGCTGAAGAACACCTTTGCCATTGACCTGCTCACCGTCAACGGTGAATGTCACGGTGCGCTGATCTGGGATGCGTCCCACGGGCTGATGATGATCCGCGCGAAGCAGACGATCCTCGCCAGCGGCGGGTGCGGGCGGGTCTATCGCGAGACCACCAACCCCGCGGTTGCCACGGGCGACGGCCTGGCGATGGCCTTCCGGGCGGGCGTCGCGCTCCAGGACATGGAGTTCGTCCAGTTCCATCCGACCGCACTTTACGTGGCAGGCGCATCGCGCTGGCTGATCAGCGAGTCGCTCCGGGGCGAGGGGGCTGTGCTGCGCAACCGCGACGGCGAGCGCTTCATGCCCCGCTATCACCCTGACGGCGAGCTGGCCCCGCGTGACCTGGTGAGCCGCAGCATTATCGAGGAGATGAAGCGGACGCATCACACGCACGTGTTCCTGGACGTCACGCACCAATCGCGCCGCCACCTGCAAGCCCGGTTCCCGACCATAACCGGTCTTTGCGACCGGTTCGGCCTGAACATCGCGGAGGACCTGATACCCGTCCGCCCGGCGGCACACTACCACATCGGCGGGGTGGTGGTGGATGAGGAGGGTCGGGCCGGCATCGAGAACCTGTTTGCATGCGGCGAGGTGGCATCCGCCGGCGTCCACGGCGCGAACCGGCTGGGCAGCAATTCGCTTCTGGAGGGCCTGGTCTACGGCAGGCGCGCCGGCGCCGCTGCCGCTGGCGCTTGTGAGGCACTCCGGCAGGAGCCGCCTCTCCACACCATTCAGGGCCTGCCCCAGGAGCCCGCCTACGGGAGCCTTAACCTGACCGACGTCGAGAACTCGCTCAGAAGCCTGATGTGGCGCAGCGCGGGGGTCGAGCGCAATCAGCGCGACCTGGACGAGGCGATGGACATGATCACTTTCTGGTGCCGCTACGTGATGGACAAGGAGTTCGACCGCCCGCAGGGATGGCAGCTTCAGAACATGCTGACCGTGACCCGCCTGATCGTCATGAGCGCCCGCCAGAGAGAGGAGTCAAGGGGGGTACACTACCGCACTGATTTCCCCGCCGATTCGGACCGGTGGCGCCGTCACATCGTGATCTCCAACACCGGGGAGGAGTGGCTGTAGGGCCGCCCTCGGTCTCAGTGCCGCGGCCGCTTGGCCGGCCGGCAGGGGTCAGCACTCAGGGCCCCGGGCACAGTCGAGGGGTAGCAGAGCTACTGCGTTCCTAACGCCATTCTCTTGGCGACGATGCGAACGATAAGCACGATGAAGTTTAAACACATCAGAGCGGTCACGGATGCCGGGCTCCATGCATACCCTCCGCGGAATAACAGCCAAATAGTCACACAGGCGAAAAGAATCGCCCAGATAAACGCGAACACTAGGAAGCGCTTCCAGTTCGATGGCATGCTTGTCCAAGTCCACCGCCGAAATGGATAGAATGGTTTGTGGTGCGCCCCCCTTGCAATCCAGGCCGGTTTCCTTAAGGCAACAAATGCCACCCCTGCCAGGAACCCCACCGGCATCAAAGCCGGAATAATGATAACAGGGTTCACTTTATTCTCCTCTTCGAGTATTTAGCCGAGATTCCCCATACCCGGCTCTCGTTCTGCCAGCTCAGCCGCCTTGTCGCAGCATACAGCTGCTTGCGCACTCTGTCAATCTTCTGAAGCCGCGTTTTCGTGTCATTCATGGGCTCCATCGGGCTCACGCCCGCCTGCCGCTGCGTGTGATTGCCACGCATGACTCTTTAGCTCTCTCACTTCCTCCTTCGCGTATACTTGGGGCCTTCAAACCAATTGTCGTCAAGCTTGGGCAGATATTTGGGCTCCCATCTGCCGTTTTCAATCTTCAGAACATACAGGCCCGCTGCGCGTCCATCCGTCCACCAACCCAGACGACGCCACCAGAAGTTGAAGCGTTGTCGGTCCAACTCGTCTTGCGAGTCTTGCCACGCGGGCGTGCCGACCACACCGTCATCGCGCTCCTTTACTACCGCCTGCGCGAACGACTTCTCTTGCAGCACGGCCATTGTCCCCTTCGGAGCAACGTTGATCAAACCCTTTTCTTCTGTCGGCAGTTCAACCTCAGCAATAGAGCGAATCATGGCCTGACATATTCGCGATACGGCATCCGCCCTTTGCTGCGTGGTACTGCCAAATATCCTCGCATCCGGCGGAACCACGGTCACGCATAGCACGGTCATAGTCTGTGAGACGCGTATAAGATAGCCACTCTTTCTCCACTCGACATATGTGACGTCGATCGGGCCGATTGCGTCCTTCACCATGACGAGGCTATTGTCCAACTCATTTTCCTCTTTATCTTCATCTTCTTCATCCGCGGGAAGCCACTTGGCAGCAACGACCTTCCTTACCCAGCGCAGACTTGTCCTGTTAGCCCGCCGGACATGTATGCTCTCAGTTCCCTGAAGAAGCTTCTCCTGGGGAATCTGTGCCATATCCGGCCACCTGAACAGGGGTCCTACTTGGCCCGGCAGAGAGCCCATAACGGTACGGTCCTCGTTGTCAGCGCCCAAGGCCGGTGTGTCTTTCTCGGCCTCTCTCTGCGCTTCTTGCATTCTTTGTGATTCCTCCTGCATGCGTTCCAACTCGGCTCTCTGCGCTTCCATTCTCATGCGTTCCAACTCGGCCTCTCTCTGCGCTTCTGCTTCTTGCATTCTCATGCGTTCCAATCTCTGCGCTTCTTCCATTCTTTTTGATTTCTCACGGTAGTCAGCCCGTGCCTTTTGAGCTCTGATTCGCGCCTGCCGCCATACCGCTTCAGGGTAGAGT
>SDBU01008832.1_pt1 | contig 11386 bp, 10 predicted proteins | sample 2277071 | NCBI WGS metagenome assembly SDBU01 (sample SAMN10397929, study PRJNA504765) | marine sediment metagenome | isolation source: marine sediment core GS08_GC12, 126 cmbsf | place: Arctic Ocean: Gakkel Ridge, Loki's castle | collected 2008 | reverse complement strand
GTGTGTGGAGGGAAAGAAGAAACCGACTATTGTTACCCCTGAGGATGCGCGTGAGTCGCTTGCACTGGTCTTCAAAGAATTAGAATCAGCGGAGAAAGGGATTAAAGTCAGTTTAGAGTAGAAACCCAAAAAAATTGATAGGATTTGCTGGATTTAAGAATAATAAACTATAAAGATTACATAAAGACACGAAGACCTGAAAGCACAAAATAATTAAACTTTGACAGGATTGACAGGATTTAAAAAACTAAGATTAAGTTTTAATATATAATTTTAGAAGTAATCCTGTTAATCCTGTCAAAAGTAGGGAGTTTATTATGCGTATATTAGCGGTGGGGGCACATCCGGATGATTTGGAAATTCTTTGTGCCGGCACATTGGCGAAATTTAAAAAAGATGGTGCAGAAATATTTATGGCGCATCTCTGCGATGGCAATAAAGGACATTTTGAAATTCCTGCAGAAGAACTGTCCCGAATAAGAGCTCAAGAAGCAAGAAATTCGGCTGAGATTTTACAGGCGGAATGTCTGGGTCCGGTAGCTCCCGATTTGGAACTCTACCGGAATAAGCCCACGATGGAGAAGGTAATTGACATTATCAGAAAGACAAAACCCGACCTGATTATTACTCATTCCTCTGATGATTATATGTGTGACCACACTATCACCTCACAGTTAGTAGTTGATGCCTCCTTTATGGCGAGTTTACCAAATTACAAAATACACCCCCACCTATCTCCTCCCCCCTTGAGGGAAAGGGCTCCCATCCGGTGGATGGGAAAGAATGAGGAGGGGGGGAATTATGTTCCAATTTGCCCCATCTATTTTATGGATACGGTCAATGGCATAAATTTCCAACCAACCGAATACGTGGATATTACTGAATTTATCAAGACAAAGGAAAAGATGCTTCTCTGTCATATCTCGCAGGCAAAATGGTTAAAAGAGCATGATAATCTTGATTATGTTGAACTGATGAGAAAGCAATCCTCTTTTCGCGGATTGCAATGCGGCGTTAAATTTGCCGAAGCTTTCCGCCTCCATTACGTCTCCGGGAGAATAAAACCAAAGCGGCTTTTACCTTGAAAAATTTAAAAAATAGTTCCCAATCCCTATCAGCCCCACAAAGATTTCAATCCACAGAAACTTTCAGAATTGATCAGTTCAATAAAAGAAAAAGGAGTCAAGGCCGAAAAAGATATACAAAAGCAGTTTATCGAGGTGCAATATAAGAATTTCAGGTGGTCCGTCATTTAGAAGTGGAAGAGGAAGGTTTGAAGGTGAAGACATGCCGGGAGCAAAACTTCAGTTCAGGCGGTTCCTCAATTACCTAAAACCCTACAAATTACAGGTAGTTCTTTCCTTATCACTTTCTGTTTTGGTTACAATCCTCCACCTTATTCCGCCCCGGCTCATAGGAATCATAATTGACAGTGGAATAGAGAAAGGGCATCTTCAAATCCTTTATACATTAGCATTTTCCCTACTTGGAATATATATTACTTCACATATCCTGGACGGGTTAAAGGGTTTTTTAACGGGAAGACTCGGACAAAAAGTTGTCTATGATATGTGGCAGGATGTGTACAAAAACCTTCAGCGCCTTTCTTTCAGTTTTTATGATAATACACAGACAGGAAATATTATGTCCCGTATTACAAATGATGTCGGTGCAGTCCAGAGAGTGATTGTAGATGGCGTGAATGTCATAATAATGTCTTCGCTTACACTGGTTGGTATCACCTTTATTTTATTCTGGATGAACTGGAAACTCGCTTTAGTAACTATGATACCAATCCCTGCTCTTTTGTTGCTGGTATGGCTTTTTTCTCACAGAGCACACAAAATTTACCAGGAAGTACGCAGAAAAATGGGAGGAATAAGCGCACTCCTTCAGGACAGGATTTCCGGAATCCGTGAGATTAAAAGTTTTGGACGCGAGGAATATGAAATAGAGAGATTTTCTGAAAAAAGCACTGACTATACGGAAACAACTATTCAGGCAGTGAAATTGTGGTCAATCTTCTCCCCGGCAATAATAGCAACGACTTCTATAGGCACAGTTCTTATATTATTGTTCGGGGGGAAAATAGCCATCACATCAGGAACTCTTTCTACGGGGCAAATCATTTCCTTTCTTTTTTATGTAGGACTTTTTTATCGGCCGATTCACCAACTGAATATGGTCAATCATATGTTACAGCACGCAAAAGCAGCAAGTGAAAGGATATTTGAAGTAATTGACGCGGTGCCAGAAGTAAAAGAAGAGCCGAACGCAATCAATCTTTGCCGGCCGGTTAAAGGCGAAATTATCTTTCACAATGTGCATTTCTCTTACAAGAAAGGGGAAGAGGTTCTGTGCGGAATAAATTTTGAAGCCCACTCCAGCGAAATTATTGCTCTTGTTGGTCCCACCGGTGCCGGAAAAACAACAATTGTCAGTCTCATACCAAGATTTTATGATGTGGACAGCGGAGCAGTTCTTATCGATGGCATTGATATAAGAAAATTAAAATTGAAGGATTTACGTGATAACATCGGAATTGTAATGCAGGAGCCATTCCTATTTAACGGAACGATAAGGGAGAATATTGCGTATGGAAGACTCGAGGCAACAATGGAGGAGATAATAGAAGTATCTAAACTTGCAAATGCACACGAATTTATTATGGAATTGCCTGATAAATATGAGCATCAAGTTGGAGAGAGGGGCGTTAAACTCTCTGCTGGAGAAAAACAGCGCATTGCAATTGCAAGAACTCTTTTAAAAAATCCGACTATATTAATCCTGGATGAAGCAACCTCTTCAGTGGACAATAAAACTGAAGCGCTTATTCAAAAGGCGATAGAACATCTATTGCGAAAAAGAACGTCTTTTGTGATTGCACACCGCCTCTCAACTATAATGAATGCAAATAAAATACTGGTTGTTCAGGATGGCCAGATTGTAGAAACCGGCACTCACTCTGAACTCCTCACAAAATCCGGTCTCTACGCCACCCTCTACGAAACCCAGTGGCGCCATCTGGACAAATGAACATGATAACATTGAAGACTGCTTCCTTAAGCATTTTTATTTCCTTAATTTTTTCAAAAATGTAAATAAAACTTGACAAAAAGGGAGAATTGAGGTATAAATAGATATAGAAAAAAACAATATGGAAAAAAAGGAGATTCTTCTTAAGGCCATTAGAGAGAATCAGCCCATCTCCCGCACTAAATTGAAGGAAATAACCAATATTCGTCCAGGCACAATTACCGCTCTGGTTAAAGATTTAAAAAAAGATGCTTTTATTATTGAAGTAGGAAAGGAAAAATCTTTACGCGGCAGAAGACAATCCCTGCTAAAGCTTAATGGAGAAAAATATTTTGCTCTTGGTTTGGAATTTGATGCCGATAGGGTAATTGCCATTTTGGTTGACCTTAATGGCACTGTCATTGCGAATACTCATCAAGGTCTGGAGACCTTTCCCACAAAGAACAATCTGTGGGAGGCATCTCCCGATGCCGATATGCGCCATAGTGTGGCAATTATCGAAAAAATTATCTCTGTTGCTTCTGCTCTTTGTCAGGGGGTCCCTTCCGAAAAAATCTTAGGAATAGGCATCGCTGACCCGGGAGTAGTTAATAGCAAAGAAGGTGTTTCTCTTTTTTCCTCCCTCATTCCTAATTGGGAGAATGTTCCTTTAAAAAAGATATTAAGCGAAAAATTAAAAATTTCGGTTAAACTTATTGGTGCACCCAAAGCCAAGGTTTTAGCCGAATTTAATTCAGGTCTGGGAAAAGGAGTTAAAAACCTTCTCTTCATTGAATTTGGTTCAGGGATTGCCTGTGGAGTCATCAGTGATGGGAAACTTCTGCGAGGAGCAAATGAGATGGCAGGAGAATTAGGTCATACCCATATCAGTGATGATGGACCCGTCTGTGGCTGTGGCAGTTATGGCTGTCTGGAAGCAGTGGCTGCAATGCCGTCAATAGTTAAGAAAATAAAAAAAAGTATCAAAGCCGGAAGTGAGAGTTTAATTAAATATTCAGAAGACCGAGAAATTACTACCTCCCGAATTTTTGAGGCAGCAAATAAAGGGGATAAACTCTGCCTTAATATTCTTAATGAGTCCGCTAATTATTTAGGTTTGGGTATTGCGAATAGCATCAACCTTTTTAATCCGGAGATGGTTATCTTTGATAAAAGAATGACTCTCTGCGGAGAATTTTTTATAGAGGAGATTAAACGGGTGATTAAAAGACAGGCCTTAAGGTTTGCTACCGAGAATTTAAGATTTGGCATTTCTTCTCTTGGTGAGAAAGCCGGTCCCCTGGGCGCAGCAAACTTAATTCTGGATGAGTTTTTTAGTAAGGGGAGAATTGGGATATAATTATGCTCTATATTTTTTGTGCATTAATCTTTTTTACCCTTTTCGGATTGTTCTATAAATTAAGCGACTACAAAAAATGTAATCCGGTAATGATGAATACCGGCATGACCTTTTTTGCAGGATTAATGGCTTTGCTTTTTCTTTTAGTAAATAAATCTTTCCAATATAGTTTCAATGTAGGAATGCTTGGACTTTTGGGAGGGACTTTTTTCTTTGCGGCCACTCTTTTAGTTCTTTACGCTTTGAAAAACGGGGGGAAAATTTCTGTCTGCTGGACAATGTTAAATTTAGGAATGGTTATTCCAGTTCTTTTTTCGTTATTTTTCTGGAAAGAGGGTTTAGATGTTAAGGGAATCCTGGGGTTGCTTTTAATCTGTTCCTCCATTATTCTGATTGGGCAGGAAAGAAAATAAATGTGGAAGAAATTTGCTGTTTTGTCCTTTTTCGCTAATGGTTTTTGTCTTTTAGCCGGGAAGATTCTTACTGAATCCGGATTGGGCAATTTTATTCTCATTTATCTTCTAATCTTTTATGCAATAGGGTTTTTCTGGTCTCTTTCTCTCTGTTTGAAGAATAGAGTTATTCCCGTTAAAAAAGATATTTTGATTGGTGCAGGGGCTGGGATAAGCAGTTTTTCTGGCTCTTTATTTTTGCTCCTATCTTTAGAAAAAATACCCGGCTCAATCGTTTTTCCCATTGCTATCGGGGGAAACCTTGCTACTGTGAGTTTATTAGCGGCTCTTATCTTTAAAGAAAAATTAGGAATAAAAGGAATTTTAGGAATAACCGCTGGGATTGCTGGACTTATTTTGCTCAGCATATAATGAAAACTAATTTACTGGTGGTAGTCAATACTTTAGATAGGGAAAACCATAGAGTTTACCAGGAAACAATTTCTCCTTTTCTTGAGCACTTCGGCATCCCTTATCAGAGTATTGACTTAGCAAAAGAAGAAACAATAGATTTTAATGCAAGCGCTATTTTAATTGCCCAGGAAGGCCTTGGCGAAAGAATTTCCAAAAAGATAAAAGAATCTGTTTATCAAGCAGTTAAACAGGGGGCAGGATTAGTTAATCTTGATTATCGCCTTAATTTTTGGAAAGAAATTTGCGAACCTTTACAGATAGAAAGAATAGAAAAAGAGGACAAAACCTCTTTGATTAAAATAGGAGAGAGTCATTGTATCAACGAGTCACACCCCCACCTACCTCCCCCCTTGAGGGAAAGGGCTCCCATCCGGTGGATGGGAAAGATTGAGGAGAAGGGGAAATTATTAAAACCCTTAGAGTTTCTTAAAGTAAAAAGCAAAAATAAACCTCTTTTATTAAGCGAGGATAATTTCCCCTTGCTTCTTTGTTCCCCTTCCCCAAAATTAGTGCAGTTTCTTGTTTCTCCCAAATTATGGCTCCCCGAATATTTTGGGCACTGTGCTGGGTTGGACGATATTCTTTTTCGGGCTATCCTCTGGGCGGTAAAAAAACCATTTGTCACCAAAACCATTCCTCCGTTTATTACCTGCAGAATTGATGATGCCAATGGTTCTGCCAATATCTTTGGCAAGAAAAAGGATTCTGCCAATAAGAATTTCGCTTACGTGGATATCCTCAATAAATATGGCTATATTCCTAATATTGGTTTATTCATTGATGATATTACAGAAGAAGATGGCAAAATTATTAAAGAGAAATATGATAAGGGACTGGCTGACTTCTCCCCCCATGCCTTCAGTGACCCTAAAAATATCAACGAATTTTCCATCTACATGCATCATAATGGAGAAGAATTTTCTCCAGAGGAATTAAAAGAGAACTTTGCCCGGGTGGATAAGAAATTTCAAGATTGGAAAATTAAGCAGGCAAAAATGCTTAATGCGCATTTTTGCGAGATTGGAGTAAATTCCTTGCCATTTTTAAAAGAACGAGGCGTAGAATTTACGATGCAAGCAGGAGTCCCCTTTGGTTATAATTGGGCTGGGGCTGCCGAAGGTAAGCATCCAGAATGGAATCCCTTCCCTTACGGTAATCACGGATTTAATTATGATAAGATGCTAAAATATCCTGAATTCTTTAATGCAGTTGCCCATTCTTTGGGTAGCCATAAATTAAAAGAAAATTGTGCCTCTGTCGATTTTTTATGGGGAAATACTACTTTCTGGAATGAAGCGAAATTCAATAATATCGAAGGTGCGGCAGAAAAAGGAGCCGATACAATCAAGTTAGGACTGAATAGCGGTTTCTTTGGCTGTCTGATGGCACATGAACAAAGGATTGCAACCCTTTCTCTAAAAGAGTTTGAAGAAATATTAAAAAGAATCAATGATTTACTTTCTAATTACGAAAAGATTTTTGATTCCTATGATAAAATTGCTGAATATCTTTATAAGCGTAGGTTTCAAACTTTTGCTCCATAAATGGAGCGACTACAATAGAATCTGTAGTTGTCTCATTTATGAGGCGAATTTATTGAACCCGAAAGGAGAAAAAAATGGAAGAGAAAAAGAAGGCAAAGTCGGATTTTCGCTATAGCACCGGGGAGACAAAAGTTCCCTGGGCAGCAATCGGGGAGAATGTGAATGCAGATGATATTTCAGAAATTGTTAAGTTTCTGATTCCTGCTGGAGACGACAAAGTCGCTTATGAGGAGCAACTCCTGAAAGTAGAGGAAGAACTCAAGAAATTAGAGGAGAAAGGTAGTTGCGCAACTAAATTGTCTTTGGGAAATAAGGTAAAGGAACTGGAAGAAGAAGTAAAAAAACTCCTCAATGTCAAATATGCCTGCTTTGTTACTAATGCAACCGCGGGTTTTGAGATTGGACTTAAATTCTGTGGTCTAAAACCAGGGGATGAGGTAATTGCTCCCGCCATCACATTTCTCTCCACAATCCAATACCCTCTGGAAATAGGGGCGAAGGTTGTTCTTGCCGACATCGACCCGAAAACTATTAATATCGACCCTAAGGATGTAGCAAGAAAGATTACGGAAAAAACAAAGGCAATTATGCCGGTCTATATCGGAGGGTATCCACCGGATATGGACGCCATTATGAAATTGGCAAGAGAGAATAACCTCAGCGTAGTTGAAGACGCTGCCCATGCTTTTGGTGGTTGGTATCAAGGCAAAGCAAGTGGCACAATTGGGGACTTTGGCAGTTATAGTTTCCACGAGGTAAAGAATGTCAACGCTCTTGGTGAAGGCGGAATTGTGGTGACCAACAGCGATTTTGGCGAAGATTTCCCCAAGAGTCGATTTGGTGGTTTTGACATTGCTCATCCGATTGAGAAATGGCTCTATGATGTGGTAGCCCTGAGAGGAAAAGGAGAGCATTATTCGGTTGCGGGTAATCATTCTTCCACTGAAGTTCAGGCGGTGGTTTTGCTTAACCAGATAAAGCGAGTAAGAGAGATTATTGAGACGAGAAGGAAGAATGCCGAATACCTAAACGGCAGATTTGAAGGAGTGGAAGGGATTATTCCTTCTCCTCTGGATACGGATGAAATCAAGGGAACCTACCATCTCTATCTCTTTCGACTGGATCCAGATAAACTGAATGGAGATATCCAGGATTTCAAGGATAAACTTACCGAGAAAGGGGTAACCCAGATTCCTCACTTTGCTCCTTTGTATCGCTTCTCCTACTTAAAACAATTGGGCTATGACACCGAAGCAATGAAAAAAAGTTGTCCCAATGCCGAAGAATCTTTTCTGCACCGCTTTACCCATCTGCCGCTTTATCCTTTGACTGAGGAGCAACTAAAATATATGGCGGATAGCGTCATTGATTGTATAAAGGAGATGAGAAAATGATTATTGGAGTGCCGAAAGAGATTAAAACGGAGGAGTATCGGGTAGGGGTTTTGCCTTCTGCGGCAAAAGAATTGGTTGAGAAGGGCCATCAGGTTCTGGTGGAGAAGAATGCCGGGGTCGGCAGTGGAATCAAGGATGAAGATTATCAAAATGCCGGAGCAGAAATTTTGGAGAGTCCAGAGGAAATCTTCGAAAAAGCGGAATTGATTGTAAAGGTCAAGGAACCGCAGGAAAAAGAATATCCTCTCCTCCGGGAAGGACAGATTGTTTTTACCTATTTTCATTTTGCCACCTCGCGTAAATTAACCGAAGCAATGATTAAAAGCAAAATTATTGCTTTTGCTTATGAGACGGTGCAGAAGGACGATGGTTCCTTGCCTCTACTGGCTCCGATGAGTGAGATTGCCGGCAAGCTTGCTTCCCAGGAGGGAGCAAAATATCTGGAGAAACCATTCGGAGGAAAAGGCGTGCTTTTAGGAGGGGTTCCTGGCGTTGCCCCTGGCAATGTGCTGATTATTGGAGGAGGAGCGGTGGGGGAAAATGCGGCTATCGTTGGGGCGGGAATGGGAGCAGACGTGGTTCTTCTGGATATCAACGTTGAACGCTTGCATCATTTAAAAGAGGTTCTACCGACAAACGTAAAACTTATTTATTCCAATCAAGCGACAATAGAGAAATATCTGAAAAAAGCCGATTTGGTGATTGGTGCGGTGCTTATCCCCGGAGCGAAAGCCCCACAACTGATTACAAGAGAGATGTTAAAGTTGATGGAGCCGGGGACCGTTTTGGTTGACGTTGCCATTGACCAGGGTGGTTGCTTCGAGACCAGTAAACCAACTACGCATAAAAAACCCACCTATGTTGTTGATGGTATTATTCATTACTGTGTCGCCAATATTCCGGGCGCTGTCGCCAGAACCTCCACCTTTGCCCTATGCAATGCCACCAGCCCTTACCTTCTTCTCTTAGCCGAAAAAGGGGTTAAGGCAATTGAAGGAAATACCGCTTTGAAAAAAGGTCTTTCTTTGTTTAAAGGGAAGGTTACCTCCGAGGGATTGGCAAGAACGTTTAATCTGCAATGCACTCCACTAAAGTAGGTGATAAGCCGGGTTTTGTTTACCCGCCAATGAATGTTGGCGGACAGGGATGGTCATTTCTCTGGGATGCCCATTGCTGGACACCTCAAGCAGCCTACCCGAGAGATATGTTGCGGGGAAATCTCTCATACTTGGCCTTGCTCCGGATGGGGTTTACCTTGCTCCGCCAGTCACCCGGCGGACGGTGAGCCCTTACCTCGCCATTGCACCCTTTCCCCCCTTGCTTGTTTGCACAAGCAAACATAGGGGGGTGGTATCTTTTCTGTGGCACTTTCCTTCCCCTCGCAGGGAGCCGTAATTAGCGGCCATCCTTCCCGCTGGAGCCCGGACTTTCCTCCCCCACTTCTTGCTTTCGCAAGAAAGCAGTGGGGGTAACCATTTCACCTACTTTGAAAGAGCAGCATTGGCTAAACGGTCTGCCTCTTTATTTTCCGAATGAGTAACCTGCAGGAATTCTATCTTTTTAAAATTCCTCTTTAGATGCTGTGCTAAAAGAAATAACTGGGAAAGTAAATTGTCTTTAACCCGATAAATTCCTTTCATCTGCTTGAGAACAAGTTCGCTGTCACTATAAAGGGAAACCCTATCCGCTTTTAGAATCAGGGCCTCCTGCAGTCCATAGATTAGCGCAAGATATTCGGCAACATTGTTGGTGGCAATTCCGATATATTCGCTAACCTTTTTAATAACAGAACCTTGCTGGTTATAAATTATTATTCCAATACCGGCTTTTCCGGGATTACCTTTTGCCGCACCATCAATGTAGATAGTAAATTCTTTCATTGTTTTGCTAGGGGGCTGTCTCTAAATATAGAATTCTACTGCAATTCTCACAGAGAACGAAATCCTTTTCTTTCTTCACGTTCTCCACCACAGTAGAAGGAACTTTCATAAAGCAACCGGAGCAGGTTCCATCCTTAATCTGGGCGATTACTAAACCATTTTTCTTACTTTTTCTGACCTTCTCGTAAAGAAAAAGTGCTGTTTTAGTAATATTTGCTGCCAGAAGTTTCCTCTTGTTTTCTTCTCCCTTAAGTTGAGATTTCAAGGTTTCCATCTCTGCTACTGCCTCTTTCTTCTTCTCTGAGAATTTTTCATTTGCTTCCTTAAGCAGGATTTGTTCCTTTTCCTCGTCGCGGCGAAGGGTATCCTCTTCACTCATCATTTCTAAAATTTCGTTTTCCCTCAGGGAATTTTCTTTCTTTGCTTCTTCAATCTCCTGGAGGAAAATGGTGTATTCCTTATTTGTCTTGGCTTCATTCAACTGGAGTTGAAATTTTGTTATCTGTTCCTCCTTTTCCCGTAACTCAAGTTCCAATTTTCTCTGGGCTAATTCTGCATTTTGAATTATCTTTTTCTTTTCTTCTACCTCTTTCTTTTTCTCTTCCGCTTCTGCCTGCAGCTGGGCAACTCCTAACGGCAAGGCATCAATCCTGTTTTTTAAAGCAAGAATTTTAAGGTCATACTTTTGCAACTCCAGTAAATAAACAATTTGTTCACCTACCATTTTGTTCAAGAATATAACATAATTTCTTTCAACAGTCAACATATGTTATCCTGTAAGAGAGATGAAGAAGGTTTTTAGTTTAAAGATATTTAAATTAAAGGGGAGGAAATTCTGGCTGCGGAGTCCGGTGACCAGAATTAAAGAAAGCAAAAAGATTTACCGCAGAGCAAGGGAAAAGGAAAAATTGCGCAAAGAAGGAAGAGAATAAGGGGTTGTCTCAAAATACTGTTGACCATTTGCCAGAGATGATTTTGGAGCGAGACAAGGAGCAAAGAGTATTGCGTAGCACAGCTACGCAAACGATGAGCAACGACGTCGCAGCCCAAAAGCGTCCTGGCCCTTTGGGGAGTCCCATCTTTAAAGTATTGCGGCGTTGCTCCTCGGTTATGTGCCACCGGCACATACCCTTTGTTGCGCCTTGCACTAACTTCAAATCTGGGACTCCAAATAGTCAACATTCTTTTGAGACAGCCCCATAAGTGGGCGATGCTGGGTTTGAACCAGCGACTTCTACCGTGTGAGGGTAGCACTCTCCCGCTGAGTTAATCGCCCTCTTAGACAAAAATATATCAGTAAATCCCTGAAAAGTCAAGCCCGTTTGAC
>SDBU01008831.1_pt1 | contig 11386 bp, 15 predicted proteins | sample 2277071 | NCBI WGS metagenome assembly SDBU01 (sample SAMN10397929, study PRJNA504765) | marine sediment metagenome | isolation source: marine sediment core GS08_GC12, 126 cmbsf | place: Arctic Ocean: Gakkel Ridge, Loki's castle | collected 2008 | reverse complement strand
GTTGCGAGGTTGAGTACCGACAACTCAAGATATGGCATGAGATGGGTTCTCAATCTAGCAGCCTCTATCCTTTCTAGTGGGCGACATGATTTCCTCTCGCTTGATTGGACAAAGTTGAAGTATCAACACTTAGCAGCTTTGAAGTCGAAATTGGCTTCAACGAACCCTACCACGAACCGGGAGAAACCTTACGCTTATAGCACGATCAATATGATCATATCTGGCGTCAAGGGAGTAATGAAGGAAGCCTGGAAGATGGAATTGATCTCCGATGCAGTCTACCTGCGGATCAAAGCCGAGGAAGGGCTTAGAGGAGAATCCTTACCCGCTGGTCGAGCATTGACTGACAGTGAGGTCAACGCCTTATTTCAAGCCTGTAATGGGAACGGGAGGGTCAGCGGTGTTCGAGACACTGCGATCCTCGCAGTCCTTCTAGGTGCTGGTCTCCGAAGGGCAGAGCTCAGTGATCTAGATATCGACGATTGGCACAATGAGGATCGACTGATCGTGGTGCGCCAAGGTAAGGGTCGAAGACCGAGAGAGGTTCCTATCGGCACGAAGGTTAATCAAACGATCCAGAAATGGATCCGTCTTCGTGGTGAAGAGCCTGGGCCTTTGTTCACAACGATCCACGTCGGAGACTTGATTTACATGAATCGGGTGAGGCCAGCGGGCATCTATTCAATCCTAGAAAGGCGCTATATCGAAGCCGGAATTGAAAAGGTCTCGCCACACGATTGCAGGAGGACCTACATCACGAACTTGCTTTCAAATGGAAACGATCTTGCGTCAGTCGCTAAACTCGCAGGCCACAAGTCCGTGGAGACAACGGCGATCTACGATCGGAGGGGGCTTGAATCCTTGAGAGATGCTGCGGAGTCGTTGGAGTTGCCTTGTTGATAGGGGTGTGTGGAGCCGGATGTTTATAGTATGCTGGTATAGGAGATATGTAGATTGAGGACAACTTGCTCGAAATGTAGAGTGAAAGTGACAAGAAAGTTGAGTGATGAATGCCTGCGATCCAAGAGTATCATTGACTTAATAGTGTTATGAAACCATCATGGATTTCAGCAATCATCCTTAGCTGGGCGTAGGAGTCATGTAACTATGGGGAAAGAAGTTGGGATTAATCTAGAACCTGTCGTCGATGAATTGGTTTTAATAAAAAGGTTACTTGTATTGCAGCTCCTTCGTGATGGTGCATCTTTGGCTGAGATTGATGCTACTCTCGACATCCATAGAGATCTGTCTACCATAAAAGGAGATATCGAGGGCGTCCAATTACATTTATGCGAACTCACCGATCTAATTCGTTTCCTCGTTGAGCCATTAATTGAGGATGCATTGATTGACATATTTGACGGCCCACAACAGATCCGGGCGTACGAATTATCCGATGGTAAACGGAGCACACGAGAAATCGGTTCCCTTATTGGTGTTGATCAAAAGACGATCTCAACTTGGTGGAGGAAGTGGAAGGATGAATTCGGTATTGTCGAGCAGACTGGTAACAGGGGACAATATCAACGTCAATTTTCGTTTATCGAGCTAATGGTCCGACATTCTCAATCTCGTGCCTTTCCGACAAGTTATAAGCGACCGGACGATACAATATAATTTTCCCCGAGGCTACTGAAAATGAGGAGAGCCTGTGTCTAATCATAAGAGTAGTGAGAATCGTGATCAGCATATCTTAAGAAGGCTGGCCAATATTGAGCATAAAGTCGACTCGCTTGACCAGACAACTGCTTTCTCTCTGCGTGCTGATGCAGAGAAGCATTATGACTCAGTCCGTGAGGTATTCGGAACGAGCAAGAGACGAGTTCAAGTTTATCTGGCCGCAAATGGCAATAGGGCAGTGGAAGATATCGCAGACCTTCTATCGATGAATCCACCTAATGTCAGTCGTGAGCTCAGCCATCTGGGCGAAGAAGGCCTTCTTGAGGTGCTCGAGGTTGAGGGCGGACGTAGTTATTGGGGCAAGAAGGCCATTGATAGAACAATAAGGATCTCTCGCCACCTAATGGAAGAATATGGTTTCGATGAGGATGGCCTCCCCGCGAGCTAGATTTTTCAAGTTTTGGGTAGTCAGATGCTATTTTCGATCCAAGCATACCTAGAGGATTATCTTAACCGGCGTGGAATAAGCGACATAGATGGTTTCGCTGTCAAGCTAGCGAACTTATATTTCAATAATCGTGCTTCCTCAGATCAGGACAGCTTCCTTCGTAAGGTTTCAGGTATCCGTACGGTTTTGTATGCAAACAATGGCATTTCAGATCGGAGCAGGTTCGATGCAATGCTAATCGATCGGCTTGATTCCAGGTTTAAAAAAAAACTCATCGATGAGAATCCGGTATTCCCCGGAGGAACAGAGAGAGAGAAGAATCGGATTGCTCGTCTTCCGAAACTAACTATCGAGGCAATTGTAAGTGAGTTTCGAGATGCAGTCCAAGCTCGTGCAATTGATATATTCTGGCATTCTCGCACAAGGGGCCACCTGAGGGATCATCCCGAGAAAATTGCTCAGGGCCTGTTCGCAGTATTCACAAGAGGTGTACTTCGTGATTCAGGCATTGTGCTCCGTGAGCTTGCATCAGGAATAGGCTTTGTAGACATTGGAATAATTCTCTCCCGGACTCTTCACCTTATTGAGATCAAAGTGTTGAGAGGTGAGTTAGAAGGACCCAGCCAGTTGAACCAATACATGAAGACGGAAGGCAGACCCAAGGGCACCTTGCTCGTGATTGATACAATTCCCACAGCAGAGAAAACTGATCTGCCCACAAGGATTGAAGTGGAAGCAGGCCTGATCACAGTAAGCATAATAGATGTCAATCCCACCCCACCAAGTCGTATTGTCTGACTCCTCTGAATGACCCTGGCACTCAACATCACACCACAACGGATCGGGATTGCAGGGTGAAAAGCTATTAAGCTTGGTGCTTCGGCACTGGGTTCCTTCGTTGAATGATCCTAATGGAGCTACACAGCTGGGATACATTATACAGCTGAGATGGATCAGACAGTGGATAAGCTAGCAGCAGATTTCAATGAAGAGATGGTTTCTACTTATCAGCGCGCTAAAGTTGAATGCAACTATAATGCGACTCGATTTTTCCAGATGGTAAACGAATATGGAGGAGTAAAGACTGCAAAAAAATTACTCTCAACTCGGGTGCCATCTGATGGATTTACAACACTCTGGGAGTGCGGCAGGCTTGACCTCACTCTTGAGTATGCAGTACTAAAGAAAAAGTTTACTCAACTTTTCGATGATAGTGAGCGAGAAGAAGCTCGAAACCGCTTAACAGAGTACGGCTTTGATTTTGAAGGTCAAGAGACCAATTTGATCATGAAGGATGAAGCATCGACAGAATGAAACCCGACCGAAAAATTCTAGTGATCAAGCGGAAACCCCTGAGCTCATCACCAAGAGCAGAGGGTTGTTTTTATTGTCTTCATGCGGAATACACCGCAAAAACCCCTAAGAGAACAAGTTCTCCCACGTTTTCCTCCGGGGGTTGGTATATCTCACCCTAATGAAAACTACCCATTAGCAGAATCGATTCTCCCATTGCTGTCTGGTCTTGATTTCTCGGCCATCGGCACGAAGGGAGAAATTTTTTTGGGGGGGGCTTTGTTCTTTCGACAATCGCATTTGTACAATTGACTAGCTCACCCCAACACCGCTCGTCCCCCTCGAGTGAATGTTGGGGTGGGTGTTTTGCTTTTCTCAAGCAATTAGGGCAAGATTAGGGAGTGGCACATGGCCACAATGTAGAGTTTAGGAGGGGATCATGTCTGATGAAATTAGTTTACTTCGAGCTATCCTACAGTTGACTGCGAGGCAAATGTTCAACGAGGAGGAACTCAAGAAATTAATATCTCCGAAAAAGCACACAAAATATTTGGAAGCATATAACTTATGCGATGGTATTCGTACTCAGGGTGAAGTCGCAGATAAGATGCAACTTGACTCTAGCAATTTTAGTAAGGTCGTTGGCAAGTGGGTCTCTTCGGGGATTGCGTTTCGATTGGGAGAAGGCGGCAAAGAGGTCAAAATTCTACATGCATACCCAATTGAAGATTTGAGCTTCGAGAATAGTTAGATATGTCCCTACCAGTCTCAGATACGTTATCAAATCTTGATGAACAAATAGAGGCAGCAGCCCGAATACTTGGACGGTCCGACCAGGCGCAAGCAGTATTTGAGGCAATCTACTTTGGGAAGAAGAGGATCAAATCAATTGACGACATTACTAAACGCACCGGGCTTACACCGAAGCAGGTTTTAACTCAAGGCAAGAAGCTTGCTGATAACAAGATCGTGAAGCCTGTAAAAGATGGGCGACATGTCTGTTATGAAAAGATCGACTTTTTCTACCAGCATAAGAAAAAGATTCTTAGTCTTGCAAAGGCACCATTGAAGCTAGAGGCCTATCCTACAAAGAGGAAAACAACCTCGAGTAATGTCGTCACCGTGAAGATTGAAAGAACAGGAGCCAAGCTGAGACGAATCACCATTGATGATATTCGCTCATTTTCGAAAGTGATGCGGATCAACCCTTCTGACCATTTGGGGGATACCATTAGCGAGAACGATTTCAAAGAAGGGGTGAAGACGATCCTCAGCGAAAAAGGGAAGTTTACAGACTGGGGTGGGGAAAAGAATGATCTCTATACAACTCGACTACGAGTGTCCGAACCAAGGAAAGCAGCAGCGTTCGCATTCAAGGGACCCGGTACGCATGGGATTCTTACTCCAAAGAAGATGGGGAGCAACGCAGATCAGATTCAGCGACTCTTTGAAGTAGACGCGGATGTATTCATTGTTCAGTATTGCCGCCAAATTGGTGAATCAGTCATCAATCAAATGGAAAAAATGGCAATTGCGAAGTCAATGTACTCTAATCAAAGAGTCTGGTGTGGTGTGATTGATGGGATCGACTCAAGACGCTTGTTTGATGCTTATAGAGAGAGTTTTCCATAGAAGCTACTATCCAAGGTGTGAGACATCTTTACATTCATCAAGCAGTGAAAATTAGAAGAATTTTCTAAACGTGAGCACCAACGACCTGTAGCAAATTCGCACCCCTTCAATAATCTGATAACTCGTCACTGCTCCCATCTTCGATCATCTCAACCATCCTGTCAATCAGGTCATCATCAGCGGTATCATCTCCACCCACACCCCCTACCACCCCATCTGGGAAGCGTTCTAAATAAGCCCTCAACCTATCGACGACCTCACCCTGCTCAACGTCCACGCCATCAATGGATACCCCCCATAGGCCCCGGGATAGCTGCACCGCCTTTGCCACACCTTGATAAAGGGCTTTCTCAACGTCAGCGTAGTGAGCACGATAGTCTCTCTGCCCTCGATCGAGCACCAACGTTCCTCTGACCCCTGGTACTCCTTTCGTTGTGGTGATATGTAATCGCATCTCAGCTACCTCCTTATTTGAGAGAGAAAGGACACCGATATAATACGGATTAGAATAGGCCTCCTCTCTGCCCGAACGCAGAAGAAGACGACCGTGAGATCGTCTCATTCTGCTAGGAGCCCGTGGTGTCGGGCTCGAGGAGGTAGTACAGCGTTACTCTAGGTCGGGCTGGTACACCGCTGGGAGAGAGACTCGCGAGCCCAACGATGTACCAGACCCGTTGGTGCGAAGAGAGAAATCAGGTCTAGGGTCGAACATGCTCGGTGTCCCTCCAATGAGGTCACCTCTACGTGGTCCCTATCTCGTCATTCTCCCCTCGCGTCGATCGCTCCTCTCGAATGCCCGATCTTCGAGCGCTCTGTCGGCTAGGCTCTACCTAGGCCCGGAGCGTTTCGTCCTAGGGGCATACCCGCTTTCTCGGGATGAACCCAAGTCTAAGGGGTATCTAGAGGGGGTCAAAACACCCCGAAAATCGCGGTTCTTCACGTACCCTCCCCCGGGGTACCTCACTCAACTCGCACCTAAAATTGCGCATACGCCTACACTCGCCTTCAATTTGAACCATATACGTACGGGAACGTCGCGCCTCTCCTCGTATGGACTGATATTTCTTGACCACGAAGCAGAACCCCGGATCGTCACGGCTCGGCTCTGCCCCACCGGTCCCAACACATCTAATCCTATCGTCTGTCTCCCAGCGTCCTCCTACTTTTTTCGGCCCCCTGCGCTGTAAACCTTCAAAGCATTCAAAGCGTTCCCTATACCATTCAAAGCATTTCACGGTCCTGCCTTAGATGCTTTAGATGCTTTGAATGCTTTGATTACTTTAGTTTCTTTTATCATTCTTCTTTGCTTTGATTACTTTTAGGTTTTTCTCGGTAGGAGGGCGAAACAAAGTACCGGGTCCGGCCCTTATGTACACCTTTGGTCACGCAGCCTTTCTTGATCAAGGCTTCAAGTCGAGCATAGACGTTCCCTTCCTGCTCTTTCAGATGCTCTGACATCTCTTCTAATGTGACCGGTTCGAGTTCCTTCACAGCATCGATCATCGTTCTCTGCTTCGCCGTTAGTTTGATCATCGAAATCTTCACTTCGAACGCCGACCGGCGTCTCGCCAACTCCCAAGTCATCGATGCACGATCCATTATGACTTCCCAATCTTTTCTCTCAGCTCGCTTCCCACGGACCTGGAGGAGGTGATGTGCTCCACCGACAAGCTCGTATAGGCCGATGATCGAATCGACTGTTGCTGATTTGGCTACGCTGCCGAACGTGTCCAGAATGACGTTCGGGAATTCCGGGTCCGCCTTCCGCATATGATCGACCCCCAGGTATGCAATCCCGTATTGATGTCCGTGGAGCCTGAAAACGTTCAGGACGTTCAGGACCTCGGTGTAGTCAATATGGTCGAGACCCATCCCCAACGCAATCGTATCGATTGTACAGAATTCGATTTTCATTTCCTTGATGCGTTCGAACAAGAGGGATTGGTAGTAGTGGAGACTTAGATCGAACCCTATCGGGAAATCATTCATCGTCAGGACGGAGAGTTTTTCGAGCTCGTTCTCTGCCCAGCCTTGCTCTTCGAGCCGTTCGGCCAGATCGCCTTCGTCGTCCTCGAAATCAAGATAAAGAGTTTTTCGGGACTCAGTTGGGATGCCGAGAAATTGGCCTCCGCTTGTCACTTCTTTCATCAAATTCAGAGCGAAGTAGGATTTCCCAGTCTTAGGCAAGCCTGCTAGGAGGGTGAGACCGATGGGGACGATTTCTGGTAGGACCCAGACTCGTTCTTCTCTCTCGACGGTCATGATATGAGCTCCTGACCTGACGTCTAACCTTTGTTCATCAAGGGCTTTATCGACGAGGCTCTGGATGATTGTTCGCATTTCGTCTATATCGTTGACACGAAGCCAGAGATCCCGAACGTCTTTCTCACCACGCAGGACTCTCAACTCTGACGACAAGTCAATCTGGATGATCTTGATTTCAGGGATTCGGCTGATCGATTCGATCAGCGTACGTGCTTGTTCTTGGCCCGGCCCGTCGATATCGTACATTACGATAGCGAGGTTCAAACCCGTGTTGTGCAAATGCTGCCAGATGACCGGCTGGAGCTCTTTCTTAGTTGATTTAGTGAAGGCTTCGTAGCCAAGGTGGCGCAAGACAGTTGTGTCAGACTCGCCTTCAGTCAGAATGATCTGCTCTGGTGATTCGTCTTCAGGATAGAGCGGCCAGAATGGCGGAACTGGTACCTTGGATGGGACTTGTTCGTACTTCTTACCGTCAAGTGTTCGTTCTTTGACAACGTCGAACCCTTCCCAACCAAATCGAATGCGAGTTGTTGATACCGATGTCCCGATCTCTTCACACTTTTGCCAAGGGACGTTTACGTAGCAGGCCCAACGCTCTCCCATCCCTACTTCTTCTCCCGAATCGTCCTTGTGCGTGATCGTCACACGACTCTTCTTCGTACTCTTATCTTCTTCTGGGGGAACAGGCCCGTCATCAGACGGCCTGCCATCAGGTGACTCTGCTTTGATGGTGATCTTTTTGGGCTCAGCTTTTTTCTTCTTCGTGATTACGGGACTCGGCTTAGAGATGATTCCTGGCTCGATGTCTTTTACGGCGTCGAAAATATCGTCGTACTCGCACCCGGCTTGACAGTTGATTGCTGTCAAAGCTGGACCATCAACAGGTAGCATTTTCAGCGACAGCATATCTTGGTCATCGTGTACGGGACATTCACCAGCGAATTGTGAGCCTTCCTTCTGGAAGTTGTTGATGCGGTCAGCCCACCAGTCGATCGGCTTCGATTTCGGCCTTGACTCTTTTCGTGGTCCACCGATAGATCTCGGTCGTGTGATCTTGAAATCGGGACCAAGGCTGACTCTCCCGTCTCGGCCTTTCGTCTCTCTAGTTTCTGTCATTACGAGCCTCTCTTCTCAGCTAAACAGAATCGCTCTGATGTCTAAAATGATATCGTCGAAAGCTTGCGATTGGAGGCCGTCGAAGCTGCGGGTAGCGGCCTTCCGCAGAATTTCAACGACCTCGTCCTCGCAAAGGCTGCAATCGTTCTGGAGGCTCTCGGCCAACTCCAGAAGGGAATTGAAAACAGATTCTTCAAAAGTCTGGGCCCCGAGTGGATTCTCTTCGCGGTCGAGCCGATCCACCAAACGTTGCACAATCGCGCTCGCACTTCCTTGAGGGTTTTGGGTGAGGCCCAATCGAATTGATGCTTCTCGAAGGACAGGAAGGGAATTAGGCGTGAGATATAAAGTCACACTTACCCGCTCCTGTACATCAGTCATAAGCTTGTCCTATAGGCCTGGAGCGCTCGGACCCGAATCGCTGTTGATCGGGTGTACGCCCGAAGTCTGCGAACAGCGACGACGACTGGGACCGAAATCGCCCCGAGCTCCTGATGGATATCTTCGAGACAGTTACCATAACCGATCACATAACCGAGCCCGAAAATGGTGCTGGATTCTTCGCCGGTGGTTTTGATTGCGATCGGTGCTTCGTCCAAAAGAAATTCCACTATTTCAACTTCTTTCTCAACTTGTCAGCCTCTTTCTGCGTAGCCGTGCGGATGCCGCCTCTGATGCGTTCGGAGATCGGTGCATCGGCCGGTAGCATTTCCACAGAGGAGGGTGCCTGACCCCAATCGGGTCGAATTTCGTCCATCGAGCGTTGCTGTAAGCGAAGACCTTTTTCGATATGCCCAACGCCTGCCTCCCAGAAGACCGGTGCGATTTCGTTATACATTTTGCCCACGCCGTACGTCTTCAGAATCCTCTCTTCAAACTCGAAGGGGAGAAGGTACATTCTCAACTCGGCTTTCGCTGCTCGGATGTCTTCTTGAATCGCTTTTGTTTTGAGCTGGAGTGCAGTTCGTTCAGGTGAACTCTCGGTGACGACTACTGCCAAGCCGTTGAGACTCACCCCGAAAATCGTACGGCTCGGATTCATTGGGCTCATTCCCGGATGTTCGGCTTCGTACGTTATCTGAGCTTCCTTGATCGCCGTAGCCCCGAACATTTCTACGGCGTAGCAGAGAATCGAATCTTCAATTCGTTCGCCTCGTTTATACAAATCAATCACTTTAGAAGGAGACTCGGCTGCGAGCGCATAGATCTTCTCGCGAAGAGCTATACTCTTTGCTTGATATTCAGACCACCCAGCATCGCCTTTCGGTTGATGCCGGGAATACTCACCGGCTTGCATGCTAAGCGTTTCGGCCTCTTCGTGGGCCTTCTCTAAATCAGCGAGAGCCGTTTCCTTCAAATCCGTAACGAAGTTCACGTATGCTGTCGTCCTTTTGTACCAGGCGTCTGACATTCCCTTCTCGGGCAGTTCTGAATTAGCGATGATCGCTCTGCACTCGGAAACGTAATTGATCTTCTTGACTTCCATGGAACGAATTTTCTTCTTCGCGTCTGAAGGGATGTCGCCGAGTCGATCTCCTAACCGGTTGATGTCGTTTCTCAGAAACTTGATCTGTCTAATCGGCATCGCCTTCTCCTTTCATCGACTCTCGGAGGAGCAGACCATGTTTGGCGATCCCCCGGTCGACTTCGTCATAAAGTAACTCTCGAAATAACGCAGCAATATTTCCCCGGATTTCAGGACCTAGATTCCCTCCTCGAGCGGTCAGACCTTTCTTTATCGCTATGTTGCGGGCGAGGTCGATGTCCTCCTCTTCGAGTGTGATCCCAATAGTTATCTTCATGTTCTTCTCCTTGAATCGAAAGCGACCACTGAACGCTGTTGATTGCGTCTAGTGGCCACCTGAGCTATATCCCCCGGCCTACATCTTGGCCTCTTTATCGGGGATGCACCAGAGTTAGATTTTCTATTACTCTAATCCTAATCCATTTCTCACCAGAGTTCAAGGTGCCCAACCCGCTGTTACTTCCGTTTCTCTACAAGTAAATTCGCATATATATCCATCTATACCACTCTATATAGAAGAACCTAGCAGATCGAAGATCTACACGGTTCTTCTCGCAGGTTTCGCTGTATAGGGCACGGGATTCACGGGGTTGTGCTGAAGAAGAGCAGAATTCGCTGGTTGATTTTCTCCCCTGACAGTCATTACAATAAAGAGAAAAGCGAACGTTTGTTCTATTCAATAGGAAAGGAGATTAGCAATGGGTAACGAAAGCCTAGCCGACCGAATCTTACGCGATATTCAGAATGGATTGACCGCAGAAGTTTTGGAGAGCGATCACACATCAATTCTGTTTCGAGTAACGTTTCGGGACGGCACCGCTGCTCAGGGAGTTTTCTACCCAAAGGAGTGGCAGCTGAACGGCACCGAGCACGATGATTTCGAGCTTGGTGAAATCGAATAACGCTAAGGACCGCTGGACACAGGTCGAGCGGTCAAAGGGATGTTCGATCCCAACAATCTCAAGGAAGGAGATATTGCAATGGCTAAGAAAGTGACGGTCAATTTCGCAGCGAAGGTGGTAACGATTCGAGGAGCCGAATCCATTACCGAAATTCGCGACCCCCTCTATCACGTGAGGGAGTTAGTCGGTGAGGAAGAACGACTAACGATCAAGGGTGGGAAATTCATCCTTGAAACCGGGGAAAAAGTTTCCGCCACGAAGCCACTCGACGTGATCAAAATGGGCCTGAAATGGTTCCTCGTTGAGCTCAAGGGCAAAGAGGTCTACATCAGACCGACCGACGCCTTCGAGACGACGTTCCACCTGAAGGCAGCGTGACTGCGAAACAGCATTTACAAAAGACCCGAGCTCGGATCCCGGGAATGAGAGGTTGGGCCTCTGCCCGACCTCTTACCTGGTGGCAGAGGTCAAGCATAGATGCAGGATAGTATAATAGCCACATGAATCCACCCCCTCTTCTCCCCGCCCCACTCATCATCGAGAACCGGGAGAGCCTAAAAGAGATGACCGACAGGCTCGCACGCG
>SDBU01008830.1_pt1 | contig 11386 bp, 12 predicted proteins | sample 2277071 | NCBI WGS metagenome assembly SDBU01 (sample SAMN10397929, study PRJNA504765) | marine sediment metagenome | isolation source: marine sediment core GS08_GC12, 126 cmbsf | place: Arctic Ocean: Gakkel Ridge, Loki's castle | collected 2008 | reverse complement strand
CTTTTGGTATCCCCATTTTAAGTTTCACCCCGTTAGACCTCCTCTTTGTAAATTCGTTAACCCTGTTAGACCTTTTTGAGGTCTAACGGGGTTCATTATAATCTCCTTCCTTATGCATAAATCCATACTAATTCTATAATATAGAGTATATTATGTCAATATCTTAATGTTATAGAGTGTTCGGGGGCTTACAATCGGCGGATGTCAATGACGAGCTGGGTGTCTTTTGAGATTCTGGCGAGCCAGTTTTCCAGGGCTTTTTTCTTTTTTATAGCAAGGACCTTGTTTCTATACATTTCTTTCTCCTCATCAAACTTTTCGGCATTTATCTGATGAAATTCATCAAGCCTCGCTATTACATATCCTTTTCTTGTCTTGAACGGATTCGATGCAACTTTGGGTTTTGATTTAAAAAGGCTGTTAAGGATATCATGGGCCTCCCCAACGCCTTCCATGTAATCGAATCTGGATATTAAATCTGTTTTATCCACTTTTAAATTCAGCTCGGAGGCGGCATCTTCAAGTGAAAGGTTTCTTTTTTGTATGATAGAATAAAGCGTATCTGCTTTGTTTCTGGCCAAAAATTCGCTTTTTTCTTCTATTAATAAATCCCGGATTTCCGGTGTCGCCTCCTGTTTTGTCATCAGTTTTTCCGGAATTTTTTCTTTTATCCTGATTAAATATACAGCGCCTTCGGGTTTTTCATCGACGATAATGCGGATACCGCCGACTGCCGTGCCAAAAAGTACATCATAAACCTGGCTGCTCCAATTAAATTTCGGCGGCAATTTGTCTCTGGAAAATTGACCGATCTCTTCTACATCTTTATTATCTTCCTCTGCTATTGAGGCAAAACCCTCGAATTCTTTTCCTGATTTTTCGACACGCTCTATTATCTTTTTCGATAACATTTCTTTTTCTTCGGGGCCCTCATATGCAAATTCTATATATTGTAGATTTATTTTTTCGGGTATTCGAAAATTATGCTTAAATTTTTTGTAGTAATCGTCTATGTCTTTTTCTTGTATCACGATAGTGCCTTTGAACTCTTCTTTTTCTATTCTGACATAAGAAATCTTTCCCGATTCATGTTCGTTTTTGTATGCCTCCAAAATCTCTTCATCCATAACGGGTACATTACTTAAAATACTATCCTTTAACTTCGCTATTCTTAAAGATTTCCTTATTTCTTCTTCAAACGTTCTTACGTTTATGCCCAAATTCTGCTGGAGCATATAATTATAAAATTTCTCGTCGAATACGCCGTTATTCATAAAGAGCGCGTGTGAAGTTATGAAACCCACGACTTCCCTGTCATCTACTTTTATGCCGCTAATTCTGGCCTCTTCAAGCATAACAATGCGGTCCCATGTAAGTTTATTTAAAAGCGCCCTGTCTTTAAGAATTTTATCCAGTAATTCTTTTTGGCCGAAATAACTCAACAATATCTGTACTTCTATGCCCCTCCTGGCCTTAAAAAAATCATCTATGCCGATTTTTTTTCCCTTTATAAAACCAACGTAAGTAAATCCTGCGATACGCCTCTTGTCCATTTTACCTACGCCAAAAAGTACAAAGGCAGGTACTATAAGTATGACCAGTACCCATAAAATCCGCTTCATCGTCTTTTTCTTCCGTAACGCGCTTAACATAATATCAGCATTATACAAATAATCTCCCCGGAATGCAACGACAAGTTTAAAGAAAGGAAAAAACTAATTTCTGGACACATTTGAAAAATTTAGTCTTTTATGAGGAATTTGTGAGGTTTACTTTGTAACATTCTATGATACAAAAAGGACAAATTATGTCCGAGCCGACACTTTAGTGTCAGGCGAGTTAATTTGTCCCCTCATAAATTTCGAATAAAAGACGACCCGAAGGGAAAATTTTTCAGTGGACAGAAATTAGTTTTTTTCTTTCTTTCGCTACACGTTGCCTAGGTAGACATGTTTGAGGCGGGATTTGGCGATGCGCTCGGCGGTTTTGAGGATGCTTAACGGGGTTGGCGGAATGTCGAATTTATAACACGGGAAATATCTGGAAAAATGTAGAGGCGTCTCAACCCCCAAATTATCAGCGATCCAATCTACGAGTTTTTTTAAATCCTCTTCTTTGTCATTTAGAGTGGGGATAATTAAGTTGGTTATTTCTATGTGGCATCTCGACTTAGCTCTTAAAGCTGTTTCAAGAACGGGTTTTAGCTTTCCTTTACATATATTTCTATAAAAGGCCTCATTCATGGATTTTAGGTCTATATTCATAGCATCTATAAGGGGAAGGATTTCATCAAGCGGCTTTTGATTTATGTATCCGTTTGTCACTAAAACGTTTTCAAGTCCGTTTTCCTTAGCCAGCTTCGCAGTGTCGTAAACAAATCCGTACCAAATAACCGGTTCATTATAGGTATAGGCAATGCCAAAAGATTTTGTTTCTTTTGCTTTTTTGACTAAATATTCCGATGTTACTTTTTCTGCGGTAGTACTTAATGATTCTTGAGAAATTGTCCAGTTCTGGCAGAATCCGCAGTGAAAATTGCAGCCTTTGGTGCCGATGGAAAGGATGCACTCACCAGGATGGTAATGATAAAGCGGTTTTTTTTCAATTGGATCTAAGGCGAGCGAGGTAATCTCTCCGTAAATCTCAGAATACAGTATGCCGTCTTTATTTATCCGAACGCCGCAAGAACCTCTTTTTCCCGGAGAAATTGCGCAAAAATTCGGACATAGCTCGCATTTTATTTTATCATCGTCGAGCTTACTCCAGAACTTCGCTTCCTTCATCATTTCAGGAACTTCTTCAATTCCTTCATGAATTGCGAAACATCGCGGAATTGGCGATAGACAGACGCAAATCTAACATACGCAATCTCATCAAGTTCATAAAGATATTTCATAACGAGTTCGCCGATTTCTCTCGAATCCACTTCTTTTTCAAATTTTCGCTGTATCTGCTTTTCTATTTTGTCTACAAGGGACTCCTGTTTTTCAACGGAAATCGGGCGTTTTTCGCACGCCTTCATTATCCCGACCAACAATTTCTTCCTATCAAACGGCTCCCTTCGCCCGTCTTTTTTGATTACCATAAGGGGGATCTCTTCTATATATTCATAGGTAGTAAAACGGCGTTCGCATTTAAGGCATTCGCGCCTTCGCCTTACGTTCTGGCCGGCGTTTGAGGACCTGGAATCAATAACCTTGTCTTTCCTCGAACCGCAATAAGGACATTTCATCGTTTGTGAACCCGAATTTTCACTCCTGCTTCCTTAAGGAAATCCCGTGACATTTTATCCGGATACTCTCCTGCAATAACAACCTCTTTTATCCCTGCGTTTATAATCATCTTTGCGCATATTATACAGGGGTGCGTGGTAGAATAAAGTATTGCATCTTTGACGCTTACGCCGTGAAGGGCAGCCTGAAGTAATGCATTTTGCTCTGCGTGAAGCCCCCTGCACAGCTCATGCCTTTCTCCGGAAGGAACCTTTAATTTTTCCCTAATACATCCCGCTGTTTTGCAATGTTCGATGTTTGAAGGCGCACCGTTATATCCGGTAGTAAGAATTTTTTTATCTTTTACTAAAATTGCGCCGACTTTTCTCCTGAGGCAGGTAGAACGCGTAGACACAAGTTTTGCAATCGAAATAAAATATTCATCCCAGCTAGGTCTATTTATCTTCTTCATGGTTCGATTTCACTCACCATGAACCCTGAGCTTGTCGAAGGGTTCATAAATTTTCCATCTCTTCTATCAAATCTTTATAAAGAGGAAATTTACTAACTAAATTCTTGACTTCCTTCTTCACAGATTTAAGTGTTTTTAAATCCTTGGGGTACCTGATTATAGCATCTATTAATTCTGCGATCCGGTGCATCTGGGGCTCTTTCATGAGCCTTGTTGTAACAGCAGGTGTACCGAGCCTTATACCACTTGTTAAAAACGGCCCTTTCTCGTCGAAGGGAATTAAATTCTTGTTCACCGTAATATTTGCTTTGTCTAAAGCCAGAGCTGCGTTCTTACCCGTTATTTTCTTATTCAACAAATCCACCAGAACGAGGTGTGTATCGGTACCCCCTGAAACAATTCTATAGCCTAATTTTTGAGAAGCGGATGCCAGGGCCTTTGCGTTATTTACAATCTGCTTTTGATAGACCTTAAATTCCGGTTTTAGCGCCTCTTTCAACGCTACTGCTTTTGCCGCAATCACATGCATGAAAGGCCCCCCTTGTATTCCGGGGAATATCTCGGAATCGATGCGCTTGGCAAATTCCTTTTTACATAAAATCATACCGGCCCTTGGCCCCCTCAAAGTCTTATGCGTGGTCGTAGTAACAAATTCCGCATGGGGAATAGGGTCCGGATGCAGTCCTGCTGCCACAAGGCCTGCAAAATGCGCCATATCTACAAAAAGATACGCTCCCACCTTATCGCAGATTTCTCTGAATTTTTTAAAGTCTATGGTCCTTGGATAGGCGCTTGCGCCCGCAAGTATAATTTTAGGTTTATTTATTTTTGCAAGGTGCAAAACCTCGTTATAATCAATGTGTTCCGTATTTTTATTTACGCCATATGTTATAATCTTATAAAATTTCCCTGAAAAATTATGCGGGTGGCCGTGTGAAAGGTGACCTCCGCAGGATAAATCCAAGGCCAATACTTTATCGCCGGGTTTCAAAACAGAAAAATAAATCGCCATATTTGCCTGCGTGCCGGAATGCGGCTGGACATTAACGTGCTCAGCGCCAAAGAGCTTTTTCGCCCTCTCTATTGCTAATTCCTCAACAATATCAACAAACTTGCAACCATTATACCAGCGTGCATTCGGATACCCTTCCGCATATTTATTACCCATTGTTGAGGCCTGGGCCTCTAACACGGCCCGGCTGGCAAAATTCTCGCTCGCTATTAGCTCAATGTTCTGACTCTGTCTTTTTGTTTCGTTCAGGATTGCCTTAAATACTTCCGGATCCGTTTGTTTTAAGTGCTTCATCTCTCCAATCTCACAATCTGCCTCACCCGTCTCCTATGTCTTCCGCCCTCTGCGGCTGTCGTTAAAAACGTATCAACTATCCTCCTGGTCCGTACGGCATTTACCCTCTTCGCCGCTAATGACAATACGTTACAATCGTTATGCTGTCTTGCCGATTTGGCCTGGCGCGGAGTATCACATACAGCGCTGCGCACATTTTTTAATTTATTCGCAATAATCGCCATGCCAAAACCGGTTTTGCATATAGCTATGCCGTAATCCGATCTTCTTTTTGAGACGCTTTCTGCAATCTTATATCCTATCAACGGATAGTCGCATGATTTCATCGAGGTAGTGCCAAAATCTTTTATTTTATATCCTTTGTTCAAAAGATATTCCTTTAATTTTTCTTTTAAAAGGAATCCGCCGTGATCCGCGCCTAAAGCAATAGTTAGTTTTCCAGCCATTTTAAAAATCCCTCTAAAGACTTTTTAATCACATCCAGTATCTTTCGATAAAATTCTATAGGTTTTCCTATGGGATCCGGTATGAATTTGTCCAGGGAATCTTCCTTTGCAAACTCTCTAAGATAAAAAATCTTATCTTTTGCAAGCAGGGCCATTCGCACTATCACCTCTTTATGCACAGGAGCCATTACCAAAATGATATCCGCTTTATCTATGGCTTCTTTAGTCAGAACGGAAGATTCGTAGCCTGAAACATCTATGCCTATCTCCTTCATGCTCTCTATGGCTTCCTGGCTGGGTTTGAATCCCGAGACAGTACCGGTGCCGGTAGATTCAACTAAAATTTCCTTGCCTAATTCCTTCGATCTACTCTTTAAATATCCTTCGGCCATTATGCTCCTGCAGCTATTGCCGGTGCATACCAGAAGAATGTTCTTTATGTTTTTCTTGTCCATGTCTCTATGTTTCGTGCCAGGCATCCTGGATTCTAGCTTTCGAGATTGCGCCTTCCCTTATAACGCGATAAGGAAAAGATGTAGCGTCTATAATGGTCGATTCTGCTCCTAAATCTGTAGGGCCGCCGTCGATAACTGCCTCTATCTTACCGTCTAAGTCTTTCAAAACCTCCTCCGCGCTTACCGGCGGTTTATTTCCCGATATATTTGCGCTTGGAGCAACTATGGGAATTCCGCAAACCTCTATAAAACGCTTTGCAATTTCACCTTTAGGTATGCGAAAGGCAATTACCTTTTTTTTGTCTTTTGTATTTAGAATTATCGTAAGGGGACCCGGCCAGAATTTATCCATTAAAATCTTAGCAAGATGGGTTATTTCGCAATCGAAAGATTCTAATGTTTCTATTTTAGAAATATGGATTGTCAACGGTTTTCTTTTGGATCTTTTTTTGACTTCATAAATTTTAGTTACGGCGTCAGGGTTATTATAAGCGGCCCCGAGGCCGTAAACCGTTTCTGTAGGAAAAGCGACAAGCCCTCCGTTTTTTATAATTTCTGCGGCTTCTTTAATGCTTTTCAAATCCGGCTTTTCCGGGTTAATCTTTATAATTTTAGTCTTCGACATTTTTTCACCTCGCAGCCTGTCATTGCGAGGAGCGAAGCGACGAAGCAATCTCTAAAACGTTTTTGAGATTGCTTCGCCCCTTCGGGGCTCGCAATGACAAAAAAATTATCTTCTTAATTTCCTATTCTTTCTCCTTACTTCTAAAGCCAATTTACGCTTATGCAACTCTACTTTTTTTGTCAATTTTCTATCATTTAAGGCAAGTATTTGACAAGCCAATATGCCTGCATTTTTAGCGCCTGAAGACCCTATCGCCATCGTTGCTACAGGAATGCCTGAGGGCATCTGAACGGTGGAGAAAAGAGAATCTATGCCTTTTAAATATTTTGTTTCCATGGGCACGCCTATAACAGGTATAGTGGTGAGGCTTGCGATAACGCCTGCTAAATGTGCGGCGCCTCCTGCGCCGGCAATTATAACTTTTCTGCCCCTCGGTCCCGCGCTTCCTGCAAATAGAGAAACTTCTTTAGGCGAACGATGGGCTGAGAGAATCTTTACTTCATGCGATATGCCGAATCTCTTTAAAATATCTATTGCGCCTTTCATTACGGGCAAGTCCGAATCGCTTCCCATTATAACAGAGACGATTGGTCGTTTCATATGAACTCCTCTTCTCTACTAAGTGCCTTATAGCCTATATCTTTCCTATAATGCATTCCCCCAAAGTTAACTTTACCTATCCCATCATAAGCTTTATCTATAGCATTTTTAATATTATCGCCTAAACCAACGATATTCAAAACTCTTCCGCCGTTTGTTAAAATATTATTATTCTCTCGTTTTGTTCCGGCATGAAATAGGAGTGTGTCTTTTTTACCTCTAAAATAATCGAGGCCCGTTATGATTTTACCCTTCTGGTAACTTCCGGGATACCCGCCTGATGCCAGCACAACGCATACACAGGCCCTCTCATCCCATTCAATTTGTTTGCCATGCAAATCTCCGGATATAGAATATTCCATAAATTCCACTAAATCGCTTTTCATTCTTGGAAACATTGCCTGTGTCTCAGGATCGCCGAACCTTACATTAAACTCTAAAACTTTTGGGCCCTCATCCGTCAGCATTATGCCTGCATAAAGAACTCCCTTGTAAGGATTACCTTCTTTTTCCATACCGGAAATCACGGGATCGATGACCTCATCCATAATTTTATCAAAAAGGGCTTTTGTAATAATCGGCGCAGGTGAATAAGCGCCCATGCCGCCTGTATTGGCGCCTTTATCGTCGTCAAAGATTCTTTTATGGTCCTGACTCGAGGCAAGAGGAACCGCATTTTTGCCGTCACTAATAATCAATATAGATGCCTCTTCTCCGAAAAGAGTCTCTTCAATCATAAGCCTTGCGCCGGCTTCTCCAAATATCTTTTTAACCATAGCGTTTTCAATGGCGCCTTCGGCCTCTTCAATGGTATGGCAAACTGTAACACCTTTTCCGGCAGCAAGGCCATCGGCCTTGACCACAAGCGGTGCGCCGCCTTTAGACCGTACGAACTCGCAGGCCTTTTTGGGGTCATCAAAAACTTCAAAATCCGCAGTCGGCACCCCATATTTTTTCATAATGTGTTTAGCGTAAATTTTGCTTCCCTCTAAAAGAGCCGTATTTTTGGATGGGCCAAAAATACGCAAACCTTCTTTTAAAAATTTATCGATTATACCCAGGACAAGGGGAATTTCAGGCCCTACGCACGTCAAATCTATATTTTCTTTTTTTGCAAAATTTAAAAGTCCTTCGAGATCATCGGCTTTGATATTTATATTTTCGCCTACTTCGGCTGTGCCGGCATTTCCCGGAGCGCAGAATACCTTCTTTACGCGTTTGGATTGAGCTATCTTCCAGCAAAGCGCGTGTTCTCGTCCACCGGAACCTATTACTAATACTTTCATGCTACCCCTGTCATTGCGAGGAGGCGCGAAGTGCCGACGAAGCAATCTCTAATTGAGATTACAAGTCTATTAACTCCACTCTTCTCTTTCCTCTTATAATTTCTCCAATCAACCGGCTATCCAATTTATATTTCTTTTTAAGCAGGCTCCCGGCTTTCCATATTTCTTTTTTCGATATGACCAAAACCATTCCTATGCCCATATTAAAAGTTCTGAACATCTCATCATCATCGATATTTCCTCTTTTTTGAATAATATCGAAAATCTTAGGGATATCCCAGCATCTCTTAAAGACAACCGAAGCCGTATTGGGCGGAAGAATCCTTATTATATTGTCGTAGAAACCGCCGCCGGTAATATTGGCTATACCTTTAATCTTAAAATTCTTTATTAATTCCAAAATCGGCTTTACATAAATTATAGTTGGTTTTAAAAGTTCCTTTATTAGCGCTTTTTTAGTAAGTCCGTTCTTTGCCCCGAATGAAGAAACTTCTTTAGAAATTCTTCGGGGTCCCGCCATGCGTTGCTTATAGTCAGGTGTAGGCGGGAAAAAAACCTTTCTCACCATAGAATAGCCGTTTGAGTGGAGCCCGCTTGATTGAACGCCCAAAATAAGATCGCCTTCTTTTATCGATGAGCCGTCTATGATTTTATTCTCCTCCAAAACACCGACAGAAAATCCGGCCATGTCATAGACGCCTTCGCCGTACATGCCCGGAAGTTCTGCTGTTTCACCGCCTATTAAAGCTGTATTTGCGAGTCTGCATCCGTTCACGATGCCTTTCATAACCTCGTACATAACATGTGGTTTTAATTTTCCGCTTGCGAAATAATCGAGAAAAAATAACGGCTCTGCCCCGCAACATACAAGGTCATTAACACACATTGCAACTAAATCAATGCCGACCGTATCATGTTTGTCGGCTCTCTGGGCAATCATAAGTTTGGTTCCCACGCCATCAGTGGAGGCTACGAGAAGTGGGTTTTCATATCCCGAGAGGTGTGCTTTAAAAAAACCGGCAAAAGCGCCAATATTTCCAATGGCGCCTTTTCTTTTTGTGGACGCTATAAGAGGCTTTATCTTTTTTATCAGGAGATTTGCCTTGTCTATATCTACGCCTGCTTTTTTATACGTGAGTTTACCCATGTATTATCCGCAAACTATCCTAAGCATTTCCTGATACGTCTCTTCAATATTACCCAAATCTCTCCTGAATCTGTCTTTGTCCATTTTTCGTCCCGTTCCTTTTTCCCATAGTCTGCATGTATCCGGAGAAATTTCATCGCCTAAAAGCACTTTTCCTTTGTGCCTTCCGAATTCCAGTTTAAAATCTATCAAATCGAGATTTCTTTCTTCAAAAAAATGTTTCAGGATGTTATTTATTTCAAAAGATCTCTTTTTTATATTCTCCAACTCCTTATCTGTCGCAAACCCCAACGCCTTTATATGATAATCGTTAAACAAGGGGTCATGAAGTTCGTCTTTTTTATAATGATATTCTAAGACCGGCTCTTTTAAACGTAAGCCTTCTTCGATACCGAGCATCTTACTCATGCCTCCTGCAACGACATTTCTTATCGTCACTTCTATGGGAATTATCTCTAAATTCTTTATAAGCATTTCCCTGTCGCTTAGGAACCTTACGAAATGCGTCTCTACCCCTTTTGATTCCAAAAGCTCAAATAATTTTGTCGAAATTTTATTGTTTACAATACCCTTGTTCTGGATAGTTCCTCTTTTGGTTGCATCAAAGGCAGTGGCATCATCCTTAAATTCCTGTATCAGAAAATCCTCTTCCTCGGTTTGGTATAACTTCTTCGCCTTCCCTTCGTAAATAAGCTTCCCTTTTTTCATCTTACTCCTTATACGCTGTCACTTCTATATTCCCACCCTCTTAAATATATAATCCACCTGCTTCAAATGGTATCTCAAATCACCGCATGCCTCAATTTCCGTGCGGGACATAATCTCTCTGACGCGTTTATCCTCGGCAATCGCATCCAAAAACGGCAGACTTTCGGCTTCAACCGTAAGCGCTGCTTTTTGGACAATATCATATGCCTCCTGCCTCCTAAATCCTCTATTAATTAACTCAAGCATTACCCTCTGGGAAAATATTATACCCTTTGTCTTTTCCAAATTCTCTTTCATTCTGTCTATATTAACAACCAATCTATCCACAATACCTATCATTTTATTCAGCATATAATCTAACAAAATGGTTGAATCCGGCACAATAACCCTTTCAACCGAGGAATGCGAGATATCACGTTCATGCCAGAGAGGCATATTTTCTATGCTGGTAAGGGCATTCGCGCGCAAAATTCTTGCAAGCCCACAGATTCTTTCGCACATAATCGGATTTTTCTTATGCGGCATACTCGAAGAACCTTTCTGAGTTGAAGAGAAAAACTCCTGCACCTCGCCGATTTCTGTCCTTTGAAGAGAACGAAATTCTGTCGCGAATTTTTCTAACGATGCGCCGCATATAGCAATTGCATTTAGATACTGGGCGTGCCTGTCCCTTTGCAAAATCTGAGAGGATACTTTTGCAGGTTTTAAACCGAGTTTTTTGCAGACGTATCCTTCTACGAAAGGATTGATATTGGCATAAGTGCCGACAGAGCCGGAAATTTTACCGTATGCAATTACATCGCGAGCCTGCTTAAGCCGTTCGAGGTTCCTTTTTGTCTCATCGTAAAAAAGCGCCATTTTTATGCCAAAACTCATTGGCTCGGCATGCATTCCGTGAGAGCGGCCAATCATAACGGCATTTTTGAAACGCCTGGCCTTTCTCTTAAAAGCCTGTATCAATTTCTTAGTATCATCGATTAACAAATCAAGAGCCTGGCACATCATAACCGAGAGTGATGTATCAAGAACGTCGCTTGATGTAAGGCCGTAATGAATATATTTTGCCGCCTCACCGATGTTTTCAGAGAGATTTGCTATAAATGCGACAACATCGTGATTTGTCTTTTTC
>SDBU01008829.1_pt1 | contig 11387 bp, 12 predicted proteins | sample 2277071 | NCBI WGS metagenome assembly SDBU01 (sample SAMN10397929, study PRJNA504765) | marine sediment metagenome | isolation source: marine sediment core GS08_GC12, 126 cmbsf | place: Arctic Ocean: Gakkel Ridge, Loki's castle | collected 2008 | reverse complement strand
GGGGAAAACTCGCGCGATGCACCTCCCGTCCGCTCTAAGGAGGGAGGGGCAAGACTCCGGCTCCGGTCCGGACTCCGATCAGATCGCCGAGCACTTCTCCAAGGCTTGCTGGGCCCCCGCTCGGTCTCCGTTCCGCTTCGGGTACCCGGAGGACCTGGTGGTCCAGCTTGTCCCGTTGTTCCCGCTCCCGGGCGTCGCGGTCGAAGGCGATGTAGAGACACCGGCACCCGTCTTTGTCCTGGAAGGCCAGGCCGGCGTCCTGATCCCAATACCGGACCCGGATCATCTGGCCACACCGCGGACAGGTACCCCCACCCTGCTTGACGATCTTCTCCACGAGCTTCAGGAAGGCTTTGCGTTGTTTCGGATCGTTCAGGTCCCACTGCCACTGCGGTGATGCAGGTTTCGGCTTTCGCTTAGGTCGCGGTCGAAGGATGCCGAGGAGCTTCCGAAAAATAAATCCCAGTGTGGCATAGACGGCCCGGATGCCTTTCCTCCCTGCCTCTCTGAGTTTGTGTAACACGAAGCGGGCTTTTATGAAGAAAGATGTGGCCAGCTTCCTTGCTTGGCCGAGCGTCTTCCCCTTGATCTGACGTCCAAAGGCGTTGCAAAGGATGTCCGATTCCCGGCGGCTATATCCCTCACTCCAACAACGCAGGCGGACCTGCTCCATGACCCAGTCGAGGATTTTGCCAATCACGAGAGCAGAGTTCGGGAGCTTCTTTAGTTTTTTTGCGCGGTCTTCCGCTGCAGAAGATTTTGGGGGTGTATCTGTACCCTTTGCACGGGGATCGGGGGGCTTTTTTTCTGACGACTTTTTCTTTTTCACGTTTCGGCGGTGCTTTCGCTGCGGATTGTGCGCCGAGCGGGTGCGCTCAGGGGGGGGCGTCCGAAAGGTGGTAGTACCGGGGTTGGGGGGTACAGATACTTGCTGGCTACTTTTTGTCCGGAGGAGGAATTGGGCTTTTTTTCCACGTCCTCCTTTCCGGTTGATGGCCACGAGCACGCCGTTGTCAACGAGATATCGGATCCAGTTCTTGACGGTCGTAGGGCTGACCCCAAGTAGCCTGGCGATCTCTACGGGGGAAAAGGTGATCACCGCCGAGCCGGTGGTCTCCAGGGCGATCCGGGCCAGGAGGCACAGATACTTGTAGAACTCGAGGATCTTTTCGGAGAAGTGACCGGGTCCACCGAGTTTGAGGATGGCTAAACAATGGGGAAGGGGGAACAACATCGCAAAAAAAGCGCTCGCCCCGGTACGTCTGATCCTGAATGCACCAGAACGAGCGCTTCTTTTTTTCATCTTTTTTGCAATCAGAGCGGTTTTCATATCAAAAAATCCTTGCTTTTTCGCTCTGATTGCACTATCTTCTCAGTTGTCGAGGCTGAGAAGATTCTGCAATCTCTGCTATCAGAGCATCAGAGCGCAGAGTCACTGCTCTTGGAGGTGCCGCAGGTCAGGAAACTGGTCTGCGGCATTTCTCGTTCTAGAGGTAAGATAGTCAGGCGGCGGGTTCTTGTCAACCCTTTTTTTGGGGGATCAGGAGGAAACTTCCCATGAAGAAGCGAAAAAAGAAGAGCCGGAGGCCCCCGAAAATGAAAAAGCGGAAAAGGAAAACAGGGAGGCCCTCCAAAATGACGCCGAGGGAACAAACTTCGCCAAGCTTTGGGGAGGAGCTGCTCCCGCTGGATCCCGAAGAATTCAGTCGCGTGTTCGCCTTGGCGATGAAAGCGGCGGGGGAAAAGGCCTCCCCAACGACCCCAGAATTACCCAGGGTGAAGCTCGAGGAGGAGGACGGATCCGTCTCAGAATATCAGTTCATCGATATTCCAGTCAATAGGGCGATGATGCAAGTGGTGGCGCACTACAAGGACAAGGCCCAAGGTATCAGTGCCCTGGCGCGCGTGAATGAAGTCATTAGAATTGCCCGGTCCGAGGACTTGGCTCAATGGGTGAGGGAGAGCCCTGACAAGCCCGAATCTCAGATCCACCCTGCCGTGATAGAGGCAGCCGCCACCATCAAGCTGACGAAAGCCCTAAGGTTTCCTCTCCCTGAGTTCCTGCGCGAAGTCCACAGGATTGCAAGCGAGAAATATCCTGAAGGGGACGCTTGGTGACTCCTCGCTAGGTCCTGGTGCCTCCTTCCCGCTCGCCGTATTGACGCGCCGTGCTTGGAGTTACGGCGCAAGTTTCCCTTCCGATCCGCACCCTGACCCTTACATAATCGATTTTATCCGCACCACAAACTCCGCGTGGATTCGCAAAGACATCCGATTATGTAAACTGGCTTTAGCAGATGCAACGCTTGGGGAGGCTCGCGACGTGATCCCCCCCGCTCGAACATCCGACGTCGCGGGAGCCAAACCCCAGAGCACAACAATGTGCGCACTTGACGACAGGACCCTTTCTCACAGCTGAGAATCACGGCGGGGACTGAAGCGCTGCGTAACGACAGCATCACCCGCCGGGGATCGCAAAGCGAAGCGGCGCGATTTCCCGGTCGGTGTGCATGCACCGGTTGCCCTCAGATCATCTTCTCCCTATCGAGGACATCCCTAATCCTCTCGAAGGCCTCCGAGATCCTGCCCTCGGGGAATAAAATCTGCTGCAACCCATGTATATTTGAGAACTCTCCACAACCTTCTTCACGAAGAATGATTGCTCGCTTAAACCCAAGTTGACCTTGAAAGAGGCCGGCTTCATGAATCACGTTCTCTCGGGCACGCACACTGCCATCTGATTGTTCATCCTCCGCGGTCATAACCAAGAAGGCGAACGCTGCTTCATCCATCATCCGAGAAAGACGTGCAATATTGGTGACGCCAGCAACAGGGACTCGGTTGAACTCATCGCAAGGCTTACGTAACATACCTTGTATAAAGTCTCTAAGTTCCTTCCAAACATCCGAGTGCCCATGTCCGATGAAAAATCTGCTCCTGCTATGCGGCCTGCGCATGGCTTCTTTCTCACGGATGAAGTCGCAACACGCCAGTATCTCTTTTTGCTCTGCGGAATCTGCCCTCCTGACAAGACAAAAGGGCCGGTCCACGCCAAGAATCCTGACCCTTAAGATGTCCTCCATGTCGATGCCAGACTGCTCCAGAATCGAGTCGGCCACGATTGCAAGCAACTTGTCCTCGGAAGCGTCACTCCCCCTCACTGCTACAACCATATCCGTGTTGCTATGGTAGGGGGCGCTAGTCTTAGCATCCCCATAACGCCAGCGCTTGTCCGCGTCGGACCTGACGATACCAGTGAGTATGTGTCTTTCAATATAAGTCCGTGTGCCTGAGCCTTCCTCGCGGACAGCGAATCTATAGGTCTCTACTAGCTCACATCGCAGAGCACTCCTAAGCTTCGCTTTCGTTGTAGCCAGACCTCGACCTATCAGTTTAACACCCTCTGTCATACTCTTGATTAGGGGGTCGTCCTCTGAGAGAGCGCAAATCAGTGAGAAGCCATCGACTGCAGCAACCTCTGCATGCAGATCCTCAACGCGCGCTCCCACATTGTCCCTATCTTTCAATATCTCATCCCGGAGGCGCTCCTCCAGACTTGGCAGTGCCACCTCCAGCTCCTGCAAGGCGTCCTCTACGGATGTGCATATGACCGCTATGTCATACTCCTCCCTCAGCAAACCGATGATTGCCTCCCGCGTATTGGCCTTTTCCGCCTTCACATTATAGTCGCTCGCCATTCTGTCATGGAAACCGGCCTGCCAGTTCGAGGGCAAGTAGTGGCGAAACATTTGGCTCATGGCAACCTTGATCTGATCTGCCTCTGCGTTCTGATAGGCTTCTCTGTCCATCTTCGCATCTCCTCGAAGTACATTGGTAATCGCCAAGGTTTGCTAGTAGCCCCTTCGTAACCTGCTAGGCTACACCCTGGAGTTCTGCTTGCTATTTCTACCTTCTCAACCTTCGTGGCTGCCTTCTACGCTGTCACTCCTCCTTAGTCTCTGGCTCTTGGGCCTCTTGGCTTCCAGCATTATCCTTCTTCTTCCAACTAACGGCTGAATTCAGCGGCGGCGTTAGCCGTCCGCTGGAATGATTTGTTAGGCAAAACCTAACTTTGGAGGTAGTTTTTGCTTACCTTTCGCCGGGGGCGCGCCCGAGCCCCCCCCCCGGTGCATGCTTACAGGCTGAGGAGGACAAAGCCGGACTAACAGGTGACTGACTCCGGAGCAAACCCCAAACCCCGATTAAAAACACACAGCCACCAAAACCGCCAAGCCCCCGCCAACCCACACCTGCCCCTAGTAAACGCTGTTATGTGCCCCTAATTTGAAACGCCTCGAACAGCCGCAAGGGAGCGAGTCTGGACAGCCTCAGCGCGTCCCTAGCTTCTCTTGGTTCCCCGAAGGTCCTCATGGCCGCCTCCGGGAAATCCTGGATCGCTCGGCAGTCTTCTTCGATCCGTTCGGAGGATATCGCGGCGGGAAGACGAAGCCGAAACCGCTTCGAGAACTCTCCTATTTTGAGTGCCGGGATCAGTCAGCTCGATCCCGGGCGCTTCTTTCCCACCCGGGTGGCCAGGATGTGCGTGAGCAGCTTCCGGGGATCCTTGACGGGCCTCTTGCGGCCCCCTTCCTCCACTTCCCGAATAGCGTCCCACACGGCAGAAGCCCCAGCACGGGTGATCCAAATTCCGATCTTGACGTATCCTACTTTGGCAGCCCACTCTTCGCATCGCTCTCGAAGGGTTTGAAGGGCTCCCAGGGTGTCCAGTGCTGAGCGGATCGCTGTCGCGGGGGGTTCGAGGTTCGGGTTTTCGAGATTTTCGACAGCAGGGGGTTCGGGGTTGGTGTTTGAGGGTTCTTCTCGGGTGATTGTACGCGACTGGGGTGCGTGAACGGGTACTGCCTCTGCTTCTTTTTCTACTTCTTCTACTTCTTCTACTTCGTGTGACGTGGGTGTCACTACCGTAGTGTCATCGGTGTCACTACCCCTGGTGACATCAGTGTCACTACCCCCCTGAGCCGCTCTGAGACAAGCATCGAGCAGAGGACGGAAATTCAACACACTACTGAGCGGAGCTCCGTTTTCGGCTTTTCGTGGCGTCTTGACCAGAAAGCCGCGCGCTTCCAGATCGTTGAAATACCGGATCACTTGGCGACGGGACTTTCCCATCAACTTGGCGATGGTCCCCATCGAGGGGAAGGGATCGGCACTGGTCCACTTATACGAGAAGGCGTGGACAATCGCCATTCCCTGGTTGGGTGAAATCCCCAACTGGGTATAATTCCCCAAAAATACTTGCGGGATCGGTGCAATCCCGTAATCTAACACCGGATCGCCCCACCGAGCTTCAAAACTGTAATCCGTTGCCCTATCTGCATTCTGCTGATCCATGTCAACCTTCCTTTCCAGCGTACCAAGCAAAAAAAGCACAGACCTTCCCCTGCGTAAAATCGTGGCCAAGGGATCGTCTGTGCTTTTTTTGCTTGACATCGTGGAAAAAGTTGGCTATTTTATAGCCATATCAAAAAGATCCCTTGGTTAGCGATCTTTTCAAGACCTGCCTGCTGAAGGCAGGTCGGAAGGCCGGTGATATTATACGTATCACCGGCTTTTGCTTTGTACGCTAATAATAGCCTCGGATGTCCAAAAAGTCAAGAGAATTCCTGGCCTCCGCGCTCGGAAACGTGGATTGGGGTCACGAAGAAAGGAGACCTTCATGAAGGCCTGGAGGTTAAAGCTAAACCCCGAAGTCCGGTTTTCCGTATATCGCAACGGGGAGCTCTGTGAACTTGCAGGAAAAACGCTCGAGCTCCTTGCTATGGCCCCGAATGGCGATTGCATGTGTGTGTTAGAGGTAGGCCCTGAAAGCGATGGGCATCTTGTCGAAGTAGATCGCCGGGATATAAGCCGGATATCCCGCCTTTCTGGGGACGAATAGAAAAGGGAAAATCATCGTCATCGAGCGACAAACGTCCGAATTCCAGAGGGGGGGAATAAGCCCGAGTCGAAGCACGAAACGATCAAGCTGCGACAAGCGTTCTAAGCCGAAGTTTACATAATGGAGTGTCTTTGCGAATCCACGTAGTTGGGGTGTGGTTCGCAAAACACGCATTATATAAGTGGAGGGGGCGGGATCGAGGGGCCTGCCTGCTGCAGGCAGGCGGGACTGGGGCCATGCTACCAAGCCGCAAGCTCAGGGGGGTGGAGGAGAAGTCTGCTCTGAAGCACCGAGCCACGTCGCCTTCTTAGGACTCTTCTCCCTCCTGCTCTCGAATCTTCCAGTAGAGAATACTGTGTTTGGGGATCACCAGCTCCCCCTCGTCCTCCGTCTTCACACAGAGGGTATACGTGTCCACCCAGCGCACTTTGCCACAAAGAACCAGCTCGGAATATAGAAAGTGAAGCTCGATGGTCAGGTTCTTGTCCTTCGCTTTCTTGAGAACCACCGTTTCACTCCCGGCCCGGAGGGACTTGGCGCTGAGGATATTCTCGACTTGACTCAAACGCCCCTCCAGCCGGGAAATCTCGGACTGGAAGGCTTGCTCCATCATCTGCAAAGGATTCTCGGGGGGTTTGGCCATCACAGACCTCCTTTTGAGAGGATGAGAATCGGCCCGGTTCTAAGGGAGCCCTTTGTACCGGAACGCGCTTTCAAGTTCCGATCTAAGCCTCTCTTCGTATGTTTCCTGGAAGGGAAGGTGAAATATCAGTGCTTCCTTTTTGATTTGGATTTCTTCTTCTATAGGCTGGCGATGGTGAAAGAGGTGTTGCTACGTGCTTTGGACCCTATGTCCATAGCGATAGGACTTGAGAACAGATCTGGTGGCGTCCATTCGCAGAGGTGTCCCGTTCGGCCTGGCTATCCCCTATCACCGGCGGAGCTCCCCTCTGGAAACCACGTTCGGTGCTCCTCTCCTGGGCGCAAGTCTCCCTTCCGATCCACACCCTGACCCTTACATAATCGATTTTATCCGCACCACCAAAGCAGTACGTGGTGACGTATAAAATCCGATTATGTAAACTGGCGCGTGGCATAGTCAACGCGGGCGGATCCGTCATTAACGGTCCCCCCGTCCGACCGCTCAGCTAGGGCCTGCCTCACCTTTAGGAAACGAATGCCGCTCATTTGAGCAAGAGCATGCGCCGCGTCTCCACAAAGTCTCCCGCTTCCAGACGGTAGAGATAGCCCCCATCTCCAAATGCGCTTCCATCCCAGGGCACCTCGTAGTGACCTGGCTCCTGATGGCTTGATACCACCGTGGCCACCTGCTGACCAGTGATCGTATAGATGGTCAAGGTCACATTGCTGGGTTCTGGAAGGTCGTAGCCAATGGTCGTGATGGGATTGAAGGGATTGGGGAAATTCTGGGAGAGACCGAACTCCTTGGGAAGCGCCTTGGCCTCCACAGCCTCCTCCGCCTGCGGCGTAACCGCGATCGGCCCGTGCATGGTCCGTGTGCCGTCGAAGGCGACATCCTCCAGCTTATACCAATAGGTGATGCCGTGGACGACGTTTCTGTCGGTGAAGCTGTAGTCGTGCCTTGTAGAAGAGCTGCCAGCTCCTTCGATGAGGTCGGCGTTCAGCTTCTGGTAATCTCCGTCTTTTGTGAGAGAACGATAGACGTTGAAGCCGAGGTTGTCTCCTTCGCTTTCGGTGCGCCAGTGGAGTGCGACGCCATCAGTAACAATAGATGCAGTGAACAGTGACAGTTCTACTGCTAGTGAAGCATCAGCATTCTGTTCATACGCCCCCATGTCAGGATTTGAGCCTACTGGGTTAGGACGGGAACGGCCGACTATATCCGTAGATGGCGCGCCACTTGACGTCCCTGCATTTAGGCAAGGGCTCCCCAGCTTTAGGTCATAGGTAAGACCACTGGTAGGATTACCGAATAGCGGGTCGGATGTGATATTACCTGTGCCTGAATAACCGTCTTCAATATCACAGTAGGTGACACCGCCAGTATAACCTCCTGGGGGCGGGAGACCTGAATAATAGTTAGTATGAGTGCCTACGCTAATATCTACACCAGTGTTAAAATAAACAATACAATTTTTAATCATAAGAAGCCACCAATAATCATAAATTCCTCCTGCATCGTTACCAGTGTTGTAAACAATCGTATTGTTTATAATTGAAGGATACGAATCCCATCGGTTAAAGATTCCACCAGCGTCCTGTCCGCCGGCAGTCTCCGTCGCTGAATTGGAGTCGATGACATTATTGGTTATGATGGGATGAGAATTTTTGTAACAAGTAATCCCGCCGCCAGCGCCGCTCCATTTAGTTCTAGTACTCGTAGCGATATTGTCGCTGATTGTATTCTTGTCTATAGTCGCATCAGAAGCGTATATGCACAGGATTCCGCCGCCGCTGGTGTCGTAAGTCGCTGTATTGGACTGGATTGTGTTGTTCGTTATGTTCGCATCAGAATAGTGCGAACAGGCAATCCCGCCCCCAGAAGCACCCCAACCAACACCATTGGTGCCAGTATTAGACGTGATTGTATTGTTCTCTATAGTCGGAGATGAATACCAGTTGCAAGCAATCCCACCGCCAGCGATAGCGCCAGGATTCCAGTTGTTGCCCTCATAATTGTTCGTGGCGCTATTATTGGTGATTGTATTGTTCCTTATCGTCGGGGATGAGTAATTATTACAAGAAATCCCCCCACCAGCACTGCCACCTTCACCAGTAGTCGCAGCATTCACAGCAGTATTACCGGTGATTATGTTGCTTTTTATCGTCGGAGAGGCTTCATTACAGAAAATCCCGGCTCCAGCTCCGCCATTGGTAGTGGTATTGGTAGCACTTCCGTTAGTAATCGTAAACCCGTCGATTTCGGTAGCCAATGTGATGCCGGAGTAGCTCAGCGTTATTACACTCCCACTACTATTCCCATCTATCGTAGTGCTACTTGCGCCGTTTACGCTTCTGAGCTTAATGCCATCTACATTTGGCCAGGTGATGTTCTCAGTATAGGCGCCGTCAGCTACTAGTACAATGTCGCCACTTGAGGCATTGTCCAGCGCAGTTTGAATCGAGCTATAATCTCCGGGGACATTAATTGTACTTGCCTGAACAGTGGCGCCCCATCCCATCCCTGACAGGACTACACAACATACTACGAAAAGTTTTTTCATTAACATAAGAAATCCTCCGCCTTAAGGCAATTCGGCCAAAGCCATATGAACAAAAGTTAGCCCCCGAGAAACCCCGCGAACACTGCAATTGTTACAGGGTAATCCGCAGGCAATGATCCCAGGGGAAGCATTGCCTATTGAGGCTGTAGGAAAAGATAAGCATTGAAACTCTATTGTCAAGTAAAATTGATTAGACAAAAAAGCCCCGCGTGGGGAGCGTTCCGGGGTTATGAAGGAGTCTGGTGGAAGAGGTCAACGGGGTAAGGGCGGTTGAGTGCTCAGGCGCGCCCGAGCCCCCCTCCCCCGGTACATGCCCGCAGACTCAGGTGCACAAAACCGGGCTAGCATGTAGGTCGCTCCAAACAAAAAACCCCAACCCCAATTTTTCAAAAAAACACTTCAAAAGCCTACCCCTGAGGGCCACCGCCACCACCACCCAGGTAAACGCTATATATGTGGGTACGATCTGGCAAAATCCAAAACATTATAAGCAGACCGCTGCGGAAGGTTCATTGCATCCATAATATCCCCTGACGACGTCCCATATACCGTGACTACGGCCTGGTCATAGTCCTGAATCGCTCTATCGTCCTCCGTGAGCCTTTCGGAAATAGACGCATAGGGAAGCTTCAACTGAAAGCTCTTGGAATAGCTCCCGATCCGATAGCTGTCGTTGACGTTGAGAAGCCCCTTATTCGCAAGCTTAGCCTGAAACTGCTTGTAGGTCTTGTGGCGCGCAATTTGATCCCATCGCCACCTCGGGATATAAACCCAATCGTGATAGGAGCGGGGGCGATAATACGCGATCAGCTTGAGCAGGCGCCGCTGGTTCACGATGTCCCTGGGAAATACCTCCGCCAGAACCTGCATATCCTTCGCTGCGATCCACCCCTCTAAATTGTGCGTGGAATCCGGCCAGATCTTCCCCCGGCCGTAATTCGCATACGCCCAGGCCACCACTTCGTCAATTTCCCGATACACCAGGCGCCAATTCCCGCGATTGACTTGGCGCGAAAACCCGTGATGGGAAGCTTTGATCCAATGCTTGAGTTTCCCTCTGGCATCTCCCGGGTCTTTATTCTGCCGGTAATAGTAAATCGCCAACGTCAGGCATGCATTGTGCCGCGTGCTCGGACCAGGAAGCCCCTCCTCCAGGAGATCCTCCGCCTCGATCTTCCGGATCCACGTGTCCGGACGAGGATCCCTTAACTCAAATTCAAGCTGTCGCGGCCGCTCCTCTAAGGGATAAGGTTCAATCTTCATCGCCCAATAGAGCATCTCTGACCAATGCATCTCCAACGGCGCACCGGTCTCCTCATCGATCAACCGTTGATCCTTCCCAAAAGAAAGCCGAAACTTGCGGTTAAGCTGCGGATACAGTTCGGCTCCTATCTCGTGAACCGGCTTCCTGAGGAGATCCAGGATCAACCGCTTGGTCGCCGGCGCATCGTTAAACCGCGGCGCCAGCATCATGTGGAAATTGCCACTCTCCCACCAACTCGGAGAAGTACACAACAGATATTGCCCGGGCAAAAGGCCCAACGTATCCACCGCGCGCGCTACGGCCTCCGGATCGGGATGATCGAAGTCCAGAAAACTCAATCGGGGATACCAGGGTGCTTTGGTGGCCACCCAACACGTGCCCTCCAAATGGGCCCGAATCGCCGGGTCTGAGAGCGGCTTGTATCGGGTGCGCCATTTCTCACCGGGCCATTGATGGCCATAAGGTCCGGATCGCTCCTTCGCGAGATACTCTTTATACACCGGAAAGGCTTCCTCTAAGCTCGTCCAGGATAACATAGGGGAGACTCCTTCCTGGGCCATAAAAACCACAGCACTGGCCGCGTACCAAGCAAAAAAAGCACAGACCTTCCCCCTGCCTGAAATCGCCCCCAAGGAAAAAGTCTGTGCTTTTTTTGCTTGACATCGCTGAGAAAATTGGCTATTTTATAGCCGTGTACAAAAGATCCCTTGGGGAAGCGATCTTTTTAGTTGCATCGGCCGGTGATATTCCCGTATCACCGGCTTTTTGTTTGTCCCCTAATAATACACATGCGTCCCCAAAAAGTCAAGAAAATTTTCCCCTTCCGGATCGGCACGAGGAAGATCGTCATCGAGCGACAAACGTGCGAATGTCAAAGGGGGGGAATCAGCCCGCATCGAGGCACAAGGAGATCGGCAGGCAACCAGCGTTGTAAGCCGAAGTTTACATAATGGAGTGTCTTTGCGAATCCACGTAGTTGGGGTGTGGTTCGCAAAACACGCATTATATAAGTGGAGGG
>SDBU01008828.1_pt1 | contig 11388 bp, 10 predicted proteins | sample 2277071 | NCBI WGS metagenome assembly SDBU01 (sample SAMN10397929, study PRJNA504765) | marine sediment metagenome | isolation source: marine sediment core GS08_GC12, 126 cmbsf | place: Arctic Ocean: Gakkel Ridge, Loki's castle | collected 2008 | reverse complement strand
GTCCACAGACCATAGACTATGGACTGTGGACCATGGACTATGGACTAGCGTTGATGATAGAGAAGAATATGCAAGTAGCGTTTCTAAACGATAAATTCGTTCCATTAAAGAATGCGAAAGTTTCGATTCTTGACAGAGGATTTTTATACGGTGATGGGGTATTTGAGACAATGCGTTCATATGGTAGCAAAGTATTTCATCTCGAGCGTCATATAGATAGATTGCTTATTTCATTAAAGATATTACGTATTAAGATTCCATATACGAAGAATAAATTATGTTCACTTGTTAATAAGACGTTGCGTTTTAATAAATTAAATAATGCATACATAAAATTGCTGGCGACAAGAGGTATCGCGCCTAGAGGAATCGATATCCCCAAAACCGGTAAGCCCGCCGTCGTTATATATACATCGCCACTTAGAAAAATTCCGGAAAGCATTTACAAGAAAGGGATAAAAATAAATTTTGCCTGTGTAGATAAGAACGAGAAGTCTTTCATTGCAAGGATAAAAAGCTTGAACTATCTTGATAATATATTAGCGAGAGCCGAAGTACGGGATGGCGGTTTTGATGAAGCTATTTTCCTCAACACAAAAAGCAATGTTACTGAGGCAGCCGTATCCAATATTTTTACAGTAAAGAAAAACACTATTATTACCCCTCCAATAACTGCCGGTTTATTACCCGGCATAACGAGGCAGGTGGTTATTGAGATAATAAAGAAATACTTTAGAAGTAAAATATACGAAAGAAATATAAAGCCACGAGATCTTTTCAATGCCGATGAAATCTTTTTAACAAATTCTATACTTGAAATCGTTCCTGTGGTAAAATTAGGAAAGAGAAGAATAGGGAAGGGTAGGCCAGGAGCGTTTAGCAGGATTATCCGCACGTTATATAAAACGGAGGTAAAAAATGTTTAAATTTGGTATGGGCGAGCTTATAATAATACTTTTGATTGTGCTTGTTTTATTCGGCGCTGCTAAATTACCCGAGATTGGCAGGGCGCTTGGAAAAGCAATAAAGGAGTTTAAAAAAGCAGGAAAAGAAGTAGAAGACGATATTGAAGAGGTAACAAAGGAAGACGACAAAAAATGAAGCTTGACGATTTAACTATTTCAAAAGCCATAATCGAAGAATACAGAAAGAAACTCGTAGATTCACTCGATGTTGATGTTTGCGTTGTAGGTGCCGGACCAGCCGGCATGATGGCAGCATACGTAATAGCAAAGGCAGGATATAAAGTAAATTTGTATGAGAGAAAATTGAGTTTAGGCGGAGGCATGTGGGGCGGCGGCATAATGTTCAATAAAATCGTTGTCCAGGAAGAGTCAAAATCTATTTTGAAACAGTTTAATATTAAATTGAAAGAATATAAAAAAGGTTACTATGTCGCCGATTCTATAGCTACAGTTGGTGCCCTTGCCTATAATGCGTCTAATGCCGGGGTTAACGTATTTAATCTTATGAGCGTAGAAGATTTAAGGGTAAATAAGAATAATGATATAAGAGGTGTAGTTATAAACTGGTCAAGCGTTGGCCTTGCTAATCTTCACGTCGATCCTATTACAGTAGGTAGTAAGTTTGTAATAGAGGCAACAGGCCATGCCTGTGAAATAGCGAATATAATATTAAAAAGAATAGGAAAGGTGCTCTATACCAATAATAAAGAAATCATGGGAGAAGGTTCCATGAATGCAGATGCCGCAGAAAGCGTGATAGTGAAAAATACAAAAGAATTTTATAAAAATGTATACGCAACAGGAATGGCTGCAAATGCTATCTTTGGAACTAATAGAATGGGGCCCATATTCGGTGGCATGCTATTATCCGGCAAAAAAGCAGGAGAACTCATTATAAGGCGGTTAAAGAAACCGTAAACCAACTACCGAACTTACGGTTGACAATTAAAAGGTACTTTGGTACAATTGCATAAATAATGAAAAGGTATCGAAGCGCCTTATTATTTATTTCATTTCTTTTATTTCTCCCATCTATTTCTATCGCTAAAGAAAAAACCCTCATCTTAAAACCCATAACCGTTACCGCGAGCCGTATCTATTCAGAATCCTCTTACAAAGCCCCTAGAAGCATAGATTGGGACTATTCGCTCCAGCTGGATAATTCTCTTGTCGATTCCAGAACAAGGGGGCCGAAAGGCATTCAGGATGATATCAGCATGCGCGGAGCACCGTTTGAACAAACGTTGGTTCTTCTAAATGGGGTGAGGATGAATGACCCCCAGACAGGCCATTTTACTATGGATATTCCGTTAACCAGGCTTGATATAGATAAAATAGATATTGTTTATGGCCCTTCATCGGCATATTACGGTTCATCCGGAATCGGAGGAACTATAAATATATTGGCTAAACAGCCTAAGGAAAAAGCGGCTATCGACATAGAGCTCCAAGGCGGTCAGTATGATTATTGCTCCGGAGCTATTTCAATAAACCTGCCGGTCGGCATTTTAAAGAATAAAATTTCATTTGAGGCATCGCGTTCGGGCGGATATAGGAGCGAAACAGAATTTGATAAAATTATAACGAATATTAATTCAAATATAACACTGGAAAATGGCTATATTGATTTTATGTTTGGTTATTTAAAAAAGGATTTTGGGGCGGACAGTTTTTATTCGGATGTCTATGAAAATGAAGAAGAACACACGGATACGAGACTTTTTAAACTTGATGCGAGCTACCGTATAGATGAAATAGTTTTTAGGCCCGTATTTTATTACAGGCGTCACTGGGATAAGTTTATACTCGATAGAAATCGGAAAGACTGGTACAAAAATTTTCATAAAAATTACTTATATGGCGGCGAATTTGATGTAATCATGAAAAGCCCGCTGGGTGACCTTTCATATGGAATAGATTTAATGCGCGAAGAAATAGATTCCACTTCGTTAGGGGATCATTCAAGAGATAGGCTGGCAATATTTTTAGAGAATAGAACTGATTTCAAGACTTGGTTTTTAGATACAAGCGCACGGCTCGATTATTATTCAAGTTTCGGGTGGGAATTTAACCCCAATTTGGGCATAGGTATTTTTATAAACCCGGAATTTAAATTACGCGCCTCAGCGGGACGCGGCTTCCGCATACCTACTTTTACGGACCTTTATTATGTAAGCCCTGCAAATGTTGGCAATCCTGATTTATCGCCCGAGAAGGCCTGGTCTTTTGATTTGGGAGCCGATTACATAAAAGAAGGCATTTTTATAGGCGCTACTTCATTTGTAAGATTTACCAGGGATATGATTGACTGGACAAGAACGGCTTCATCTAAGGTGTGGCATGCACAGAATATCGGTGAATTCGATGTTTATGGAATTGAGATGATATTCAGGGCCGAACCCCACAAGTTATTTGATATACCAAACCTTAAGAAATTGCAGCTTAAATACGGATATATAGAGGACTTTAACAAAGAAAATGTTACCTCAAAATATGTCTTAAACTACCTGATGCACAATTTAAACATAGAATTGGCATGCGAAACAATTTTTGGAATTATGCAGGATTGGGAATTTGCTCTTAAAAAGAGAATAGGGAATAACCACTATTTCCTTCTTAATACCAGAATATATAAAGATATAAAGATTCATAATTGGAAAGCCCGAGTTTTTATTGAAGGCGAGAACCTCTTGGATGCCGATTACGAAGAAAACGGCTCTATCCCCATGCCGGGGATATGGATTACAGGCGGGATAAGGATGGAGTTCTGACGTTGACAAAAGTATGGATTTATAGTATTCTTCTGTGGAAGGAGGTTACGTATGAATACATTAACAACTTTATATAAGCAGGAAATAGTAATAAATAAAACGGTTTCTAAAGTTATCGGCGTCTTCACAATAATTCTACTTTTGACTCTAGGCGCATATATAAGAATACCGTTGCCGTTTACACCCGTTCCCATTACCCTCCAGACATTTTTTGTTCTTTTGGGCGGCGCTATTTTAGGCAGAAAATATGCACCAATTGCAACTTGCAGTTATCTCTTTTTGGGTGGATTAGGATTGCCGCTCTTTCAGGGTTATGGAAGCGGGATTCTCCATATATTAGGGCCCACCGGCGGTTATCTGATTGGATTTATTGCAGCCTCATTTGTTATTGGGACGCTCATAGACCTTAAAAGGAAAAAGTCTTCTTTTGGCTGGACATTATTTTCTATGGCACTAGGCCAGGTTGTAATATATGCCTTCGGTATCTGGTGGCTTGCCGTAAGCCTGAAACTAAATTTAGTTAAAGCAGTTTATTTGGGTTTTATTCCTTTTCTCCCCGGCGCAGCATTTAAACTCATAACAGCCTCGGTTATATATACTAAATGCAAAAATTGAGAGCAATGCCATTGTCATTGCGAGGGCACGAAGTGCCTGAAGCAATCTCAAATTTTAGAGATTGCTTCGTCGCCTTCGGCTCCTCGCAATGACGCAAGCTTGCACAACTATGAATAAAGAAAAGATTAGCCTAATCTTATTAGTTCTCTTTTGTGCCTATCTTTTTTTATTCGGCCTTGGGAAGATGGCGCTTTTAGACCCGGACGAGCCGTTTTATGCCCAAACAGCCAGGGAGATGCTCAATCGCAGCGAATGGCTCACACCACGCATTTTTGGCGAACCGCAGTTTGAAAAACCCCCTTTATATTACTGGCTTGTAATTTTAAGTTTTAAGGTATTCGGCGTAAACGAATTTGCCGCAAGATTTCCTTCGGCCATCTTCGGTATTTTAGGAATAATCGGGATATATCTTTTAGGAGGCCTTTTATTTTCAAAGAGAACAGCGCTATATTCTTCACTTATTATGGCAACGGCCCTCGAGTATATTATCCTGGCCCGGGCTTGCGTTACGGATATGGTTTTATGCGTCTTTATATTATATGCTTTTTTATTTTTCTTTTACGAGTTAAAGAAGAAAAATAAAGTGTCCTGTGTTTTCTCTTCAGCCTGTCTTGCATTTGCGGTTTTGACTAAAGGCCCCGTAGGGCTAATATTGCCTCTTTTTATAATAATCGCGTTTTTTATAATCAAAAAAGAATTTAAAAGACTTTTTAAACTTCCTATATTCTGGCCTTTAGTTACATTCATTGCTATAGCAATACCATGGTATTATCTCATGTATAAAGTTTACGGGAGCGATTTTATCGGGCACTTCTTTGGCTTTCAGAATATAACACGTTTTTTAAAACCCGAACATAGAATTGGTGATGTTTTTTACTACTATATACCCGTTCTTTTCGCCGGCTTTTTTCCGTGGAGCATATTCTTGCCTTACGGCGCATTTGCTATAGTTAAAAAAGATAAAGAAAAATTTCGCAGCCACCTGTTTTTATTGATATGGATAGTGACATTTTTTATATTTTTTTCAATATCAAGGTCCAGATTACCGACATATATCTTTCCTCTTTTTCCGGCGTTGGCTATTGCTATGGGGAGATCCTGGGAGTTGATATCGGAGATGGGTACTAAATATTTCAATAAAATCTTTAGCTTATCCGCAATAGCTTATCTTATTTCTCCGCTAATAGGAGTAACAATTTTTTATATATTCAGTTTAACTAAATATCCGGCGATGAGCCATGCGATTTTAAAATCAGGAATTGTGTTATTGGCCCTCGTCACCATATCACTTATATTCTTTATTAGAAGGAAGATATCGCTATTTTTCGGCTCTATTGTTTTTACACTGGCGATAAGTTTAATTCCTTTAACTATAAGTTTTGGGCCTGTAGTTGGTTTATACGAATCAAGCAAAGAGGCTTCTAAAGTTTTGAAAAATATAGTCAAACCGAATGAAAGAATAGGCGTTGAGACATGTTATAGGCGGGGGGTTGTATTTTACCTCGATAAAGAAGACATTATAGACGTGCACCCCCATCATATCATTACCAGGTTTCTGGAATCAAAACAAAGGGTGTGGGCCGTTTTGAAAGATAAGAATCACTGGCAATTATATACCGATGAGAAAAAGCCTTTCTGGGTGCCGACGTATATTGTTTATAAGTTCGGGAAAAAAGTTATAATCACGAATAAGATTCCCGAAGACGGTAAATATATAAAGAGAAGGTCTATCGATGAGCCCCGTTAGACCGACAAGCCCATATAGCATTTCATTTGTCCTGCCGATGTTCAATGAGCGTGAAGCAATCGAAGATACAGTAGAAGAGATTCGTATCATTGCAAAGACCCTGGCCTCTGATTATGAAATAATTATTGTAGATGACGCAAGTACTGACGGGAGTTCTGAAATCGTTGACAGGATAGCAAGAGAGAATTCACATATAAAAGTGATACACCTTTTATCCAATACAAAATTTGGAGGTGCCCTGATCGCAGGATTAAACCAGGCTGCAAAAGATATAGTCATATATACAGATTCAGATTTACCGGTTAGTTTTCTCGATATTAAAAAGTCGCTTCTCCTCCTGGAAAATGCCGACATAGTGACAGCGGCCAGTATTGTAAAAAAAGGAGAAAATATAAAAAGAAAGATTATATCGGGGGTATACAATTTTTTGATTCAGACTTTATTCAAAGCAAATATAAAAGACATAAACTCCGGATATAAAATATATAAAAGGAGCGTCTTGAAAGACATGAATCTTAAATCAGCCAGCCCTTTTGTGGATGTGGAGATATTTTTAAAGGCGCGGGATTTAGGCGCAAGAATAAAAGAATATCCTTTAGTATTTCGCCCCAGAAGACAGGGCGCTTCCAAGATTTCCAGAATCCCGGTTATATTTCAGACGTTTTTAGACATGTTTAAATATAAGTTCAGCAGATGAAGAAACTCATTATTAACGCAGATGATTTTGGTTTAACCGAAGGCATAAATAACGGCATAATCGATGGTTTCAAAAAAGGCGTCATAAAAGATATAAGCCTGATTGCGGATTCTAATGCCTATGAACACGCGGTAGGCCTGGCTAAAAAAAATGATATAAAGAATATAGGCGCTCATATAGTATTAAGCGAAGAAACAGATCCTTACAGAAAATATTACAGATTTCCGTGGAGATATTTTCTCGGGGCCGTAAGCGATAAAGATATTTATTCTAACGTTAAAAATCAGATTTCTAAAATAAAAAATAGCGGATTTGACATAACTCATGTAAACAGCCATCAGCATATCCATATCGCGCCGCGAATATTAAAGATTTTTGTTCAGTTGGCAAAGAAATTCGATATCAGATTTATAAGATTCCCGTACGAAGCGAAGATTTTTAATTTTTCGGATTTTAAAAATATATTGAGAGTTTTTTCCTTAAGGAGTATGTGTACTTTGTCGAAGAGCGCGTTAATTAAAAGTGGAATCAAATATAATGATTATTTTTACGGGCACTTTTACTCCGGAAGATTGAATAGAGAGAAGCTCTCGCAAGTTCTTTCTGATATCAAAGAGGGCGTTACGGAGCTTTGTTGTCATCCCGGTTATCTTACGGATGATATACGCTTAAAATACATCTGGCATCATAATTGCGAAAGTGAGTTAATGGCATTATCCGATCCTCGGTTTCTGGAAGAAGTAAAGAAGAATAATATAGAACTCCTCTCGCACGCTCAAATTTAATGCGGAAGTGGCGGAACTGGCAGACGCATACGGTTCAGGGCCGTACGGGCGAAAGCCCATGGGAGTTCGACCCTCCCCTTCCGCACCAAATTTTGCTTCGCAAAATTTGATCCTGAGGCAATGAAGGAAATACGACCAACGGGAGCATTTACCATTGCCGAAGGATCTTAATCTACCTCTCTTGCATTCCCCTCAATATTATGCTATATTATGATTCCCCATGGCAAAAGGGGTTTTCCTGACGAAGTCGAGGGGAACAAAAATAATGAAAAAATTGAATTTGCCAATTATCCGGAAACAAGTTCCTGATGCTAAGTGGCTGTCAATGGATGATTACCTGAAATTTGTTAATTTCCATTTAAAATATACTTTTAATAAAAAAGCCGCGAGGAGATGGAAAGAGATGTTAGCCGTTGATATCCCATTTTTCTTAAAGTGATTTGTGATGAAAAAGGGGCTAGGCAATGTTATCGTCACAAATAGGCGCGCAAGACGAGATTACGCGGTATTAGGATCTATCGAGGCCGGTATTGAGCTTAAGGGCACAGAGGTCAAGTCGCTCAGGGCCCGACGCGCAAATCTCAAAGACAGTTTCGCCAGAATCGAAAAAGGGGAAGTAATTTTATGCAATTTTCATATAAGCCCGTACGAATTCGGTAATATACACAACGTCGACCCTGTAAGGCCAAGAAAATTACTATTACATAAGAATCAGATATTAAGATTAAATGCCGAGATACAGGCTAAGGGTCACACATTAATACCTCTAAGGGTCTATTTTAGAAAAGGTTTTGCGAAAGTCGAGCTTGCCGTTGCAAAGGGTAAGAAGCAATGGGACAAACGCGAAACTATAAAACGTAGAGAAGCGAAGCGAGAGATAGACAGAGCGTTGAGAAAAAAACAACGCTAATGACAGATCGCAAATTTGGATTTTGAATTTTGATATTTGTTATTTGATAATATGGGGGTGACAGGTTTCGACCTAAGTCGCCAGTCTGGAAGTGGCATGTAGAGGTTGCCGGGAGGCCTCTTTAAACACCTGGCACAACAATAAACGCAAACTACAATCCAGTAGCCGAAGCCGAGTTAATCTTGGCCGAGGATGCGTTAAGTGTTCCCCAATTTGTGGGAACCAGTCCATTAGTAAGCGTTCTGGGATACTAATAGGGCTTCGTTGATGCAGAACCCCTTAAAGGCCTAACTTTCGGGCCTTTTTGCGGTAATAATGGAAGTTGCTTCTCTCTAAATCCTTTCTATTGGAGTTAGAGAGAAAAAGACAAAAAATAGCATAAACATGTAGAGGCTTCTGGGTTGAGATTTGGGGACCCGAGTTCGAATCTCGGCACCTCCACCACCTCATCATAACAAGAAGGCGATTCCAAATACGAAATCGCCTTTTTTGTTCTAACCCCTATATTTTACAAGCACATACAATAGCAGCATATAGCAGTCACCATCAGTTATCATCAGGCTCAAAATACAAAAAAATCGCTTTGAGTGTGGTGGAAATGTGGTGGAAATGAGGCATATTATGATTCCTATATGGAAAATGATAAGGTCTATATATCACGAAGAAGCGTATATATGGATAGATGTTTTGCTTATCAAAGAGACTGAAAAAGCTATTTTAATTATGTTTAATGGTAAGAAAGAGTGGCTTCCAAAAGCATGGATCTCGGAATTTAGATATATCAAAAATGCGCCTAAGATAAAAGTTAAAATATCCCAATACCGCTGGGCTAAGAAATTCTACTAATACCCCCATGCTTTAAATATTTTTATTGCAGGAAATTATGTGATATGATAATATATGGTACAATTGCTTAAGGAGAAGTTGAATGAAAGAGAATCTCATAGATATTAAACAGGCGGCAGAGTATCTGCAGATGAACAGAATGACTGTGTATAAACTTGCCAGAGAAGGGAAAATTCCTGCCTTTAAGGTTGCTAGCGAGTGGCGTTTTAGGAAAGATTTGATAGATGAATGGCTAATGAGCCAGCTTAAAGGAAAACCGAAATTTGAAAAGATTGAATTAAAAGAGAAACTGACAGCAGGCAAAACAGTTCTTGTGGTTGACGATGATGAGACGATACAAGATTATTTTGAAAGAGTGCTTAAGGATTATAGAGTAGTTAAAGCCTCCGGGGGAGGAGAGGCGCTGGAGATTATCCGAAAGGATAGGCCGGATTTAGTATTGCTTGATATCCGCATGCCGGGAATTGACGGAATTGAAACCTTAAGGAGAATAAAAGAAATTGATAGAAGTATTACAGTTATTATGTTGAGTGCCTACGGAAACTTACAGACAAATTTAGAAGCGGCAAGGTTAGGAGCGCATACCTCTTTGGCCAAGCCTTTTGATTTACAGGAGATGAAAGCGATAATCAGAGATGCCCTTAGGAGCATAGCGGCAGGCAAGGTTAGTGTCTCCAGTTCAGAGGTCACCCTGGCAAGGACCAAGAAGAAAAGAAGAAAGTAATATATTTTTTTCTCTTGATAAAATACAACATTATCTCATATTATAAGATATGATATTTATTAGAGTTGTCTGTTATTTATAATAGCATAACGTAATATTTGGTTTGCTTGACCTGCTTAGGAAAATTTGACTTATGAGCAGAAAGAAAAGCGTTGAAGAAAACGTTGAGCAAAATTTGACCCAGGCAAGATGCTCAATATTTGAGCAAAAGGCCTGGTTTTTTAATTTTTAGGTGAGGGGCAGGCATGAGAATAATTCATAAACTGATTCTGGGGTTTGTGGCAGTTGTTTTGTTGATTGGCGTTGTAGGTTATATTTCTGTCCGTGCAAGTCAAAAAGCATTGCAAAAATCTATTGGAGAAAATTCTGTAATGTTAGCTCAAGAAATATTGGATAAAATAGACGTACATATTCATGACCGAATTGAAAGATGGAAGTCATATATTTACGCTAATCCAATATCATATGAAACTTGTTTAAAGTCAAACCGAGAATTTGAAAAATTAGATAATATCCAGGAATATATTAATGAAAGGAATCAAGAATGGATTTCTGTACCAAAAGAAGAATTAACCCCCTTTATGAAAGATTTAATTAATAATAAATTATCGCAGCACCTAAGGAAAAGGGCAAATTATTATGAAGAAGCGGAAGATTTTAAAGTCTTTAGCGAAGTTTTTATCACTAATAAGTATGGCGCTAACGTTGCTCAAACAGGTAAGACCACTGATTACAAGCAAGATGATGAACAGTGGTGGCAGATGGCCAAGAAAGATGGTTTATATGTAGCGGATGTTGAGTATGACAGAAGCGCAGAGGTTTATTCCACTGATGTTGGAATAAGAATTGATGATGAAGCTGGAAATTTCTTAGGTGTTATGAAGGTTGTTTTGAACATCGAAGGAGTAATTAATATAATAAAAAAATTCGAGTCAGCTAGAGAGCATGAAGAACACATAACTGCGGAATTTAAATTACTAACTAAAGATGGAAAAATAATTTATTCAACAGAAGAATTTGAAATTTATGAAGATATCTCCGCTGATGCATTCTCGCGTTTTGGATGCGTAGGAGAGTCAAGACACATATACTACTTTATAGGAAAAGGCGATAAACCCGGGGAAGGAAAAGAACTATTTGCTCATACCCATTCAAAAGGTTATAAAGATTATAAAGGTTTAGGCTGGATTTTAGTTATAGAGCATAAAACAGCAGAGATATTTGCTCCAGTTATTAAATTAAGGAACAATATATTAACCATCTCACTGGCGGTGACAATATTGGCTATTCTAATGGGTTTCTTCGTCTCAACTTCCATCTCTAAACCT
>SDBU01008827.1_pt1 | contig 11389 bp, 10 predicted proteins | sample 2277071 | NCBI WGS metagenome assembly SDBU01 (sample SAMN10397929, study PRJNA504765) | marine sediment metagenome | isolation source: marine sediment core GS08_GC12, 126 cmbsf | place: Arctic Ocean: Gakkel Ridge, Loki's castle | collected 2008 | reverse complement strand
AAGTGTATGCACCTGGGCCTGGGTTGTTAACTAGTTTCACCTTGCGGGGCCGGCCCATCGGTGCCCTGGGGGGCACCGGCGACTTTTCCACGATACCGGCTCGCTCCAGGTAAGTGTAGAACGCCTGGAGCATCTTGAACACCGGGCCGCGGTGGGCCGGCGTCTCCTTGCGCTTTTTCAGAAAAGCCTCTATAATTTTCTCGTCGGTGGGGAGATCGGGGTGCTCGTCAACGAAATGCCGGAGGTAGGTTCGGTAATGTCTCCGGGTACTCGGTGACAGCCCCCTCTCCTCACACTCCTTTAGAAAACTGGTTAGCAGCTCTTGTGTTTTCAAGCTCTCGCCTCCTTTGCTTTCTCTCTCATCTTCTCCTGGTAGTAGGCTCTTTGAGACCTCATGTAGCCTTTAACTCTATGCCGGCACGCTGGCTGCATGCGCTCTTTCAAGCTGCCGTCGTAGGCGCACCGGTAGCTGTCATCCTCATGGTGGATAAGCAAACGGCAGAAAAGACAGTAGGATCCCCGCCTTTTCCTTTTCCATTCCCGCTTGTAGTCAGCTCTGTCAGCCATCGATTTAATTATCCCTCACTCTGATGGGGACAGCAAGGTCGCTGGCGAGAAAACAGAGGAAACTAGGAGACACTACGAAAGAAGCGGTAGACAACAGCTTTGAAAAATCGCACTGTCTACCGCTTTTCAGCGCCCCACACACACGGACGGACGCCCTTGCACGGAGGAGGTCGGGGGTTCGAGTCCCCCCAGCTCCACCAGGGGTATCAATAGGTAGAACTAACTGCCGATACCCCGGTTCTAGTAAAACTCAGGTAAAACCTCTTGCCCACCGTCATTTTAACGGGTTTATATTAATCCTTCTTAACAGGTCTTTTGGGTTTCGCCTCAAAGAGCTTCACCACCTGTTCTCGCAAGTATCTCTCGACAAACGGATTCACCATGCCAGCAAGGTTTGCGTGATGGGTGATGCTCACACATAATAGGAGGGGTCAGATGAAAGTTAAAACAAAGATGATATACCCGTACAAGTTGAGGATTTTTGAGGATGGGAAGATAAAGAGTAAGGGTCTTCAGGTCCTCTCAAAGACTGAGTATATTAAGTATGTTGACACTTTAAAAACCTGCCTTGATTGTAATAGCTCACTCATTGAATACAAACCTTATAAATACAAGTGCACTCAATGCAATGAGACTTATAGCTGGGGTTTCAACACGCTACAAAGAGATAGTACTTTCTATCATAAGCATCCTGAATATCTAAACAGCTAGCAACAAAAAAGACTGGAGTTAGTTCTCCAGCCTGTAACTTTCCTTGGTGGGATTTTAACCCACAACCTCTCTCTTTGTAAGAAATTGCTCTGTTTTTCGAGCTACAAGGGAATACGATGTTTGTAACACCTATGACAGCTGTATTATAACAGATTGCCTATTAACATTCAACCCTTAACTGCGAACCCTGCGTTAGGTCAGTTTGATGATATTTTGAAGCTGTTTTCTCCCTGTTGTAAACAAACTGACTCGCTCTCTAAGGTTTCGGGAGGGCAATAATCAATCGTAGGGTTATGGTGCTAATATTTGCTCTCCATACTGGGTAACAAAGTACTGGATAATCCGTTCTGCTGATTGACCTTGACGGTGACCTCTATCTCCTGTACGTTTCCCTTAACCTGGGCTGCCTTAGCCTGCCTGGGGCCGAAGAAAAACCAGGACAGGAAGGCAATAGCCCCCACCCCACCCAGCGCAACTGCTATTTCGGCCATGGTCATGGCACACTTCCTTGCCAGGCAGTCATGTGTGCGTCGTCAGTTTTGCACTTACTTCCCAAAGCCTTTTACTGATGAACCCATCATAAGATTCTTTATGGGTAGTATCCTGTACTAGGGGTCGAGGATTTTAGCTCACCCTGTTCTTTTATCCCTTATCCAACAGACCAAGCCTCTATATGTGTGAAATGTAGTTACGACTATTGGAAAAGGGTTGACGTTATCTATTTCGGCTGAGCAAGTCTCACCTTAACTGCCTGCGGACGACCATCACGTCCCTGACCCTTCTCAAATTCCACTTCCTGCCCTTCGCTAAGGCTAGCAAATTCCACTCCCTCAATATCGTTGCGATGGAAGAAGAGGTCTTCTTCCCCTTCTCCTTTGATGAATCCATAGCCACGATCCATGAGCCGTCTGATTGTGCCTTTTGGCATAGCAATTTTCCCTCCGAGTCAACTTTGGCCCTATACAAGGACTATTATCTTAATTCTCAAGTCTCTTTCACATGTTCAGTCTTTAGTATATTACTGCTTTAAGACCTTGTCAATATCTTGATGCTGATGAGTTTGGAAGTAACATTCCGTCAGAATGTTACCCGTATGTTTATGGCATGAGGAATGTAGTTGCGACAGGGGAGGTTGTTTTATAAACAAATAGCCAAAATGTTCGATTCCATGAATTTTTTAACAGATGGCACTCGTTTAGCTTGCTGCCGGGGACTGTTGCCGGGACAAGGAGTATCTAAAGTTGAGAGCTGGCACAATATTGGTGGGGGTTAGTCATGTTCATAACTCATTCTTGCCTATCTTAATTCACTGCTGCTACCATTTTCCGATTGGTATCCAACCCCTACCACATTATCTTGTCAAACCACCCTAGGCCTTATGGCTATTGACGTCGAAACCTGTACATGTTACACTACCCATCGTCAATCTCAGTTCAACTGTGAAAGTCAACCAACCATAATTAGAATTTATCTTCATCCCTCACCCAGGACGGGAACCACCGGTAGTACTCAGGTGAGTTAGCCTTTTTTAACCCTTCATAGGTAGCCTTCACCATTGCAATCTTATCGCGCTTTCTATAGACCTTAACTAGTCTTTCCTGCTCCAGAGATACTATCACCTGGTCTAGCTTATCATCACCAACATCAAACTCCTCTTTCAGGTCTTCCCGGCTCATATATAGGCCGGGGTTTACTCTGTAATCCTGGGCAAGCACTTTAAGCAACTTGTTCTCATCAATTTGAGATTGTTTTGCGGCTCCATTAACTTGAGCTATGGGCACCCCCAGTTCCTCATGAGTAACCCTATGTGGGACTTTCAAATCCGCGGCCATTTCTCTCAGTCCCATCCCGAAGATGACAAGCTTCATCGCCTCATTAGTGCCACCGGCTATTTGAGTAATCTTCGAGTCTCTCATTATTCTCTCAATAGGGTAGAACTTGGTAGCCCCATCTCCACCCATAAACTGCACTGCTTCAACACTCATTTTCATAGACATATCTGAGCTAAATAGTTTAGCAACAGCGGCTTCCACAGCCGCTCCCTGATTCAAGTCTATGAGGTGGGCAACATAATAGGTAGCAAGCCCGGCTAGTTTTAGAGTGGCGATCATGTCGGCAATCTTAAACCGATTTGTTGGCAGGTCAATAGTCGGTTGGCCAAACTGGATACGTCTTTGTCCGTATGAAACCACATACCTTATCATCTCACGCAGCCCACCAAGTGAACCGGCGGAAACAAGTGTTCTTTCGTAGTTAAACCCTGACATCATTACCCGCCAGCCCTGCCCCTCTTCACCAATCCTGTTGTCTACGGGTACTGGCACCTCATCGAGATTCAAATATCCATTTGGTAAATTATCAAAGCCAATTAATTCGTTAATTTTCTCCAGAGTAAATCCGGGCATCCCTCTCTCTACTATGAACCCGGTAAGATGCTTGTTCTGACGCACATCTTCAGCTTGGTCACTGGTTCTGGCATATAACATGTGTATTCTGGCTACTCCCGCCCCGGTGGTAAACCTTTTCTTTCCGGTAATTAAGTATCTGTTACCGTCACGCCTGGCGAAGGTTTCCTCCGCAGCCGTGTCCGTACCAGCAAACGGTTCTGTAACACAAATTGCAGTCAGCTCCCCATGCGCAATCCTGGGGAGGAATCTCTTTTTTTGTTCTTCGGTTCCAAATGCCATAATCTGGTGTACCCCGCCCAGCATGCTTTGGGCGAATATGAAGCCGATACAAGGTAGCTGAGACAGCTCATCGGTTAGAATAGCGGCTCCGGTTGCCCCAAGCCCCAACCCCCCATATTCTCGGGGAATCCCAGCGCCGAAGTATCCTCTGTCAGCTATCTTAGCTATAACATCCCAGGGAAATTCTCTTTTCCACCAGGCTTCCTCGGACCGTGGCCTAATCTCATCTACAAATTCCCCGGCTTCGCTGGCCAGTTTTTTTTGCTCTTCGCTCCACCAAGTAAAAGACTCCATATTTGCCTCCTTAACGCTTCGAGGCTGTTTAATTTTGGCCTCAGATTTAAATCTGGACTTAACTTTTGTATTGTGTGGGGCCGGTTATCAACCGGACTGTTGTTCAACCTGCCTAGCGTTTCACTATTTTATTCCGTATTCCTTCCATCTCTTATTGACAAGCTCCACAGTTTTCTCATCCGGGAGGCAAACAGGAGCAAATCTCTCGCCCATCCACTCTTCGTGTTTGGGATAACCAAGCCACTTAGTAGCATCGATAAGTAGATGTGTCCCCAGGAAATGAACCCTACCAATCCTGTCTTTGGGATGTACCGCTACATCGGCAGCACCTAACCATCCCGGGAACATGTGTATATCCCGGGGAGGGTCTACCCGGTAGGCAATAGCCCACATCACCTTATCCAGGTCAAAAATGTCGATATCATCATCCACGACTATTACATTCTTACCGACATAGCTGGATGAGTCTATACCCCAGATTAAAGAGGCGGCTTGAAATACCTGCCCGGCGTAAGGTTGGGTAATCTGTACAAATATATTAGCCCAGCCTGTGCTCGGGTGGACATTTACTCCTGAGATGCCCACCATCTGTTTATTCATCTCGTTCCAAATAATGCCGCTGTGGTTTATTGATTCCATGTAATGGTCTTCATTAATAGGTACGCCTTCCATTGTACCCTGTAGAATCGGGTCATTACGGTGAGTCATGCAATTGATGGTAAATACCGGCACATCGCTCCCTCCCCGGCTGTAGTATCCGGTATACTCACCGAACGGCCCTTCGTATTTGAAGGTATCGTAATCCATAGAAATCTCGCCCTCTAAGACAAACTCACAATTTGCCGGAACCGGTATGTCAAGAGTCTCGCACATCACTAGCTCAACTGGCTGTTGCCTGAGGGCACCCATGATGTCATATTCGTCAACTCCGGGAGGTTGGAAGGAGCAGGCTGTCATGGGCAATACCGGGTCCCACCCATTGATCACTGCCATAGGCATGGTTTTCTTGCCCAGCTTCTTGTACTTTCGCCAGTGTCTCCAGATATGGGAACCGTGGGCAACAAGAATACCGGTATGATTTCTGTCATGGACCTGCCTGCGGTACAGGCCAACATTTATCCACCCGGTTTCCGGGTCTTTGGTAACTACACCATCACAGGTGCCGATGAATCGACCACCGTCCTTGTCATGCCACTTGGGCGCCGGGAATCCGGTAATATCTACATCCCCACCCTTCTTGATGTTTTCTTTAACTGCCCCGGTCTTGACCATAACTGGTTTTATCGGGTTCTGGACCCTTTTCATATACTCGCTTACTAATTCATTGGGGTGAGTATCTTTGGGTAACCCCATCATCAGCGCAATTCTGGAGTAGCCTGATAGCGAAGCAGTAAACAGCCTGCGGGAAAAGGTATTTTCATGGTCCTTTATATTTTCGAAAAGTAAGGCAGGACCCTTCGTATCAAAATTCTTTTGAACTATCCCACCTATTTCCGAATCCCAATCAACCTTTGCTTTTATCCTGGCTAGCTCATTCTCACGCTCTAACGTGTCTATCCATTCCCTCAGGTCTTTGAAAGCCATAGAACCTCCTCTATTCTCTTATAAAGTATAGCGCAAGTTTTCAAATCACCAGTTTCCTTGGTATATATCACCCCCTTCTGATAACTACTTCTTAAGGATTATAGCCCCATTGTTACCTTGAGCCCCATAGGTCTGGCATAACCCGACCTTGCACCCTTCTACCTGTCTTGGGCCGGCTTCGCCCCTTAGCTGCCAGGTAATTTCGCAGGCTTGGGCTATGCCTGCCGCCGCCACGCATTCCCCAAAACTGGATTCCCCACCACTTGGATTGACTGGCAATTTACCGCCTATGGCTATGGCTTCCTCATCGACAAGACGATCGGCTTCACCTGGTTTACAGAAGCCATCAGCCTCCAGGTAGACAAGCACATGCCACGAGCTGAGGTCAGGGATCTCCAAAACATCTATGTCCTCAGGTCCTATACCGGCTTGCGCATAGGCCGTCTTGCACGCCACTACACTTTCACTAAGCATAGGGGCTTCGGCTTCAGCACGAGTACTAAATTGCATTATACGTATTGAGGGGTCACCATAGATAGAGCTGGCCATCGTAGACGCAGCTACTGTTATTGGCTTGGTGGTATGTTTCCTGGCGACATCCATTGAGCAAAGTACCACCGCCGCCGCCCCGTCACTTACCGCACAAATCTCTAAAAGCCTTAGAGGATAGGCAACATAGGAAGAATTCAAGACCTCCTCTATGGTGTATATCTTGCGGAACCGGGCATGAGGATTCAACGCCCCGCCCCGGCTGGCGATTACCTTTATCCGGGCCAAGGTTTCCTCCGTAGTACCATATTCGGCCATTCGCCTTCTGAGGTCGAGTGCCCAGTAGCCCGGGTTTGGTAACCCGACTAGCTTAAAACGTAGGTAATCATAGTCATCCTTGATTACTTCCGCTTTTTGCCCTGCCGTGCTCAGAAATCCCTTCGGGGTCATATCCATACCCACGGCAAGGGCTATATCACATGCCCCGGAGGCTACCTCCATATAAGCTAATCTGAAGGCAGACTGTGGGGTGGCACAAGCATTAGAAACATTAACCGTCGGAATGCCGGTCTCTCCCATGTGATAGGACAACCACTGTCCCGGTAAAACGCCATATATCCCATCCCAACTACCACACCCGGCGCCAATAAATTGAATATCCCGCCACTCTACATTGGCATCTTTCAGTGCATTCTGAGTAGCTTCCACCCCCAACTCAGGTACTAGCTTCTCCGGAAATTTACCGTATGAATGCATCCCTACGCCTAATACCGCAACTTCTCTCAATTCTTCTGCCTCCTTCTATAAATATTGCTTGATAAGATTCGGGTGATACCTAAACTGGTACCGGTCTGAATTTCCAAGTTAGAACCTCATTCCCTTCCTCGTCTTCGTAAAGCTTATCTGTTACCAGCTCTACTTCCATATCTATCTTTAAATCCTTCTCCGGGTCACAGCCGGTCATCATCCCCACCACCTTTATCCCCTCTGCCAGCTCTACCTCCCCGATACCAAAAGGAACAAAGGGCTCCGGGGCGACAAAGGGTAGTGGTGGTGGATAGTACATAATGGTATAACTCCACAACTTACCCCTTCGGCTGAGAAGTACCTCTTCTACTCCGTTGGCTTTGTCACATTTGGGATTACGGCACATGAATGCCCTTGGGAAAAAATAATGCCCGCATGAAGTGCATTTACTGCCTATCAAGTGCGGGTCATCAGAGACGGTGAAGAAACCCTCCACGGCAGCAATTTTCTTTTTCACGGCAACCTCCTTTCTATGTAGTTTCTATGTAGTACGGAAATTTTAAAAGCCCGTAAGTCTTTATTGAGGGGTGGATACTGTTGCCATCATCTCCCCACTTTGGCTGAAGAATAGCTAACTTCCGAATGCAATCTTAGATCCAGCATTCAGTAATCTCATCTTCAGGCCACTTGTTCAATATCTCATAGCCATCTTTGGTTACCACCAGGTCATCTTCCAGCCGGCACCCCTGCCTGGGCTTTTCTCCCGGTTTAGAGCCATAGAATGTTTCCAGTGCCAGTACCATGCCTTCCTCCAATGTTACCGGGTTTTCTATAGAAAATAGCGGCGTTATGATAGGTGCCTCCTGGATATCCAGTCCTAAGCCATGGCCAACGACGCAATCGGCAGTATCTAACCAGGTCTTGCCACCCCAGTGCTCAGGCCCGGGCCACGCTTTGCAGACATCAGCGCTGGTATTGCCTGCCTTTATCTTGTCCAGGGCTTTATAAAGAAGATTACGGGTCTCTCCATACAGTTCCTTTTGTCTCTGAGATGCCCTACCACAGGAGAATGTCCGGTAATAGCAGGAGTTGTAACCCTTCCATCTGACCCCCGGCAGATCAACGAAAATGATGTCACCAGGCCGAATTGGCCTATCACTATAGCCCAGCATATTAGGATTGGTATTTTCACCAGAGCAAACCACGGGTTCAACAGCGAAATCACACCCATATCTTACCGACGTGCCAGCGGCAATAGCTGCCAGGTCAGATTCCCTGACACCCGGCCTTATCGCTTGCTGAATTTCATAGAATATCTCATCACAGATGGCAACGGCAATCTTCAGACATTCTACCTCATCTTGCGTTTTGCGAAACCGGGCCCTATTTAAGGAGGGGCTGCCCTCAACAACATTAAACCCTTCTTCCCTGAGGATATCAGTAAAGTTCATCACCATTATGGGTTTATCGACTGCTAGAGGTTCATTAATGAGGCCATGTTCGTTTAGTACCTTCTTGAGACCATCAAGAAATGCCTGCGGCTTGAGACCTCTCTTCAGCGTCCAGGCCAATCTCCAACCAGGATAAACCTGTCCCTTGAGCCAGGGGGCAAGCTCGTCTCTTACCCTCTGCCAGCGAAAACCCCACTCGTATAACATGGGGTCACCATTCCTGGGGAAAAGCACATTTCGGGCTAATAGGTCCACCACCATAGTGGTATAGGTATCGGTCAGGTAGTAGATATTACTCTTCTCGAAACAAAGGTAGGCGCCAATGCCATCCTTTTTCATCTGGGCTCGGGCTTGCTCTACCCTCTCCCGCCTCATTCGCTCAACATTAACTTTCTCTCGTTCCTTGTAGTTCATCTCTTATTTCCTTTTACCAATTCCCTCAAATATAAGAATTGGCGTTTAACTATTCAAATACTCCCATTTGTAGCAACTCCAGGAATTCCCCGTCTGACATACCAAGAAACTCCCGGCATACAAGCTCAGTATGTTCCCCCAAACATGGAGCCGGCATATGAACATTCCCCGGTGTCTCGGATAAGACAAAGGGCCGGCTCAAATGAGCAAAAGGGCCAATCTGCGGATGGTCCAGTGTCGCCCAATACTGGCGATACCAAAGTTGCGAGTCTTCAGACACGTCTTTGGGACTTTTCACCACCCCGGCCGGTACTCCAGCAGCCTGCATTAAGTGCATGACCTCCTCAGCCGTGTACTTGATTGTCCACTCTTCTATTAGCTTATTAAGCACCTCCTCGTTTTGTTTCCTGCCTAACAGCGTGTTAAACCTGGGGTCCTCTGTCCACGCCAGGTTCCCGATAGCAGTGCAAAAACTCTCCCACTCTTCATCAGTAAATACGCTAATAGCACACCATCTATCATCGCCGCGGCAGCGGTAAACTCCATGAGGGGCGGCATAGGGACATGAGTTCCCTCGCCTCGTGAAATCACGCCCATTGGTAAAGTAGTCGAGGAGAGCCGGGACCATGAATTGTAGCCCGGCCTCTAATTGTGCCACATCTATCAGCTGTCCCTTCCCGGTCTTTTGCCGATGCACAAGAGCTGCAATCAAGGCGGCAGTTGCAAAGCGGGGGCCGATGATGTCCGTATAAGCCATACCAAAGGACAGCGGGCGGTCAGGCCATCCACTAAGGCTCGGAGTGCCGGTTAACCCCACTAATTGCCACCCCCACCCGGGATGACTCCGGTGTGGCCCGGTAAGCCCCTGATTGGTGGTGCGCACCATGATAAGGCCAGGGTTTACTTTCTTTAAGTCTTCGTAACCTAACCCCCATTTGTCCATTGTTCCCACGGTAAAGTTCTCAACCACGACATCTGCCCAGGCCGCAACTCTCTTAGCTGTTTCCACGCCCCTGGGCAGGCTTAAATTGAGGGCTATACTATACTTGTTGGCATTGAGATAAGCAAAATAACCAGACCGGTCTATCCCTGGTTTATTGTCCTTGTAGGGAGCACTAACTCTCAGTACATCTGGTCGCTTGGTTGACTCCACAGTAACCACTGTCGCACCGTGAGCAGCTAGGTAGAAAGTAGTTGCTGGCGCAGCAATAGCCCAGCCAAAATCAGCGACCTTTAATCCGTTGAGTGCCACCTTATTATTCTTTTTCATATTCCTGAAAACCTCGAAGTTCAAATTACCCCGGCCTGCTTCAAGGTAATGAGTTCATTTTCAGAAAGGCCCAGTTCCGCTTTATATATTTCCTGGTTATGCTCACCAATTAGCGGGGCTCGCCGCCTTATGCCGCAAGCAGCTTCAGACATCTTAGCCCAAGCCCCCGGATAGGTAATAACTGTATCCAGTTCAGGATGCTCTACCTCTGTCCAGAAGTCTCGCGCTTTAAGCTGAGGACTATCTGCCAACTGTTTGCCATTAGCCACCGGATAAAGCTGCATGCCCCTTTCTACTGCCCCATCATAAAGCTCCTTCATGGTATATTTCCGGAAGAATTTACCTACGTGTTCGTCAAACGGTTCCACAAATTCCGAGGTCATCTTAGCGGCGTCAAGGCTTGCCCAGTCCATTTCCTTCATGAAATCGGGGGCCATTCCCTCTTCAGCCATCCACTCGGTCAACAATCGGTTAGTCTTGACACCAAATGCCCCCGCCGTTAAGATGAAGATAACGAAACCATCCTTACATGGCCACGTCTGCCGTAGTAACAAGCCTCCAAACAGTCCAATCCGTCGATAATCACCTTCACGCTTGGAAAGAACCTCATTTAAATTCCACCAAGGAACCACATGAAACAAATTCATGGCAACGCTTTGCTGTAATGAAACATCAATCCACTGCCCCTCGCCACTTGTCTCCCGATAGTAATAAGCTATCATTATACCAAGAGCCGCATCAGCGCCACCAAAGAAATAGGCATGCGGCAGGCTAATGCCCACCGGTGGTCGCTCAGGGTCACCAGAGATATATAGGAAACCACCGGTAGCCATGGCAACAATATCAGAGCCTTTATACTTCATATACGGTCCTTTTTGACCAAAGGGACTGATAGAAGCCATGATGAGGCGAGGATTTATTTCATTAAGAATCGAGTAGCCTAGACCTAAGCTGTCCATATATCCAACCGGATAGGACTCCACCACACTATCGACATTCTTGACCAACCTCTTAAAGATATCACGCCCATCAGCGGTTTCGATGTTCAGCGTTATCCCTCTCTTATTCGCATTATAGGCAAACCAGAACAGGCTCTTCTCCGGGTCTGGAATATCATGATAAAACGGCCCGAGGCTGCGAGCCGGGTCGCCCCCCGGCCTTTCTATCTTAATTAC
>SDBU01008826.1_pt1 | contig 11391 bp, 5 predicted proteins | sample 2277071 | NCBI WGS metagenome assembly SDBU01 (sample SAMN10397929, study PRJNA504765) | marine sediment metagenome | isolation source: marine sediment core GS08_GC12, 126 cmbsf | place: Arctic Ocean: Gakkel Ridge, Loki's castle | collected 2008 | reverse complement strand
ATTGGTTGAAAATAATAATCTTAAAAATGTAGGAATTTGATTTATCAAATTCTTTTCTGTTCAAAATATTAGATTTTTAGACTTTTTGCCGTTGCATCAAATAAATCAACAACAATAACAAAATAGTTCTTGTATTTACGAATAAATATTGTTATATTTATAATGTGATATTATTATCAATAACATTATCCTATCCCTTACATAATTTATGTAATTCGCCGTGCACTTGTGTGACGGAATTGGCACCGCTGGCGATGGTGTTCTTCACCTTCGCCATCCTTAAAGGATAAAATTTTATCACTGTAATAATATTTATAGCTTTATTATTTAATAACTTATACATTATTTAGAAAAAAAATTGCGTTTTTTTATGAATAATAAAAAAAAAAATATTTTAATAATTTTGTAAACCCTTGTAATACATAGAATAATAAATAATTCATATTTTTTGTTAAAATTAAATACATAGAAAAATAAGAATATTGTAGAGTATTTTCTTACAAAAATAGAATATTTTACACAAAAATGTATTAGAAATAGAAAAATCTATTAAAATTATATAGCTTGATTAATTCATAAATTTTTTATTTTCATCATTAGTTTGGTTATGTCAAATTTTATGAATTATTCAGGTATATAAAATAATAATTTTTTTATTAAAAATTAATATAATTTTTATTTTCATCATTATTTTATTTAAAAAAAATGAGATTTTTTTTCGTAAAAGATTACAAAATAAAATATTTGCAAGAATTTTAGCCCTGAAATGATAAAATAAATTAAAAAAAATTTTATATTATTAATAATGGATGCTTTTGTATATATCTGATTATATTAGATATATAAAGATAAATTAAAAATAAAAAATAATTTATAATTAACGGAACTTTTTTTTTAAAATAATCGTTTCATTAATAGGGAATAAAAAAAAATTAATTATGTTTATTATTTAAAAAATAAAAAAGAGGTGATATTTTGATGTTAACTAGATTAAGACAATTAAGAAAACTTAATGAAATAACCTTAGACCAGGTTGCTATGGATACAGGCTTATCTGTCGGGTATTTGAATAGAATAGAGAGAGGATACATCACAGAGATAAAAAATAATATTAAAAGAAAAAAATTGGAAAGTTACATTAAAAAACTTGAAAGTAAAACCAAAAAAGAAGGTATTTTAATTTAATGATGAAGATGTTATTTTTGTAAGCCTGTATGAATGTAAAATTAAAAAACCCCATAACGTATGGGGTTTTTTTATCTTTTATTATAGTATATTTAAACTATATTATTATTAGAAATTTAACCATAAATCAGGACGCTTTCATTTCCTAATATTTTATTAAGTTTTGAAATTAGTTCATTATCGGGGGAGACCTTATATTTTTGTGATTGTAACATCACTTTTTCATTATTCTTTGTAATAACTTCAAAATAAACATCACATTTCCCATTATATTTTGCAATCTCATTTTTAATTTCTTTTAAAATTGTTTTGTTAATGATATCTGCTTTAACAAGAAGTACAATATATTTTGTATATTTATTTACTGCTTCATCGATGGGTATTACCTCTTCACAAATTATCCTGACACTATTTTGGTCTTTTGCGGATATATTACCTTCAATAAAAACCATATTATCTTCATTTAAGAATTGGTTGTATTTATTAAAAGCATCTGAAAATAGAATAATCTCAGTCGAATCGGTCAGGTCTTCAATTGTAACAAAAGCCATTGTCTGATTTTTTTTATCGTAAATTTTTTTAACCTGAGTAATAATACCTGCAAGTCTGACGGAAGTTTTGTTTTTTAATTTTGTAATGTTTTTAATGTCAAGATTAGAAAAAGAATCAATCACTGCCTTATATTTTAAAAGTGGGTGTCCGGAAATATAAAAACCGAGTAATTCCTTTTCTTTTAAAAGAATCTGCAATTTAGTCCATTCCTGATGAGTTTTTGAGAGAACCGGCATTTGGTAATTTGAATCACTTTCGCCTGATTCTAAATCAAATATATTTGTTTGCTTTTTTTCCTTTTCTTCCTGATAGTTTTGTCCAAACAGGATTGCCTGTTCAACAGAATGAAACTTTTGAGTTCTTGTTCCTTCCAATGAGTCCATAGCTCCAACTTGTATCAGACTTTCCAATACTTTCCGGTTTACCAGTCTTAAATCTACCTTTTTACAGATGTCAAAAATAGATTTAAAATGCCCTTCTTCATTTCTGGAGTTTAAAATGGATTCTATGGCACTTTTGCCTACATTTTTAACCGCTCCCAATCCGAATCTTATTTTCTTTTCGTCCATTCGAAAATTATAGCAGCTTTCATTTATATCGGGTGGGAGTACTTTAATTCCCATCCTTTTACATTCCTCAACTAATATTACGACGCGGTCAGTACTGTCCATTTCACTGGATATAGTGCAGGCAATAAATATTTCGGGATAATGAGTTTTCAGAAAAGCAGTTTGATAGGCTATAAGAGCATAACCTGCGGCGTGAGATTTATTAAATCCGTATCCGGCAAATTTATACATTAAATCAAATATCTCGTTTGCAATTTTATTATCAATCTTCTTTTTTGCCGAACCTTTAATAAATTCTTCTCTCTGTGCCTGCATAACTGCAACATCTTTTTTACCCATAGCTCTTCTGAGCTGATCTCCTTTTCCCATAGAAAATCTAGCCAAATCATTCGCGATTCTAATTACCTGTTCCTGATAGACTATAATCCCGTAAGTCTCTTTTAGAATCGGTTCAAGCATCGGATGCAAATATTTAATTTTTTTAACACCATGTTTTCTATGAATAAAATCATCGATCATATCCATTGGTCCCGGACGATACAGGGCATTCATTGCAGTCAGGTCATCAAAACTTTCGGGTTTAAGCTTTTTTATATAATCACGCATACCCGCACTTTCAAATTGAAAAATACCTATAGTTTCACCTCTCGAAAACAGTTCATAGGACTCTTTATCGTCAAGTGGTATATTATCGATATTTAATTCAATACCCTGTTTATTTATTTCCTTAACGGCATTATTTATAACCGTAAGTGTCCTTAATCCTAAAAAATCCATCTTCAGCAGACCAATCTCTTCAACATATTTCATCGTAAATTGAGTAGTTGCTTCACCCTGAGTGCTTTGATCCGATTTTTCACCGTTTTTTAATCTTCCGTTTTGAGATTGCTTATAAAGAGGAAGATAATCTGTTAAAGGTGTCGGTGCAATAACCACACCTGCTGCATGGGTCGATGCGTGTCGTACAAGTCCTTCTAACATCTTTGCATATTTTATCAGTTCCGAATAGGTATTTTTGCCTTCACTAATTTCTTTCAGTTCAGAAACCATATTAATAGCCCTGTCGAGTGTAATACCTAATATATTTGGAATATATTTGGCTATCCTGTCAACATCTCCGTAGGGCAGTCCCATAACTCTTCCTACGTCTCTAATCACTGCTTTTGCAGTCATGCTTCCAAAAGTAATAATTTGTGCTACATTATCTTTTCCATATTTGTTGATAACATAATTTATCACCTCATTTCTTCTTTCATAGCAAAAGTCAATATCTATATCAGGCATCGTGATTCTTTCCGGATTAAGAAATCTCTCGAAAATCAGATTAAATTTAATTGGGTCAAGATTAGTAATTCCAAGAACATAAGAAACCAAACTTCCCGCCGCTGAACCTCTACCGGGTCCTACGGTTATTCCGTTTTTTTGTGCATAATCTATAAGGTCTTTAACAATCAGAAAATATCCGGAAAATCCCATCTTTTTGATGACGGAAAGTTCATAATCCAACCTCTTTTGTATTTTTGACGTTATATCAGAAAACTTTTTCTTAAGTCCTTCATTTGCAAGCTTTTCAAGGTAATCATCGAGACTGGATTCTTTTTCCGGGAGGGGAAAATTCGGGAGGTAGTGTTTATTAAAATTAAGTAATAGATTGCATTTTTCTGAAACTTTAATCGTATTTGTTATAGCTTCTGGGATTTCTTCAAATATTGCTGTCATCTCTTCTTCGGACTTAAAATATAGCTCATCTGTAGAAAATTTGAGACGATTTGGGTTCGAAATATCTTTCCCCGTGTTTATACATAGTAATATTTCCTGAGCTTTAGAGTGTTCTCTTTTTATATAGTGGTCATCATTTGTAGCTACGATTGGAATATTCAGTTCTCTCGATAGTCTGATTAATTCGGGTTTAGCGATCAATTCTTCTTCAATCTTATGGTCCATTATTTCAATATAAAAATCATCCTCAAAAATCTCTTGAAACTTTAAGGCTGTATTTTTTGCTTCCTCATAATTATTGTTTAAAATGAGTTGAGGTATCTCGCCTTTAAGACATCCTGAAAGTGCAATAATACCGCCGGAATGTTCAGCTAACAATTTGTTATCGATTCGTGGTCTGTAATAAAATCCTTCCAAATATCCCTTTGTACAAAGTTTAATAAGATTTTTGTACCCTTCAAGATTTTTGGCTAAGAGAGTGATATGGTAATATGATTTTGAGATCCCTTTATTATATGTTCTATCAAATCTGCTTCCTCTTGCGACATAAGCTTCAAATCCGATGATGGGTTTTATATTCCTTTTCAAAGCCTTTTGGTAAAATTCAATTACGCCAAACATATTTCCATGGTCGGTAATTGCAACTGCGGGCATTTCAAATTCCTTTGCAGCGTTGATTAGATCATCAACCCTGCTGGCTCCATCGAGAAGACTATAATGTGTATGATTGTGTAAATGTACAAATTCTGACATTGCTGCCTTTTATATGTAAAAAATTTTAATTTATTATAATTTCGCTCTGCATAAAGCTCAAATGTCAAAGCTCAAATGCTAAATGAAATCCTCTGCAGCTGGCAGATTAGGAAAAAATGACTAAATGTCAAAACTTGTGAGATTATATATGTTTTAGCATTTGGATTTGGGATTTGATTTGACATTTGACATTTAATATTATCGCTGAGGGTAGTGTTCTTCATCCTCATTAAGATTACATCATATTTATAGGGTCAACATCAATACTAACTGTAACATTCTTAAATTTATACTTTTTTTTGAAAATATCAAATGAATTTTCGACTAAATTTCTCATTTGTTTTGATTGTTTTCTGTGTCCCTTTATTAAAATTTGCCACCTGTATTTTTTCTTTAATTTTGAGAGCGGGGAAGGTACGGGACCATATATTCCTATTTCCTTATTATTTTTCCGCAGAATGGCGGCAAACTTTTCGGAAGCGGAACTCACCTGTTTCTCTTTTTCTCCTTTAAAACCTATTAATATTAATCTTCCATAGGGTGGATAATTCAATTCGCTCCTGACCAGGGTTTCAATTTCACAAAATTCTTCAAAGTCTTGCTTGATTGCATGTTTAATGCTGTAATTATTAGGAAGATAGGTCTGTATTATAACCTCTCCCCTAATTTTTCGTCTTCCTGCTCTTCCGGCAACCTGGGTTAACAATTGAAATGTTCTCTCATTAGCCCTGAAATCCGGCATTAAAAGTCCTGTTTCCGCAGAAATGACTCCTACCAGATTAACATTTGAAAAATCAAAACCTTTCGATATCATCTGAGTTCCTAATAGTATTTTATACATACCCTTTTCAAATTGTGCAGTAATTTGACTATGTGCCCCCTTTTTAGTAGTTGAGTCGGCATCCATCCTTACGACCGTATCATCAGGAAAAATCTTTTTTATTTCCTCCTGAACTTTTTGCGTCCCTGCACCGCTGAAATATATATTTTCCCCGAAACAATTCGGGCACTTTAGCGGCGCATCTTTAGCATAGCCGCAATAATGGCATCTGAGTTTATATCCCTCTTTATGATATGTCAGTGTTATATGACAATTTTTACATTTTTCAATAAATCCGCAGTCCCTGCATTGAATATATGTCGAAAAGCCGCGCCTGTTCTGAAGTATTATAACCTGTTCACCTCTCAACAGGCGCTCGGTTATCCTCTGGGTGAGGTGTTCAGAAAATATCTTATTCCCCATCTTTTCTTTAAGCAGATTCACAATTTTTACTTTGGGCATTTTTACATTATCTATTCTGCGGGTCAATTTTTCAAGTTCATATTTCTTAATTTGAGCATTATAATAAGACTCCATGCTTGGCGTGGCAGAACCTAATATGACCGGACAATTATTTATTTTCCCTCTCATAACAGCAGCATCTTTAGCGTTATATCTGGGTGCGGGATCATTTTGTTTGTATGAACTGTCGTGTTCTTCATCAACAATTATAAGACCGAGATTATTAACAGGTGCAAAAACAGCCGACCGAGGACCAACTACAAGTTTTTTTGTCCCGTTTTTAATTTCACGCCATGCATCATATTTTTCTCCGGGAGACATATGGCTGTGTAAAAAGGAAACCTTGCCCTCGAAGTATGAATTTAGCCGGTTTACAGCCTGTGCGGTCAGTGATATTTCCGGAACAAGCATTATCACACCCATTTCTTTTTTCAAAATATCGGAAATTAACTCAATATACACCTGCGTTTTACCACTGCCTGTTACTCCATAAATTAAAAAGACCTTGAATGATTTGTCTTCGATAACTTTTCTTATTTCACTGATTATTATATTCTGCTCGTCAGTTAAATTTCGTGGTTTCGAATATTCCTCTCCTGCAATAATCGGATATTTTCGGACTATCTCCTTTGAAAAAACCTCGACAATTCCTCTTTTCATTAATGATTTAAGTGAAGATGCATTTTTATTTACTTTACTTAATAATTCATTCTTTTTTAAGAATCCTACAGAGTCTTTCAGATGTTCGATAATTTTAATCTGGATTTTTGCTCTTTTATCTAATTGATTTTTTATTTTTTCATAGTCCTGTTTATTTTTTAATTTAACATAATCTTCATATTTAATTTTAACTTTCGGCTCCATCAGTTTTGTTGAAATCTCAACGATTCCGTCTTTCTGAAGATGGTCTAATGTTTTCTCAACAATTTTTTCATCAAACATTTTTTTCAACTGTGTCAAAGCTAATGATTTCTTATACATTAATTTTTCAAGAATTTCTTTTTCATCATTAGAAAACGATTCAATGCCTGATATAGATTCCTGGAAACCATTTTTTTTCACCGTTACTACTTTTATACTCATTTTATCGATACCTTTAGGCAGCATAATTCTTATAACTTCACCTAAAGGGCACAGATAATACCCGGATATCCATTCAGCAAGTTCAATAAGTTCAGGTGTTAATATTTCTTTCTCGCCAATAATATCGGAAATGTTTTTTATCTTGAAGTTTGGTATTTTTTTGCATTCGCCAATAACATACCCTGTCATTAGTCTGCTTCTAAAAGGTACTAATACCATCACTCCAGGTTTGACCTTCTCTGAAAAAGCTGCCGGGACTTTATAAGTATATAATCCTTTAACATTTGTTGAAACCGCAACATTTATATATTCCATATTTGCCATTTTTTATCGGGATTACTATTACGATAGCAATTTTTTTATAAAAAAAAGAAATCAGTGGTCTATTTTCGGACTAAACAATCATTTACAAATATCAAAAAGTACCACTCTTATAAACAATCTTTCCCCCCACCATTGTCATTTCTGCGTTAATATCTTTGATGTTATCCACCGGGCAGTTTAAGTAATCTTCCGATATCACAACCAAATCTGCAAGTTTTCCCGGTTCAATTGAACCTTTAATATTTTCTTCAAATGAACCGAGTGCATTATTAATCGTGTACATTTTTAATGCCTGTTCTCTTGTAATTGCTTCTTCCGGGACAATTACAGTTCCCCTTTCTGTCTTTCTTGTAATTATCGCCCACATTGCCAGGAACGGATTATAAGGATTTATTGATTCATAAGAATCAAATTTGACCATGTGGTCGGAACCGCCGTTCACAATTACACCGGAATCAAATAATGATTTATATGGGTGAAACGCTTTGATTCTCCTATCACCGAGGACATATTTCATAGCATCAGCATCTTTATAAAACCATGCCGGCTGCGCATCTGCATAAACATTAAGTTTTTTCATTTTCGCAATAGCCTCCGGCGTAAAGAAATTTCCATGAATTATAGAAAACCTTCTATCATTGACGGGACGTATTTTATTGACTTCCTCATATGCAGCAAGCATAATATCTACTCCACCGCCTCCTGTGCAGTGAGCAGTAAATTTCCATCCAATTTCATTTGCCACCGTTACAACAGGTATTAATTCTTCTTTAGTTATTTTTAATACACCCCTGTAAGCAGGGTCTGTTATCCCGAAAATTTCCTCTGCTTTATTACCCCACGGCTCTCTCAGATATGCAGTACCGGTTAAAATGCCACCATCCATACTGAATTTCAAAGCACCGATTCTTATCCATTCATCTCCAAAACCGGTATGATAACCATAATTCAACAATTTTTCTCTGATTTCATTTATCGGGGCTCTTATGTCCACGGAAAGTCTCATATTCTGAAACACTCTTGCAGTAAGTCTTCCGCTATTTTTTAGGTCCTGGTATATTTTTAGATTATTTGGACCGCCGGCTCCGGACCAGAAACCCGTTATTCCAACACTGTTGTATCGCTTTATCATATTTTCCAGAGCATCGAGCCTCTCTTCGTAAGAAATTTCTCTTGATGGTCTTCCTTTTAGAAGACGAAAAGCGGATGCCTGTATAAATCCGGTTAGTTCTCCTGTAGCTTCATCCTTTAATATTCCGGGATTTTTTGTCTCTCTGGCAATATCAGAAATACGCATAGCAGCGGAGTTTATCATCCCCCCATAGCTTCCGTTCAAAAAAACGGGATTGTTTGGAGCAACTTTGTTTAATTCCGCCAATGTAGGTTGTCTCATTTCTTTCAGTCTTGTCGGAAATAATTTGGGATGGATAATCCATTCACCCTGCTTTTTCTTTCCTGCTTGAGATTCTATCCAATCGAGAAGTTCACCGACAGAATGGACATCAGGTATCTCTTCAAAAAGCTCGCTAACAGATGCACCTTCCGGATGGGCATGTGCCTCTATTAAGCCTGGAATTACTGTTTTTCCATTTAAATCGATTTCTTTAGTGTAACCGCCAGCCATTTTTTGAATTTCATCGTTTGAGCCGACAGCAACAAACCTGTCACCCTTAATTGCAACAGCTTCTGCTGTAGAAAAACTTTCATCTACTGTAATAATCTTTCCATCGAACAATATGAGGTCAGGATAATTGCCATTGTCTGGAGCTTTTGAACAATGAATGACAAAAAATAAAAATAGGCAAAGAATTGTTAATTTTCTCATATCTTCTCTCCTCATATGTTTTTGCTAATTTTAGTATATTTGTTGGTTATTTTATTTATAGTATGGATGAATAGAAACAAAGGTACAGAATTACAAACGCACAGAATATAAAGATTCAGTGTAGTTGAACGAGGGAGAATTTTCTCTCGTTTTTTTATTTTTATCATTTTTTCTTCTCTGCGTCTCTGCGTGTTTATTGTTTAAATATAATCGTTTTTAAAACTAAAAGCAATATTTGAAATTTTTTTAATTGATTTTCTTGCACTATAAGATATAACTTTTTATATTATTAGAATCCTAAGATGAATTAAATATTAATCCAGAGGTATATCGAAATGAGAATTCAAAAGATTATTTTTTTCTTTATATTAATTATTTTTCTGAATACAAGTTTTTTACTTAGTCAGGAAAGTGAATCCCCTCTTTACGTAATTATGAATTTTACTGCAAATTGCCACTCTGCAGAATACAGATGGGAACAAATCGACGGTCTCATTAAAAATAGTCATACGAATCTGCTTAATATCATTGAAAAACATCCTAAAGTAAAAATACATTTTTCTCCAACAGGCTTTACTGCCGATATATATAACCTCTTTTTCCCCGTAGCAAAAAACAGGTGGCAGAAGGCAGTAGAACAAGGTAAGGTGAGTATTTCGTCCTTTAGTTATTCCCATCCGCTTTATACAATGAATCAGAGAGAAGATATTGTCAGAAACATTCGAAAAGGATTATCCTGTGTTAAAATTTCATGGCCGACTATGAATGAAAAAATCGGTTTTTCGCCGGAAAATGCATTTGACCTTGCAAGTCCCAGGAAATTAAATGACAGTGGAATACTATATTCTATTGCCCCAAGGGAACTCATTCCGGTTCCGGAATGGAATTATGTTGAAGACTGGCAGAAACATTGGTTTTATAAAGGGATTATATCCCTGGATGGAACAGATGGTGGACAGTTGACCTGTTTTCTGTCAGGTGGGGCCGGGAAACTAACCGATATAGTAAGGGGAAACCTGCAAAAAACGGTTGATAAAATTTATAAAATTCAGGAAATCAATAAGAAAAGAGGTGGAAATACTCTGATTATGTATGTTGAAGACGCTGAATTTTTATATTCTTCTGAAGGTACAATAACTGAATCTGTCGAAGGATTTGACAAATTCCTGACCGAACTTGAAAATCTTCCGTTTGTAAAATTTGTTACTCCTGAAGAATATTTGAATATTTGCCAACCGGAAGCGAGATTTACTATCGATTTTGGAATGGATTACAGCTTCTGGACAACAGAGGAATCTGATTATTTGATAAGAGATACCGTTAATAAAAATAGAAAAAAGTTTATCGATATAAAAGAAAGATTAGCAAAGATTAAAAAAAGAGATGTCTCTGAAATAAAAATGCTTTATGAAGAAGCATGGATTCATGCAATTCTGTCACAAACATCCGATGCACTTGGAAAACATCCCACAGACGATAAAATTGAATTCGGTAAGCTTCAAACTCAAATAACTGAAAAAATTCTCGATGATTGTGTCAGCCTTTTTGATGAATCCAAAAAATTAGAAAAAAAAGAAATAAGAGAATGGAGATTTGAATCCGGAGAAACTCCCACAAAGACAAATCCTGTCTGGCCCTCAGTAAGCACTACTATGTGGGAAAAAGTGTTATTTCCACATGCTACTAAAGTAAAAAAATTAATTACGCGCGATTGGATTAAAATGAAAAATTTAAATAATTTTCCAGGATTTTTCCCGGATAATCAAATCACAGAATGGACATGGTATCGAATGGATAATTTTATTGTACCGGATGATTACTATAATCATTCGATTTATATTATTTTTGATGGTGTTGCAGGTGATGCTTTAGTTTGTATCAATGGAAATTTCGAATCTCCAGCAAGTTATAAAGAAATCAATGAAACTTCAAAAGACAATTTATATACTAGTATGGATTTTGGAAAGTTTATCATTTATGCAGGAAATCTTGTCAATTCTCCGGGAAATAAAAACACCATTGCTGTAAAAGTCAAAAATGTATCGGGATTAGCAGGAATATATGGTAAAATTTATGTAGGTTGTGTAAAATAGAAAGTT
>SDBU01008825.1_pt1 | contig 11392 bp, 19 predicted proteins | sample 2277071 | NCBI WGS metagenome assembly SDBU01 (sample SAMN10397929, study PRJNA504765) | marine sediment metagenome | isolation source: marine sediment core GS08_GC12, 126 cmbsf | place: Arctic Ocean: Gakkel Ridge, Loki's castle | collected 2008 | reverse complement strand
CACCAACACCGAGCAGATCATCATTAGCAACATTGGCATTTAGTTTTGGATGAAGGCAAAGAACGTACTTTGGAAATGCCTTGGAAAGCAGTTTTAGAAATGTTGTGTGATTGGATTGGTGCCGGGATAGCTATTAACGGTGTAGCGAATCCTCATGGATGGTATGAAGCAAATAAAAAGAAGATGATTTTACATCCAACGTCAAGAGTTTATTTGAGAATTCTTTTGAAGGCTTCTAAAGTGATGAAGAATGAAGTATAAACCCACGATAACGCAAAGTCATTTACGGACTATTCAAATAGGTGCAAGTTCTGAAACTGATGTTCTTTGTGCTGAGATCAAACGATGTTGGAAGGAAATTCGCAAGTTGGAAAAGCAATTAGTTGAAACTCAGGAATGGGGTGATTATTGGAGAAAGTTTGGTCAGGAGGTTGAATGATGAGCGGTAAGATTGATTTTGATGACAAACTAAGTAGAGCCTTAGAAAACTTGCCAGATGAGTCAAGGGCCACTTTGCAAGATGCTTTGGTTGGTCGTTTGACTAATATGGAAACAGTTGCTTCTGTTAATGAGGCCTCCGAACCTTTTGACAGGACATTAGATGAGTTATTAACCAAGGTTCGGAAACCATTATATGAACACATCACTGAATTAGAAAAGCAATTAGCTGAGGAGAGGGAATTCTTAAAAGTTGCATTCAGGATATTAGATACAGAGTTGGGTGACTCAGATCCGATAGCTGATTACACAGATGAGGAAATGCGTAGCGAATATCCACTGTTATGGTTGGGGAGTGAAATTTCACTGCGGTTATATCCTAAGAAGGTGAATGATGAGTAACGTTTTCACAAGACAAAAGAAGAAGGAAGGCTCCGAATATAAAGATCCGTATCAACGGATAATGATAGCGGCGGCCAAGAATGAGTGTATCCAACTAAGTGCAATTGAAGTGTGGCTACTTAGTAAGGATAAGGCAATACAACAAGCAGCAAGCAGTGGTGAATAATGAGTGATCTTGAGTTATTTAATGCTTATCTAATAGTAATAAGTCAACTTCCTGATGGCAATAGGAAGGTGGTTACTGACTATATCAGAAACCAATGGGAGATATTGGACCGACGCATAGCTGAGCTGGAGAAGCAGTTGGCTGAAGTCAAAGCAAAGGTCAAGGAGGAAATGAGCATTGAGGCCACGAACGACATAAACTATGCGGTTCGGGAGGAACGGGAGCAGATAAGACAGAAATTATTGAGGATCAGAAAGAACGCATATCATCAGCGTAATACTTACGATCTTAGTTATCGCTATCAGTTTCTGATGGATGCCACATTCCAGTTGACAGTGGAACTGAAGACGGCTGATGTCTAAATATGTACGATTTAATCTTGTTGGACATAAGCAATTTAGCTCCTATGATCCATGGACATGTGAGATATCTGGTAGATGAGCTAAAAAAATATTTTAGTTGGTATCAATTCAATTGAGAGGTAATTCATGACAAAAATAAATCGTACTACGGAAGAAAAATTAACTGAATCGAATCGAAGGTTAAAAAAAGCTGAGAAAAAGGTTACTGATTTGAGTAACACAGCAATCATTAGGTTGTCTCGTGCGCGTAGGGATGAATTGAATATTAAATTGTTGAGTAAACGACTAGCTGAGAAGGAAGCATTGTTTACGGATTTGCTTCGAACTCTTACAAAAGAAGGTGCGGAAGCGGCGAGACAGTTTATTGAGATTGATATTGAGTCTTACATAAGCGCAGAAGGAACTCCTGCATTAGACAAACGAATTCAAGTGGCACATGCTCGTATAATTGAAATTATTGAAGTTGTACGGGACGAATCGGAAACATATAAATCTTTTCGAAGTACACTCTGTAACAAGATAATTAAGCAAATAATTAAGTGAAATGAGTAAGAAAAGATCTGTTTCTACAATGTTGTGTCGGGCTTGTTTGGATTCTGAAGCATGGACTAATTCTCTTATAGACGCATATTCTTCTTGTACAAGGAATGCAAGTGACATTGAATATGTAAAAAATTTAAAGGATTATTTGAGTCAATTGCGAACTTATAGATTAAGACGTTGGGGAATAACAGAATTTGAAGCGTCTTTAGAAAATGTTCGTAGAGTTATTATAGCGGATATACCCGAAGGAAAAGGAAATTTTGGTGTGAATGATGAGTGACTCATGTAGCGTTTGTAAACGGACTTTCTATTCATCAGAACGGCATTATGGATGTGTAGCCAAATTAGAGAAGCAGTTAACTGAAGCTAAGGCAGATAAGCCTCCTTGGTTATATAATCAAGCAACAGTTGATAAAGCAATTCAACAAGAGCGGGAACAAATGCAGATGCGGGTATTAAAGATCATAGAAGAGATCGAGAATTGTTTGTATGTAGATCAATTTGATGGTGTGGTTGTTTGCAAAACAATTAAAGGTAAGATTTTGGTAATGAATAATGGATAACCAAAAATCCCTAATGATGTGCTATGCCGCATCACAACGAATAAAAGAAAACATCGATCCTGCTAGAGACCTTTGGATCTTGAAAACTCATCCAAATATAGACACCTTGCACCTATGGATCTGGATGGCTATGCAAAAAGATGAAGTAACTGGCAGAACTATACCTCACAATAAATACCTCTTTTGGTATAGAAGGGTGTGTAAGTTTTGTTGGAACCACAATATAAAAATCATCGCTAAGATAGCCATGTTTCCAGAAGGAATTCACGAACATGGAACCAGCGAATACACTGCTCGTTTGCACAAGCAAGTCAAGTACGTTGTCAAGTGGATGTACGCACTTCCAACTATTCGTGATTGGGGACTGTGGAATGAGCCACAATTATGCAGTGTACCCTATCCAAGCGTAATAAGACCTACTGGACCACATTGGAGTGCGGATCAAGTACGAGATTCCATAGTTGATATGCTAAAGTTGACGCACAGTCTAAAGCCCATACCAGTTAACCTATACACTCCGGCAATTGAGCCGATTGGAATTTCTGTCTTCGGAGATTTTGAAGAACCTAGTATATTTCTTGAACCTTTATTACCACGCATTAAAAAGTATATTAAAGGTGTTTTAATCAATGCGTACATTCCATTAACAGGTGCAATGCCAACGACACAGAATTATGTGATTCCATATAAGAATTTATTAGTTAAATTTTCTGATGTTAAATTCTTTCCATCGGAGCAAGGAATACATGATGCTTGGATGAGAAATGATAAAGTAAAAGCATTGGAACAATTGAGAAAAATGCTTAGTCTTTCTTGGGATATAGGTTTCCCATATATAAGTTATTTCATACTTCATGCAGAAGGTGCAATATTAGATAACTTTGCACTGATACAGAGTGATGGAACGTATAGACAGGATAAGATAAAGATTATTGAGGAGAGTTTGGAAGAATAAAAGGTGAATGATGAAAAGTTACTTATCGGAATTTGAGTCTGGAATACTACAAATTGTACTTGCACCAATTCCACCTAAATATGTGTGCAGAGATACGGAATTAGATATTTTATACGGCGCTCGTATGTTTGATTGCGATATAAAAGAAATTAGAATTTTCCTCGTCAATCAGAAATTACACGATCAGATTCAGAATTTGTTTGCCATTATGTGGTCTTCATCAGAAGATCCTGTTGATCGAATAGAAGAGTTGTTTGATCAGACTGTGTTGATTATTGAAACAGAAGATATTCTACATTCAGGACTTTTTTCACATAATTGTCATTTGTCGTTCGATACGATCCCGCCAAAGTTTTCTGAAGAAGAATTATTGTTAGCAATAGATCGAATAGATTACTTGGAACGTGTTTTAACTCGAAATAAGGAATGTGGGACATGAGTAAAAAAACAAGAAAGATTTTAATTTGTGGCAGTAAACATTGGAGGGACACTGAGTTAATCAATTCTGTGTTACAGATCATTGTAGACAATCCGATACAGACTACGGTGATTCATGGTGGCTGTCAAGGAGCTGATAAAATTGCAGGATTTTCTGCTAAAAAATTAGGTTGTTCAATTATTAAGGTTTTAGCTGAATGGATATCTTACGGATATACATCAGATTCAGCTCGTAATGAAATCATGTTGAAACATGATCCTGATTTTGTAATTGCGTTTCACAGAGATATCAAATCGTCCCAAGAAACGAAAGACACGCTTAAGAAAGCACATAAAATGGGGATTAAAACCTATGTAATTACAGATAAAAAAGATCTTCCGTCGTTTTCAGAGATATTTTTGAAGGATCTTGATTAGATTTTAGAGAAAAGCGATTAATTGATAAAATGCTTGTAAACTAAGAAATCAAAGTTTATGATAAATAGAGTACCTAACGGTTTACCTCTTCGGTACTAAGAGGGGCCAACCTCGAAGACCGTAATCGCGAGCGTAAATCTTGGTTTCCATTCCGAGGAGTGGAATAATAGGGGGACTGGTGCCAACAGGAGTACAACCCTGGTACGCCAGTTCTCCAAATATTTTTTACTGGTAATTTAATTTTTTTAGTTATTTCCTGTATACTAATATAGAATGTGTGGTAGTATATTAGAAGGAGAGACCAATTAAAAGTTAGCCCCTAGAAAATGCTGCCAATCGTCTCATATGGCACTGATTGGTTTATTGCTATCCAGAGGGAAGATATTCAAGGCTTGGCGAGGGGGGATGCAGGAAGGCGTATGGATACCCATTATCAGGTACTTAGCGCCTTGACTAAGTACCTAGGGTCCGCTCCCCGCAACCGGCTTTTCGATGAGCCATGAATGATGCCTGATGATGGGTAGACTATCATCGGGTTACTCAAAACGGGGCGATACGCGGCTTTATGACGTTGGTTGGTGCCGAGGAGGAATAGCAGGGCCGTACACTGGGGTATACACCAAGTACAATGGCCGGTTGCAACTCATCATATGAGTGCGGGTTCGATTCCCGCCGACGTCTTTCTTTTATAATCCCGTATTATAAAGGTGAGCAAGCTATGTGCAAAACCAAAAAAGAACATAAAGAAAAAGTAGGTAAGGCTGAAGAAGCATTTATGCTGGAATCAGCAAAACTCCGCACCGAAGAACTTAAAGAAGATTCTTTGGAAAAGTTTAAACAGGCATATGGTGAGTACTTGAGGGTGCGCCTGGAGTGTGCTCATTCACGATAATATTCCCGTTTTTTAAACCACTACCGCTTTTTTGTCCACTCCCCGAAGGGCTGTCTGTCAATCAGCCTATCGTAGGAAACGAGACAACAAAGGCCATTGGCAATTGCGTTGTCGTTTGAGTTTACTTACAAACTACAAGCCTTTTTGTGGTAATTGACGTATAATATAGATAGACATGATTGATTGTCGGAATATTGGTTGGGTTAAGGGGGTCTCAGCCAGTCGATGTACTAAATCGGGTAATACAGGAACAGCAAATCGGACAATATTAAATAATTTGAAAACAGTTTAGTCCGGTTCCCGTAGTTCTTATTTACCAAAGGTCGGTAGCATTTGTTTACCGGCCTTTTCTTTTTCCAGTCGTTGCATTTCTTTATTGATTTTGTGTATACTAATTATATGGATATTTGGGTAATTGTAGATACGCATTTTGGACATATTAAGTTGATCGATGAGGGGTATCGTGTGCCTGAGAATGACAGTAGAATTGTCAATCAACTTCGACAATTTCCAGAAGATTCAGTGTTGATTCATTTGGGGGACGTTTGCATAGGGAATGACCGAGGTATACATAAGCATTATATTCAACCTCTGCAAACGACAAAAATTTTAGTTCGTGGGAATCACGATCACAAATCAAATACATGGTACTTAAACAACGGTTGGGATTTTGTTTGTCGTCAATTCAGAGATAAATTGTTTGGTGCAGACATTGTGTTTTCGCACGAAGCGATTCCTTCAGATGGAACATTCGATTTGAACATACATGGTCATAATCATGATCTTACAAAAGGACACCGTACATACACATACAAATTTAGTCCAAATCATTTATTATTAGCGATTGAGACAAATTTAAATTACAGTCCGGTGACGTTGAAAAACATTGTTCAGAAAATGTGGAAAAAATGAATGATAAATCCGATAGAATAATCAAAGAACTTAGTAAACGAATTGCGAGGGCTTTTAATTGCTATGATTTCGAAGAAGCGGACAGATTTAGACAGGAGAGATGGAAATAGTACAAGGAATACAAATGAGACTTGAAGAAATAGGATTTTATACACTTACTGATGCAAGGGCTATAAAAACTAGCATGGTATCACCTCTTTGGCGCTGTGAATTGCTTGTTACTTCTCGATGTAATTTTAAATGTCCTTATTGCCGGGGCATGAATTCTGAGGACCAGGGTGATATATCCTGGAAAAACGCACTAAAGATTCTAATTCTTTGGTGTGAAGAGAAATTGAAAAATATTCGATTTTCCGGTGGTGAACCAACAATGTGGAAATATTTAATTAGAGCGGTGAGATTTGTAAAGCAAAATGAGGTCGAAAGAATAGCAATTTCAACTAATGGTTCTGCTGATTTAGATTTGTATCTTGAACTAATTGATGCCGGTGTTAATGATATTTCTATTTCATTAGATAGCTGTTGTTCATCAATTGGAAATAAAATGGCTGGAGATATGCCGGTATGGGATATTGTTGTTTCCAATATTGAAAACCTTTCCAAATTAACCTATGTTACGGTGGGAATTGTACTCACTCAAGATAATATCTCTGAATCAGATAAAATTATTCAATTTGCCCAAGATTTAGGAGTGGCTGATATTAGGATAATACCCACCACGCAAAATAATAAACATTTACCTTCATTAAATTGTAAAATGGAGGAATTTCCAATCCTGTCATATCGGCTTAAAAACATTGAAAAAGGAAGGGACGTGCGGGGGATATTGATGAATGATAATCATCAATGTTTGCTTGTATTAGATGATATGGTAGTACTAAATGAAAAGCATTATCCATGTATAATTTATTTACGAGAAGGCGGAAACAAAATAGGTAGAATAGGTTCTACAATGAGATGGGATCGATTTAATTGGGCTAAAAATCATAATAGCTATGAAGATAATATATGCAGAAAGAATTGTCTGGATGTATGTATAGATTACAATAATCAAGCAAAAAAACTAGGAAACTGTATATTAAGTTAGATCATGAGTAATGTTGAAAAACATTGTTCAGAAAATATGGAAAAAATGAGTGATGAGCATAAAGTAAATGAGTTTAATCCGGAAGTCAAATTCCAAGATTTTGCTGTGCCAATCGGACAATCAACTGTAGGCGAAGATACAATTTTATTAACTAATATGTTGCAATATCCTACACAACAATTTTTTAGAGATATTTATCGAGGTTTCCCTTTTGCACAAAAGTGTGAAATCAGGCGGTATCGGCGTCAAATGACGTTCAAAGAACGATTTGATCCTAGACATAGCTGGTCATGGTTTGAATGGCTTCAGCGGGTATTTTCACCTGATGATTGTGTGATTGAAGAAATAGAAACAGTTATTGAATCAATTAAAGGGGGTAATTAATGTGGGTTAAAAAAGAAAGTCGGCTTTCCTTTCTATCAAATCGTGGTGTAAGCTACTATCAATATAAAATTGATAGCTTTAAACATAATTACAAGTAATTAGTTTTTCAGGGGGCTTACATTTCCTGTATCTATTGAGTTCAACCCAATAGATATGGAACGTCCAGCAATGTTTTTGCTAGCGTTCCAATCCGAATCTGCGGAATATCCGCAGGAACGACATTTGAAAGAAAAACCATTTCGATTGGATTTGTCAATATGACCGCATTTATGACACATACGGGAAGTATTTCTTGGGGAAACTTTTTCTGTAGTAATACCCATTGCAGCCGCTTTATAGGTTACGAAAAATGTAAACATACCATAAGGCCACCTATGGACTTTACTACGAAGTTGTTTTCCTTTGTTCAAAGAAGACTTTCGTATGTTAGACAAATCCTCAAGAATAATCTTTCTTGCTCCAATAGATTCGGCCCATTGTACAAGTCTTTTAGAAGCAACATGCACAGCATGTTCGGTTACGGAAGCTTCGTGTCCAGCCATTCTTTGAAGAAGTTTTCTGGAAGAACGAGTTCCAACCGCTTGTATTTTAGACTTTACTTTTCGAATGTTAGAAAGTTTGTGATTGAGATGGTTTGCTTTATAAAACAATTTATGATTATTGGAATCAGAAGCTACAAAAAGTCTTTTAATTCCTTGGTCCACCCCTACAATAGTACCTTTTGTTTTTGGAGTAGGGATATCTATCTTATAAGAGAGATTCAAAAACCATTGTTTGTTTTTAAGGAAGATTTTAGAATCCTTCCAATTGTCAATATCAGAAATAATTCTCGAATCATTAAAAGTAATAACATTTCCCCAAAGGGTGACGCCTTTTTTGGACCTCGAAAAATCTCTTTTCCAAACAATAGGAATAGAATATTTTTTATACACACTAAGATTCCATTGCTTTTTCGTTTTTTGAGTTTTGTAAGTTGCAGAAACAGTTCTGAAAAGAGTACAAGTCAATTGGGAAGGGAGTTTAAATTTTTCGCGGACAGTTTTATAATACGCTTGTTGAAGTCGATTAGAATTAATTTCTTTCGAATCAAAGACTATTTTGGAAAGCCAATTACAAGCAAGAAGCCAATTTGGAAGAAGTTTATCAGCTTTATGGTCTTCGTCAAATTTCAATTTAATAGTTCTGATTGCTTTCACAACAACCAATATAGTATATTTATATTGAAATGTCAATTTTAGTGGAAGAAGGCTAAATTTTTTACAATAAATTAAAGAGGTAAAAATGTGGATTAAAAACGAAGGTCAAATTCCTATTAAATCGTGGTGCGAAGACGTTGAACAGTCTGCGTATACACAAGCACTCAACCTTTCAAATCATCCCGTGATAGCGAAGCACGTTGCTTTAATGCCTGATTGTCACACAGGATATGGGATGCCTATAGGCGGAGTTGTTGCAGTAGATCATGCTGTCATTCCAAATGCAGTTGGAGTGGATATAGCTTGCGGTTGCTTAAGTATTAAAACTAATCGATTAGCTGAAGATGTTTCGAAGGAACAGATACAACTTATTGTTAATGAAATTTCAAAATCCATTCCAACAGGATTCAGCCATCATACTAAACCACAGGAAAATAAGATTTTTGAACAGGCACCTGAAGTTTATATAATTCACAGTAATCTTGAAAGTGCGAGACGACAGTTAGGTACGCTTGGTGGTGGAAATCATTTTATCGAAATTCAAAAGGGAGACGACGGATTCATTTGGATAATGCTACATAGTGGTTCGAGAAACTTTGGATACAGAACGGCTAAATTTTATAATCGACTTGCTATGGAATTTTGTGAAAAATGGCATTCTAAGTTACCTCCAGGGAATGGAGAAGATTCATTAGCGTTTCTTCCGTTTGGTGTAAAAGAAGCAGCGGATTATTGGAAGGCAATGACGTTTTGCACAAAATTTGCACTTGAGAATCGTGTTCACATGCTAAATGTGGTTAAAAATATTGTTTATCATTATTTAGCATGTGAATTTGATGACGAAAATATGATTAACATTCACCACAATTACGCTGTGCAAGAACACCATTTCGGGAAAGATTATTTCATTCATCGAAAAGGCGCTACGGCTGCATTTGATGGTCAACCAGGAATTATCCCTGGATCAATGGGGACTTCTTCTTACATTGTAAAAGGTAAAGGATGTGTGGATTCTTTCAAATCTTGTTCTCACGGTGCGGGACGTAACATGGGACGGAAGGAATTCATGCGGCAAAATACGATTGAAGAAGCGAATAAGTCGATTGAACATGTGGTTTTTTCTGGTTGGTCACATGCTGGCTATAAAAAGAAATACGTTGATTATTCAGAAGCTCCGAAAGCATATAAAGATATTGATGTCGTAATGAATGCTCAACAGGATCTTGTTGACATTTTCACAAAGTTAACTCCATTAGGAGTTGTGAAGGGGTAAATCATGCAGTTTGGAGACAAAATTAAAATTAATGGTAAATTGGTGCGTGGTGTTGAATATCGAGATCGTGAGAGTGTGAGAAGTAAGTATGATACACGTACTACTCATCCTAAAGTACGTTGGAAAGTTTGGAAAGAACAGAAGTTATCTGAAAAACTTAAAACAACTGATTGCTTTGGGTATTCTAGTGATGGATTTTTTGGATTGCCTGAAGTAACCGCAGTGTTTTTAGGAAAGCGTACACTTTCTGAAGGTGAAACATATTGGGAAGATGAGTGTGGATGGGTGTATACACACAAAAATTATTTTCCTGCATATCTTGTTTGCATTAAAGGGTGGAATCGGATTTTTCACGTGAAACCTTCACAGGTTGTTGAATTCGGCGGTAAGCGGCGGGATCTGTCAGTATGAATTACTTTAAAGCATTGCGTAAACGATTGTTTTTTAAACAATTTGAATATCGAAGAATTATAGGTTCGGGTCTTCCTCATACATTGCGACAAACGTACTGTGAAGGTTACAGAGAGGGTTGGAAGGATCGAGCAAAAGCAATTAATGTTTCTGTAAGATTCGAGGATAATAACGATGGTGATTCAGTTGAATTGTATCCAAATAAGAACGGTACGTACACCATTAAAGTCAGGCAAGGCTATATGTGTGTTTTTGAGAGGACAGGTACGATTTCTGAAATTGTTAATTGGGTTGAAAAATTATACGACAAAAATTAAAAAATTACAGAATTGTTGGATAATAGTGTATACTGTTTTTAGCGGTTAGCAATGGAAAGGGTAGGATAGATTTTTTCTTTCAATCTTACCCTTTCATATCGTTTGGGAGGGGGAATCATGCACGTTGATAAAGCTGGTTTTTTAATTTCCAAAGAAAATGACGTTGAATATATTGAATCTCCAAATCAGAGTAAAGTTATTGCACCAGAAGAGTTAAAATTCATTGTGATCCATTACACGAGCGGTCCATCATTGGAATCCGCAGTTAATTGGTTTCAACGTCCTGTAGCAAAAGCCTCAGCACATTTAATTATTGATGATTTGCCTTTAGCCTTAATAAAGGATACTCCAGAAGAAAGTAAAATTTCTGCTAAGGTCGTGCAGATGGTTCAGTTTGCTCGCAAAGCATGGCACGCCGGTCGTAGTGAATGGGATGCTTCTAATGGTTGTTTATATACAGGTTTGAATTCTAATTCCATTGGGATCGAACTTGTTAATCCCGGACAATTAAGTAAAACTGTTTCAAATGATTGGATTACTTGGTACGGCGAGGTATTTAAGGATATTGCTCCTCCACCGCAACGTGGCATGGGGACAACGGTTCCAGTTCCGATTTCAGTACATGAAGTGTTGGAG
>SDBU01008824.1_pt1 | contig 11393 bp, 10 predicted proteins | sample 2277071 | NCBI WGS metagenome assembly SDBU01 (sample SAMN10397929, study PRJNA504765) | marine sediment metagenome | isolation source: marine sediment core GS08_GC12, 126 cmbsf | place: Arctic Ocean: Gakkel Ridge, Loki's castle | collected 2008 | reverse complement strand
TTTTTCCCTTCTGCTTCGCGGGAGCATTGGTATAAAGAAAGTAAACTAAGAAGCTAGGAATGTGAGTGGAAACTAAGGGGAAACCTAAAATTCTGATTGTAATGCCAGCTTGGAATGAACTAGAAGCTCTCTATGGTGGGCTGCGGAGGATTCGAACCTCCCGCCGACTGATTAAGGGTTAGAAATCTGATGTCTCCCCATCCCTCTGATAGCATTTCATCTTTTGCTGTGTAAGATGATTTAGCATTCTGTATTTGGACGTGCCACTGCACTTCTGCAGAATGAACTGGTATCAGCATTTCGATGAATTGTTTACCTGATGCTCTACAGCCAATGTTATTTTACCCCTCTATAACTCTTAAAGGCGTGCTAAAGTTTACCGTTTCCAAGTAATTAGCAAAAAGATTGACAACCCTAAGCAATACATGGTAAACTGCCCTGGTTTTGGTGAATTTTATACTATATTACGTATATTATGGAAATAAGTATGCCTAGCAAATATGAATGGGATTGTATTGCTAGGCATAAGTGAGTCAGGAACAAGGAACGGCTAAGGCTCGTCTCAAAATCATAGAGATAAATGATGCTGGTGTGTGCCCAAGAGCCTGACGAAAAGGAATTCTGTACCCAAGAAAGCCTCATCCTATTTGACTAAAGGATTGGGCTTAGCGATTGTTGATTTCATTGAGGAGATAAGAAGACTAGGTTCCAGCCGGATAAGAAAGAAAGGGGGTAAAGATGGCTAAACCAAAGGTCGCTTTTTACTGGTGCGCTTCATGTGGTGGGTGCGAGGAGGCAGTAGTTGATCTTAATGAGGATTTGTTGAAGGTGGCTGATGCTGTGGATATTGTCCTCTGGCCCGTAGCGTTGGATTTTAAGAAGAAGGATGTTGAGTCTTTAGGCGATGGTGAGATAGCAGTGAGCTTTATAAATGGTGCTGTAAGGACAAAAGAACAGGAAGAGATGGTAAAGTTGTTGAGAGTAAAATCTGGTCTTGTAGTCGCTTTTGGCGCTTGTGCTCATTTAGGCGGGATACCAGGGTTAGGTAACTTCTGGACAAGGGATGAGATTTTCGATAGAATTTATAAGGAAGTCCCGTCTGTAGAGAATCCAGAGGGAATTACCCCACGAGAGAAGACGACTGTTGATGTTGGTGAACTTACCCTACCTGAATTTTATGATACAGTGAAGACTTTAGACCAAATCATCCCCGTGGATTATTATCTCCCCGGATGTGCACCACCGCCCGATTTAATAATGAATGCTATAAATGCCATTCTTAAAGGGGAACTCCCTGAGAAAGGAGCAGTGCTTGCTCCCAAAAAAGCCCTGTGTGATACATGCTCGCGGAATGAGACAAAGCCGGAGAAAATATCAATAAAAGAGATAAAAAGGCCATGGGAGATTAAAATCGACCCTGAGAAATGTTTCCTTGAGCAAGGGCTAATCTGTCTTGGTCCTGCCACTCGCTCGGGATGTGGGGAAACATGTATTAAAGCTAATATGCCATGTCGTGGTTGCTTTGGTCCTGTAGACGGAGTTATAGACCAAGGGGCAAAAGGACTCTCCATGATTGTCTCTATACTGGGGCTTGAGGATGAAGAGAAAATGGCAGAGGAGAATGTCGAAAAATTAATCAATGGGCTTGTTGACCCAGCAGGAACGTTCTACAGGTTCAGTCTGCCAGCCTCTATTCTTAGAAGAAAGAGAATGGAAGTGAAATAGGAGGATTGTGATGAAAAAGATAACGATAGATCCCATAACTAGGCTTGAGGGGCATGGAAAGATAGAGATATTTCTCAATGATGAAGGAAATTGTGAGAGGGCTTACCTTCAGATTCCTGAACTTCGAGGATTTGAGAAGTTCAGTGAGGGAAGACCAGCAGAGGAAATGCCTAGAATAACCACAATGATATGCGGGGTGTGTCCTACGGCACACCACATGGCATCAACTAAAGCCCTTGATGACCTTTGGAAGGTTGAGCCAACCTCAACGGCGAAAAAGATAAGAGAGTTGATGCACAACGCCTTCCAAGCTGAAGACCACATATTGCATTTCATCTTCCTTGGTGGTCCCGACTTTGTTGTTGGTCCAATGGCACCTGCCGCGGAAAGGAATGTCTTAGGGGTTATTGCCAAAGTGGGATTAGAAGTCGGCGGAAAAGTAATAGAAATGCGGAAGAGGATGAGGAATGTGCTGAGGATAATCGGCGGCAAACCAATCCAACCTTCCTGTGGCTTACCCGGAGGGGTATCCAAGGGAATTAACGAGGAAGAAAGACAGAAAATCATTGAGGCGGGGGAATATGGAGTGGAATTCTGCAAAGTTGCCCTTGGGCTTTTTGATGATGTAGTACTAAAAAATAAAGACTATGTTGACCTTATCGTTGGCGATATCTACAAACATCGTACCTATTATATGGGGCAGGTGGATGAGAATAATAAGGTAAACTTCTACGATGGTAAGATAAGAGTGATCGACCCGGATGGTAAAGAGTTTGCCAAATTTACCGCCCAAGAATACCTTGACCACATCAGCGAGCATGTTGAGCCATGGAGTTATGTAAAGTTTTGCTACCTGAAAAAAGTGGGCTGGAAGGGTTTTGTTGATGGGGAGGAGAGTGGTATTTTCAGAGTAGCTCCGTTGGCTCGGCTAAATGTGTCCGATGGGATGGCAACACCACTGGCTCAGGAAGCTTATGAAAGAATGTATGAAGTATTAGGTGGCAAACCAGTTCATAATACCTTAGCTACCCATTGGGCTCGACTGGTTGAGGCACTCTATGCATCTGAACGGGTGTTAGAGCTTGCCCATGACCCTGAACTTACTTCCCCTGACATAGTAAATTTACCTACTGAAACTCCGAAAGAGGGGATAGGTATAGTAGAAGCACCAAGAGGAACCCTTATTCATCACTACCAAACTGATGACAGGGGAATTCTCACCAAGGTTAACTTGATTGTTGCCACACAGAATAACTCGGCTGCCATTAACATGTCGGTTGAGAAGGCGGCTAAATCACTCATAAAAAATGGAGAGGTTTCCGATGGAATTCTCAATATGATTGAGATGGCATTTAGAGCCTATGACCCTTGTATGGCCTGTGCCACCCATTCACTCCCCGGAGAAATGCCTCTTGAAGCCAATATATATGACTCCAAGGGAGACTTAATAAAGAGATTACAGAGAGGCGAGTAATAAAATGAAGAAACAAGCTCAAGTTGAAGAAGTAATTGATGAAGCCAGTGGAAAGATATATTTGCCCCCCTGCCAAATAGCTTGCCCCATTGGAGAGGATATTCAGCGAACTAATGTTATGATTTCTCTCCTTCCTCTGGATGCTCAGGGGGTTACCAGTCAGATAATAGATATAGGTAATGAAATTTACGAGAAAAATCCTCTATTCACAGTGTGTAGCTATATTTGCGGGCTTTGTGCGAAAGAATGTAATTACAAAGACCAGACCGGGGCAGTGAGAAGAAAAATGCTCAAGCGATTCCTCATCGACCGTTATCTTCCATATCTGGAGACCAAACCATCATTCCCCTCCCCTACCAAGGAAAAGGTGGCTGTGATTGGAGGAGGACCAGGGGGGTTAATGTGTGGTTACACGCTGGCCAAAATGGGTTACCAAGTGACCATCCTAGAAGAAAGTTCTCAGCTAGGGGGTGCTCTCAGAGATGTTCCCTGGTATCGTCTCCCGACGGATACAATGAATTCTGCTTTAAATAATCTAGTAAGGATTGCCCATATAGAAGTTAAACTCGGAGTAAAAATGGGCAGTGATGGGGAAACACTGGGTAGTCTTAAAAATGAGGGGTACCAGGCTGTATTCATTGCTACTGGCGCTCCGACTCCCCGATCCCTTACTTTCGAACGTGAATTAGTAGCTGGAGCCGACCTGGAGGGAGTCATGTTTGGCTCGAATCTCCTTTCCGATGTAAACCAAGACAAGGTTTCCCCTCAACTCTTTCAGAGTAAGAGTGTGATTGTAGTGGGTGGTGGTAATGTGGCCTTTGATGTGGCGAGGACTGCCCGGCGGCTTGGTGGAGATGTTTCCCTTGTCTGTCTAGAGAGTGAAGATAAATCATCCAAAGACGGTATACCAGCTGATCTAGAGGAGATAGAAGGCGGAAGTGAAGAGGGAATCAAAATAACCTATTCAAGAGGCGTGGAAGAGATAATTGGAGAGAACGGAAAATTCAGAAAAATAAAGTGTCCTCGATGCACCTCAGTCATTGATGACAATGGATTCAATCCCCAGTTTGACCGACGTGATGTTATATACTTTGAGGGTGATGTGCTGTTGGTCACCATAGGACAAGCCCCAGAGCGAGCATTCTTCCAGCAGGAGAATCTGCTGGGTGAGAGAGGTAGGCTTGATGTTGACCAGCTTACCCTGATGAGCAATCAGAAAGAGGGGATTTTTATCGGTGGTGACGTAAGACGCATAGGTTTTGCCGTTGAAGCGATGAGAGATGGGATAATAGCGGCGGAGTCTATAGACCGCTACCTGAAGGGTGAGGATCTTAAGGCAGGGAGAGAAAGAGAGTATGCAAGTGCTACTATCCCAAAGCTCATGGATTATAAACCCCAGCCTGAGCTAATATGGGCACCGGCAGAAGAAAGACTAAATTTTGAACTCTTTGAGAGGGGATTCACTCTGGAAGAGGCAGTACAAGAGGCCAAAAGGTGTCTTTGTTGCGGCCCGTGTAAGAGTTGTAAAGGGTGTGTGGTATTGGAATTTCAGCCTGAGATATCAGAAATTGAAGTTAATAAAGATTTATGTAGCGGATGCGGAGTTTGCGTCACCGTATGTCCCTTCGATGCCATCAAACTGGAGAAATCTGAGGAAAAGCTGGTATCAGTTATAGATGACCTTAAGTGTAAGCGATGTGGTATGTGTGTTAGCGCCTGTCCTGCTGGAGCAATTATTATCAAAGATAGTTTTATAGAAACCGTGGCTGATGCTTATGCATCACTATAGTTCAGTGAGTAAGGAGGTAAACTATGAAGGAGAAGATAGAAGCAATTTTAGCTCAAATAAGACCTTCTTTACAGACAGATGGCGGTGATGTTGAGCTGGTAGATGCGAATGAAGGTGTAGTTAAGCTAAAACTTACAGGTGCCTGCGCTGGCTGTCCTATGGCAACCATGACCTTACGGCACGGAATTGAACGAATACTTAAGGAAAAGGTACCTGAAGTTAAGGAAGTTATCGCCGTCTAAAGCAGCATTTGCTCTTCCAATACTTGTAATCTTGCCCTATATTGGGATGGGAGGGTTAAATGAAAAATCAAGAGAGGCACTTTTCCTGTCACTCTTGTGGTAAAGGGATGGACAGTTCTCCTAGAGAACCACCTTGTGAGGTGTTTAAGGATTGACTTACTATTTCCTGCTGGAAAGGTTTGGGGGCCGTTGGGCATTATACCTTTTGCTTCTTTAGTTGCCTTAAATTTTGGGTAGAAGCCCAAGTTCCTAAAATCCCTAAGGTATTTCTAGAATCCTTTAAGGAGAATGAAACCTAAGAGAAGGTGAGCAATACAGGAAGGTGAAGAGTAAAAAATGAACACGCTCATCTTAGGAGTCGGGAACCCGATTCTCACCGACGATGGAGTTGGAATCAAAATTGCTCGAAAGATTAAGGAGGGAAACCCTGAATTTGAAGTGATAGAGACAAGCGAAGCCGGAATCGCACTCCTTGACCTTATAACTGGTTATGATAAGCTCATCATCATTGACTCTATAAAAACTGAAAAGGGGAAATCAGGAGACCTCTATAAGCTTAAGACGGGAGATTTGAAACCATCTAAGGATCTTTCCTCATCTCACGGCATAGGTATTGCCACTGCCTTCGAGCTTGGGCAAGGGCTAGGATATAGGATGCCCAAATTTGTCAGCATATATGCTGTGAACATAAAGGATAACTCGACCTTTGGGGAGGAGTGTACCGAGGAGGTAAAGGGAAGAATACCATTCATTGCAAAGCAGATAATTGAGGAGGAGAAACTATGACCGAATTTGTTCCCAAGATTATACTTTTTTGTTGTAATTGGGGTGCCTGTACTGGGGCAGATGTTACCGATACTTCAAACAACCACAACCACAGAATAATTCGAACCATGTGCTCGGGAAGAGTAGAGCCAACCTTCATCCTCCAAGCCTTTGACCAGGGTGCTGATGGAGTAATGATAACCGGATGTCATCCCGGAGATTGCCACTATAATAGTGGTAACTATAAGACAAAGCGAAGGATAATATTACTTAAAAATATGCTTCAGCAACTCGGAGTAGAATCTGATAGATTAAGGTTAGAGTGGCTTTCAACTTCTGAGGCATCGAAGTTCCAGTCCGCAGTAAATGGGTTTACTGATAAAATCACAGAGCTGGGGCCCCTTACATTAAATAGAAAACTGAAGATAGGAAGCTGAGGTCATATTGAGCGAGCAAGTAACTCAAGAGGTAGTTGCAATTAAGCAAAATGTGGACCATTGTAGCGACTGTGCTATTTGTTCCTCACTCTGTCCCTATGACGCGTTAAAGAGAGATATCGAGACTGGCAAGATCACCTTAGAGATAGAAAAGTGCCAGGTGTGCGGACTTTGTTATTCTACCTGTCCTGCTGAAGCCATTGATACCATCTATTATGACATAGATTCCTTAACAAAGTATCTGGAGAGAGTAAGGCAAGAATACGACAGTAATACATTGGTTATTATGTGTAAGGGGAGCGCTCCTGATTTTAATGGAATAGAAAAGCTATTGGGGGTTACAAAATTCATTCCCTTATCTGTTCCTTGTGTTGGTCGTATTCCAGAGGAAGTATTCTTAAAAGCTATAGTTATGGGGATAAGGGAAATTCATGTCCTTGCCTGCGATGAGAGTTACTGCCGATTCGAGAGAGGAAGCCCAGTCATCGGGCGCAAAGTTTTGGCACTCAATCTCCTATTGAAGCAACTTGGTTATGACAAAGAAGTTATAGCCTTAAACCGGAATAGTCTGAAGGTAAAAGTGGACACAGACTTATGTATTGCCTGTGGTAATTGTGTTTTTTATTGTCCTTATGATGCCGCTAAACTGGAGAGTCCGGGGGCAGTCAGTTTTGATCTAGCTGCCTGTCGGGGCTGTGGCTTGTGTGTTGCTATGTGTCCAGCTATGGCCTTGGAGTTGGAAAATTGGGAGAGGGAACGTATTTCAATCCTGCTCTCCAAGCTATCATTGGAAAAGCCAAGGATTTTGGTATTCCGCTGTCAATGGGCCATTTTCCCGCCCCTGGATGAAGGGCCTAATCAAAACATCCGATTTATAGATTTGCCCTGTGCAGCCAGGGTTGACACCTTCCATATCTTAGAGGCTTTCCAGAAGGGCATAGATGGCGTTTTGATAGCTGCTTGCTCTGAAGAAGATTGCCGACAGGAGAGGGCAAGCGGCAAGGCACAGCACTCAATAGCGAGACTGATAGAAAGGCTAGCCCAAATAGGTCTTCAGGAGAGGCTCCACTTTTGCACAGTAGCTCCAAGATATCCCGAGAGATTTGATAGAGAATTAAAGCAGTTTAGTAAAAAGATAGAAGCTATTTGTTCAAAGGAGAGCACAGAGTGATAATAACGACGCAAAAGCCCTTGGATGAGATTTTAGATTTTGTCTCTCCTTATAACAATATCTTAATCGCTGGTTGTGATGGCTGCACCCAGCCACCGAGAGGCTTAAGGGAGGCAAAGACCTTGAGTCAATTACTCGAGCTTGGTGGAAAGTTAAGAAGCAAAGACTTTGTATTTAAAGTAACTACGACAGCAAAGCAGTGTGATTCTTATTTGACAGCTTCTATGCTTAAGCCTCAAATGGATGGAGTCGAAGCAGTGCTTTCCTTAGCTTGTGGAGCTGGGGTGCAAACTATGGCTGAACTTTTCCCCGAGCTGCCTGTCTTTCCAACGCAAAACACTCATTTTATAGGGGTGGAAGATAGGGAAGGGGGTATTTTAGAAGAAAGATGTGTCGGCTGTGGGGATTGCCTCCTAGTTCAAACCGGTGGTATTTGTCCTGTTACCAGGTGTAGTAAGGGATTACTTAATAGTGCTTGTGGCGGGAGTAAAGATGGCAAATGCGAACTTGATCCAGAAAAGGATTGTGCCTGGGTTCTGATATATGAGCGACTAAAGAAACAAGATAAGTTAGCGCTTCTTAAGGAATTTCGCCCTCCCAGGGACTACCAATTAAGCGGTTGGAGAGTTACACCATAACAAACCATATCAAAAAGCAACTAGTTTATGATAGTCACAGGTATAAAGGTAAATGGTGCAGACCAAAGTAACAAAACTGGCAAAGATAGATGTGCGTGGCGTAGTGCAGGGAGTTGGCTTCAGGCCCTTTGTTTACCGGTTGGCTCAGGACCACGATTTAAAGGGGTGGGTGCGTAACACCTCAGGTAATGTAGAGATAGAGGTAGAGGGGGACGAGGAAAAATTAGAGCGTTTCCTTGTTGCTCTTAAAGCAAAAGCCCCCCCTATGGCACGCATTGAAAGAATCGCGGCTACTTTTTATCCCCCTAATGATTATACCGAATTCCAGATTCTGAAAAGTCTGAGCCAAAAGGGAAAATACCAGTTAGTGTCACCGGATATCGCTACCTGTGAGAATTGTAAGCGGGAGATTTTCTGCCCTACTGACTACCGCTTCCGCTATCCCTTTACTAACTGCACCAACTGTGGTCCCCGATTTACTATTATCGAGGATATTCCTTATGACCGCCCCAAGACTACTATGCGCAAGTTTGAAATGTGCCCCGAGTGTCAGCAAGAATATAATGACCCCTTAGACCAACGCTTTCATGCCCAGCCTAATGCTTGCCCTAAATGTGGCCCCAGCCTAGAACTAGTTGATGATAATGGTAAACCTATTGAGTGCAATGATGTCATTAAAACGGCAAGCCAACTCCTGAAAGCAGGGAAAATCTTAGCTCTCAAGGGGCTAGGCGGATTTCAACTTGCCTGTGATGCTACCGATGAGGAAGCGGTAAATCTCTTAAGGAGCAGAAAAGGGCGCCCCTCTAAACCCTTAGCAGTCATGGTAGCCACTTTGGAAGCTATTGAAAAGCACTGTCTGGTCTCCTCTGAAGAGAGGAAGCTTCTTCAATCTCTCGAGTGCCCGATTGTACTTTTAAGATGGAGGCATAGTTCATCCAATATATCTCCAGCAACAGCCCCCAATCTAAAGTATCTCGGGGTTATGCTCCCCTATACTCCTTTGCATCACCTTTTATTAAGGGAGGTGGGACTTCCTCTGGTCTTGACCAGCGGTAACCTTAGTGAGGAACCCATTGCTAAAGATAACGACGAAGCTTTAATAAGGCTCAGAGGAATCGCTGATTATTTTCTGCTTCACAACAGAGATATTTCCGTTCGCTATGATGATAGCGTCTATATGGTGGAGGGCAAGCCTCAGGTGATAAGGCGAGCCCGGGGCTATGCTCCATACCCTATTTTCCTTCCTTTCAAGTCAAAGCAAATCCTCGCCTGCGGGGCGGAGCTAAAGAATACATTCTGCCTTACTAAAGACGAACATGCTTTCTTAAGCCAGCACATTGGTGATATGGAGAATGAAGAGACTCTAGGACACTTTGAAAACACTATTGAGCTTTATGAGAAATTATTTCGCATTGAACCCGAAATCGTGGCCTATGATATGCACCCAGAGTACCTTTCCACAAAATATGCCCTTCAAGGTGGCTCAGAGCGAGGGTTAAGTCTTATTCCAGTTCAACACCATCACGCTCATATTGTAAGTTGCTTGGTGGAGAATGAGGTCGACGGACCCGTCATCGGGGTAGCCTTTGATGGCACAGGATACGGCACCGATGGCACAATTTGGGGAGGGGAGTTTCTGCTGGCTGATTGGCGCGGTTTCAAAAGGATAGGACACTTAGAATATGTACCTCTACCTGGAGGTGAGGCAGCAATTAAAAAGCCCTACCGTATGGCTTTAAGCTATCTCTATACCTTGCTGGGAGAAGACTTTTCCTTAGAAGGTCTTCCTTTTAGTAAGCTCAATCCGACTGAGCTTGAGATAATAAAACAGCAGCTAAAGCGAGGAATAAACTGTCCACTGACCTCAAGTGCTGGGCGGCTTTTTGATGCTGTTTCAGCCTTGGTAGGAGTGCGAGAGGAAATAGATTACGAAGCCCAAGCAGCTATCGAGCTGGAAATGCTGACTCCAGACGAGACGGACAAGTTTGGGGCAGACTGCTATCTTTTCTCTATCGCCGAGCATCAGGGAATGAGGGTGGTAAAATTAGGGGAATTGTTCTCAGCAATAGTTCAAGATGTTAAAAATCAAGTTCCTGTTCCCGTAATATCACTCAAGTTTCATAACACTATGGCCCAAATAGTTGTTGAAATGTGTAAATTGATTGCAAGGGAGAGAGGAATAACTCAGGTAGCGCTAAGCGGCGGCGTGTTTCAAAACCGTCTATTCTTTATGTTAAGTACCACTGCCCTACAAAGAGAGGGCTTCAGTGTGCTTACTCATCATCTGGTACCCTGTAACGACGGCGGTATCTCATTGGGGCAAGCGGTGATTGCTAATTTTAACTAATATTTCAGAGGAGGCATGCGACTATGTGCCTTGCCATTCCAGTGCTCATTAAATCCATAGAAGACAAAGAAGCTGAGGTTGAAATCGGAGGGATAACTCAACGAATCAGCCTGTGGCTTACTCCGGAAGCTAAGGTGGGTGACTATGCCTTGGTTCACACTGGATACGCCATAAATATTCTAGATCAAGAGGATGCCGAGGAAACCTTGAGACTTTTTGAGGAAATAGCGGAGGCTGAGGAACAAGGTTGAAATTTATTACTGAATTTCGGCGCTCGGAACTAGCCGAGGGGTTAATCTCCCGGATTCATCGGAGGTCCAAGACCCCGGTACGTCTCATGGAGTTCTGCGGTGGTCATACGGTAACCATCTTTAGATATGGTATCCGGCAGGTTTTACCCAAGACTATTGAAATGGTCTCCGGCCCGGGTTGCCCTGTTTGTGTTACCGCTATTGCTGACCTGGATAAAGCAATTGCCTTGTCCCAAACCCAAGGAGTAATTATTGTCACCTTCGGTGATATGCTGAAAGTCCCCGGGAGCCATTCTAGTCTGCAAAAGGCCAAAGCTGGCGGCGCTGATGTGCGTGTGGTCTATTCCACTATGAATGCTCTTGAGATAGCGGAGGAGAACCCTGCTAAGTCCGTGATTTTCCTCGGAATTGGCTTTGAGACTACCACCCCGACCATCGCCGCTTCTATCCTTCAGGCAGAGGAAAGAAGACTAAAAAATTATTATGTCCTTTCAATGCACAAACTTTGCCCTCCGGTAATTCGAGCTCTTCTTGATTCGGGTGAGGTCAAG
>SDBU01008823.1_pt1 | contig 11394 bp, 10 predicted proteins | sample 2277071 | NCBI WGS metagenome assembly SDBU01 (sample SAMN10397929, study PRJNA504765) | marine sediment metagenome | isolation source: marine sediment core GS08_GC12, 126 cmbsf | place: Arctic Ocean: Gakkel Ridge, Loki's castle | collected 2008 | reverse complement strand
AGCAGAAAGGCGCAAGGGCGATATGACATTTTCTAATTGGAAAGAAGTCAAATCAATGAAACTACTACCAGCAGCCATAGCGTTCTTCGTTTACTTCGCATTCGTGATGCTTGTGCCCCACAAAAACCCGATGCTCCAGGGGGTTGAATCTGATTTCGCCTGTACCTACGTTCTGCAAGCGCAGGAATTGTTCTCCGAACACAAGACTCACGCATGGTCGTATCACGGCACAGGATACCCGCTTTTGTTGAATTTATTCGCTCTGGGCGACGGGAAGGGTAAAGATAAGCCCGAACCTGGATACCACTATTTTCGGGCAGCCAAGCTATTATCAGCCATGTCTGGGGCTTTTCTGGTAGCACTCCCCTTCCTGTTTTGGGGATGGGCAGGATTGTTCGCGGTGATTGCATTGGCAGTCAATCCGTGGATGTTTCAGCATTCCTACACTGTGGGGACGGATATGGTGGCGCTGGCACTGGTGGCTGGTGCGCTGTACCTGTTGCTCAAACACGGGTGGTGGAAAATCCTCTTAGCGGGGTGTCTGTTCGCTCTGGGTGTCTCCTGTAGGCATGAGTTTATCGTGCTTTTGCCGATTTATGGTTGGTTAGTTTTTCAACAAAGAAGTATGGTTGGACAAATACTGACTGGACGAAAACATCAGAGATATAAATTAGAGCCTTTAAGTCATGTGATTACTTGGTATGATTGGCGGTATTTGGTTCTTTTCCTCGTCCCGATAGTGTTGTACATCGCCCCTGATTCACGGTCTTGGACTTCACATTGTATCATGCCGTTCAAGTACCTGTCGGAAGGGTTGACACAAGATCAGTTCCCACCCCAGATGTTCGATGATCTGGATATGGATTACGTGGAGAACTACTATACCGCTCGTGACTCTATCGCAGGGGTGTATTATCCTACTGTGTGTTCTACAATTAGTGCCGATCCCGGTGCGTTTGTGCGGATATTCTTGGGTGACAATTACAAAGGACTGCTGTTTCTATTAGGGGAAACTGCGATCCTCTTGATAGCATGGATGCTTGGCGGTTTTTGGCGGGGTTATGAATGGCAGATTGTGGCAGCACTGGCACTGCATTTTATTTTCATCAACTTCGCAGGGATTTACAATGGGAGGCTGTTCCTGTTGGAAATATTCACCATATCAGCAATAGGGGGCTATACCCTATGGCGATTACGACCGGGTAAGTGGGCTGTGATGGCTCTCGTGGTTTGGATCGGGTTGCTTAATATTAACACGGCCATTAGCAAGGTGTTGGATTTTTCAGGTGATCGATTCAGGCACACAGGAACTCAAAACGGAGAAATCCTCTTTAGAAGCTATGTAGATATAAACGAAATCGAAAATCCCACATTGTTGTCCGTGCGCGCACAACCGGCATTCATCGCTGGATGGAACTGGCATCCATTCCCGCCCGGGCTGGATGATCTGTATGGTTATTGTCAACGATTCGAAATAGACTATGTGCTTTGGTCGGGATTTGAACAGAGGGCACGTCTTGAATGTGCAGAATCCCTGCTTGGAGAGCAGTTCGAACCCATAGATTATGCGGATATGCGCGGGACCTTATTCATGGTGGTTGATGAAAGTACTCCTGATTAATACACCGTATCTCGATCGGTACGGACCGATAAAGTATGCTGCCGGGCGTTATTTTCCCCTGGGTCTGGGATACATTGCTGCCTATTTGCGGGAAAAGGGCGACAGGGTATCCATCTGTGAGCCAGAAGCGCAAGGGGTGAATGTTCGGGATGTGGTCAAGCGAGAGAAGCCTGATATAGTCGGGATTACCAGTGCTACGCCGAACTTTCGAGATGCTATGTGGATAGCGTATGAAGTCAAAGAAATAGGGAACATCCTCGTGGTCTATGGTGGAGCGCACGCATCTGCCCTTCCTGAGTGGATAGTGGATAACTTTGACGGGTGGATTGATCACGTCGTTGTGGGGGAGGGAGAGTTGGCAATGGAGGAAATTACTGGCAGCGGTAGCGACGAGGTGATTATCCAAAAATCCCCGATACAAAACCTTGACTCACTCCCTTACCCTGCCCGTGACCTCATCCCACAGGAATTGTTTTACCCAAGTATGCACAACAGACGCCGCAAACGCTGTGCAACTATTCTGACCAGCCGTGGGTGTCCGTTCAACTGTTCCTTCTGTGCTTCATTCCTCACAATGGGGAAGAAATACCGGACGCATAGCGCTGAATATGTGGTGAGCGAAATACTGCACCTGAAGAGTGCATACGGGATACAGCAGTTGATAATCAACGATGACACCTTCACACTGAATCGTGAGCGGCTGGTGAAAATATGTGAGTTGATGATCCGGGAAAATCTAAATATTGAATGGTTCTGTTTCTCGCAAATCCCAAATATGAATGTTGAGATACTAAACCTGATGCGACGTGCAGGATGCTACAATATTGGGTTCGGGGTGGAGAGTGCTGATTGGTTCTTACGCAAGGATATGGGCGGCAAGGTATTCAAAAACTTAAAATGTAGAGAGGTGTTCGATGCTGCCAATGCCGCAGGGATGAAAACTCAGGCGTTTTTCGTTTTCGGTGAGTCCAGCGACGTGGATGCTGATGTCAAGTTTGCCAAGAGTCTGAATCCCACATTGGTGTTTTTTAATATGCTTATGCCATTTCCGGGGACGAGGGAGTTTGATAGGATTTACGGCGACACAGATCCGGGTGAGATCGATTGGGAAAACTTTGTCGCTATCGGTACACAGGCGATCGTGGGTGATCCGAAGGCACTGTACCGGGCGAACCTTAAATTCTATCTGCGAGTTAAACAGGTGATCCACCTGCTGTCAAAAATCCGCACATGGCATGAGTTCACATCCTATTGCCGCGGGGGGATCGGATTGATACTGCAAATGATTAGGTGGAAGTGATGCAATTTGTAAAAAACAAGTTTCTGGATTTCCTGATTCATCTGCCATTTATGATAATTGGCATACCGATAATGTTATTTCTCCAGGTGAAATATTATCTGAAACATACTAAAAAACAGTAATTTAGAACTCGTCTCCTAAAGGGGATTGTAGTTCGGGGCACCGTCGTCGCCAGGGGTGGTTTCTGCGGTGCCTTTTTTTATTTTATTATTTCATTGCATATCTAAAACACTCCGCGCTACATTATAATAGCGACGTTAGAGCCACCCTTTTGGGTGGTTTTTCTTTTGGAGTGATATGCCAGGACATAACAAAACAATAGACGAGCGCACCTACGCCAATAAATTGCAAGGCGGGTTTAGAGAATCTGCAGATCTCCTCAAGCAGGTTGCAAAAACCGGTTATGTGAAAATCCCACCGAAAGAAGGTCTCCTTACCGAAAGAGAAATTGCCGAAGGCTATACCCTACAAGAAGCCACTGTCCCCCAAAGAGTAGAAACTGCCAAAATGTTCGTTAAGATATTCACCCCGAAGGACGAGGATGGTGGATTCATGGGTAAGTTGGCTAAATTGACACAACCGGAAATTGCTGAAATGATCCTGGGCGATGGCATTACCCCCACGATTGACACACCGATAAAGCTCAAGACATTCATCACTTATGGCGCTGATTTCGACCAGATTGATATGGATGACCCTGAAGTAAAAAAAAAGTCCGCTGGGAACTAACCAAAGAGCGCCTGATATTCATAGCCTTGCACAGGAAAGCGAATCCTCACGCATGGTGGATACCCACAGGGGCGTTTTATGATATTCTTCAGGACATGGAAAGGCTTGGTCCCGCGTGCCGGGTGGCGTCTATTTGGGGTGGCAACGGGATTGGTAAATCATCTACCCTTGCAAATATATTAATAGAACTTTCCCTCCCCCGTGAGGATCAATGTACAAATCCGTTCTTTGCCAGATGTAAGTTTTTCAGTGATCGAAGAAAATGGGCGAATTTCTACGGCCCGAATCGCAATCACGCCTGGGCTGTGATAATGCAGCGTGACGTGGCGAATGAAGTATTAGCCCCGGAAATCAAGCGGTGGGCGCCTGTGGGGTCATACGAATCGTCCATAGGCGATAAACACTTCGTGAATTGGTATGAATTTAGAAATGGCGGCACTATCAAGGTGTACACGCCTAAGCAGGATATTGGGCAGTTCAAGGGACCGAACTACGATGGAGTGTGGGCTGATGAGCCATTCCCTCTCCAATGGTACGATGAGGGGTTGAAACGGTCGCGTGGAAAAGGGTTTTACTTTTCGATTATGACGCCATTGTGGGATTCCAATGCAGGTATATTCTGTAATGAAGTGCTGCAAATGCCGGAAGAGGAACGCATCCTGCATAAAATAGGGATTTACAGCGCGTGTCGTGATCGTGGTGTACGTGGATTCCGCGAACCTGAAACTATCGACGCTGAAATCAGATCCACTCCACCGGCGAATCGAAGGGCACGTCTTTACGGTGAGCCGATGTTCCTGTCGGGGAAAGTGTTGACATCCTTCGACGCCAAGATCAACCTGATAGATCGTGCTACTGCGATTGATTGGATAAGGCGCAATGGATGTACATGGTATGTGACTATTGACCCGCATCCAAAGTTGCCGCACCTGGTGCAGATTTTAGCCAAGTTGCCATCGGATGATCCAGACGATACCGCACATAAGAAAGGGCGGGTAATATTTGTCGATGAGTTCCCCCGATGGGAAGTTGGATCTTTCCTTGATATGGAAGAAATACCGGAGAACACGATTGAATACTATCTGTCTCCGCGCCCAGAGCCATTTCATAAAATGCTGGAGTTCGGTGGCAAGAATCCCGATAAGTTCGTCCGGGTGATGAAATACATGGAAGCGGAAGTGATTCGTCGGTATGCGGGGAAGTTGGACGGACGTGGGAAAGCTGAGTTCCCGATGGTAGGCAATAAGGTTCGGCGTCGATATGTTGATCCACGGGCGTCTGCAATGAAATCCTCCAGCGGGGATTTGAAATTGGACGAGGTATGGCGTCGTCACGGTTACACAGTCTGGCCATCGAAGGGGAAAGGGATTGATCTGAAAGCCGGTCATGAGCTTATTAATCAGATGTTTTCCGGCAAATTGGGTGATGACGGGTCGATAGTGGAAGCGCCCAGCCTGTTTATTGTAGAGGATGACTGCCCGATCACAGCTAATCATGTATTCAATCATCACAATGTTGCCAATGTGGACGAGGAGAGTGGAGAGTTTACCGGTGATGTTAAAGAGAAATATAACGAGGCGTACAAGCACGGTGTGGACGGTATGCGCTATGCGATCACAATGGAATTGCCATACGAAGAATCGGAGTGGATGAAAGAAGAATCCACTGAGCCGAAAAAGCGAAAGAAATTATTCGAGTGTATGTAGTATGCCAATAACACCTGAAAAGAGCGATTGGTATAATCACTATACCAATGATGCCGGGAGTACCAAGTTCCAGACGTGGTTGCTGCAAGCGCGGGATAACCGGTCATTTCTTGATATGGACCTTGATCCTCTGCGTTCTGAAGGGCTTAATCCCGATGATCGTGATTGGATCAAAAGCACAGAGATCAAGCGCATTGTGCGTAATCTTGCCGGGCGAGCGAAGCGTAACCCGATCAACCCGCGTGTAGTGCCTCACGAAGGGGCATACAAAGAAGAGGCGATGTCCGGGATATGTGAAGCGTTAATATCCCACGAGAGGGTGGTTGCCCGTGGTCCGCGTGGCTACATACTCGATAATGAGATCAGCGATTGGATCGATGAGGGGTTGGAGACCGGTCTTGGATACCTGGATGTACGCATTGATCGTGACCTATCCGATGACACATACCTGAATGGCAAGCCGATATATGAAAGCATTAATCCCACAAGTGTGGTGCTCGATAGCCGTGCCAGACGGATGAAAGAACAGTGGCATCTTCATATCATGTCACAGTATAGCGGGGAAGCATTTGAGGCTACATTCGGGGAAAAAGCAGATGGATATTTCGGTGGTGAGCAGGACACATTGCTGCATCTGAGCCGGATGACGAATGAGCTTGACAGTATGGGGGATATGGATTTTTCCCAACGCACGATGATAACTGTAATCGAGCATCAGTTTATTAAAGTCGAAAGAGAGAATCGTTATCAAATCCCCACGGGGTTGCAGAATGAATTGTATATGCGGCTGCCTACCGGTTGGATAGGGCATGAAGAACTGAAAAAGCATCTGGCGAAGTTACGGGCGAATGTGCCGGGATTTACCGGTGCGAAACTTGAAGAAGTTACAGCCACTCTCGCGGTAAGGGAACCTTTGGCTTGGAATGCTTTCGCAACCTATACGGCGAATGGGAACACGCTACTCAAGGGTAGGGAATTTCGCATAGGTAAGAAATTCACATTGGTGCCTTTATGGTTTATGCGTATTGCAAAGAATTCACCCTATGCCTGGGGTGCGCCGTACTTTTTGCGTGATCTGCAGAAATTCGATATCGTTATTAAAAACAAGCTGATTGAGGCTGCTCTGACATCTAATCGTCCCCGGATACACTCGAAAGGTGCGATAGATCAAGAGACGAAAGACCTGATCAACGACCCGACAGAAAATGTAATTGAACATAAGGGATTGTCGGATGATCCACGTCCAATGAATGAGATTCTCGCATTTGAGAATACAGGGGATGTAATCCCGCTGCTTATCAACCTGAGCGGGATGTTAGGTGATATGCTTGACGGGGAGTATGGTACTCGTCCGGTACAGGAAAATGTTCCTCCTCCAGGCGCATCGGGCAAATTGATGGATCGGGTTGCTGTGGGGTCGATGGTGATATTTGCCGCTTTCAGTGAAGGGTTGAATCGTGCTATGCCGGAGGCATTCACAAGGGTGAAAGATGTGGCTATCGCCGCCACACCTGACAGGGCGTTGGTGACGATTGCGGCTGAAGATAATCCCATGCGACAGCAGTTGATTCAATCGGGGAAATTCAGGCAACGGGCTGCGGGAATGAATGCGAAAGTAGCACTTGACCTTACGACTGATGCTGAAAAGAATATAATGAAATCTGTATGGTTGGAGATGTACAAAGTGGGCAAATTGCCCGAGGAGGTATTTCTTGAATTAATGGAACACCCGGAACCGAAACGACTGGCAGCTATGATAAAACAGCACATGATGGAGACTAATGCAGCTTTCGGTCTGGGTACGGCAATAATGGAAGATGAACAATTAAAACAGTATGTAATGCCGATAGTACAACGGTATATGCAACAAAAACAACAACAAACAGCAAACCGCAGGTAGTGCGGGCTATGCGTGACCGGTAAGGCAGGGCTATGCAAGTGTAACCCTGGGCTGGAGCGGAATCCCGGACTGGAAGGAGTTATGATGGAAGAAGGAAAAGGTAAAGAGGAAAAGAAAGAGGAAAAGCAGGAAGTCAATGTGTTAGAGCAGAAAGTCAAGATCGGTGATAAAGAAGTCACCGTAGAGGCGGCTCTGAAGGACTTGGAAACGCTGACCAAGCAACGTGCGGGAATTGAAACATCCATGCACGACAACAACGCGAAGGTGAAAAAGTTCGAAGCCGATGCTGCTCTGGGGTTAAAACTCAAAGAGAAGTACGGTGAAGAGGTTGCCTTGCGGATGCTTGGAAGCGAGGAGAAGAAAGAGTCTGGGAGTGTCTGGGTTGACACTTCACAAATTGATCCTGAAGATCCTAAAGCTGAACAAATGTATCTCCAGGCAGAGATACAATCCCGGAAAAACATCGATGCTGAGATCACTGGATTGAAAGAGTTGCTTGTTCAATCGAATCAATCCAATGCACAGCTTCAGGCTATCACCATGCAGGGCATGCAAAAGGATGCCAAGCGTGACTTTGCGGTATCGAAAGGCGTTGATAGCGCCACGCCGCAAGGTCAGAAGCTACTCCAGGATGTCGAAGCCTATGGCAAGAGCAAGGAAATATTCCAACGTATCGGGAAGTCTGACCAGTTCTTCATCACACAAGAGGGATTGGAGCGGTCGTTTGACGATATGACATTGGCACAATTCCGTTTGAATGTTGCTTCAGGCAACGTCGAAGGAGCACAGGAGGCAGGTAATCAGCTAACTGGCGGGATTGATCCGGGAGTACAGATGAACTTCGAACCACTTCCATCACGTTTAGCGCAAACATCTATGGATGATTTCGAGCCGGTGATGCAAAAGATTGAAGCGGCAAGAATAGCCGGGACAAACCCGAATCTCACCCAGGATGAAATGGCTATCGTAGCAAAACTCTACGCAGTGCCAGCAGCGGTTTACGGTAAACCGAAAATAAAACAGGAGTAACTTATGTCAGTATTGACACCTAATCCAGTATATGATTCCACAGCACTCGCGGCACTGATTACTACGCCGAATGCTGCGACTATTTACAATAGTGCGATTTGGATGGTATCGGAAAATATGAATCCGTTCAAAATGCTGGAAGGTGATTTCAACTCTATGGCGCCGATCATTCTGAAGAATGAACTCAGTCGGCAGGGAGGGGAAACATTTTCCACGGACGTGATGACACAGTTGGTGGATGCCGATAACGGATGGACGCCTAACCCAGAACCGAACAAGATGGACCAGGACCTGCACACCCTTGAAGATGAGTTCATCTTTCGGTCGGTTACGGTGACAATCCAAGCATGGCGTAAAACCGTCATGACATCCAAAAAGCAAATGCAGCGACCGGCTTACGAGTTGATCCCTGCAATGATTAACGGTCTGGGCGAGTACCACGCTTTGAAAAAGGCGACGTTTTTGCTCAAGACGTTGATTAATCAAACCTGGACTGGCTCGGATAGTTCAGGTGCATTTTACACTCAGCAGACCTCGTCTTACACCGCTCCGGGTTGGAATAGCAATCAGGTGATTGCGGGGAATAACGCCAATGTCGCCGGGTTGGGTACGGATGATGTTTTCACCCATGACCTTATCTCGATTGCGGAAGAAGTCGCCTATTCCGGCGAGCGTCGGGATGGGGAGAAAACATTCCGTATGAAAGCCCCGGTGGTCAATGGATCACGGCACAAGGGTATTTGGTTCATTACCCAATTCCAGAAATCCGATCTGGTGAACAACGATGACAATTTCCGCGAGGAAATGATCTATTCCAATACACCTGGAACGGATCATCCCTCATGGGTGGGAATTGACAATATCTTCAGGTATAAAGGTCATCTGTTCTTCGTGCTGACCGACGAGCTTGAAGAGGTTCTGAAGTTCACCACTGCGTCCACTGTCGTTGACGAGGACGGTACGGGTAGAACACCCGGAGTGAAGGGTGCGACGGCAATGATGCTTTGCGCTCGTGCCGGTGTACGTTGTCCTGCCAAGAACGAGGATTACTTCGATGCTGAAGGGTATGACAACAACTGGTTCAAGCGTATCTCCACTGGCGCACACGAAGGTTTCCAGCGTGTGAACTTCCAGGAGCAGTACGCTACCGCAGCCCATTCGACTCCAGGCACGGCTGTGTATCGTGACTATGGCGTAGTCTTGATACATACCGCTGCAACTCATCACAATCTAACCGGAATTTAAGGAGGTAATATGAAAAAGCTACTTATTGCCATCCTGATCGTCACCCTGATGGCGTCACTTGCGTTTTCCGGTGAATTCCGCAAAGCAGTGCAGACACCGCAAAGTATCGGTGATCGGTTCTGGGTATCTTCCAGTGGCGCGGCTAACTTGACAGTTACCGCTACTGATCCCGATACGCTCTCAGGTGCAGGGATCATGCGCTCTATCCCCTTCGATCTGTGGACTCAGATTGATGGTATGTCCGTACCTGCAAAGGAGGTATGGTTCTTCGGGATAGCGAAATCCACGGTTGCGCTGGATGGTTTCCCAGACTCGCTCGATTGCCGGGTAATTCCTTACAATAATGATGCTTCAGTGAGGGGTTATACGGCGATTATGGACACTGTGTTCATTGATACCACCGAACACACTGGTACAGGGTTTTGGCTTGGGTCTAATGACTCTTGTTTCTTCATGAGTCGGATCGAACTGACGGATAATCTGGGTGATATCATGCCCTACTCCGGGACGTTTGAATACCCGCGCAGGGTTCCCCCGAAAGGAGCTATCCGCATAGCGGCTGGACTTGAGCTTACCGGGGCGGTAACAGACACATTGCAATTACGTGATTGTGGTGTGATAGTTTTATGGTAATAACCGGGAGGGGGGGTCTATAGTACCCCCCACTTCCTTCACTTACAGGGAGGCATAATGCCGAGACTGACAATGAAAATGATTTACCTGGGCGAGCCGAAAACCAACCGGGTAAAGAAAGACAATCCCATTTTTTTGAGGTTCAAGCAACTCAAGGGGATGAAAGTCACCGATATGAGCGGGGAGGAGTTCGCAGAGTTGCAGAAGTATATGGCTCGACCCCCGGTGGAAGCTTCTGAAGGCAAACCGGTCGTCGTCTTGAAAAAAGGCAACCCGGTACGGCGTTTCCCCGATTACACCAATGACAATTACTTCAAACCGAAGGTGGCTTTGAATCGGATATGGTTCTATCCCGAACAGGGCTATATCACCGATGTGACCCAGAACGACGCTGAACGGTTGCTGAAGAAAATCGCCTATGGTTATCCACTTTATGCAGAAGCGGAAAGCCTGACGGATGCTGAGATTGATAAGATCAAGGCACAATTCGAGGGCAAGACTGCCAGCGCGCCGAAAGTTGAAACAGTCGAGGAGGAAACCGAATGACATCCGCCGAGATGCTTGACGAACTAAAGCGACAACTTGGCAATACGAATTTCGGTTACTCTGATAACCAGTTATACAAAGCACTCACTGCGGCTCAGAAATGGTTGTCTGAGCGCACCTGGTTGACTTATCGCGGTTCAGTCGGTGTAAAGACCACGGCCGCGGACGAGACTATCGTTCTCGCTGCGGCAAAGCTCGATCTTACCACCGACTGTACCGTTCTGGCTGTCAAGGCTTGTACGTATGAAGATAATCCCCGTATGAAACGGCGGGATTTGAAATGGATAAAGCGCAAGCGAAATTCGTTCATCAGTAGTGGCCGGGACCCGATGGTATTCTGTTTCCGTCGTCCGGGCAATGTACCTACGCTGGACTTGTGGGGTAGTGTGCCTTCGACTAATACTGATTTCGATACGTCGCTTCTGCGCTTGGATATCCTTGAAAAGATGACGGATATCAACGCTGACACTGACCCGATATTGCAGGAATATGCCCATGAGGGCACTGCGATGAAAGCCGCGCATGAACTGTTCCGCATTCGTGGTGATGATCGGCGTTTCGATCTGATGTCCCGTGATTCACGCCGACCTAGTGACTTTGATCGGGAATTCTATAATATCAAGAGCCGGTCGCATGAAGAGTCAAGTGGGAATGTGACAATAGCAAGGTCAATAATCAAGTGAGG
>SDBU01008822.1_pt1 | contig 11394 bp, 23 predicted proteins | sample 2277071 | NCBI WGS metagenome assembly SDBU01 (sample SAMN10397929, study PRJNA504765) | marine sediment metagenome | isolation source: marine sediment core GS08_GC12, 126 cmbsf | place: Arctic Ocean: Gakkel Ridge, Loki's castle | collected 2008 | reverse complement strand
CAGCAGCTTCCCCTGCCTAGGGCCCTGCCCGCTCACCCGCTACGCCAGCAGCCGGGCCACCAGGGGATGGCCGCCCACGGCCTGGCGGAGGGCAAGGAGGATGCCGGTTTGCTTGGTCAGGTGCCAGTTTCGGGGCATGAGGGCCTGGACCCTTCAGTTCAAGCAGTCGCATACCGCATGGAGCAAAGGATTATGAGAGCCTTGCTCGACCCATATCAGCAGGCGATGGGGTTAGTCGAGCAGACGAATGGATATTCCTTCCTCCAGCATCTTTGATTGCATGTCATACCATTTACCACTCAGGTGTATCTCCAGTGTCTTGGTCAGTGGCTTCGCATTGGCCGCCGCCACGATGATCGATAGACGGTAGGTTCCGGGCGGTACCAGATGACTCAATGTATAGGACTTCCTTGAAGTATCGAGGCTCAAGATCACCTGGCTTGCATCAACATCGTGCCACGTTCTCTCCTCAAAGGGGATGTTTCGTCGGTCAGAAGGGCGGAAAAAGTGAACCACGTCGCAGTGCTTGTGGGTACCGCGTGAAATGACAGGATAGAATGGTTGTCTAAGGTGCGTCCAAAGCAGGTTAACTGGCAAAAACGAGGAGTCACGCTTGAATGATTGCCCATCAACCTGTCGTTTGCAAAGACCCTGAGCGATAACTTCAACGGATTCTGCTTTGTACCTGCCCCTATTCTTGACCCTCAGCCGAAACTGGTATGCGTCGATTGTTGGATAGGTCACTCCATCATCTGATCGCTCCTTGTGTCCGAGTTTGAGCTTTTGACAATCAGGTGGGTGGGGCTCAATAGAAACCGCCAACACAGGGCGCATAACCCAAGCGCGAAGTAGATCGTGAAAAACCGCAATGATGGCAAGCACAGTGGTGCTTACTGCTTGAATCCAAATGGGACCATTGCTCGACATGGGTCTACCTCCTGTTTGTTGGCCATGCCTGGGCACAACATGCGCGTGCCTGGATACTGTTACATGTCGGACCCTTCCTCTTCCCCCGCCTCACAGCACCTCCCTTGGCTTCTCCTGTCTAGCGCCAGCCCGCAGTGGCTCAGGCACAGCCGCAGGCACCAAAAGCGGCGAGGCATGAGGCGGCGCGTCTGAGCTCCTTGATAAACCAATAGCTTACCCAGTCCTTTGCGCTACTCGTTGAAACCTCAGCAGCCCTTTCAGGCCAAACAGAAAGCCCGCACTCAAGTGTCTTGACACTCAGCGCGGGTCGTGTTACCCTATCCTCGCCTGGGTGCCACTATCACCTGGGCCATGCTCCGAGATGTTAGGCCATCGTCGGAGCTTCTTCTATCGACCGAATTGTACCACCTTGTGAGAGTCTGAGTCAAGTCGCCTCGGTCGCGTTTCTCACGGCCACAGGCCGAGCGCCTGCTTCAGCCAGTCGGCCAGGAACGCCACGGCCAGGAAGCCCAGCAGGAGGCAGATGATCACCGCGAACACCTCGCGCCATGATCGGGGATGGGGCCAGCGCCAGCGTCGCTTGGGGGGCTCCTGTCCGACAGAGGAAGCTCTAACAGTCTCCTGTCGCCGCCTCCAGGGCCTTTGAGTCTGTCACAACACACCTCAAACTGGATGTCAAGGGCATTGATGGGGCCTGCCACTATCACAGTTGGCTGCTGATGGTGCTCTGGGCAGACCACACGCGTCAGTTTGCGCTGAATCTCCCTCTTTATGGCCTCCATGATCTGCCTCTCCAGCTCTCCTTTGCTCGGTGTGATGGCCTTGAACTTGATCATAGCGGTTTCCTTTCCGGGTTGGCTCCTACTTCCCGTTGCCATAGTCCACATACGCCTCTGTCGGATCGTCGTCCCGGTCCACCTCGTGGGCGTAGGCCAGCAGGGTGTCGAGGCTTCTGTGCCTGGTCATGGTCATGATCTTCACCGCTGGCACCTTGTGGCGGATCAGGTTCGTGACCAGGGCGTGGCGCAGGCTGTGGGTGGTCTTGCGCGGGTCGCGGACGCCAGCCTGGCGGTAAAGGTCTTTGACCATGTACCGAATCCAGGAGGCGGTAAGCGGCCCGCCACGGTTGCGGTTGCCAAGTCCGCAGCCTTGTCGCCGCACTGCCCATTGAGTGCGGCGACATCCAAGTACATCATCAGATCTCGAGGGCATTCAGCCCACATACTGGTCGCTTCCAAGTGCTCGATTGCTTCTGCGGCTCGGCCAGCCCTGCATTCCTGGGCAACTAGCCGAAACACGCTGGCCATGATCGAGGGTCGTATAGCGGTTGTCATGGTGGGTTTTCACTCCTTCCTCTAGCAGAGTCCCATCTGGTGGGTCTGTTGCTGGGCTGGGTCAGCCTCGAGCTCGAACACTGGCTGGCCAGTCGCCTTCCACCACCAGTCTGCGAACACGGAGCGGTGGCACCAGAGCCCGGGCTCGCTGAGATTCTCGTAGCAGAGTAGCACGAGGTCCTTGCCGCCATGCGCCTCGCTGATTTTCTCCAACTCAGTCCTGATGGGCTCAACACCCAGCGCGTCGAGGTTGGCAAGGTACGCCTCCTGGAACTGCTCGCCCTTGAGCTTGCGGAGCCCGTATGGGGCCAGGCAGCGGCACTTCACCCACTCATAGCCGACGCGCCAGCGAGGCGAGCCCACAGCGATGCAGACTTTGACGAGATCGGGACGCTCCCTGAGCCCTTTGTTGGCAAAACGGCTCGTGAAGATTCTCATGCGGTTTGCTGTCCTTTCTGCTCGTGACAGCTTCTCTGCCCAGCCCGCTTGTATTCCGCCGTGCCTGTAGTGACGACGCATCCCGCTGCAATGTCCTCTAGGGCCAGAGCAACATCCACAAAATTGCGCTCCAGGACTTTGCGAGCAGTCTGCTCGTCTACCAGTTCCCATTCCGGCTCATCGAAGTACCGCCTTAGAATGTCCATCGCCTATGCTTTCCTTGCCGGTTACGAGGCCACCGGCGGGGCTCCTTATTCAGCCTTGGGACAGGGCTGGCTTCCTAGAGTAACTTTGCCTGCGGGCCTGCTTTCGCGAGTCCATAATTCGGCTCGCGCCCAAAGTCTACCATCCGCATCGCATCCGTCCGCCAAGGAGAGGGGGGGCCTAGTTTGTTCACGTCGGCCCACCAACCGGCCAGCGTCCCTGATCCCGCATGTATGTCGTAAGCCTCTCTTGGTGGGTCTACCACTTTCCCAGACTGAATCCACCAGATGGCCGCACACTTCAGCTCGTCAGCCTCGCGGTTCAGACCCTTCTTGCGTTCCAGCGTCGGCTCCCCTGTGACCAGGCGGCAAAGGTAGATGATCGCAGAGAATAGGTGATCGTCCTCGTGACCACCTTCCCAACAGGTGTAGAGAGCAGCCACCCGCCCTGCCCCCTCGCCAGCCAAGTCCTCTGAGCAGAAAGCAAGCACTCGTCGCCAAGCCGCCAAAGCGCCTTTTTTGTAGCGACAGAGCCAAGCTGCGCAGTATGCGGCCGTCTCAATCAGACCCATCCTGAGCGACTTGTGCAAAGCCGACACTGCCAGTGAGTGTTGCCAAACACCTCTGGCTGGACCTGGCAGTTCGTCCAGCTTTGGGTTTCTAGTCCTGGGCACAATACCCTCCTCTGTGTGTGTTAGGTGTTGCTGCTTATAGCATAGCATGGTTGATCCAGTTTGTCAAGGTCTGGTTACATGAGCAATCACCTCCCTCTCCACAAGCGCCCGTGGCAGTTGAACGCAGCAACAACTGACCAAGACCCGATAGAGATGACACAGAGCCGCCGCTGCCCGCTTTTGCCCTGCTTGCTCTAAGTCAACGATGTAGCCAGCCATGATCTCGCCAGCAGTGTCCTCGTTCTTGTGCCGGACGGGCAACGCATCCTGTTCCATTTCCATTCGGCGAATCAGTGCCGCTGCTCGGCCTCCGCGAAGCTCAAAGCAGGCTTCCTCTTCCACTCTGTGAACCCAGAACTGCTGCAAGTCGAACAGGGCTGCCTGGCTCTGCTCCTGGAGTAGGTCGCCCACAACTGGCCGAAACGCCCGTAGGGTCATGCCAGCACTATGGCTGTAGACCCGAAGGGCGATGCGCTGCCGGTTGTTGTCCAGGCAGGTCAGCGCCTGACCATGCCCCACAGGGAGTTGACCCGAGCCGACCAGGCTCTGTGCCTCCGGAACGAGGCACAGGAGAGACAATCGGCGCCTGACCAGATCAGGACTCACACCAGCCACGTCAGCCACTTGGGTCTCGGACCAGCCGAACTGGTCTATGCGGCGCCGGTATGCGTTGGCTTCCTCGATCGGGGTCAAGTCCTTGCGTCCGATGTTCTCAGCCAGCATGATTGCTGAAGCCGCCTCATCGTCCAGGGTTCGCACGATAGCGGGGATCTCCGTCCAAGCCAGCAGCTTGCAGGCTCGCCATCGCCGCTCACCAGCCACGATCTGGTACTGGATCTGGTGGCCACGCTCCATCTCGAGCCAGCTGCTTATCGGTCTGATCGTGATAGGCTGGACCAGGCCATGGGCCCGTATGCTCTCAGAGAGCTCCTCGAGGGCGACCTGGTCAAAGCTCTGTCGGTCATTGTCGCCGCGCTGTATGCTGTCGATCGGAACGGCCGTCAGTGTGGTGGTCATGTGAGCCTCCAGACTTCCCGCTCTGGCACATGGACGATGCGGGTGTTGGTCTTGGGGTTGTAGGTGCCGAACCACACGCCTGGAGTGTCGCAGTCCACGCAATAGTTTGCGGGCCCCACCCCTACCTTGGGCTCATCGATCTCAAGGACCAACCCGCTCGCCTGCTGCCCCTTGTTGCCTTGGGCGTAGTTGGTACGGTGCGTGAAAAAGATGCGGTCACCGATGCGGATGTCCGTCATACCTCTGCCTCCTGCTCTTCCTGGAATAGTGGGCGCCAGCCAGGAACGTTTCTGTCAAACCAGTCGGCGTATCCGTGTACTGTGTGCCCGTCTGCCAGATAGCCTTTGAGGAATCCAGCATGGAATACCTCTGGGTCGGCGGGCTCAACGCGCACCAGCTCGACCTGGTCTATGCGGTTGCCACTATGATCGTAGATGCCCAACATAATCTGGGTCATGCGTCTCCCTCCTGCCTGCTAGTTGACGGTTGCTCCATGAAACGTTGCTGGGTCCCGACCGCTTTGGCAGATGGCCCGCAAGGCGATGACTGGGCGCTTTGCCCAGAACACCACCTGAAGATTGTCCCATGCTTCTATCGCAGGTGGTATTGGTGTAACCTGTTGCCGAAAGTGCCCGATGTAAGCCTCGCGGCCGTCGGGCCCTGTCACGTATGTGCGCTCGTAGCGCTCCCATGTCCAGGGTTGGTCCATCAGGATGCTCCCTCCTGCTGTGCTTGGTCCCAAGCCTGCAGGCCCGTATCGCACCAGCAGAACTTGACGTCATGCCCATCCATGATGATGCCTGTGTCGAAGCACAAGCCACATTGGGCCCCGAGGGACCTCTGACGGTTGCTGCTGTCAGAGGCCACCTTCGGCGGATCCACGCGGACTGGTGTGCCCGAGAAGAGGGGCAGGTCCTCGTGACCGAACATGCGCTGTTGGTCGCTCATGGGCCGTTCTCGCCAGCCACCAATTCGACGCATTCCAGGTAGCATTGGTACTTGTCGCCCCCGTCATCGCCAGTGTGCTGTTTGCCAAGAACCTCGAGGGCGTGCAGATCGCGACTCACGATCACCTCGTCTATGACCCCATCGCACATGGTGACGAGCGCGGTCACCTCATCGTCGTCAGGCATAATCACGAGACCGCCCCGGGCCTCGATCCACGCCTTGCAGAGGGCGTCGATGTCCTCGGTCCGGACGGCGAAAAACCCACCATTGATCAGCTTTTTGCGCTTGCCCACGGCCTGAATATCAACCACGCCCCTGCTGCCGGCGTCGTCTCCGCTCCGCTGGTAGAATTGCAGGGCCGTGATCTCATAGTAGCCGTTGCGCCCGATGATGTAGGGGGCAACGTCCCGAAGGCCGCGCCCCGTGGGAACCTCTACTTTGATCAGGTCGATGCTCACGTCACTCGCTCCCTTCTCTGACTACCAGATCATCGATGCGGACCAGGCTGTACTGGTCCACCCAGGTAGAGCCGCACTTGCCGCAGGTCATCGGTTGGCTTGCGCCACCTGCATCGGTCGCGATGTACTCACCCGCAATGTCTTCGGAGAGACACGTAGGCACAGGGCAACGGACACCCTTGGTCGCAATGTAGACCTCCCTTGCCTTCTGCAGGTTTATGGCAGAAGCGTGGACCTGAATTGTGGCGACGTATCCGGTGGCATCGTTGTCGATTGTGACGTAGGCGTTCTCCTCGTGTAGCTCGAACGCCGCTGGCTCGGCCTCATGCCACTGATGCCATGCCAAGTCGGTGAGTGCGTGACTCATAGAGCCGTCGCTGCCTGTGCGTATGCTCAGCACGTCGGCAAACTTGAATGTGGTCTCAAACAGCTTCATCGGAAGCCTCCTTATAGGTGGGTAGTGGCCCTGCCGCATCAGTGGACGCTTGGGCCGTTTGCGTCCAGACCTGGCCTGGTGGCCAGGTTTCGGCTGGTTATCCCCACTCAGCCTGTTGCCATTCGTCGGACTGCGAGACGTAGTGGCGACATAGGGCAGTCTCCCAGCTACTGAGCGACTGATAGAGTGGTCGGCTCGGGATATTGCCCTCTGAACATTGGTACAGGTAGCACCCCAGGCTTTTGATGACCTGGATTGGCGAGGGGGCTGAAGTATTCTCGTGCTGATAGGGCAGCAGAGGCGTTGGTCCAGGAAGCTCGTCGGATTGACCGTAGCGAGCGATCACGGCCGCTACGTTCATGTCGCGCAGGCGTGCGCCCAGCAATGCCCAATCCAGGAAACACCAATCCTTGAAGCGTGGTTCAGGACTCTGAATGTCGCGCGGCGGCGGCGGCACCTCTGCTAGATTGGAGTGGGTGTAGAGCTGCACGGCCGCCAGGATGCGATTGATTGTGCTGTCGTCGACGATGTAGCTGCTCACGTTTGTTCTCCTCTCAGATGAGCCCCAGTACGATCATCCAACTGGGGCAGCCATGCTCGCAATGGCCGTCGGGCTCAACCCAACAGCCATCGGTCGCCTCGCAACCGCCCTTGTCCATCCACTCTCTGAGTTGCCGCCCTGTCGGTTGCGCTTTACGCAACCTCTTGAGCATCTTGCGTGGTGTGAGGCGGCGTTCCTGTCCGCGCGTTGCCATGAGTCAGTCTCCTTTCTTGCTAGAATTGGACCAAAGGCGGTGGCGGGGCTCGAACCCGCCCTGACGCCATACCGCCTCTAGTCCCACCCCCGCTTTCCTTTGTTGACTATGGGCCGGCACAGTCGCTTGTAGCCAGCATCCTGATACCAGGCCGTGAGCCAGCTGAAGATGCTCTCGGCCCCTGCGCGTTCCTCGTCTGTCATTGCGGCCAGCTTCTCAGTCAGCTTGTCGTGAGCCTCGCGGCCCGCCGCGTCCATCGCTGCCATTCGATCGGGTGCCATCGCACACCTCCTGTTGTTGAATCTCATGCAGAATCTCAGCGAACGTCTTTCGCTTCTCCAACTGAAATTCAGAGCACGCTGGGTCATCTCTAAAATATCCCTTCTCGCGACAACCTCTTACGTGCCTTGGCTGCCAAACATAAGGCTCAAAGAACCTGCAAGCACCGCATCTTGGCATTGCACTCCTCCTGTGCTTGCTAGAATCGGAAAGCGTCACCTGGTGCGTCTCTACATAAGGCCCCTCTCCTTCATACTGAAGTGGCTGAGCTCGCCAATAACGATGTGGTCTTGGACCTCGATACCCAGCGTCTTGCCGGCCGCCACAAGGTCTCGGGTCACTGCAACATCGTCGGAGCTAGGCTTGGGGTCACCTGATGGGTGGTTGTGCCCCAGTATGATTGAGTGTGCATTGGCCAGCATCGCCGCCTTGAACACCTCGCGGCCAGTTACCACGCTGCTGTCCAATGTGCCCATTGAGACCGTATTGATGCCGATAACTCGGAGCCTGGCATCCAGCAGCATAACCACAAAGTATTCTCGATCTGCCCCTGCCAGGTAAAACCGCAGAACTGTCGCGGCATCGACTGGGTTACCCATCTGGCGCTTGATCATGCTCTGCCGTCCGTCTCGCACCAACTGGATCTTGTAGATCGGGGCAAAGTAAGCGGCCGCTTTTGGCAGGGCTCCCAGCATTGCCATCTGCTTGGTGGGCATGATGTCATCGCTCCTTGGGGATGTACTCTGTGACTCGCCTGGTTCCGAAGACCATCTCATCGTCAATGCAAGTGTACGTGATGCTTTTGTAGTCAAACTGCACCGCCTCACCAGCCTGGACCTTGTCCTTGCAACCGTCACAGATCGGGATGACCGCGAAGCCGCGATAGTGGCAGCCAGGGATCGTGAACGTCTCTCGGGGGAGCTCGGCGGGCCCCAATGGTTGCCAGGACCAAAGCACTTCTTTGCGCTGCTTGCAGACTCTACACTTCCTCATTGCCGTCCTCCTTTGCCCGTTGTAAGGGCTCTGCGTTGTGGACCATGCCAATCCATCGAGGCTGACGCGATCCCACGCGCTCCATGTTGCGGACAATCTCTCGTGCCTCGTCTGCCGTGGCTGCTCTGACGATGCGAGAGCAAGCGCGGGCGGTGTCGCTGCAATCGACGTATCGGTGGGTATTGTAGTAGACTCTCCATCGAGGAAGCCTGATGGTACTGGTGGGTCTGGGCCGGGTCACGTCGTACCTCCTTTGTTGCGTTCCGCCAATTCTTTCATGGAGAATGCGAACATCTCCATGTGCCAACCGACTCGGGGTGTCTTGCGCCAGGGCTTCCCAAACTCGCCGCCCCAGTAGGACGCTGTCTCGTACAAGACTTTGCCAGCCCGGCGCCGGAGAGTGAGATATACGACCTCACCACCCTTGCCCTGCTCTCGCTCTACGTCCAAAACGAGATACCGCACGCCGTGCAAGTCCAACATTGTGCCCTTCTCGATACCCAGTACCTTCGCTTGCAGTCGCAGAATCGTCAACGCCTGTGCTCGGTCGATCCCTACGTCGGGCTTGACCCGGACCGCTCCGACCTGGCCAAGTGTCTCCACCACCTCTGGAGAAAGGATGTCGCCTACCTCAACCAGAATCTCTTTGGTCAAGGGATCCACGTAACGGTTCAGTGACCTCACTTTGGGGAAACTGTACCTGTTTTTTGGGAAGCAGTTCCTTTGTGGCCTGCGCATGATGCCTCCTTTGTGTTGTCTCGCACATCAGGCCGGCCTCTTAGCCGGCGACGGGGCTCACGCCCCGTTTCGCGATATTCGGTTGTCGGGATGTCAGCTACTTCATGCCGCCTCCTTGTAGAAGTTCTTGGACTGGCTCATGCCACCACCCCCTGAGCGAACTCGCTGAGGGCCTTCCGTGCGCGTTGCATGGCCAGGAACACCGGGTCTGATTGTGGGCCAAACTTGCCATAAAACGCTTGCTCGTCAAGCTCGGCCAGCAGTTCAGCTAGCCGGCCACGGATGAGGGCGTTCGCCTGGGCCTCATCGAAGCTGGCCTCGGCCTCGCCGATCTGGTCCTCCAGCACGTCGCTGACGATAGCGGCGCCAGTGGCCTGCCACTGCTGCCAGATCTCCCGCCGTTGGGCGTTGTTCATGAGCTGCCGAGTGATCTCGGCTCGCGCCGCGTCCTTGGTGTCAGCGTGGACGCTGATGATGCGAGCCGTCCCGCTCTTACCACCTACTGCTGTGAACTTTGGCATTTCATGCCTCCTGTGTGGTGGTGAGCTCCGCGACTGCCCGAGCCGTCCGGTCGAGGGTCGCGGCGCAGGTGACCAGGTACGCCAACTGCGCGTTGGCGACTCCCCAGGTGACGGTGTGAATGATCCGCTCGGCCACGTGGACCGCGTTGGACCGCTGCTCGTCGCCATCGTCGATCGCATCCTGCTGGATGCGCCGAATCTGCTCTACGGCCTCCTCGAGCTGGCTGATCACGCCGTCGATGCGCGCCTCAAAAGGCTGGGCCGCGAATTGGGCCGTCATGGCTGCCCTCATCAAAGGCTGGTTGGCCTCGGCCGATGCCTCGCGGCTCGTGCAGTCGTACCAGTGTGCTGTCCTCATGTCGTTGCGTCCCTCCTACGCTTTGCTGTTGTTGTAGACGTTGCAATCCAACTGATGCTCGAGCTCCAGCTTGAACTCGGTGATCGTACGGGGCGCCTTGCCCGTGCAATCCGCCTCCATATCCGCGAGCACGTTCCCCAGCCCCTCGAAGAGGGCACCCATCTGCCGCTCCAGGCGCTTGCTCCGCGCCTGCTCTTCTCGCGCCACTGCCCAAAACGCTTGCCGCAGGTTGGCGAGCTCGCGCCGAACCCGCACTGGTGCGGGAGCCGGCATCCTGCCTACCCTCTCCAGGTCCTTTGCAAGAGCCGTCGTCGGTGCTACTGACATTGCGTGAGTCTCCCTTCGCTATGTGTGAATTGGGTCATAAGCGGCCACCGGACTTGAACCAGTGTCGGGCCTGTTCCCACCGCCTGTTCGCGCGTGCCCGCCCAAGTCACCAGCGAAGTCTAACCACACGCACGGCGGCGCTGGCTAGCGTAATCTGGTGCGATACCGATTGGGTCTCGCGCGGGTTTCGGACCGACTTTGCTACCGCCGATCCTCTCTTCCCCCTGACTGCTACCAGGGAGGACGCATTCGGGGCTCCTGTCCCCACTACTTTTGACCTTTCCTTCTCTCCGGTTCCATTGCCCCCTATTTTGCCCTTTGCCTGTCCCCCAGTTTTCCGTTCCGATTCCTCATTCGGAGTTGGGCTCCGCTGGAAGTAGCTCTTGCTCTAGTCTGGCGGGGGGGTGTCCCCGGTGGTCCGCTTTGGTGTTTGTAAAGGTGTCTCGCTCTTTTTGATGAGTTTGGTGATCTATTTATAGTATAGCACAGAATTCTCGATCATGCGCATCAGGTTTTCAACTGGTTTTCGGGGCTATCCGTAGGACTCTCAGTCTGTCAAACAAGTGTTCGGTTTGAGACGCCAGAAATCACGGGAGTTATAGCTCATGGGCTCTCATGTACACGGGTTTGGCTCAATGAAGGTATGGTGGTAAAGGGGTTGTGAAAACTTCTAGAGAAGTCTAAGAGGACACACTGAGGCGCAAGGGAGCATGAGGAATAGAATGGTCATGGGTGAACATAATGCTGAAGTTGGCGGACATAAGGCGTATAAGGGGTCAGATCGAGGGCAACAGGCGGCATTTGCCCCCGAAAAGCGTGTTTTTTCAGGGGTCACCGGGGACGACCACCGTCAACCTGATCTTGACAGTGAGCCCCGGGAAATCGATCACAAGCTGCCCCTTGTCTGGTTGTTCAAGGCGCTCGCCGAGTTCGAGGATCCGAGCAGGCTGCTGCATGGAGATGGGAAGAAGGCATCCAGAGAATCGAG
>SDBU01008821.1_pt1 | contig 11395 bp, 22 predicted proteins | sample 2277071 | NCBI WGS metagenome assembly SDBU01 (sample SAMN10397929, study PRJNA504765) | marine sediment metagenome | isolation source: marine sediment core GS08_GC12, 126 cmbsf | place: Arctic Ocean: Gakkel Ridge, Loki's castle | collected 2008 | reverse complement strand
GCTCGCCAAATCTTTTTTAATCATGCTTATACCTTCTGCGACCGCTCTTAATGCCGTGCCTCCATACACGACTACATGCCTTGACAGCTCCATACTTGAGAAGGTAGCCAACATAACAGACAGGCAGGACGGATCAAAGATACTCGACAGCGTTCAGAACGTGACATGCCCATACGGATGCGATGAGGGAAGGGACATCTGCTGGAAGTGGCCGGGGAATGCGCTGTCAGGCGAATACTTCATACTGTTCGAGATAATAGCGCTGATAGTGATGTTCTTCGCCATCTGGAGGACTGAGGCAACACCAAAGGAAGTGAAGGTGTTCGATGTGTTCGCTCCGCTGATAGCCATGATACTGTTCTTCCTGCTCGCGCTGCAGGGGAACAACGTGATAGACCTCACCACAGGCGAGGCCATGCCTATGACAATGGTCATATGGTTTGACTTCGGACTTGGCGGGCTGATGCTGGCGTTCTTCTTCTTCAACATATTCAAGTTCGCAAGGGCTGTGACAGATGAGGGGAACAAGCTATGAAAGGCTGGCAGTTCGCTGTTCTGATAATCGCCGTCATATTATCCATACCTGTAATAGCCGAGGGGATAGATATAGTCTTCAATGGCGATGACATGATATATGAATTCCTGATAACAGACTGTGATTGTAACGCAACTATTAATTGCACCAGCTGCGATGCGAGGTTCGTTAACATAGGCGGTGATACGATGACCGGTTCCTTGCTTGGTACGTCTCTTAGTATGACGGATGATAGTGACATAAGTGGTCTGAACATATCTAGGGGCTCTTTTGCTGGTAATCCGACTGTTCATCTCTCGACTGATTCTATAGTAGAACTGATATCAACTGATGCTTGGTTCGTTTACCGGCCTATTATATCTGGTGCTAGCGGGTTTATCCTGACAAACGGCAGTGATGGTGATGCATACTGGCGGTTTGTGTTTGGTGCTTCCGGCGAGGCTTTACAGATTGATAATGTTGGATTATCAAATCCTGTTTTGGTGTTGGAAGGCGACTTATTGTCTACGGACGTAGATAATTTAGGTTCTGCTGATGAACCTTGGGGAAGCCTATACATGAGCGGCAACCTCACGATAGACACTTCCGACTTCTTCGTTGACTCAAGCACTGGAAGAGTCGGGATTGGAACAGCAACACCGACAGAAAAGTTAGACGTAATAGGCTTCGCAAATTACCAGACACCACTTGGGGGCTTTCATTCCGATAATGAAATAGAAGGAGATATAAACACAACACTTTCAAATGCAAATACAATGTTTAAGATAAGTGGAATGTTTGAAAGTTCTATACAGGTAGGAAATGGAACGTATTTCACAGTTGACGCAACCAATGGAAACATGACATTTCTCTCTATAGGGATAGGGATATGGTCGGTAGAACTCGATACAAGCTTTTCAGCTACTAAGACAGGTAAATATCATTGCTGGGTAACGCTTAATAGAATCAAGCAAGAGGTAAGTTTTCAAAGAAAAATAAGTACGGTAAATGACGTAGGTGACGCAAGCGGCGGCGGACACATAAATGTTACAAGTGGTGGTGACGTATTAGCGTTAGAGTGCGAGACAGATTCAGGAGCCAATCCAATAATAACATTTCAACACATGCTTTTAAAAGTAGAGAGAGTGAGCAGATGAAAATAATGCCAACACATGGAACTTTCGGAGACCACCCAGAAAGTTCCACAATAATGGAGATGAAGATTGCAAATATCTAACAAGGAGGATAATTATGGAAGATTTGAAAGAATTCGTCAAAGACCTTGACACGCGTATAAAGAAGCTCGAAGGCAAGAAGCCGGAAGAGAAGAAAGACCTTGAACAGACATTCGATGAACAGGTATTCGGTAAGAAGAAGGAGCAATGAATGGGTAGCAACATATCAATACTTCGTGAGCTGCAGCAGCAGACGAAACTGCTCAGGGATATATTGGAAGCGCTCCATGGGAAGGTAATATGTCAGGAGAAGTTGGCGGGCTGATTGAGGATATGAAGGTTGTGGAGACTGTGATAGTCTTCACGGCGTTCGCGGTATTGTTCAGCCTTGCCAGGTCCTTCCTGGATTTTCCAGTAGGCATATTCCACGCGGCAATCCCTGCCGCCCTGTTCTTCATAATCAATGCGGCCATATACATATACAATGAATATCTCTGACCGATAAGGCGCTGTCGCTGACCTCTGCAGCCCATGTCAGCCATCATCGGATAGTCCCAACATTCTGGTGGGCGCCTGGGACATCAGGGATGTTCATGATGGATATGACCCGGAAGAAATAATAATGGCTGAAAAGGCATGTTTTGAGCGTGGTTTCTCACTGTTTACAGAAATCAGGGTAATTGCCCCTGTCAATGCGATCGCACATGGTTTTTAGCGGGCATTTGCTTAAAGTGTCCCTGAAATCCGTGTATATCTTACATTTTATGATGTATCCCTGGTTCTCCTGATGATACCACACATCTTTTTCATTCTCCAGCATTCTTTTCCTCCAGCTCTATGATCTTCTTGGTTACCCAATACCTCCAGTAATAATTGACCAGCGGCAAAAGGGCTGCCAAGAACCATTTGGCGAATCTTCCTTTCATTCTATCCAACTCCCATAATCGAAATAGACTATATTGCAGGACTTCCTTGACACAAGTTCCGCTATGTTATTCTCATAGTATCCGCTGACTACCACAAGGCACAGGAACAGCGAAAGCATTGCGAAGAACAGCACAAAAGCCAAGTAGAAGTATTGGCAATGCCTTCTCCATGAGTGGAATCCTCCATCAGTCATGTGTCACCTTCATATCTATATTGCAGTACCTGCACTTCCTGTCCTTGAAGCTGAAGCACCTGTAGCCGCAGTTGTGGCATCTTAGGAGCTTGCCTTTGCCGCACTCTATCTTGCCCATGTGGGTCTTGTCTTCGTGGCCTTTCATTCTCTGCACCTCTCTGAATGATATTTCATAGCAATACCGTGTTCTAATGTATGTTTCAACTTCAAACAGTAACAAGCATATTTACCAGACTGCAAATACTTACAGTCGTTGCATTTTAATGTGCCTTTTTCTTTCATTACATCATATTCTCCACTGAAAATACAATTACCACCACTACAGTTGCTTCTGAACTCTATTCCCTCACGCTTCCCTTCCTTTACATGAGTGGGTTTGTCTTTACTCATCTGGAACATCTCCCTAAAAAATCTACAAAATCAGAAGTTGGCTGTATACAACCATCACACTCATATCTATAATCAACATTAGGTAATACCTCATTTACCCAACAAACTTTACACTTCTTCTCTACTTTGGTGCTATTTTTTGTCATGTTTACATCTCAAACTCTTTAAGTGTTTACATCTCTTATCTAACAAACTCTCAATAGCAAAGCTGTAATGTGGGTGTCTTGAAGCTATGTTATCATAATCTGATACATCAAACTTATCACCGCAACCATCACACTCTACTACAATCTTGGGGTTTTCTTTATTTTTTGGCATTGATAATCATCTCCTTGTGCTTTCTCTTGACATATTCACACAGACCTACCCATGAACACACAGTTGAAGGAACGCTTTCTATTCCGAAAACTTTCAGTAATGTATTGCCTAATCCAGCTTGTTCCACAGAGATAGTTGAAACTAAATCATACTGCTCATTTAGATTTCTGGGGCTTTTATCATTAGACATGTTGTGACCTCGCTTCTTTCATGTGTGGTAATTCTGAAAACGCTTTGCATCTTTTACAATTCTTATCGTGGTGTTCCTTGTCAATCCACTGAGTAAACCCTTGATTTCCATCTGAACACTCATAAGGTTTTGTATTATCCATTTCACTTGACATATTCATCTACCCGTCTTTCTTTGTTCATAATCATCACAACCATCACCATATCTGTCTACGGTCTTTTCGTATATTCTGCACTTCTTGAAAAAACAATGTTTGCATGAGCCACATTTACCAATCGTAACTGTCTTCAAAACATTCCCTTTCTGAGGGTAATGTATCATCTGCACACTCTCCGGTGATTTGATTTGGCCATTCCCATTCCCTGTAAAGTATCCTTACAAAAATACTTTCTGCACTTCGGACAATACCACTCAGTTGTTTCATACTTAACCGGCATAATCACACACTCCTTTACTTGGCCATTGGTCAGCCATTGCATCTGCAACTCCTTGGTATGTTTCACTTCTTGCTTTCTTGCATTCGTCAGTATTCCAACCATAACCACAACCTTTATACACATTGTTCTCTCTGCCATCAACTATGTTCGTTGGTCTTAGTTTTGGTAATCCTTTTAACCACAAGCACGTTGCCTTGGTTTCACCATGTCCGAATTGCCAAGGCTGTATGATTTGGTCGGGCTTTCTCCAAACTTCTGACATTATGCCTATCGGATTTTCTATAACAATCTTTGGACAATCAGCATTGGCTATTCTCATAAAGAAATCAATGGCTTTCTGTTGTCTACCATCTTTCCTCTTCTCTTCGAACCATCTTGCACCACTAACAGCTAAGTGTGTACATGGTGGGAACGCAATTATAATATCCCAACCATTTAATCGGTTAAGAACATCGTCTTGTATGTGGTATTCTGAATTATCATCAGAAAGCATTATATCACAACTCCAAGCATCATGTCCCTTTTTACGAAAGGTTTCTCTAACCTTACCGCTTACTTCACACGCTACGAGAATTTTTAATCTGGGTTTTTCTTCGCTCATATTCTCTGACCACATCCTTGACATACTAAAAAGTCCGGCTTCCATATCATTATCTCGCTGTTGTGTTTACATTTTGCTCTCTTCTCTCTTATCATATTGATAAGGTCTTGCATTGGTACTTTCCTATCTTTAACAAAACAATCTGAGCATAGCATCTTCTTTCCTTTGTCTACGACTATGTTCTTTATCTCATTACCGCATGTATCACACTTGTCAAAAACCCGCGGTTTGTTTCCTGGCTGATTCTTCTCGTATAAACCCCCCTTGTCATTTGCGGAGGGCGGTTTTTTACTTGACATATGCAATTCCCCCACAAGTTGAAGTACAGAACAATATTTGTTGCTTCTTATCCCACTTGGTTGGACAACCACAATGAAAACATATCAAAATTCCTAATGGTGTTAAAATCTTGCTTGAACTGTCGATATTACCGGGCTTTCCCTTGTGGGAACTGTTTGTTTTCCTTCGACACTTCGACATTTCATCCATAATCGCTATCATACTCCTCTCACGTTACAAAATGGCTATTCTGTAACGTTTTCCATCATATCTAAAATATAACACATTGTCAATGGTCCCGGCATACCTATTCTCCACTCAATCTTCTCAGTCATTTTAATCCTAACTCCCTTCTCATTTGTTTCATGTGTCTATCTCTCAAGAAGTTGCATCTACTACAATCACAGCCACCATTATAGTCATTTCTTTCTCTGATACAGAATGTTCCTGTCTTCTTTACTATCTCATCAGTCATTTTGGTTCACCTAATGTCATTTGCTTATCCTTGAATGCTGCATTGAAAACATGAAGTCCTGTATCAGGATTAACACAGTTTCTCAATAATGTCCTTTTCCTTGTTGTATCAACATTACCAAGAACGAATCCCTTTAAGTCTTCCATCTCCTCGACTGTTCCCCATCGTGTTACGCCGGCCCCGTTCTCCTTTACGTTTGATATAATGAAATTAGACCAAAACCTATGGCGGCCGCAGATTTGTGGTTTTATAAGTGGCTCATAGTAAGGCTCTACGTTCTCAACTACCCATTTTCCTTTGTAATAATGTTTCAAGAATATTATCTCTTGATAAAGTGTCATGTCTGGATAAATTGGAGTGACTTGTCCATTTAAGAAACCAAGCCTATATCTCATCTGAGAATGTGTCGGACACGGAGGACTTGACCATATGAAATCAAACTCATTGAAATGTTCAAGAAGATATTTGTGAGCATCACATAATTTTACTTCATCAGCTGGAAAATTCTTTTTGTATATCTCTGCAATTTCAGGAACGTTCTCAACTGCTGTTACTTCTACGTCTTTCCATAGCTTACGGTTGCCACCTATGCCGGCGTAGAGATTCAAGACTTTAATCATCGTTAAAACCCTCCTTTTGAAACTCTATTCTATACATTTTTGGTAATGGGTATCCGTATTTCTTTCCTATGAACTCCCAGAGACTATCCCACAGCTTAAATCCTTCTCTTTCAGCCTCTTTCTGAAATTCTGTTGCTGCATGTTCCAAATCCCATTCTTCAGCGTCTTCACATGATAATATTTTGATTCTACACACAGCAAACTTTCCTCTACCAGGACACACCGCGACAGACTTTCCAACCTCTACGGGCTTAATCCTTCTCGTGACGGTCTTCTTGCCTTCTAATATGAGTTTCCAAGCGGGTGTTCCCTCTTCGTTCTTACTTATGAATATCATCTAAAACCCTCCTATTCTCATGCCTTCCACCCCGAATGGTTTATCCATTGTAATTCTCCTAACTTCATATTCCACCGGTCTGGAACAGGTAAATGGAAATAAACCCATATGGGAAGGGGTGATTACAATGCCTTCGAGGAAAGCTTTGGAAGTTCCTTTCCCATGACCGCTTATGGATTCAACTGTCTCCTCCTACATCCCTCTCTATCCTGTCGAGGAGCTTGTTGTCTATCAATGTGAACTCCAGGCAGCTCATACAGTGGAAGAACTTCAGGCCTTCCTGTGAATATTCTATCTCCCCGTCCTCACTGCCGCAGCTGCCACATGATTCTATCATTCTATCACGATCCTCGGCTTGCCGCCTGGTAGTTCTATGCTCACGTTCTTGTTGGGGTACATGCAGGACAGGCGGAACTGCAGATCCTTCAGTTCCTTTAATGTTGTCTGAACCATAAAGGAGGGGCTTATGCCCCTTCCTCCTGTTTCTTTACGCGGATCGCTGGTCCCTCTTCGCCCTTGAACATCGCTGATTCTGTTGTTAGAGTTATCTTCTTGCCTATCCATTCGTCTGTTTCTTTGGTATCAAACAACTCTTTTATCCGGTCCTTGTTGGTCTTGTTGAGTACGAGTGATTTCTTCAGCTCATGAAAATAAACCACAAGCTTTTCTTTGTCTCCTACTTCTTCGAGTTCAACGCCTTTGATTGTTACTTCGATGTCCTCTTTCAGGTCTGGGCCTTTGAGGTACTGTCCGTAGTATTCATCTGCGTCTACCATATTTCTCACGTTTCCTTATGTCCGTTAGGACTATGATGTGGATATTCTCTTGGCCTTATTGTAAGATTCGGCTTTAGATATATCTTGCATCCACCACTTCTTGCTTGTTTCATTATATCTTCTACCCACTTCCACTTTGGCTGGAACTCTTCGCATCCACTTGTCTTGCTCTGGCCTCCTATGATTACCCAATCGAATACACTTACATCATTAAATGTTATTTTCTCCAGCAAAGGTTCGCACGATACGAATTTGACTGTTGCATTTATTTTCCTGAATGAGTCCTCAGCGGGCTTAACTCTTGATTGTATATCGACCGTAGTGCCGACCCACGCATTATCAGGCCACTCAATTCCAACAAGACGCTCAGGACTCTTGGTGAGGAAAAGGAAATTCCACTGCGGATTACTCCTGACAGTTTTCATTACATCATCTATCCATTCATGGTTTACCCATTCTCCGAACAGATCAGCCATTGAACACACAAAAACATTCTTGTATCCTATGTCATGCTCTGCGGCCTTTGGCATCATTGTATTCGTTGGTGCATCAAGCCGCTCTTTGTGAAAAGTTGGTATGAACCCGTTAGAATTGAACCTGTTCGCTATGTCTCGCGCATAACAATATTTGCATCCTCTTTTACATCCTGTTACTGGATTCCACGTCCACTTCGCCCACTCAATATTCTCATTGGTTTTATTGAATACGGACTTATATTCCTGCTTTCGTTTCTCCTGAACTTCCTTATAGACTTTATTTATGCTATCACCGCCGTTTATCTTTTTCACGTCTTCTTCGCTTCCGTAATCTATGATTGTTCTTGTTCGCTCGACTGTCGCCTGTGATGTACCTATGACATCTGCCGTTTTCTTTGAGCTAACATCGTGTGATGTTAGCTTACCTTTCATTGCGCCAGCTTCCGATTTAGTTGCCCTCTTGTCCAGCATCCCAACACATCTGACGATGTCTGCACTTGTAAGATTCCTCCTGTCACGCTGGTTATGGATCGCGTATTCGAGAGCCTCATCATCATTTGCGAAATTGTGCTTGAATACCTCAACCTTTATTCCAACCTCTTTCGCCGCAGCCAATCTTGTATGCCCATCTATGCATACACCATTCCATATGTCTATCGGCTTGGATTTATCGAAACCGTCTTTCATCATGCTTTCCTTTATCGAGTCCTTTATCTTTTCATCCGCAGGAAAAAGATTCTTGAACAGCGGCACTGTTGTTATGTCATCAGTCGATACTTCCGTCATATTCTTTCCACCCCTCCGTTTTCCAATCTATAATAGGCCCATTCGTGAGATAAAACAAAATCCAGCTATATCTTCCTTTTCTTGGTCCTTTGTATGCAATGCTTTTTTTGTTTATCTTTCTAAGATAATCGTGTATGGTTTTGTCTGTGTATTTAGTAAGAGGAGAACCGCTTGCTCTTCTCAATGCACCAAGCGGAACATTAAGAAGAATATCAACCCTCTCCATCGATGTTCTTTTTGAGAGATTTTCCAACATATCAAAATCCGGCAAGCCGTTGAAATCCATCAATAATAGCCCAAGTCGCTGCCGCCCTTTATCCATTTCACCTATTATATCATATATGTTGTCTTCTACGAGGCCTTTATGAATATGACATTCTAACAACGAACCAGTAAAATCACCTTTAATCCTTCTCAGTTGTTTGTTGCAATATTTATCCTTTTCAAACAGGTGAGCCACAATCCCCAATGAATTATCTTCTGCCACTTCTAAACACTGGATTGAACTTCCCTTGATGGCATTTCCATTATCTGAATATCCTCTACATAAACCAGGACCAGCACCAATATCAAAATAATAATATTTATCCTCTAACCAATCAGAATTGTTTGTAATTATATGCTTACAAACTTTTTGATGTAAACCAAACCAGCGCCTATAATCCGTTTCTTTATCGTTTGTAATATCAGATTTTCCAGCACTACACGGATGATTTGGTTTGTATATACATTTCCTTTTTATTTTACTACTCATATCTGTTCCTCTTTCCTTTCACATACCTTCGCTATCTCGTCTTTTGTCATTGGTACTATCCTGAACCAGATCTCTTCTCCACACTTAGGACATTTCATTTCCTCGCCTCCAGGTATTCCTTAATATCATAGGTTCCGAAGTCACGGTTTCCTGCCCTCCGGCACTTCTCTATTATAGCCAGGGCCTTCTTGTCATCGTATTCAGTGAGCTTCTCTATCAGCTTGAAGTATGGAGAAGCTTCTATTTTCTTACACTTTTCGTCAGATACTCGCTTCTTTTCTGCCAGGAGGTTGGTGATTCTTTCTTTCTCGGCGTTCTGTATCTGCTCCTCTTTTTCCAGGCAAAACTTCAATTTATCATACATTATGTTCAAATTGTTGTCTGTTTCCTGTCTATTAGACTCTAATAGAATTATGTTTTTACGTAAAGAAGCTGTATCCGAGTCATCTATCATAGCCTTCTTTATGATGTTGTTAATCACCATGCTGCGGTTCTTTTGTTTCTCAAGCCAGGCTATGCATTTTGGCTCCAAATAAACTGAAACTGTAGATCCTGTCATTATATTATATATCTTCTATTATATTCTATTATTATATTATATAATATAAGATAGAAGATTTTCCTCCCCATACATTTTTACTCTTAATATTCAATATAATAGAACCTAATAGAATAATAGACTCTATTAGAATGTTCATCTATTCACCTTAACTTTGTGTAGACATCGCGGGCACGATGTATAAAACTCAGCTTCCCCGTTATAATCCCAGGAGTATTCACATTTCTTGTTGGGACATTTCAATTCCATGATCATTACTTTGGTATGTATGTATATAAAGATATGTATTATGAAATGTATACTTTACTTTTAATCAATCAATAAACCAAGCTAAATACTCACTACAAACGTTCCACCCTACCGACCCGCCTTGACCTACACCCTTCCCTTGGACATCTTGGCTTGGGTGTGCTGCTCCTCCACCTGTGGCCGCACACCTTGCAGAAGTATTCCTGTCTTATGTCTTCCTTCTCCTCACTATTCTCATCCAGCCCCTCATCCTTCCTTACAGCGTGGTGAGCCTTTGCTTTCACACGCTCATTGAACGCCTTCTTCTTCTCCTTGTAAGGTGCGATGAATTCCTCCGGTGGCTTGTATATCCTTAGCCTGGTTATGGTCTTCTTCACTCCTTCATCGTCTGTCATGACCGGGTACTTCTCATAGCTCTCGCTTGTCCTTGCATTGGTCTCGATATAGAACATCTTACATTCAACATAACGTTCCTTCCTGTTTATCTTAAGGGTTTCGATGAGTATGTCACCCATCGTCCTTAAGTTCTTGTCAGCCATCCTTTTCTCAGGCAGAGAAGTTATGACAATAAGCTGCAGATCACGGAATGTCTGGAACACCCCAGATAATTCTATGTTATCGGTTTTCTTATAATTCCTGGCAGCCATCCATTCCCCTATCTCTTCGCCAGCCATCGCAGAACCAAGTGGCAGGTCGCTCCTTACCACAGTCATGAATTCATCCGGGCCGAATGTGACCCTTGCTAAATTATACGTCTCATCACAAGTGAGGCCAAGTGTCATCCCTGAAAAGCTTTTCCCTGTCCCCACCTTTCCAACAAAAGTTATAAGCTGGTTGCGTTCATTGACATTGACTTCTGTCCATATGCGCTGTATTATCTTAAGGCCGGCCCAGTTGCTTTTTTTTTTATCGTAGTGTATGATCGCCGTCTCCTCTTCCTCGAAGCCAAGCCCAAGCTTCTTGAACGTGACCATTATTATGCCTATCCGCGTGTCGCATGCCACATAGAATTCCTTCCTGTTATGCTGGTTCTGCATGATTTTCAGCTTCTGTATCCTGTCGTCCTCAAGCTCGCCGTAATACTTTATCTCTTCATTGTCCTCATCCGTATAGAAGTATGAGATGTCCGCAGGGGCGTATTTAGTGGCTAAATAAAGGCTTTTCTCTTCCTTGGGTATCCAAGGCCCAAGTATGTCATAAAGCCCAGAAATCGTATTCTCCATGCCTTCCAGGTGCCCGATGTTCCTTGCGGCCCTGTATGCCCTTAGCTGCTCCTGGACCTGCTGCTCCATGTCCATCTTCTCTCTGACTGTGTTGAAGTCCTTTTTTTGTGTTTTCA
>SDBU01008820.1_pt1 | contig 11397 bp, 18 predicted proteins | sample 2277071 | NCBI WGS metagenome assembly SDBU01 (sample SAMN10397929, study PRJNA504765) | marine sediment metagenome | isolation source: marine sediment core GS08_GC12, 126 cmbsf | place: Arctic Ocean: Gakkel Ridge, Loki's castle | collected 2008 | reverse complement strand
GTCTGCAGCCCTTGCAATACTTCAAAATTGGCCGTCGCTGCACCAGCCACGTTGTCAGCCCGGACCTGATCCCTGAACGCCTGGGTTCCCCTGATCAACGTTTCTTCCGTCTTTGCACTGAGCTTGATTGCATCCAAGACTGTCTGGGTTGAATCCACCGCCGCTTGACCCAATGAGTCCATGTCCTGTTGCAGTTCCACGACCGACTCGCTGAATAACTCAACCTCACCGATCCCTCGGCGCAGGTTCTCAACTGCAGTATCCATGGCATCTCCAAATGGGTTACCGCCCAAGAAGTCTGGGATGGCATCGGCCACGCTGTTGATGCCGCCAAGAAAGGAAGCGATCTTGTCCATGACAAAGTTAATTCCCGAGATGATTCCGTTCACTGCTGTCTCGGTGACACGTTGCATCGCAGGCCAAATACGGTCCCATTCCTTGGCTATTAAGAAAATAGCCGGGAGCAATCCACCAGTCAGAATCGTGGCAATAACAAGAATTGCTATCTTTAGCTTCTTTGACATGTCGTCCCATTTAACGAACACAACTATCATCGCTGCGATAGCCGCAGCGATGGCCAACGGGATGATCGTCAGCGGCAGAGACGCCGCAGAGACCAATCCCACCCCAGCCGCAATGCCTGGCAACATGATTAGAAGCGGCCCCAGAACCAGCAACAATCCACCCACTGCCGCAGCAGCCAAGACCGCAACCTTCGTTAGCTCAGGATGCGCGGATGCAAAATCTCCAATGAATGTGGCTGCGGCGCTGAATCTTTCAGCAATCGCCTCTATGGTCGGTGCTAATACAGACCCAATCTCGATGGCTACGCCTTCAGCCGCACTCTTCAACAATGTCAGTTGACCCTGGAGTGTAGCTAACTGTCGTGCCGCTATGGTCTCAGCGGTCCCACCTGACTTCACAAGTTCCTCGGTCAACGTCGCTAGCGCATCAGACCCTTGAGAAACTAGAGCAAGCATCCCAGGCCCGGCTCTCAACCCGAACAGCTTTAGCGCATCGCCTGCGGTAACCCCGGCGGATTCTAACTGCTGGATGATATCCACTAACGGGAGCAAGTTCCCAGTGCTATCCTTGAAGGTCAACCCCAGCTTGCCCATGACCTCCTCGACATCTTTGGTTGGACTCAGCATCCGTGCTAGAGCGCCACGCAAGGCTGTTCCTGCCATCGTGGCCTGGATGCCTGCGTTCCCCATAAGTGAAAGAGCCGCCGATGTTTCCTCAAAGGCTACTCCTGCGCTTGAAGCCACAGGTCCGGCGAATTTCAATGCTTCCCCAAGTTGTTCCAGATTCGTATTGGCTGAAACGAATGATTTAACCAGAACATCATTGACCCGGCCAAGGTCTTTGACTTCAAAACCATAGCCCGACAAAACGTTCGTAGTAATATCAGCAGCCTTAGCTAGGTCTATCTGCGCCGCTGCCGCTAATTGGAGAGTCTTGGGCAATGCCTGAGTGGCTTCCTCCACCTGAAAACCAGCCATGGCTAGAAAACTCAGAGCTTCAGCAGACTGGGTTGCAGTGAAGACAGTTGTTCTTCCCATTTCCCGTGCGACTCTGGACATCTGCTCCATCTGTTTAGCCGTTGCGCCAGAAACAGCCCCGGCATTAGCCAACGACTGCTCAAAACCAGCAAAGGCCCTAACCGATATCGCTGCCGCACCGACCATCACAGCACCCATGGCCGTTGCTGCACGTCCCGTCGCACGCAAAGCCTGCTGATTCTTAGCCAGCACTCCTGAGAGCTTGTCCCGCGCTATCAAGAGGACCGACAGAGTCGCTACCTCGGCCATGTGGAGGCTCCCTTAATCATTGAGCGCTTCCATAGACTCCAGCCAAAGTTTCGTTTGCGCTTCAGACATCTTTTTGACATCAACGTTATGTTGTTCTTTTGCCGATTCCATTATCCGGACGTCCAGTATCTCCCGCACCAGCACTGGATCTTGTTTCATCGCCTCGGTGGGCGAAATACCGAACGCCTCGCAGACCGCGCCTATCAGACTCGCCTTCGGCTGCGGGCCCTCACCAAGAACGAACTCAGCAAGAGCCTTTAACCGTTTTTTCGATCTACCTTGGTCTCGTTCCCCTGCGCCGCACCCAACAACCACATCAACTCGTCGTTATCCAGTTCTTCCAAGACATCAGGGGCCTTATAAGGCTGAGGTAAGGGTTCACCTCCGTTGTCTGTCCAGCTCCAGGCTACGACTCGCTTGGAGAGAGCTAAGCACAGTTCATGTAGTGCCTCAGCTTGCCCCACAATCATATCCTTGGAATCACTCATCTCAGATGACCCTACCACCTTGGCCAGGGAGATCAGTTCCTTCAGGTTCTGGGTCGGGAACAACTCCACCCATTCCCCAGTGTGGACATAGTGAGCGGTCCCCTCGTTCGTGATCTCCTTGTCCTCAATCACACGACCCACATAGATCGCGCAATCATCCGACGCAACCCGAGTCGGGGGTATCTTCCAGTGCTGAGCGGTCTCTTGCTCTTCCGAACTGGCTTCCTCGGTCTCTTGGCTTTTCATCAGTTCCTCGACAGTCTTTTCTCCCTGCTTGACCATGGATTACCTCTACTAATTATTTCAACCGAATTACGTGCTTTTTGTTTGTAGGGTTGGTCGCCGCCACTTTGCTGATAATATTAGTGACCAACCTATTCGACTCCTGGCCGAGTTTGAATCCTTTTCCCCCTCATTAATCCCAACTCGGCAAGCAGGGGTGGAAAAGCGCAGGAGTCAAACCAAGTTAAGCGCGTCTTGGCGCGGATCCGTCAGCAGCCGCACCAGCGCCCCCGGCGTTGTGCAGTTGACTGTAATCGTAGGTAATCGGCCCGTTGACCGTCGCTTGAATGTTATAGCCTGTCAAGATACCGAAACCGTCATACCCGGTCGACCCGTCTGGTTCGACGTTATAAACCAGTGCGACGCCTCCCAATGCTGCAAACAAGGCAGCATCTCCCTGGCTGGATGCCGGGTCCCAATACCCCGCACCGTCAATAACCAGCGTAGGCTTGCCTGACAAGAAGTTTTGCCAGGCGTCAGCAAAGCTGGTTATCTCCGCCGGTGGAACGGAGAAACTGAGCCCAACTGATTGCAGTTCGTCCTCAATCGCTGTGGTATTAAAAGTTACGTCAGCGTCTTTGCCATGTGCACGTGCCATTCTCTCTACTCCTTTTGTCTTTAGATACCAGTAGTTCCCGCGCCGGAACTGACCGCAGCGGGGCTGGTCTCTGGCAGGTCCAGTGGCGTAATTGGCTCAACGTAGTCCACCAGAAACGACGTGGCCTTGGTGATGTTGTTTGTCAGTCGCTGGGAGTCTGCCTGTGAAAGCCCTGCCGCGCGCCGGGCCGAAGCCGCGTTGACCAATTCACCTCGCGTGTTTTCCAACATGCGGAGAAAGTCATTGACCGCCTCATTGTTCACATCGGTGATTGTCGGATCGCTCTCCAGGGTATACACCCGAGGATGTGTCTCTGGCAGGTCCAACTCAGGCTGACCAACAACCCAAGTCTGATAGACGGTGACCGCGTTCAAATACGACTTGAACCGCGTCATGTCAGGCGTGGTGATTGCCGCCAAGCTGCTGCTGGCGCTTTTGTAAACCTCTCGCAGAAACCGGTTGAGCCTTGCATGAAGTCCTGCGATGTCCTGATTGTTTACTTCCATGATCGTTTTTCTCCTTTCTTTTTATGGTCCATAGTCAGATTCGTATCGTTCAAGTTCGATTGGGCCAGCTACTTCTTCCAGAGACTTGGTCCATTTGCATGGATTATGGCAATAAACCTGTGGACTCTGGGAGGACGCTTCAAAATGATTACCGCAGTTTGGACACTCCCGCCATGCTCTCCGTGGCCGATCCCAAGTCTTTGTCCGGCAGTAGGGGAAGAATCGCAATTCCATACGACGTTCTCTCCGAGACACTGCAAACGGGCTTCGATTCGGACAGGATTCCCGAGGTTCCTCACTGCGCCACGAAACACCGCATTTCAGGCAAATTGATCCCTCCATAACCATTACGATGTTTCTCTCGTGGTTGACCCGCTATGTTGCAACGTGGCCGAGTATGTAGCTGGACCCCCCACCGGAAGAGACAGGTTCAAAGTCTCAAGGTATGCACCTGTTAGCCCGGACGAGGCGGTCTCATAGGTGGGAGTATTAGCCCCTGCGCCCGAACCAGTCAGATCCAGTATCGTTGCCACAGGACCAGCGCCTAACGAGTTGAAAAGTGTGACTTCACCCGCACCAGCTGCCATGTCCAACGTGCCACCGATATCTGTCTTGGTATTCTTTTTCCCGGATAGGAAGTTCTGCCAGGCGTCCGCGAAGCTGGTTATCTCCGCTTGAGAGACGGTGAACGCAATCGAGACTGAATTTAATTCGTTTTCAATGTCGACCGTGTTGTATTTGTAGTTGACATTTTTCCCATGAATACGAGCCACTACTTTACCTCCAATCCCAATGCCCACACTCAGAACACTGTTTGTATTTAATGTCGCTTTCCATTTCAAAAATTAGGTCATGTGTGGGTTCAAGGAGTTCAGGGAGTTCAGTAATGTATCGGGCCACGTCTCTCTGTGAAAAAGGCTCAAAATCATATCTAGGAAAGTTCCTCCTGTCATCCGGGAGGTCCTTACTGCAGTAATGTGCTCCAGCCACTATTCCGCCTCCTAGGTCTTCCGAATCCCAAAGGTTATCAGCAAGTCGAACGTCCTACTCCCAGCACCGGAAATAGTCGAGATTGCCCGCCAGAAGGTATCCGTAATCGCTCCCGCTGCTTCTTTGACTTCAAACAACGCCACGCTGGCTTGATTGATCGTTGTGAACGTCAGTCTGGTTGTCTCGCCACCAGCTCCGCTGTTGGCGTCACTCTCGATGGTCACAACGCAGTCATTACTCCCGGCACCACCTGGGGCAGCCCGAAGCCGAACGACCGCCACTATCGTTTCTCCCGCAGCGACCGCTGGCAGCGCAAATTTAGTTCCAGTGTCTGTCGACGAAATAGCAGCGTTGTTGGTTAGCACCAAGCCCCGCGCCGGTGCTTCGTCTCCTTGCCAGTTCACGTTTAATGCTATCGCCCCGCCCAGGTCCGTCGGTATCGTATCCTCTGTGATATTGGTACGCCCCTCGTACCCAAAGGTTCCAACTGCGTCCCCTCCAGGGTAGATGCCCACCCGCCGTTGGGCCGCAGTCAAGTTGATGAACATCTCACCGTCGTAATTCGGGGAAGCCGTAGAGTGCATTCCCTGAACGTTGAAGGTAAATCCTGGCTTCCCCTCAACGAACGTATCATCCGTATCGGCAAAGGCTGTGACGCCACTAAGTGCACCAGAAAACGCGATTTCCACGCTGTTCGACACACCAGAAAAATCAAATTCATCAACCAATACTGCTGCTGCTTTCCCTGTTATTCGTGCCATTTATGTCTCCAAGTCTTCCAATGACTTCATGTACGGCTGCATAGCCTGATCCTGCAGCAACTTATTGATTTCTATCGGTTCGTCTCCGTCGAAACTGAACACCCCGTACATGGGCACCCTTAGCATCGCTGGTTGCTTCCCAGGCCCCTGCGGTATCTTCAGGTCCTTCCGGGCAATGTACGGCCCTAGATACGCTCCCTCGTTCATCTTCTGGCTCCGGCGGTTCTTCCGGAACGCATGGACATCCGTGCTTCCATCTTCCGCACATCTACCGCTTTCCTTTAGCCACAGCCTTGTCTATTTCTTCCACGATGAACTCCCCGAACTTGGCCACCGCTGGTCGTTTCTCTTTCGCCCAAGCCGGTGCCAGCCATGGCTTCGACCGGGCCCCTGGATTCCGAACCCGCGTTCCATAGATGATTCCGTCCTTCCGGCCTACCATTAATTTCTTTCTGTTCCGCCGGGTTCTGATATCCGATATATCAGTCTTTGACTCAACAATATGAGCCCCAGTTCCTTTCTCCAACAGGTGACCAAGACTTCCCCACCTGGTCCTCCGCTTCGCCCCTATCCTTGCGTTTGCTTTGAAGTTGGTCGCTGTAGATTTTACGACCAGTGCCTTAGCGTCCGTTGGACTAGCTATAGCCTTGACATTCTTCCGCGCCTCTTTCAGCACCGTCTGCTGCGCCGCCCGCCGCAAGCTCGCCCGCAGAATCCCGCGCTGTGTCTTATCCGTCAGCCCTTTGATTAGCGGTTCGAAACTCCCATTTATGATTACGTTATCCCTGGTCGTCATCTTGAAACCGCCACGGTCAACGGAAATTCCTGGACGTAATACCAGCCGTCCGCGCGTTGCTCCCGGTCTGTCACTTCAATCTCTTCGTCAGGCGTCATCACCGTATAATCCGCCACGCCGCCCAACGTGAAGTCCCCGTCAATGGCTGCTAGGATCGATTTGTTGCCCGTTGGGTTTATGTAATCGTCCAACGCTTGCCACTGTTCCTGTGGGATCGCTCCAGACAACCGCAGGGTAACCATCCAGTGGTAATCTCCTGAAGCGTTGCCAAAGCTCACGTTAGGCGTCCATCCTTCGAACCGGATACTCGCCGCTGGCGTAACCATGGTGGCGTCGGGCTCATGGTCGTATACCTGCAACCCACCTATGGTGAGCAGCCGAGCCTCTATGCCGTTTCTGAGGTCGGTGATTTCCCCCATCTAAGTCCTGACCAACTTGAACGGGTCCAACTTGCTCCTTGTCTCCGCGCTGAAGGTTCGGCCAAAGGGCGTGATGATTCCCGTCTCGAAGTTTCCCAACTGCCGCCGGTATCCTCGAGTCTCCATCAACAACCCAGCTTCTAACAACACGGCTTCCCGAATCGGAGATGGATACTCGATGATGCTGATGGCCGTGGCGGAAGCGTGGGACGCAGCAGTCGTGCCGTTCACTCCTCTAACCACCGTTAGGTCGTTTTCATCAACCAGGGTGATGTAGATTTGTTCACTCTCAATCAGTAAAGTTTGCCCGGCGCTGAACAGGCTCCCATCGCTCACCGTCAACGTCAGGTCACTGGAGGTGTAGGTCTCTCCCACCGTCGCTGTGCTGTCGAAGCTGCTTTCTGAATACCCAAACTTGCCCACCAATTCAAAACGTCTCTGTCCCGTGGCGAAGCTCGATTCACTACCCGTGGACCTGGTGTCTACCTCAATGGTCCAATAAGGCCGGGTCGTTGGCAGATAGGCCCTGCCCGTCGGCGTGGCGTCATAGCAGCCCATCCCTGAGCTCAGGATGTAATCCGTGATGGCCCAGGTATTGTCGTAACTAGCGTCGTCCGTGGTGTCCTCTTTCAGGGTCGTGATGGCAATCAGATCCCACGGCAGCACCATCAAATTTATGCCGTTCCCAGAGAAATATCGAGTGGCCACCAAACTATGTATATGCCGCCCCATGTAATCCTCAACAGTGCGGCTCACTGCCTCCAGCAACCCCAGCAAACGAGCATCGTTGCCAACCCCTAAGACGTTGGCCAACAATGCCCCCTTGAAATCCGCCAGAGACGCAAGGGAGTTCATCAGGTGATGCCTCTCCGAACCTCGAAGCTGAACGGGCCACAGTGCAGAAAGTTCCCTCCGCTCTCCTCAACCTTCACATCCCCGATGTGCAAGATTGCATTCGTCATTTCATCGGCCCTGGGCTGAGATAGGGTAGCTGTCTCTGTATCCAACAACGTCAACGTGGCTATTCCGGACGCCGCTGTGGTGATACTCACCGAGTGGTCAGCGATATTGTCCTCTTTGCGCCCCACGGCACGAATTGAGCACGTCACCGTAGCTCCAGTGATGTCGTAGGTAGCCCCATCTTTGGTCAACGTGAAAACAAGCGCATAGTCGTTTCCAGCGACTACCGTCTCTCCTAATTTGGTTGCTGTCACCATCAGGGGTTCGAGTCCAACGTGAGTGCTCCAGCGGCTACCCCATCAAGAGTCATTGCGCCTGCGGCCACTCCGTCCAGGGTCAAAGCCCCGGCAGCTACCCCGTTAAGCGTCAAGTTGAAAGTTGTTAAGACATCAACGAACATCCCGAACGAAAAATCGTTGTCCGCCATCCATGGCCGCCGAATGATAATAGTGCTGGAATCAATCGCTAACCCAGTCGTATCCACGATGATTTCAACAAACACATCCTGCGTTGGCAATTGCGGAGTCGGGTAGCGAATACGAACTACCGGCACGGAATAATCAGCAGGCAGCCCTATAAAGTCTTCTGTCGATATATGAAAGTCATGGGGCGATACCGGCTCAAAGGGATACCGGATTCTGATTACCGGCGTTGCATAATCCGACGGTAGCCCTAGGAAGTCTTCCGTGCTGGTGAATAGCTCTTGTGGTGCTGTTGGTTCAAATGGGTATCTAGCCCGTACAATGGGCGTCCGGTACTCACTGGGGAGGCCCAGGAAGTCCTCGGTCGACGTGAACAAATCCTGAGGTGCCGACGGCTGGAACGGATAACGAGTTCGGACGATGGGCACCCGATAGTCAGCGGGCAATCCCAAGAAATCCTCATCTGATGTGAAAAGGTCTTGAAGGAACGACGGGGCAAAAGGATACCGAGCGAATACCAACGGAGGCAGGATGTTCAGCGGGTCATTAACGACAGCAACCGGGTCATCAACCATGACAGAACTGCTAAGATAGACCGGAACGCGCCGAACTACCGGCGTCCCGTAGTCCTCCGGAATGCCGTCAAAATCCTCCACCGAGACTGATACAGCCTTGGTCGACGATTCATAGATTACCGTGTAGTCAAACGACGGCACTAGTTAAAAACTTTCTCCAACCAATTTCGGTGTCTAATCACTGCCTCAAAAGCTTGTTTGCTGTTCTTGAACATCTCTTCCGAATCTTCTACTCGCTGTTCCGCCGGATAGCAATCCATGCAAGCCCGTTGACCACACAAATGCCCCATGCACTTGAAGCAATAGCCCCGGAGGAAACCTGATCCCATGCGGAACGTCCAGAGTCGTTGACAGTGGGCGCACTGGCGCAGGTCTCCTTCGTCAACGCGCATCCCGTCAAAACGATCTACAACCAGCAAGTTCCCTTTGAACTTGGGGTCGGTGTGCCGGAGTAGGGTCATTCTCTGTAAACCACTGCTGCCATCTCTTCCGGCCCCCTGAGTTCTCGTAGCATCCGTTCGGTTTCCTCAGTCTCAAACTTGCGCTTTTCCAGTAGGTCTTCCAGTTGCTTTAAATCAAGGATTCGTTTTTGCTTCACGATGTCAGCAGCATCCGCGCTTAGATTCAGCCCTTGGAACTCCACCGGCTTGGCCCCTTGCAGGGTTGTTTCCTCTATCTTAGGCAGCGGCTCCCCCGGATATATCCGTTTCCACTGAGCCCAGTAGCAGTCCCGGCAAAGCGACTGCCCATCCTTGGGGTTGGCCTCCCCCGGCTGAGGGACCACGTAGCAGACCTTATATCCGGGCATGTGAGGCCGACGGCACTCGGCACAGACCATGTACTGAATCCCGTCAATCTCCACCCGCTCGTATCGCGTGACGTGGATCATGTCTATTCCATGAACTGTATGGTGCCGTTGGCTATACCAGTGTACGAGCCGGAATAACTGACCATCCCAATCCCCGCGTTCTGGGTGGCCGGGAGTAGGATATGGCCGTCCGGCTGGAGTTGCACCTGAGCCAACGCTCGGATATGCACATCCTCTTCCCAGAGCTCAGTGGCTGCTGTAAAGGTCGGCTCGGCAGAGTGGTTCTCACCGCCGTCGAACTCACCTGCTGGCGCGCCCAGGTCCAGCTTGGCGGGGGTGACGCCTGCCCCTTCAGTCCCAATGGCTGTGATCCGTTGTACGGTTACGGTCTGAAGTTGGTCCGCCATTGTGCCACCCGCTGAGACAGCGAAGTAGTAAATTTCGGCCCTGGACTTCGGAGCCGCTGTGGCTGTAAATAAAGTTAGAATCGTTTCCCCTGGAGTCGATTCCACCGCCGCCTGATTGCCCGTTACCGCGTATCTGTCCGCCATTCCCTCACTCCTTCTAAGTTGCTATCATTTTGAGATTCCGTGTGAAACTATCGATTAAGAATGACTGAAACTCGCCGCCTTCGGTGTTGACTACTCCTGCCGTAGCCGCTTCATCCAGCACAGGCTTGAACTCTCCGAACACTCCCTGCACGTTCTCAGCCGTCACTGTGACCGTAGCGAAGTCCAGCACGGCCTTGAACTCTCCAAAGACGCCCTGCACTTGGTTTGCCGTGAATTCGTCGGCCATTTAAGTCACCACCGGCACCACATCCCAGAAGAACGTGTTTGCTTTCGCCGATTCCTTGGTCTTGGCATAGTAGCCCCGCAGGTACGCCACGCCGGCCTGGGCCGGGGCTACCGTTACATCCAGCGCGGTGAAGGTTGTGGACCCGTTCATGTCAATTACTCCAGTTGATTTGGTGATGCGCCGGAAGTTATTGGTGGCGTGTCCCCAAGCCTCCAGTTCAATCCAGAGTTCAGCCGCCGTCGGGTCGGCGGTCCAATCAGCCGTGGCCGTGGGTCGGAAGAACACTTCGTACTTCTTGGAGGTAGTGGTGGCGTAGAAGGGTATTTCAAATAGAAGTTGGCGTGAGTATTCCCACGCCGTTCCCAAGTCCGTTGAGGGGGTACACTTCCCTGAGATTGCTCCACCACCAGAACGAACAGTGCCCGTGTCAGACTGAATAATCGGAGTTGCCTCGGCAGAAGAGAGATATGTTAGTTGCCGGGTATCGTTAAGTACGCCATCATGGTCCTCTAAAAATATACGACCATGAGAGGTTAAATCAACTAAATCAAATTCAGTAGTCGAAGAAAGGATACAATTACGGAGCCGTATAATCGCAGAATACAATACATTGCCACCAGATTGGTGTCGAATATCACCTGTGGTATGATTCTTAAATTCACAATCAATGCAAGTAATATCGTTGCCTTCTAGTACGAATATTCCAGAATTACTACTTGCACTGTTTCCGTCAAATAAACTATCTCGTATTTCTCCTTGAAACCCGCTTCCTCCTGCAAAACCCGTTAATCCTTGTCCATAGTTGAAAAAGCGGCATTTATATAAATTGAACTGTTGAAAATCATCACCAATTTTTAAGGCGTTATCACCAATTCCATTGCCCTCAAGAACACAATCACGGAACAAGGGGAAAATGGAAGAATCAACCTCAACCACTCCATTACTATCTGTGCCACGGAAATGGATTCCTTGGAATTTCCAATAATTATCACTGTCTAGTTGGACTTGAAAGTCCCCCGCCGCTGTGTTCCAAACCGGATTACCCTGCATGTTGGTCACGGTCTTGCCTGACCCGGCATTGTCGCCTTTGTAAGGCAGGAACATTGTCACGGTCACTGTGGAGACTGCCGACACCTCGTAGGCAAATTCGTCAGCGGCATCGTTGACCTCATAGAGCACATCA
>SDBU01008819.1_pt1 | contig 11397 bp, 12 predicted proteins | sample 2277071 | NCBI WGS metagenome assembly SDBU01 (sample SAMN10397929, study PRJNA504765) | marine sediment metagenome | isolation source: marine sediment core GS08_GC12, 126 cmbsf | place: Arctic Ocean: Gakkel Ridge, Loki's castle | collected 2008 | reverse complement strand
ATTTCATCCTCTTCGCGGAAGCCCGTAACGTCCTGGACCCGGACAGAGCGGCTTTCCGCGTCGGCCGGCACCGCAAGTTTGCTCCCTACCTGTGCGACTTTGCGCAAGACCGTCTCTTCGCCGGCACCTTGGAGCGTCACATTGCTACGAACGCGGATGGAGCGCCGCAGCAGATACTCGCCCGGAGGAATCGTGACGACGCCTCCGTTCTCCCCGAGCGCGTCAATAGCTTCCTGAATACCAGAGGTGGGCGAGTTTGAACTGGCAAAGTCTGCCACACTCACGGCTCCGCTCTGTTTTTCGACAGGGGCGGGTTGTGCCGTCATGTCGATGCCCAAGATTACCGGCGTCAATAGCACGAGGGGCAGAATCAATTTTTTAACCGATATTTGCACCTCAATCCCTCCAATCTCAGTTTTTCGCCTAAGCTCACAAAAATTCCGCCTTTGCTTTTGCCAGGATTTTATCCAATTCACTTTTCAACTCACCTTCAGGCTCGTATTCGTATTGGCTTAAAAGTTCCCGAATCATCGCAGAAGCTCTCTGACGGATTGTCCTCGCTCCTTCCCCTTCCCACGCGGAGAAGAATTGACGATTGAACAACCGCGGATGCCAATAGACATGGCGATAATTTTGTAAAGTGGTTTCAAGCCCTGCGAAAGTCTTCTGTTGGGCGCCTTCAATCACATCTTGAAGGCATCTTTTGGGGTCACAATCCCCATCTATCCCCTCGACCAGACGTTGCACGTGGTCTTTTATATCCAGGTCGTAAAGGAGTTGTTCCGCAGAAAACACCTCATCCAGACTCAACGTGCCCGCAGAGCCGAACCCTCTTGCGCCTAAAAGCGCCCCCGTCGTCATCAAACTTGATTTTTCCGCGCAAGCTTGAGCGCCTGGGAGCTTCGCGTTAGTGTGGATGCCTCCTATCCCTGGATACCATCTTGTCCCATGAAAATAGGCGTTGATTTCGGAGTTGGCAAACTGTAGAAGGAAATCCTCCGGCGAACCAAGCACCATAGCCATGCTGTGCAAATCTATTGGGCAAAGCCTGATACTCCAATGGATGGGCAGGTCGATTATCTCCCGGAGCAATATAGCCGAGCCTACCACTTCTGCAATGCAAAGCGCAAAAGCGTCGCCTATGTTTATCGGTGTTGTACACCCCAAAGATGACATATCGCTCACTCCCACAGAAGATAATTTATCCTTGAACTTCAGGACGCATTTGAGTGACTCGCTGCATAGGGTGAGCGGAGTGAATACATAGACGGGCAATGACCGCAACGGGTTTCCCAATACCTCCGCCATCTCCATAATGTAGGGCAAAGTCTCTAACGATTTCGGGTCAACCGAACCACGGCCATGCCTGGAATAGTTTACCGCGACCCAATACTGCACAATCGGTTGAAGCGGCGGAGGGACATCTGTAGGACACCCGGGAGGACCTGATAGTGAAAGCACATCTAATAGCTTAGTAGCCTCAATAAGTTTTTCAGTTGTGTTCGCTTCGCTCACCGACGCCTGGCGCTTCGCTGGGCTTACGGAACTACAATGGTATAACCTTATCGGTCTCAATATCGTGTACCCATTGAGGATATGGACTCACGCTGACCCAGATTTGAGAACTGGCAGGTTCAATCGAAAGGGGACCTTCTGAAAAGTTATCGCCGTTGCGCTTTCGTTCAGCGTCAATAAACTCCGAAACGAGTTTCCGATTAATCAAAAACCTGTTCTTCTCCATTTGAAAACCATTGGATAAAAGCTGTTCTTGTATTTCCTCATCTAAAACCGCGATGCCGACCTTCTCAAGTATGCGAAGGGCTGCCTCTTCGATGTTCTCAAGCTGGTCAATGCTAAAAAGCGGTGGACGTTGAACAATAAATGGACGATTCCCCATTATCTCACCTCAATAAAAAAATCGACTGATTTATAGACTTTATCGTATCAAAAATAGTTGAAGGCGTCAAAACTTTTCGATGTGATTTTGACGGATAAACGTTACCGTTGGAGCCTTCGTTTGAGGGTGAAAAATATGTTCAATTTCAGGATAATAGCTTCAGAATAGTAAGTCAACATGAGAAAAGGGTTAATAGGCAAGGAGGCAAGAGGGCAAGGGGTTAAGGCTCCTTAGCCCTCTTGCCATTCTGCCCTATTCCAATTTTCGCAGATGTTCCCGCGCTTTTTCCGCCCATTGTTCGGGTGGATGGAGCTTCAAAAACCTTTTCCATTGGGCAATAGCGAGTTTCGTTTTGCCCGCGTGTTGATACATCAACGCCAGATAATAATTCGCCGTTGGGTCTTCGGGTTTGACATGAATGGCGATTTCAAATTGTTCTGCCGCGGCATTATATTTTTCCTGATTGTATAACAAGTTGCCATATTGAGTCAGCGTCGGCACATGATTCGGGTCTTGGGCAAGCGCCTTGTTGAATTCCTTTTCCGCTTTGTCAAAATCCCATTTATGTCTCAGATACAGTGCGGCAAGTTGCTGATGCGCTTTGGCGGCGTTGTCATCCAACGCGATTTCTTGCTCATAGTAGGCAATAGCAACGTCCAACTCCTTCCGCCATTCGGCAATCAGTCCGAGTTGAAGGTTGACGCCTTTGTATTTTGGATTCAGCTTCAAAATCTTTTCAAGCACAGATTTGGATTCTAAACGTTTATCCATATCCAGATACGTCAGCCCCAGATGATAGAGCGCATCGGTATTATTTGGTTCCAGTGCTACGACCTGTTTGAAATCCTCCGCGATATTCGCGAAACGATAAAGTATCCCACCGATTTGTTTATATCGACGAGAAATCAACCCACGATAGTAGTAGGCAGGCGCGTAGTTCAGATTGAGTTGGATGGCGCGGTTATATTCCTGCACAGCCATCGCCGCATATTTGTCTCGTTCTTCAACAGTTTCGTATTCAGTTTCCGATGTAATCTTTTCATCTTGCATATCAGCGTAGCGGTCAAGCAAGCGCGCGTATCTGAAATGCCATTCGAGATTATCGGGCGAAAATTCATTAGCGAGCTTGTAATGTGTAAGCGCTTTTTGAATTTCGTTTTTTTCCTCGAAAATCAGTGCCAGGTCATATTGTTCTTGCGGATGATTGGGGCTGAGTTCTAAGCCTTTTTCATAGACGCGGATAACGTTGTCTTTGTCTTCGCGGGAGAGATAAATCCTTCCGAGATTCAGATATGCTTCTGCGTGCGTGTCATCCAACCTAATTGTCGTTTCATATTCTGCTATCGCAGAATTCAATTCTCCGCGAACGGCATACAATTCCGCCATTTGGTAATGCGCGTCGATGTGGTCTGGTGCTAACACTATTGTTTCTTGAAATGCCGCCAAAGCTTCGTCAGCGTGATTCAATTCGAGATGAGATAGCCCAGCCATGTAATGCGCATCAACGTTCGTTGGGGCTATGGTTATCAATTTATTGAGCATATTCAATGCTTGCGCAGGTCGCTTCTGTTGACGGTAAATCTTCGCTGCTTGTGTGAGCGCGCCTTCGTGCGTCGGAACCAGCTTGATGGTTTCCTCATATTGCATCAGTGCCCGGTCAGCCTTGTCCAATTCCTGGAAGCTTTGTCCTAACAAATAACGCGCCTCTGCGTCTTTCGGGTACAGCAGGATGAATTTCTCTAAATTCGTGGCGGCATCAGTGAAATTCTTATCCTCGAATTTTTGCTGTCCCTGCTCAAAAAAATACCGTTCCAAATTGGGATTGAGTTCTATCGCCCGTCGATATGTCGCCTCCGCCTTTTCGTTATCCTTACCTTGATAATACAAATCGCCGAGTGGCATGTACGCATCCAGATAATTTGGGTCGATTTGCATAGTGCGTTCGTAGTGACTGATTGCCGCGTCGATGTTACCCGCGTCGCGTTCAATCTGAGCATAGTTGAAATAAGCGACCGCGCTATTTGGGTCAACCGCCAATGCTTTGTCTAGCACCGTTCTCGCTTCTTCTGCCCCCATCAGCCCCGCGTGATATTTTTCAAGCTGGTCGATGAAATAATTTTTCAGATTCGGGTCATTCTGAATAGCTAGCTTATAGTGTTCAAAAGCTTGCTCTTTCAAACCTTCGCGATAGTATATTTCGCCCAATTGCAGAGGTGCGGGTGCATAAGTTGTATCAACGTTGAGTGCTTGTTTGTACACTTGCGCTGCGTAGGTTGAATTGCCCTCCTCTGCTAATATCACGCCCAACTCATAGAGCACTTCGGCGGTATATGGTTGGCGTTTTGCGCCTTCTTTGTATTGCGCTATCGCTTCAGCCGCGAGCCCTTGCCGCGCATAAATCTGCCCTAATTTAAAATACGGCGGGGCAAATTTTTTATTATGTTTTATCGCCTGTTGAAAATTCTGTTTGGCTGTCTCTAAATCACCTTGGGCAAAGTAAACCAATCCTATTCCGTAGTATGGGCGTTCCCATTTGGATTTGATTTGTAGGGCTGCCCGGTACGCCTGTAGCGCCTTGGCATCCTCATTCTGTTCGCGATACACTTCGCCTAAATTGTAATGCGCAAAGCGAAATTTGGGGTCTAACGCGAGGCATTTCTCAAACTCCGCTATCGCCTGTGGATATGCTTTTTGTTTTAAATAAACGCTTCCCAGGCCGAAACGCGCGTATATCGAATTAGGTCGTAATCTGACAGCCTCCTGAAAATGCGGCGCGGCTTTTTCCAGCGCATCTGCATCTCCTTTCCGCGCGTATGCAAAACCTAATCCATAATGCACGTAAGCGTCCGTTGTTTTGTTGGGCAGGTCTGCCTCATAAACGAGAATGAGGTCATCTAAATGCCCTTGATCTTTCCATTTACTCACCAACCCGCGATGGCGCTCTGCATGTTTCGATTTTGCTTTGACTACTTTTTCATAGTCTTTTCTGAGGTTTTTCCGCCACTTTTCTTCGTTTGCAAACGTAATGGTACAAAAAGTTTCCAACAGGAATATTGCTATCGTAATGCTTAGGATAATTCTGAATTTTTTCATCTTAAAAAGGCGAGAGGAATCGCCTGTCTCCTTTCCAGTTGACATAGGCTTTTTTTGGGGACGTTTTTCCATTTCTTCACCCTAGAAACTGGATATTTTCTGGATTTTGTTGTTTGGTTATGATATAATGCTATCATATTTTAGAAATTAGTTCAATAGAAACTATAGTTCTGCACTTTTTCGCGACGTAGAATAAAGGATTCAGATTTCATGCGGGTTTGCGGGCGCGCAATGGTTGATTTGACCAATCGCTGAAACACTCGCCAACACTAAATTTTTCAAAAATCTGCAGAAGTATAGTAGAAAAGGAGTTTAAATAAAAATTATGGAATTTAGATTAGGCGAATTGTTTTGTGGCCCAGGGGGGCTTGCATGGGGAGCTAAACAAGCTCAAGTAAAAAAAGGAAATACTGTTTATGCTATTAAACATGTCTGGGCAACTGATTATGATAAAGATACATGTGAAACTTATCGTCATAATATTTGCCCAAAGAACCCGAAATCTATAGTTTGTCAGGATATACGTAAACTTGACTACAAAAGATTGAAAAATATTTCTGAAATAGATGCTCTTGCTTTTGGATTTCCCTGCAACGATTTTAGTGTTGTTGGTGAACAAAAGGGAATAAATGGAGTTTATGGCCCACTTTATTCTTATGGAGTAAAGGCATTAAAATATTTTCAACCAAAATGGTTTTTGGCTGAGAATGTTGGTGGTTTACGTAATTCGAATGATGGCGGTGCTTTCAAAATTATTCTTAAAGAATTCTTTGAAGCAGGTTATTCTGTATATCCCCATCTCTATAAATTTGAAGAATATGGAATCCCTCAAGCACGTCATCGAATTATTATTATAGGCATCAGGAAAGATTTGAATGTGTCATTTAGTATCCCTTCCTCTGAACCTTATTCACAAGTAGATATTTCATGCCAAAATGCCATTGAAAATCCTCCGATTCCTCCTGATGCGCCTAATAACGAATTGACTAAACAATCAAAAACAGTCGTGGAGAGACTTAAGCATATTAAGCCAGGAGAAAACGCATTTACAGCCGATTTGCCGCCACACTTGCAACTTAATGTGCGAGGAGCTAAAATCAGCCAAATATATAAGCGTCTTGAACCAGATAAACCTGCTTATACTGTGACGGGAAGCGGAGGAGGCGGAACACATGTTTATCATTGGTCTGAACCCAGGGCGTTAACTAATAGAGAAAGGGCCAGATTACAAACATTTCCGGATAATTTTGTCTTTTGGGGATTAAAAGAAAGTGTCAGAAAACAAATTGGTATGGCAGTACCTTGTGCAGGGGCTAAAATTATCTTTGAAGCCATATTGAATAAATTTGCAGACTTTGAATATCCTTCAGTTTATCCTAACATTTATTCCCTTATCCATACAGATTGTATCAAAGTCAAAAATAAAGATACAGAAGTAAGGCAACTAATGTTACTTGAAGAATCTGACATTTATGAACTGATAGGAACATATTAAAAATAAAAAGGAGACTGTATGATTACCAACGAACTATTTGAAGAGATTCTTATAAATCCAGTAATAAATTCAGAAGCTAATCAGTTATATATTGTCTCTGGATATGCAACTGCTGCAATGTCATTTCATCACATAGAAGAGTTGAAAGATAAACATAAAAATGTCAAAATCCACCTTATTATAGGAATGTGTTCGACCGATGGATTGTCATTTAGTAACCATAGAGGATTCCAAAAGCTGGTGAATGAAGATTTCCCTGATGATTTTGAATGTAGTTATATCATTCAGCCTCCTCCTGTTCATTCAAAAGTATATGCTTGGTATAAAGATGATACTCCTCTATATGGCTTTGTTGGTTCTGCTAATTATACTCAAACGGCATTTAGTAGAAAACAGTGTGAAGCAATGACAGAATGTAACCCACAACAGGCTTTTGATTATTTTCAGCAATTTATTGCTGGTACGATTTATTGTACTCATTTAGATGCGGAAAATTTTATCAAAGTTTATAATGATAGATATTATCCAAGAATCCGTCGAGAAAGACCTGTAATTGAAGAAGCTCCTGAAGTTTCACCAGCATTCGGACAGGATGTTGATATATTGTCTTCTGTAACGGTTTCCTTATTAGACAAAGGCGGTGACTTACCTCAACGTTCAGGATTAAATTGGGGGCAACGCCCAGAAGAAGGTCGAGAACCTAACCAAGCATATATTCGTTTGACTGCTGATATTTATAATACAGACTTTTTCCCTCCGGTAAAAACTCATTTTACTCTATTAACAGATGATTCAAAAGTAATTATCTGTACACGAGCCCAACAGAATGGAAAAGCAATTCATACCCCCCATAATAACAGCTTAATAGGTGAATATTTCAGATATCGTTTAGGAATTCCTAATGGTGCTCTCGTACGAAAGGAGGATTTAATACAGTATGGCCGTACAGACGTAACATTTTATAAAATCGACGATGAAACATATTTCATGGATTTTTCAGCCTAACTCATGGATAATTTAACGAAAGAACAACGAAAAAAGAATATGCGTAACATCAGATCAACAGGGACAAAACCTGAACAGATGGTGATGCGTGAATTAAGAAAGCGAAAAATTTATTTTGCTAAACATGTGAAAACAATTATAGGAAAGCCAGATATTGTATTCAGGAGAAAAAAGGTAGTTGTTTTTATTGACTCAGACTTTTGGCATGGTCATCCTGAAAGGTTTATTATGCCTAAAACAAATGAAAAATATTGGAAAAAGAAAATTGCTCGAAATAAAGAAAGAGATATTCAAGTTACTCAGGAATTAACAGAGAACGGCTGGAAAGTCATTAGGATTTGGGAGTATGATATAAAGCATAATCTTGAACACTGCATTAAACTCATCCTCAGCGCAATAGATCGAAAATATAATGAGTTATAGTGTTATAGGTGCTAATTTATTATAAACAAATACTTTGCCTAATAAGCCGTTGCAGTTGACGGCGGTAGCTTTCGGTTTACCAAGCGTCAATCGGCAAACGATGGTTTTCGGTTTGTCACACGTTTTCTGCAAACTGCCGACGCAACTGAACTTGGTCGTTAGGAGGAAGGAGTCAGCCTATGGCATATTTTCCATGCCCTTATCTGGGAAGCAATGTTGAACTTACCGGCGAACGAGAACATCATATTGCCAATCATCATCCGGATCTGCTTCCGGATCACCGGCAATGTATAGCCGACGCCTTGGCTGACCCTGACCAGGTCCGTCGAAGTTCCCGTTTTGGCAATGCACGGCTGTTCAGTCGCTGGTTTGAATCGTTACGTGGCGGCAAGTATATCGTCGTCGTTGTGGTCAGCGAACCCGCTCCTTCGGAGCGTCACTGGATTATTACAGCTTATATCGCCAGAAAACTGGCAAAGGGAGGAGACATTGAATGGGAACGAACCTGACATTTCAATATGACCGTGAAGCGGATATTTTGTATATAAACACCTGTCCGCCGTATCCAGAACAGGAGAGCGAAGAACTTGATGATGAAATCATCGTACGATTCAACCCTGAAACCGATGAAGTCGAAAATATCGAAGTCCTGTTTTTTTCAACGCGGTTATTACGCAAAGAACTTTTTCAATTACCGATTTCTGCTCGTTTGCATCTGTACGAAAATACGAAAGCCGCCGAAGGGTGAACAGTCTGAATAGGATTAGCGTCAAATATCGGGCTTTGGCAGTTGAAGTTGAGGGAGGCTAAATCTGGTTTTGGATTGGAACGCATGTAGGATACGATAAATTAGCCCATTAATTGCCTAACAAGCCGTTGCAGTTGACGGCGGGGAGCTGTGGTTTTTATAATGTTTTTGGGTTGTGGCGGGTTTTGGTTCGTCGGGCGGCTTTCGGTAAACCCTCGCCACAACTGAACTTTGGTCGTTAAGCAGTGTCAAGGTTGCTTGAAGTTTTGGCAATTTGTGTACATTAATCATTGGAGGTACAATATGCATAACGAATTCATGGCAATTATTGAGCGCGATGAAGATTGGTTTATCGCTTATTGTCCCGAGATTCCGGGTGCGAATGGACAAGGACGCACCATAGAAAAATGTAAGCGAAACCTTGCAGAAGCCATCGCTCTCATTCTTGAGGATCGCCGGGAGGATGCGTTACAGGGTGTACCTAAAGATGCCATACAAGAACGGGTGGTTGTAGCATGAAGCGCAGGTCGCTGTTAAAGCACTTGCGGAAACATGGCTGCTTCCTCAAAAGAGAAGGCAGAAAGCACTCTTTATGGACTAATCCCGAAACAGGAGCTGTTGAAGCAGTGCCAAGACATACTGAAATCTCCAATAAGCTCGCCAAGAAAATCTGTCGAAGGCTTTCTGTTCCTGACCCGTGATGCGGTTACTGCAGGCAGACTTGCCTAACAAGGTGTTGCAGTTGACGGCGAGATCCTGTGGTTTTTGAACATTAATCGGTAAGCGGCCGGTTTTGGTTTGTCGGGCGTTTCTCGGCAAATCCCCCGCCGTGTTCGTCCGAGAATCGGACAACTGAACTTTTGTCGTTAGGCAACAAGTCCATAAGCCAAGTGTCTACGGGCACTTCCATTTGGCAATACCACTTGATATGTGGTCTGAGCCATTGACAGGTGGAAAGGTAGTTCAGCGCAATTGAACTTTCAAATCATCAGTGAAATCACCGACATCGAAACAATCGCTAGCGGGCGAAGCGTTCATGCCAAGCACGCTCTGGACAGATAGTATGGTTACGGCAAGTGGCGTAAGATGAAAGGGAAGGCGTATATTGAGCTTCCCAATGGCGACATTCGTTACGCTGAACTTCATTGGTACGAGGCACACGGTATCGGCAGACGCCGGATAAAAAGAAAGAGGTTACTTGATGAATAACACACGATACGTTCGGTGTATCAAAAATGACGACTACGAAATCGATCTGACCATCGGTAAGGTTTACAAGTCAGTTCCCCTGACAGATGCCGAAAAGGATGCTGGCGTGATTCGCGTCATTGACAACGAAAGTGAAGATTACCTGTACGATGCCAGCTACTTTGAACCATTCCAGCCTGACGGAGCGGTGAGTGAATTGACCGATTCACTCACGATTCATTTGGATGCCTTCACGAAGGGTGTCCTGCACGCTGAAGCGTTAGCGGCGAACAAAACAATGAGTGTGCTGGTGCGGGAATGGCTCGACGAGCGACTGGGGCTGGCTACACAGCAAATTTAGTTCGTAGGCTGGTTTTTTGCACGAAACCCAACGAACAGAATCTTGTCTAACCAGTCGTTGCAGTTGACGGCGGGATCTGTGGTTTTAATAATGTTTCTGGGGTTGTGGCGGGTTTCGGTTTGTCGGACGTGCTTTGGTAAACTCCCGCCGCAACTGAACTTTGGTCGTTAGGAGGAGCAAAACATGCGATTCTGTACCGACACACTTTATGAAAGGACACTTCAATAATGTCAAATGTAGAGGAAATTAAGGCTGCCATCGAAGCCCTTCCTGAACCAGATTACGTCCAACTGAGACAATGGTTCAGTGAAAGAGACTGGGAAAAATGGGATAAACGGATTGAGGTGGACTCAAAGTTAGGGAAGTTGGATTTCTTAATCGCGGAAGCCTTTGAAGAAAAAAAGAAGGGAACACTCAAGGAGCTTTAAATGCATCGGACAACAAGACGCTTCTGGAGATGCTTCGAGAAACTTCCAGAATCCGTTCAAAGGGTAGCGAGACAGAATTTCCAGTTGCTCAGGACGAATCTAAGACACCCATCTCTCCATTTCAAGAAAGTTGGCAAGTTTTGGTCGGTTCGCGCTGGTATCGCTCACAGAGCACTTGCCGTAGAAGACGGTGAAGACTTCATTTGGGTTTGGATTGGTAGTCATGACGAATACGACCGAATGATTAGATTCTAACCAGCCGTTACAGTTGACGGCGGGACTCATGGGTTCTTCAAGCGTTAACCGGCAAACGGCGGTTCGGTTTGTTGGACGTTTTTCGGCAAACTGCCGCCGCAACTAACTTTGTTCGTTAGGACAACGTTATGCCATTTAGTGAATTTAAAAATATCAATATGGTTCTTGAAAAATATCCACTCCGAATAAAAAGAGGGAAAATTTTACCTGATACGATACGAAAACTTCCTGATTGGTTTATTGAAAACTTAAATTTTACTCTTGAAAAAAAGCAGATTAACGAAAATGAATTTTTCCACTGCGAAGCGTTTATTTATCCCTTTTTACAAGAAGCTTGGAAGCGGCATAAAAAATTGCAGTTATGGTCCCATCAATCAATACATTACAGTGATGAACTTTCTGGTGTTTATTTTTCAATTTAGAATCCGACACCCTGTTTTTGAAACCCTTGAGACATCACAATCTCTGCCTTTGGGAAGTGATACACACAAGAACACTGATAAC
>SDBU01008818.1_pt1 | contig 11398 bp, 12 predicted proteins | sample 2277071 | NCBI WGS metagenome assembly SDBU01 (sample SAMN10397929, study PRJNA504765) | marine sediment metagenome | isolation source: marine sediment core GS08_GC12, 126 cmbsf | place: Arctic Ocean: Gakkel Ridge, Loki's castle | collected 2008 | reverse complement strand
GAAAGCCCGATTGTTTTCCCACCCATATCCTTGGCATATTTCATCGCCTTCAGCAGGTTTTGAGACCATAATCCCGCCTTATCCTTACCAGCTCCGCCGTGGACACTGATGCAAATAAGCACATCCCCTTCCTTGAATCGATTCCTGAGCTGCTCATAGTATATGTTTTCAAAACCGTCGTCGTTGGTGAGGGCACTTACCAGTGGGATATTGTCATTCAGGCAATAAACGATGAATCTCCTTTTACCTTCAATGATGGTGGTCTTGGACAAATCACAGGTAAAATGGGTTGCGGTAGAGGCGGAGCCTCCGTTCCCGCAGATGAATACCTGATTGCCTCTCTGCCAAGCGTCATAGAGCAAGTCTATAACACTCTTTATGTCATCCACCGAGAACTCCCCGATGGCTCTGGTCATATCAGTAAGGTAATTTCGGATAAACCCTTTATTTTCCAAAGGAACCTCCTAGAGACCTTTCATATTTACCAGTATCTTGGCGCCCTCAAAATCAAACCGGAACTTCATCGGCTTCAGTCCAATTTTCTTCATTACCTGAGAAACTCTCGCTTTATCACTGTTGTTACAGTAGAAGAGGAAGAATCCGCCCCCGCCGGCACCCATTATCTTTCCGCCAATGGCACCATTCTTGCGGGCCGCCTCATAACATTCGTCAATAAAGGGATTGGAAATATTACTGGAGCGCTTCTTCTTCAACTCCCAGTGAGTATGAAGGAGCTCTCCCATAGCATCAATATTCCCCTTTTCCAGCAGTTTTCTGGTCTCCAGCCCGATTTCCTTGATGCTATGGAGGTTCTCAATCATACCAGAGTCGTCTTTCTGGCTTTTCTCATCTTGCTCTGAGAGAATTTCCGAGGCACTCCGCTCAATACCGGTGTGGAAAAGCAAGATATTACCTTCCAGTCGGTCCATGTCTTCACTTGAAATATTCAGCGGCTCCACAATAACATCTCCATTCTTTTCGAAGGTGAGGCAGGTGAGCCCACCGAAGGCAGCCATGTACTGGTCCTGTTTACCTATCGGCTCTTTGAGGACGTTAATTTCAATATGGCAGGCCTCCTCAGCCAGCTGTTTCTGGCTTTCGTAATCCCTCTTGTAGGAGTGCAGGGCATTGAGGAGGGAAACTGTGAAGCTTGATGATGTGCCCAGTCCGCAGTTGGCGGGAACGTCGGCAATAGAGACAATCTCAATACCTTTATTAATATCGAGAAGTTTCAACACTGCTCGAAAAATGCTATGGTTTATTTGGGCAATATCGTCGACGATTTCTGTCTGAGAATAGCTTAAGCGAATGCTATCATAAAATCTCTTGTTTGCTGAAATAAAGACATACTTATCAATTGCTCCAGCAATCAGGAACCCCCCATACTTTGAGTAATAGGACTTCAGGTCAGTTCCTCCACCCCCTAAAGTTATCCTCACCGGAGCTCTTGAGATTATCATGGCGTTATCCTGACTCCAGAAATATACTTTTTAAATTCTGCTAAACCTTCCGGAGAACCTATCTGGTAGAAACGCTTCTTTACCTCATAGGCGAGAAGCTCTTCCTTTTCGATGAGCCTGGGGAAAAGTTCTTCCAGAGAGTAAGGCTGGTTTTCCGGCATGAGACTGAGGACTTCTTTACGAAAAAGGTTTAACCCGTACTCAATATAAACCATTTCCCCGGTTTTCTCTTTTTTGCTGTACCCTGTAACCAAGTTCCCTTCAACCGCGGTGTTGCTTCTTTCTATTTCATCGTAATTCTTGTAGACGTTCATAAGGGCAAGTTTATTCTGCTTCTGGAAGCAGGTTAGTACATCGTTAAAGTCCGGAAAAAGGTAAGAATCTCCGTACATGGTGAAGAATATTTCGCCGAGAAGCCGCTCCGCATTTTTTAAGGCGCCGGCAATTCCCAGTAATCCCTCCCTTTCATAGCTGTAGGCTATGTTAACTCCGAACCGGCTGCCATCACCGAAATAGCTTTCAATTTGCTCACCAAAGTGGCCAACGCATAAGACGACATCTTTTACCTTGCCCTGCGCCAGTAAAGCCAGTTGATATTCAAGAAACGGTTTGCCATTGACCTCAATCAGCGATTTCGGGGTGTTCCTGGTTAACCGTCCCAGTCTGGTTGCCATGCCTCCGGCTAGTATTACGACTTGCATTTCTCTTCACCCCGGCTATCACTATTTTTTCTACAGTAGTCAAGTATGTCAGACAATGTCTTTTCTATGGTAACCTCCGGGTTCCAGCTCAAATGGCGAAGTTTTGTATTGTCTCCCACCAGAGTAGTGCCTTCCGAGGGGCGCATTTTCTCGGTTGTTTGGCGAATCGTTACCTTGCTTGAGGTAAAAGAGAGAAGCTTGTCCAGAATTTCCCTCAGTTTATAACCCCGCCCAGAACATATATTATAGACCTCACCCGGGACTCCCTGCTCCATCAAGAGTAGTATCGCCCTGGTACAGTCTCTCACATCTACTACATCTCTGGTTGCTTCCAGATTGCCGGTGCTCAATGCCTCGGCTTCCCCCTTTTCGATACTGACTATACCCTGGGCGAAATCAGCGCAGGCATCTGTGGCTTTTCCCGGGCCGACGATGTAGAAGGGACGGACTCGAATTATCTTCATACCATAAGTGCGCCAGTAAAGAGTGGCTACCATATCCTGTCCAACCTTGCTTACGCCATAAGGGCTACAGGGCTTGAATTCCTCAGTTTCCTTTATCGAAGTTCCATCCTGGGAGTTGAAGCCATATTCGGCGCTGGAGCAGAGAACCTGAACTACCGGACTTATACCAGCCTTTCTGATACCATCCAGCAGGTGGACTGTTCCCATGATATTTGTCTTAAATGTTCCCTCCGGGTCCTGCCAGGATGACATAATCAGGCTCTGGGCAGCCAGGTGGAAGACATAATCGGGCTTAACTTCCAGGACAATTTCATCCACTCTACTTGCGTCTGAAATATCGCAGGGTAATATCGTAATCCTGTCCTTCAGATGTTCAAGTTTATCCGTGTTTCGGTGGACTGTTCCGTAGACCTCGTAGCCGTTATCTACTAAGAGGCTGGCTAAATACGAGCCAATGAAGCCGCCACACCCCGTTATCAGGCATCGAGTCATTTCGCTCTCACCACCTTGATTGCTCTACTTTCCTCAGCAGAGCGGTATATATCAAAGACCAGTCTCAGGGACTCAAGACCGTCATAGCCATTGCCCAAAGGCTCGCGCTTTTCAGATATGGCACTGACAAACTCCTTCCATTCCTCAGACCATGAGACATCCCCCCCGCGAAACTCAATAGTTTCCTCCTGGAATGGTTTCAGGAAAGCCCTCTTGCCCAGCACAGCTTTCTCGGTTCCATAGCTGCCACCGAGACCTTCAACCAGAATATATCCATCCTGCCCGAAGAGCTCAAAGGAGAACAGGTTCTTCCACTGGGTCAGGCTGGAGTGGACGGAGGCTACCTGCCCTTTCTCCGTTCGCAAGGTAGCAAATGCGTTGTCTTCCAAGGGAGCCATATCCCAGAATTGTGCTGATCTAAAACCAAAGACCTCGGTAAACTCCCCGAGAAACCACCGCGAGAGGTCTATAGCATGTATTCCCTGCTCCATAAGATGTCCGCCGCTTACTATCCCGGGGTCAGCCCGCCACTCTTTTTCATAGCCCGGGCGACCACAAATTCCGTAGCGGCAACGGATAAAATTAAGTTCGCCAATAATACCATCATTAAACCAGGCTCTAGCCTGTTGTATGCCGGGGTGGTGGCGGTGGTTAAACCCACACTTCAGTGTCACTCCACTGGTGCGGGCAGCCATCAGCAGTTCCTCAGCCTCTTCTACGGTTCTAGTTAACGGCTTTTCGCACAAAACATGCTTACCGCTATTCACAGCGGCGATACTTATGGGGGCATGAAGGTCAGGCGGTGTGCAGACAAGAATCACGTTGATATCATCTCTTCCCACCACCTCCCGCCAGTCGTCAGTTGCCTGACAGGCCATTTCATCAGCCAATCGCTGTGCGCTTTCCTTATGAGCCGCTGCCACCATGACCAGTTCGGTATTGCCAAATTGTTTCAATACCGGAGCCCGGCGTCCGCCCTGCAATCCAGCGCCTATCAGCCCCACCCTTAGAATATCTTTCTTCGCCATAATCAATTCCTATTTAGAATTTACCTTTACCTATTCCTGTATAAATAAAACCCTTCCCTGTGAGTTGTTCTTCATCCAGCATGTTTTTGGCATCGATTAAAACGGGCTTCTTCATTGACGCCCCGATGCGGTCAAAATCGAGATTCTTGAACTCTGGCCAATCGGTAGCAATGACCAAGGCGTCGCTACCCCTGGCTACCTCGTAGGCGTCTTTACAGAACTCAACCCCCCTGTTTTTTGGGATTTCTTCCAGAGACACCTTGGGGTCGTATGCTTTGACGCTGGCGCCCTCATCGGTCAGGTCTCCGATGATATCCAGAGCGGCGGAGCGGCGCAGGCTGCTGGTGCCGGCTTTATAAGCTAACCCCAGAACACCCACCGTCAGGCCTTTAATTGAACCGTATGTTTTGTGTAATTTTCTAACCACAACACCGTTCTGGCGCTGATTTACTCTCAGCACACCGTCAATCAAAGGCAGCTCACAGCCGGAACCGTCCCCCAGATTTTTCAGGATTCTTACGTCTCTGGCTAGTGTCCCGCCGCCAAAGGCGAGCCCGGGCAACAAGGGCAGTTTGGCACCTATCCTTGTATCCGACTGTACGACTCTGGCTATCTCCAGGGCATTTGCGCCCACCTCATCACATAAGCTGGCAATTTCGTTGGCAAAACTGATGGAGGTGGCCAGCAAGGCATTAAGAACGTGCTTACTCATTTCGGCTGTTTTCAGATTCATCCTTAGCTTGGGAGCAGCGACAACATTCCAGAAGGCTTCTACCCTGTCCAGAGTGGCGGCGCTATCGGCACCAATGACTATTCTATCGGGTCTATTGAAGCCTTCTATGGCCTGTCCCAGCCTCAGGTTTTCCGGACTACAGGTAACATCAAAGTCTAGAGAAGGGTTAGCCTGCCTGACGAGAGATTTAATCCGGTCGCAGGTGCCAACCGGAACCTGGCTGCTTACCGTGATTATTGAATCGTTTTCCATGTATCCGGCCAGTTCTTTACTGATATCAAGGATGGGTGACAGGTCAACCTCGTCATTCTCGTCTACCGGCGTATCAATTGTTATCAAAACGTGATTGGAACCTTTAAGGGCATCCTTCAGGTCTGTGGAATATTTCAGCCTGTCAGCATTGATATTCTTTAATATTAATTCCTGCAAACCGGGCTCAAAAACAGGTGGGGTGCCCTTGTTCAATCCCTCTATTGCAGTCGCGCTTTTATCCACGCCCATAACAGTATAACCCAGCTCGGCGAGACAGGCGGAATATACGGCACCCAAATGCCAGATGCCGACTACACAGACCTTTTCGTTCACATTCATACTCTTTTCAGGCTTTCTAATAGCCTTCTGGTGGCTATACGTACGGCCTCGGTGGAGGTATGCCGTGCTTCCCATCCCAGTTTTTTCATCTTGCTCACATCATATATAACAACGGGGGCATCCCCCGGCCATCCTCGCTTACCGCCGGTGTAGCTGAATTTTACGTTGCTTAAACCCATTTCGACGGCAACTACTTGCGCAAGTTCACTTACTTTGATGGTGGAGTCACAACCCAAGTTGAATACGTCATACTGTTTGTCGGAGTTGTGCAGGGCGAAGAGCATACCATCAAGGCAATCTTCAATAAGGAAGTAGTTCTTTTCCTGATTGCCGTCTCCCAGTATCTTAAGTTCATGCGGATTTTTTCTCAGCTTGTGAATGAAGTCATAGATGACCCCGTGCCCCATTCGTGATCCCAATACGTTGCCGAAGCGGAATATCCACGCCTGCAAGTTAAACAGGTGGCAGTAGGCGCTGATTAGTCCCTCGCCAGCGAGCTTTCCGGCGCCATAGAGAGATATCGGTAAAAGCGGCCCCATGGTTTCATGCAGGGGAATGGGGGGAGTATCACCGTATACCGTGGAGCTGGAAGCGAAGAGTATCTTTTTTATGCCGGTTTGTTTCATTGCCTCAAGCACGTTGCGAGTGGCTATAGTACAATTCTTCAAATCAAGGTCAGTAATTTTATTCCCACCGGGGATATCAGTGTTGGCGGCTAAGTGCCACACGATTTCATGTCCCTTCATTGCCTTCAGCAGAGCCCCGAAATCCAGAAGGTCTGCCTCTATAAAACGAAACTTTGTTTTGTCCAAGTGGTGTTCTATAAGCTCTTTCTTTCCCGAACTCAGGTTGTCTATAACAGTAACCTCATCCGTTTGGACTAACCTGTCCAGCAGATGACTGCCTATAAATCCCGCTCCCCCGGTTACAAGATATTTCACTTATGCTCTCCTTTATTCTCTTCGTTAGCTACTCTGTTCTCGGTTCGGTGAGGTAGTATTACCTCCTTCCAGAATCCAGCCGAATATAGTGTGTGTTCGATAAGATATACAACCGGTATTGATACTAAATACCGTATATCCTTCTCCTTTATGGCTATATTTATCCCGATGGTGACTGTACTCAGGAAATACAAACTAAGCAGAATGAAAAAAACTACTGGTAGAAACATGGCACAGGGGATGAGAAGAGGGGCCAGTAATGGTGGAATAGTCTGCACTTTCCATCTTCGAGTCTCTCTTATTCCCTTTCCCCAAAGAAACATTGACTTAGCGAAATCCTTCAGGTCTTTATCTTGGTCGTGTAAGACTACCGCATCAGGAGTATAAAGCAGTTTACCTTTCTTTAAAAGCCTGCCGTTTAATTCGGAATCCTCCGAGATAATATTGGTATTAAACCCTCCCACTTCTAGTATATCTTGATGACGGTACATGCTATTACAGGCACTAATAGTGTTAACAAACCGCTTTTTCAGAAAAAGCCTCCCCTGCACCGCGTTAGCACTACCAAGAAATGTTGCAAATGCCAAATTGATTGACCTCTGCCAGAATCCTCGGTCTATATTGACAATCTTGCCACCAACGCCAATGATGCCGTCATCAAATTCCCTAATTAAGTTCCTAATCCATTCTTTGTCCGGAATTGCGTCTGCATCGGTGAACGCAACATAATAGCCTTTTGCCTTTTCCACACCAAGCTGACGTCCACCACCTATCGAATGGTAGTCTTCATAGAGAATCATTACAGGAAACTTCTCAGCGATCTTAACAGTTCCATCTGTAGAATGACCATCAACAACAATTACCTCATATGGTTTTAGTGATTGAGCAAACACTGCCTCTAAGCAATTTCCGATTTTACCATCTTCATTTTGTGCAGGTATTATGAGTGTTACCTTTGATTTTTCGGTGTTATTCATTTTCAACTCGACATTTTGGTCAATTATATGAACTTCCGGCCATGCTGTCTGAATTTTACCGCTGCCTCTTTTGTGGGAAAGGAATAATAGCTACTTGGTCCGCTTGGACAGATTCGGATTGTACGACCTTCCTCAATCATCGCTAACGCCTCTATAAGTGCTATAGCACCTTTTTCAGCTACTTTCCTCTGTAAGGAATGGAGTGTATCCTCGGGAGAGATATCGATAGGTATCTGAAGGATAATATCTCCTGTATCAATATGCTCATCCATGTAATGGACGGTTACTCCAGTTCGTTGTTTACCGTCAGCTAAGGCCCAGAAGCTTGGCATCATCCCCTGATATTGCGGAAGCAAAGCAGCATGTATGTTTATCGTGTGGTTAGCCAAACTGATTAGCTCCTTATTGAATATCTGAGGCGAGGCTACCGAGACAAGGATTCCCGGGCTTATCGATTTAATAAGTTCCACGGCTTTACGACTATTTATGTTCTTTAATCTATAAACGGGGATGGCGTTCCTTTGAGCTACAGACTGAACGGAATGAGGAAACTGAGTTCGCCTCCATCGGCTGATCAGAATAAGGAAGTTATAGTAGGTGAATAAGGCCCCATATATAAGAAAATCCTTCAAGCCAAACACATCATACAGTCTCTTAGCATATGAACCTAGTTTAAACCCACCTGGTATTCCAGGTATAATAAGAATGCCGACGATACCCTTCGATTCACTAAGCACTTTATCCACAAATATTGGTATATAAAAAGGTTCTTGTTGAGTTACTATTATTGTTTTCATGCAGACTCCTGTCTGGTTATCATCTCGTATATCTCTTCGAGCTTCAGAAAAATATAGCCCCTTTTCTGTAGCATAGTAACGAATTCATCTAGGATATTAAGCCCACTCGATTTATTTTCACAATAGATTCTCCTGAATATAGTCCTGTACATAAGATTATACTTTTCGAGTGGAATCTTATTCAAGGAAGTCAGATTAAAAAGATCGTGCAAATGAAAGTCAAAAACGATTAATTTCGGTAGGCTCAACGTTTTCAAGAGAAAAGCATAGGGCTTGCCAAATAACTTGATATAACTTAAGGCCACTGGAATTCGAACAACTGGCGATAATACTGTAAACGGAAGCTCGGTAATACCATGGTTGTTCTGAATGTAGGGACTGGTAGGAACTCTAAGGTTATTGAAAGAACCTGGCCTCAGTGATGGGAATACACTTGAATCAAATTTGAATCCATTGGTAACCAATGTATAATAGGTTTGATTATTAACGACGCCCTGAGGAGCACGATATCCTACCGGATCCTTGTTGAAGAATTTTCTGTAGACTTCTTTACCCTTTTCAATTTCAAACTTAATATCCATTTCTGTGGGTTTTGGATGAGAATACGAATGCAGCTCAAACTCAATGTCTAAATCAAATAGCTGTTGTATTGAGTTGGGGTGTGTTTCAAGAAGAGAAGCTTGAACAAAGCAAGTTAACGGAATATTCCTGTCCACTAAAAAGCTGGCCAGCTCTCGTATATGTTCTAATCCCTCATAGCTCGGCTCATCGAGCAAATCGCCGTAATCCTGTTCAAGGTCAAGCGTCAAGCAGGCTAATTTACTGTTCTCTAAAGCTGAACAATCAATGCTGGTGGGATTTTTTGCTAAGGCATCATCCATCTCTATTACCTCAAGTCAACCTGCATAGTCTGTTTTTAAGCCGGATTCTAATCACCGATAAAGCTACGCACAATCCATGTATCATTACCTGTAGATTCAGGGTTGATGGAACGTAGTAACAGGATATAGGGACTTCTTTGATAATAGCCCCTCTCCGCCTGGCTTTCTCCAGCGTCTCGATGCTGATGCTCATCCCCTTGTCTGAAAGACGGATAGTTTCAAACAAATTTTTACTGTAAGCCCTGAAGCCACTCTGGGCATCGGAGACTTTCGATTTAGAGCCGAAGTTCCAGAGAAAAGTGATAACACCGATGCCGAATCTGCGATATGTAGGTATGCTATTGTTGATATCCAGAAACCTGGAGCCAATTATCAAGTCGGCTTCATTTTTAAGAATTGGGAATAAAACCTGTGGGATTTCGTCTGGATTGTGCTGTCCATCACCATCAATAGTTATTAAAATATCGTTGCGGTTTCTTTGTGCTTCTGTAAAGCAAGTTTTAATTGCTGCACCGTAACCCATATTTCTCTCATGGCTAACAACTTCCACGCCAGCTCTCTTTGCTACCTCTGCCGTATCATCGGTGGACCCATCATCCACCACTATAACCTGGTCAACATGAGGCAGAGTTTTTGCGAGTACCCCTGCAATATGCGATGCAGTATTATAGCAAGGAATTAGAGCGACTACCCTTGGTTTTACGTCTGTCATAATGTTCTATATGCGAAACCTGGCTGCTTGACTTCTACTCCATTATATACTCCTGAACATCGACAAGAACAGGAATAATATTCTGCATTCTCGCAAGATCAGAAAGCTCCAGTTCGTAAAAGACCTTGTGTGCTACCGTTTCATTATTGGTATCAAAGCCGACACAACCTAGACCAACGATACAGACAACTGCATTTTTCAGATTATGATTCATCAGTAAAACTCTTTACAGTTGCGTAAAGACCTTTTTCTAAATCATATTTTGGGGAATAGCCAAAGGTTTTAGCTCTGCTAATATCAGCCAGGCTATCTTTTATAACACCTGGCCTAGGTTCTTCATAAATCGGATTAATAGAATAGTTACCCAATAAATTAATGGTAAGTTTGGCTAGCTGGTTGATGGTAATACTTTTGCCTCTACCGATGTTGAAGATGCCAGTTGCATCGCTTTCAGCCGCTAGGATGTTAGCTTCGGTAATATCTTTAATATAAGTAAAGTCTCGGCTCTGCTCTCCATCTCCACTAATAATAGGACTCTGACCGTTAATAACACTGGTTACGAACTTGGGGATAACTGCCGCATATTGAGACTCAGGATCCTGTTTGGGTCCGTAGACGTTGAAGTATCTGAGGCAAACAGTCGGCATATTATAAACCTGTCGAAATACTTGGCAGTAGTATTCCCCTGTCAGCTTTGTTACGGCATAAGGAGACTGTGGATTAGGCGTCATATCCTCAACATTGGGTAGGGTAGGGGTATCTCCGTAGACTGATGAGGATGAAGCATAGATCACTTTCTTAATACCATTATCTCTGGCGGCAAGAAGTACATTAAACGTACCGGTGACATTAACATCGTGGAAGGTCTTGGGATCTTTTATGCTCCGTGGAACACTGGAGATAGCCGCCTGGTGGAAAACATATTTAGTGTTTATAAACACTTTTTGGAGTAAAGTAAGATCGGTAATACTACCTTGGATAAATTCAACGCTTGGTTTCTCAAGTAGCATCTCTATATTCGCTTTTTTACCGGTCGAAAGGTCATCCAGGATTATGACATGGTATTCTCGATCTGCCAGTAATTTGGCAAGATGCGATCCAATAAAGCCAGCTCCTCCGGTTACTACAACCCTTCTCATATAGCCCTACCTACATTACATAATCTATAAAACATAGCACTAGAAACGATTATTAAATATTTACGACAAACTGGTCATTATCTTGGTATTCTTAGTCACTACCTCTGCTATATGAGATTCAGTATTATAGCAAGGAATTACAGCAACTATCCTTAGTTTTACATCTGTCATAGTGTTCTATATGCGAAACCTACTTGCTTAGCTTCTACTCCATTATACACTTCCCGAACATCAACAAGAATAGGATTTTTATTCTGCACTATCGTAAGATCAACTCCTCCGGTAACGATTGTCCTATTTATCTGATTTTTATTCCTTTCAATATAGGAGGCTAAAATATATCAATCCAATTGGTAAATGTTATACTCCCAATTGGTTAAATGAGGGAATTCGTCCGCATTTGATGAATGAGTAGATTTTCCTTCTGCGGAGTAATAGCCAAGCAAACCACATGAGTATTCCTGCTCCCACTAGCTCTGGTA
>SDBU01008816.1_pt1 | contig 11403 bp, 9 predicted proteins | sample 2277071 | NCBI WGS metagenome assembly SDBU01 (sample SAMN10397929, study PRJNA504765) | marine sediment metagenome | isolation source: marine sediment core GS08_GC12, 126 cmbsf | place: Arctic Ocean: Gakkel Ridge, Loki's castle | collected 2008 | reverse complement strand
CTGTAACACTACAACCTGTAACACTACAACCTGTAATAATACGACCTGTAACACTACAACCTGTAACACCACAACCTGTAACACCACAACCTGTAACACTACAACCTGTAGTACAGTTGGAATCGGGAGAAACATTTATGGCTCCAGTATTAGGAGGATTACCTCCCACTGAAGATATACCAACTTATCAACCTCCACCCGTTTCTCAACAGCCTATTGTTCCAATTATATACACAGGAAAACCTATCCCTGCTAAACCTCAACCACGTACAACAAATCAACCTACAACAAGAGATGTTTTATTGACACCCATTAAAAATGTAGCACCTAAAGTAGTTATCTCAGTAAAAACACAATTACCCAAACAACCCCGGCCGCTCCTGATCCCAAAAGAACCTCAATCTGCGAAAGGTAAATTAACGTTAGCCCCTATACAACCTAAGCCCGGTCAGATTAGTACTTTAGGTACTATAGAATTAGCTCAGAAAGCAGCTATTGAGGTTGGACCCTTGGTTGGACCCTTGGTTTCACCCTTGGTTGGACCCTTGGTTGGACCCTTGGTTGGACCCTTGGTTTCACCCTTTTCACCCTTGGTTGGACCCGAAACAATAGAGCCATCCAGAAATTTACAAACTCGACTATTTGATATTGAACAATTTGTTTCTATCCCCTTTATGAGTTGCACTACGTGTGGTAAACCAACCGGTCATTTAAATGAACTTTATCGTGATGCAGTCCTGGCTGGTGTGCCAGTAAAACAAATATTTGAACAGCTAGATATTAGACGCTTTTGTTGCAGACGTACTATTGAGGAACCTTTCCGCATGGCGCCGGGTTTGGCTTTTGACGTTCCTTCTGATGCGGGAGATATGCTAACTGCTAGTGATGATATTCCTCACGAATTGGGAATGTTCTTAGTTACCGATTCAGCCACTTTTAATGTTTTGGAAAGTATTGGCCGTATTAGTGCAGTCGCCCTAACTGTCTCGGGTCAGATTGAATTACCAGCCATGGCCCTGGAAGCAACTCCCCAACCTTTAATAACCGCCGCAGCTAAATTACCTAAACCAGCTTTACCCATAGCTTCTTTTCACACCACCACTCCTCCACCAACTGGTAGCTCTTTGGTTAGAAGTACGGAACAAAAAGAAGTTAATATTAGACCATTACAAATTGTCAGTAAAACTGTGACCTTAACTTTGCCCAAGAAAAAGGCCATTGGTAAACCGCTGGTCAGAACTAGTGGGCTATTAAAATCTACTGCTAAATTAGCAGGTAGGCCTGCTATAGGCGAACGCAAAATAAAATCTGAAATAGAATTTATACAACGAGGTATGATGGACATTGAGGAACAAGAAGAAGAAATAGAAGAGCCCGAAGAAGGAGCTCTAATTTTGGGAGAACCAGCGCCCGCTAAAAGAGGCATATCTATTTTGGCTACGGCCGTTAATTTACCAACCATAATCAGTCGCCCTCGAGAAGGTAAAAGTCCTTTGGAAATGCATATTTATAGGGCTATATAAAATAAAATATAATATAATATAATATAATTTACATTTATAGATATAGATGTAAAAGAATTGATATTATATTTTTTTGTTACATAAAATAAAACTATGTCTGATATTACATATATAATCAAACTCTCAGATGATCGCCAAATCACTATACCTCAGAATTTGTTGCAGTTCTATCCCACTATCAACCAAAAAATTGAAGGGGGTCGCATTCAACCTGAAGACGCAGTTTTTTTAGAATATCCTGATGCTCATAATTTATATACCATATTAACCACAGATTATTTAAAAACTGGTCATGCTCCGAATGTGTATATTGGTTTGATTAAAGCTGTAGATTATTTGAAAAATTCTAAAGTTTTAAATAAAATGTTGCTAACGCTGCTTACGTGGTTCGAAACACCAGCTATATTAAACGCTCTAAAACAACAGAAAAATGTTGTAAAAGCTTTAATTAACCAATTACCTCTTACAGTGCAGCAGCAGATGTTGAACTTATATCCTGCTGGCACGTTAGTACCAGAATATAGTTTTGAGGATTGGGGAAATATCCGTCTGGTTAGTGACGATTTAGATTATATTTTCATAGTCAAATATGAAGGTAATATAATTTATCACCGAGGGAAAGAGGCCAAAACTATCCAAAGTTCCTATTATCCTGATGAGAACCGGATAATTATTACAAATAATGGCGATATATATAACGTTAAAGATGTAACAGAGGGTAAATCCTTTATCATGCTAAATGCCAAACGTATACGAAGTCTTGAGGTAAATAACGTGGCTATACACTTATCTACTGATGCTACAACATATTCACGGAACAGGATAAAACCCCCAGGAATTTACCAAATTACTGAACTTAGAAATTTGAACAGTAATAAATTAATTATGACATCACCAAATGCAGGTGTGGATAATTTTTACCTATCAACTTCGCCCAGAATGACTGTTGTTGTAGGGCAGGAAGAAACAGATAAATTGATATATTTTATAAATCCTATATATGGTATGAAAACAATTATTCAAAAGCAAATATTAACTAATCAATCACCCGATGGTTACCCGGCCTATGTTAGTAAAATTAGGTGGGTTTCAAGTTTTGAAAATATGTTCAAGGAAAATATCATAAATATATTATTCTCCTATAGTGAAAATATTTTCATGGAAGTCGTGATTTTACCTAAAACTATTCCTGATAGTCAATTTTTAGTAGGAGTTCCTAATTTAACAATCACAGCACAAAAAAATAATTATCTAGTTCGCATACTTGATATTAACGGTAGCATAATAGTGGACAAGTTTATTACTAATGAAGTACCTTTAATGTTGAGCGATCGTTATTTGGTAACAATGGTCCAAAGTAATGATGGCCAATTAAAATCTCACATATTAATAAGGTCTTTGGGTCATCTGACAGGAAATATAATAACACAAATCGAATTATCTACAAACGAAGGGCAAGTAAAATTAGTTACAATTATACCAGGACCTCAAGAAAGTTTTTTGCTGGCATATAGAATTCGTAAGCCAGATGGTAGTTCAGTACAGACTAATATTAAATATAACATTGAAGGATATTATACTATGGATCAATTCTTAGATGATAAATTGGGATAGATCTAACATACTATATATATCTATATTAATATAGATATATAAAAAATTATATATAAGGATATCTAGCCTTAATATCAGGAGCAGGAGGTCTAGTTCCCAATTCTTCTTGCTCCATAGCGGGCAGATCGGATCAGTTTGACCATCATCATCTCCACCACTATAGCTGCTATATTTCCAAGCAGAAAACATTTTTCTATTATATTGTACGCCCTGTTTATCTCTAATATTGCTATCAATTCCATCTTCAATAGCTAATAAAGGATAAGTTAAAAGTGTTGTTGTCCAGAATTAACAATCATCTCCGAGGTAACAATTTTTAAATATAAATACTGTTGATTATTATATTTACTCTTTCCAATGAAAGAGTAAAATTTATTTATGGTTTATTGCGGCACAGTAAAATTGGGCTGGGCCATAAGGGTTGGTTGACCAACTGGTAATCCGCCAGTCATGCCCGGCACTACTGGCATACCCGGTTGAGCATAAGACTGAGGCGGAAATTGTGGGTTTGCAAACTGTTGAGTGAATTGTTGACCAGCTGGCTGCTGACCAACTACCGGTTGTGAAACGGCTACAGGTTGTTGACCCATATTCTGCTGACCAACTGCTGGTTGCTGACCAACTGCTGGCTGTTGAGTAACTGCCGGTTGCTGACCAACTGCTGGTTGCTGAGGCAATCCCCCACCATTGCTATTTAGCACATCCTGCAAGGTTGACCCTGCAATAGACACACCTCCCGGTAGAGTTCTGGTATCAATACCAGTGTTGGTTACACCGGCACCAGCTAATTTCATCATATCATCTAAGGGTGGTGGCCCTTCTCCCCCGACCGTATTTTCAGAACTAAAGTCTTCTTGCTCAGTATTTCCAATGCTACTTTGTAATTCCTTCAGTTTGGCAGCCATTTGATGGGCTTTCTCTTGTCCACCTAATATAGCCAAATTATCTTTCAACACGGCCTGTTGTCTGACAACACCACCCTTACGCATAGCATCCAATACAACGCCACCCATCACTCGACATTTGATAGTTCTACGACTATCTCCAACATACATATGTGTATATGCTACTGTTAACATTGCCTTAAAATCTACTTGTTCTAAGAAATTTTTATCCATCACTTTACCTGCAGTGTCAATAAAAGTAGCGTCCGCAGCCAGGTCAAAAAACCGAGTGGGATTCATACCTTCCACAATCTTACCGTTATCCTTGTGATAATGGACAGGATGCTTAACACCTGTAACTTTCAAATTACCAGGAATAACGATAAAATTATCCAAAAATTCGCCAGCAGTACTTTTTCGCTCTTGCACAACCTTTAACATACTTTCGTACATGTCATCCATCTTTTGTAGGTCCAATTTACAATCAGGATCACGAACTTCCCAGGTAGCCATTAATTGGTAGGCCTTATATTGTCTGACTTGCTTAGTCTTTTTGTCTCTATAGCTCTTATTATTAGGTTTTAATCCATTAATCCACATGGGAGCGTGGACATAATTAAATTTACCGACTGCTGGGGCTGGGCCGTTGGTAGGATAATTATAGACAAATTTCATTTCAAAATATGTCCCTTCAGTACCCTTTTCATCGATAAAAGTGTCCCGTTTAGTTTGGGTACTACTAATCCTCTTTCCATCAAAGTCACGGAAAGAGACTTGCAGAATTTCAGCACCACTTTCTAAATTGGGAGCAGCAGTAGCGGTAACCCCAGCCACTGGTCCCGGAATCGTACCTTGTTGATCATTCATAGTTTTTCAGATTTTAAAAGAGTTTTAGAGAGGTTGTCAGAGTTTTTAAGATTTTAAAAGAGGTTGTCGGAGTTTAACTGATGTTGACGAGAGTTGTCAGAGATTAAGTTAAAGGAGATAGATTCTTTGTATTTCTGTACCCAGAAAATATAAATTTATTTTTTCTCTTGAGAAGCGACCTGGTTCAATTTAAATATAATATTTTTTGTGACTATATAACACTCTAAATTAGCATAACATAAATAAATTTATTATATTTATACATATATGGATTTAACCATATAAATATAATGTATATATTTCTCATTTGATGATATTCATAAATTTGAGGTTAATAAATAACATTTCATATAAAAATATTGTTTATATTTTTTGCGAAAGTTACAAAAAATTTTACAACCACGAAATTTTTTCATTATTTTATATAAATATAAAAATAATATTATATATATATAGCACAATATATTCTCATAATATATTATTACAATATATTTATTTTTATTTAATAAATATATATAAATATAATCCTGTCAAAAAAACTGATTATATATTTTTTTGAGGTAATAAATAAAACGCATCCTATTAAATCATGGCCAAGACACCAATACACAAGAAATTAAAACAATTCAATAATATCCCCCTTGACTATAATGGTCGACCTTTAACATGGGCTCCAATAAGGCGTCGCATTCGAAGATCTAGGAGTTTTCCCTTGGATCCGAGGGTCGTAAGATGTTTAGTGTTTATTATGCCCCAGGAAGAAACGGATAAAAATATTTCCATCCCCAAGGAAGATATTGAGAAAAAAATTTCCCAGTTGGAGCAAGATTTAAAAAATATGTAAAAATTTTTTAAAAATTATATATAGTAGCTTAGCTACTATATATATTTATTTAACTATTTAATATTCCATTTTACCTGTTAGAGCATTAACAGCAATTCCTCCTGATGCCAACCGCTTAATGGCCCTGTGACCTGCATTACCTGCATTACCTTCACCATTCAATTCTTGATCTAATTGCACAGCCAATTGAAAATCTTCTTCCATTATTTCTTGTATTTCATCTATTTCAGTTGGCACTCGCGTATTCACCTCCATGGACAGAGCTCGCAACAAAGGAGTAGCCATATCATCATCACTGTCATCAACATTATCAAGTGCTGTTCCCCATTTAATATTATTATTCATTAACTTCTCCATTAGATTTTTCACAGCTTTTCTATAAAGCATATTTTGGGCACGTTGTTTTTTATCACCATTAACATACATATATTGGGTCCATAATACTTGCTGTTGTAAATTCTCTATGTTCTCCAACTGTGGTAGCATCGTAATAGGCAAAACACAAATTTCTACTACGCTGCTATAAGCAATATCTGTCATTTCTTTATCATGTATTTTTCTAGTGATAGGTTCAGATAATTTGATATTTTTTGATAAATGCCTAGAATCAGGATGCAAGTAAATAAGATATCTATTGCGAGTAGATAAGAGCAATATAATCATTTGTTCTGACTGGGTATACTCGCGCTCGATGGTATCCCATACCGACCGTAAATGACAACCGGAAGGTAATTCAATTTGACCTTGAGGTTCCTGGGTTTTAGTACCCAAATATAGAGTGATGGTCGGCATATATAATATAAATATATTCTTTTATAGCCCCATATTTCCTGGTTAGACATACTTTGTATTTTATACAAAGTATTTTTTTATTACACTTCAATTAATACAGGATGAGGAACAATGATAGTTTTAGCAGGTCTCAACAAGGGAGGAATATCAGCGGCCTCATTTTCTAAATCTTGTATGATATATTCAATTTCATTTTCTAGTTCCTGTGGAACAGGATCAGCTGTGTTCTGATACTGGGTCGGGTATTCATCAGGATATAGCATTTGAGATCTTTGTCGATATAACATTTCCTTAGCTACCTGAGCTTTGCGGGCTAGGGAATCCAAAATTTTTACTTCCGATTCATGATTGAGAGCATAAATAAAACGAATAATTGGTTTACTGCGAGTTGTAACTCTCTCTACTCTGCCTGTCAGTTGAAAAATATTAATGAATCTATGATCTGGCATAATAAACATATGGCGGGGCCAATCTCCATATTGATCATCCAAATCAAATGATACTCCTCCCACAGTGGGATTAATAATTAATAGTCGACATTTGTTATTAGGTTCCTGAAATATATTCTTATTTATAATTCGCTGATTTACTAATATTTTTCCATACATAAGTAAAGGATTATAATTCTGCAAAATTCTGGATAAAGCTTCGATATGATGTATATACCAAGCAGATAATATAACTTTGGCTTGCGGTTGATTATCCAATATATCGATAGCCAATTGTACCATTTTGGGTAATTTGGCTTGACCCATAATACGTAATGCGCTAGTGAGTCCTGATCTGTTGATATTACGTCTTACAATTTGGCCAGTTTTGGTATTGTAGGCCGCAGCAGTAGTTAAAGCTGCATAGCCTACGTCTATTAATTGGTTGTTAATATGATAACACGAATTACATATATCCTTACCAATTCTCTGTTCTGTTCTAATCATACAAGAACCATAAAATTCATTAAATACGGCCTTATACAATAAAGAAGCAATGGAACCAATATCTCTTTTCTTTACCATTTGATAAGGAGCCATAATACTGGCAGTCTTTTGAGGATTTAAACTATATGCCAAATTAATAGCTTGCTGTAATCCTGTCAGATGAATGCCTCTTATAGAGGGATCATGTTCATATAAATGTGGGCTAGTAATAATACCTAACATCTGCAATACAGATGGCACATTATTATCATCAGAGCAAGGCGTAGCAGATAATAGCGCAATTCTCGAACTACAATTGATGGTTACTACTTCCCGGACTAGAGCCCGAGCAGCAGCTACTCTAGCTGCGGTCTGATTTTTAACGTATTGAATTTCATCAAAAATTAGTAATACACCTTTTCGAACAATTTGTTGCCACTGACTAGTAGCTTCAAAGTCATCACTGGTAGTTCGTCTCAAATAGTTATGATTACAGCCCGAATTGACCTTTCCTCGCAAAGTATCATAACTAATGATACCTTTGAGAGTAATACAATGGTATTTTATCTTGGTTTTCCAATTATCCATGAAACTGGACATACATACTACAAATACTGGTAAGTTGCATTTTACTGCCACAGCCAAGGTAGTTATAGTCTTACCATCTCCCATCTGTGAGGTATCTAGATAGGCTATACGGCGGGGTAATATTTCGTGAATAATTCTTTTGACATGAGGTCCCTGGTACCCGAAAAGTTTGATGGGTGGAGGTTGTTGTTTACTATTATCTGCCATTTGTTCTTTCTGGTTAGGCATTAATAAGGTATTTATAGTGTAATGATAAGCTGTTGTGGCCAACAATAATTTATTTTTAAAATTCAATTTTTATGAATAATATATCTTTACAAAAAATATATTATATAATATATTGTATGATATATTATTTGTAAATAAATTAGGATACTATCTCCAGCATGCTCTTTTAATAAAAAAAGCATGATAATTATTCATATGCTACATCGAATAGGAGCACTTTCAAATTCTAACAAGAATTGTTCTGATCGAGCATCAATGATCGGTTTCAAAAAATCTTTTATCTCTTTTAATTGACTGATTAACATTGATATTTGAACGTTAGCCGATAATTTCCAACTGAGCCATAAATTATACATTTTATCATTATGCTCTACAAATCCTCGATATAAACCATATTCAAGATGATTAAATACTCTCTTCTTGAATCCTAATATTTCTAAGAAAATCTTATCCCAGGGTAAAATTTGATGTAGTGAAATTAATTCAGTAATAATTTCCACATCCGCTACAATCTGATTGAGGGCAGCTATATCCGAACCAAATAGGGGAGTCAAAACTTCTAATGCTCTTTGACAATCGATGATACGGGACAGACTCCATAATCTTTTCATAACTTTCAACGGATTAAAGAATAGAGGTTGTTTATAGTGATCAATATCAACCAGTAAATTATTTTTATATACTCCCATGTCATAAAATGAGGTTATCACTCCTGGTTGGGGACTGTACTGTAGAAAATAAAATACTTCCACCGATTGCAATCGATTTGAAAACCACGTCACCGTATCGATCTTAACCACAGCCGGCATAGCCAGAGCTTCAGCTAGAGTAATAACTTTGTTGACAGCCAATACTTTTTGGCCATTTATCATTTCTGGTAGCGTCCAACGAATAACACTATATTGTCTTAATAATTCCTTAAATAAATCTTTATTATTGGCGGCCTTAGATAATTTATCTTTTCTGTCCTCGGTCAATAAATGGTTATTAGCTAATTCTGCCACGATAGCCAATAATTGTATGCCAGTTGTGTGAGCTGTTATATCATATTTATAACGCATGTCCAGGCCAGCCTTAAATTGTAAAAAATAAACATCTTTTTCTATTAAAGATAATTGTTGGCCAATAGTCCTAAATTGATCAGCATAATATTCCGTAGCAGCCTGTAGTGGCGCTTCAACTATTACTGACTCAAAACTATCAACATCTCCTGGATATTTGTGTTGCAAATATTTAGCACTGCCTACCACTTTAGGTACTTCATTAATGGTTAGTATATTTAATAAAAACTTGAGAGAATCAGGGTAGTGCTCAGCATCCTGCACTTGTAGATATTGCTCAGAATTAGAATGATACTGATTGTTATTGGTCATTCTTTTTAGATAGATATTAAATATTTATATTAAAAAATTGAATATAAAAAAATTGAATATAAAAAAATTGATAAATAAAAAAAACGATTAAAAGAAATCTCATCAATCTCAATCTCAACATGAACACAAAATTATTTGGAGATATTTCGTGGACAATTGATAATCCCCAAGCATCAAATATTCCCAATCAAAACATCAATTGGAATCAAACTGGAATTACTACCTCTGGTACCATCTTTATAGAGTTACCCATTACTAGATATCATGAAGCAGTTAAAACATTAACTTATAGGGCCAGCGACATTCCAACTCTGCATCATTTATTAGGTTGTAGATCATAAATCTCAACCTCTGGGCCGCTTTAGCGGCCTGGGGGAGCTATTTATACCTTTTATGCTAGTAATATTACTCCAGCAGATATAGATCGTTTTCGGAGTGATCCCGATGTAGATGAAACATCTGGATATATAGCTGACGCTATAGCCAAAATTAGCGCTGGTCAACAAGTACCCTATAGTGATCTTATGGGTGGTTTAGTATTCTTTGAAAGTTTGAGCACTAAGGGTGGTGCAGTGTATGAGTTGAACTTAGGCTCTTAAATATTATTATTTATTATATATTCCACAATAAGTGGGATATATATTTTTAATATAAAAAATTGATATTAATAAATAAAAAAATTCTATAAAAAGAACTCCTATCTCAATCTCAATATGGCAACTTTATTTTACAATATTAATTGGACAATTGATAATTCCCAAGTATCAAATATACCCAATCAAAACATCAATTGGAATCAAACTGGAATTACTAACGCTAATACCATCTTTATAGAAGTACCCACTGATATAAATTCTCAAGAATGGAAAAAATTAACTTATAGGGCCAGCGACATTCCCACTCTGCATCATTTATTAGGTGCTATTTATACATTTTATGCTAGTCCTATTAGTACAGAAGATATAAATCTTTTGCTGGATACCGATATAGATGACGCATTTGGATATATAGCTAATGCTGCAACCAAAATTAGAGCTGGCCAACAAGTGCCCTATATTGATCTTATGGGTGATTTAAAATTATTTAAAGGTTTAATTCCTAATCGTGATCGAAATTCTGATTTGTTGTTAGGCTCTTATGATTTGTGGTTAGGCTCTTAAATACTATTATTTATTATATATTCCACAATAAGTGGGATATATATATTTTGAATATAATAATATAAATAAAAAATTGAATTTATAAAAATAAAAAAACTATTAAAAGAAACCTTACAACAATATCTCAATATGGCCCAAACTTTATTTGGTAATATTAATTGGCAAATTACAGATGGTCAAGGGCTAAATGTCCCTGACCAAGACATCAATTGGAGACTATATTCATATAGTCGCTCTGGTACCATCAATATAAATTTACCAATTGAAAGATATTCTCAATTAGATAAAAGCTTAACTTATAGATTGGGAGATCTTCCCACTCTGCGTCATTTATTGGGAGCTATTCATGCCTTTTATGCCAGTCCTATTAATGCAGCAGACATACAAAGACTTCAAGATCCTGGTATTGACGATATAGCTGGATACATAGGAGAAGCTATAACCAAATTTGGTTATGGCCAACGGGTGTCCTATATTGAACTTATGGGTGATTTAAAATTCTTTGAAGGTTTGAGTACTAAGGGTGGTGGGACGTATGATCTGAACTTGGGTTCTTAAATACTATTATTTATTATATATTCCACAATAAGTGGGATATATATATATATATATATCT
>SDBU01008815.1_pt1 | contig 11403 bp, 5 predicted proteins | sample 2277071 | NCBI WGS metagenome assembly SDBU01 (sample SAMN10397929, study PRJNA504765) | marine sediment metagenome | isolation source: marine sediment core GS08_GC12, 126 cmbsf | place: Arctic Ocean: Gakkel Ridge, Loki's castle | collected 2008 | reverse complement strand
CTTGAAAAGGGGGCTGGGGGGATTTTCAACAACGATCCTGGCATTAGACATGCCAATTCAACCCAGTGGCGGTGCCGCGTATCAAAACTTTATGCTTGGTAGCAAGATTTTTCATTTTACTTTTTTGCTGATCGCGTGCTATAATACAAAGCGGAGTTTTTATCAGATATATTTTTGACAGTGGTTGACATCTTTAATCTAAGATGGGTTGAGTTCGCTTCTTACTTCTTTGTCGAAGGGAGTATGGAGAGAATCTAAGGTCTGATCTCTAACGGAAAGAAGGGGATTGTTATGAAGTTTTTCAGGCACTATCTGGAGATTGCTTTTACCCTCTGTGTTTTGGCTTTATTTGCCGGTTGTGCGTCACCTCTGCAACAAGCTAATAAACTGGCGATGTCCGACCCCCAGTCGGCCATTACAGCTTACGAGCAAGTCATAGCGTCAAAGCCAGGCTCGCCAGAAGCTCAACAGGCTCAGCTTGGGATCGCCAGGACGTACTATGAGCGAATTGAGGACTATCAGAAGGGATTTGAGGCATACGAAGAGGTGGTAAGCAAATACCCGCAAACTAAGGTGGCTGGCAAAGCCAACTACGCTATTGCCTGGCACTATTTCAACGGCAAAGACTATGAGAAAGCGCGGGAGAGATTCGCCATCGTGACCAGGGAAATGCCCGGCACCGACGAAGCCGATGGCGCGGCGCTGGCTATAGCCAAGAGCTACGAAGAACTGAAGAAATATGACGAGGCGGCGAATCTGTATAAGGAGTTTGCGGCGTCTCATCCGAAGCATAAGTATGCGGCTCAGGCAGGTCTTAGCGCAGCTAAGAGCTATGAAAAAGCAGGTAAGAATGATGAAGCTGTAGAGGCTTACAAAATCGTTGTCAAGGACTATTCATTCTCCTCGTCTGGTAGAGAGGCCCAGGATTCTCTTACCAGCATGGGCGTTGACACCTCTGAACTAATACAATTGCCTGAGACTGAAACTGAGCAGCCGGCGCAGCCGTCAACGATTGGTGTCAGAAGCCGGCGCCGGAGAGCCACTAATGCTCCGCGAGATGCCCTGGGACGCGTACAGGAGCGGGCACGGGCACAGGAAGGTGGGCAGGAAGGTGGACAGCAAACAGCAAGCCGATATGCCTCCCCTGACTTTGGCGTTGATCCTATGGATATAATGCCGCCCGGTATGTCTGGAGATTCGCAGGGAACCATGTATGACGCTATGCTTATGATGGCTAACATGAGCCTTCAGTCGGGAGAGTATAACAACGCCGGCGCGCTGTATGAAAGAGCTATACAGTCGGCGGGTAGCAAGTCATGGAAGAGCGCCCCTAACGCTTATTTTGGCCTGGCGAAGTCATACAGAGGCATTGGGAATGAGGAGAAGGCCGCAGAGATGTTCAGAAAGGCAATAAGCCTTGACCGAAAGATAATTGACCGGATGATCCTCTCAGGCGAAACTGCTTACGGCGATGAAGAATATGATGAAGCCCTCAGAAACTATGAAACGACTCTTGGTCTGGCTTCACATAAAGATGCTGAGATATATTACAGGATCGGCCTGGTACATCTGAAATTGAAGAATGTTGACAAAGAATTGGAGGCCTTCGAGCGGGCAGTGGCGCTGAAGCCAAACTTCGTAGAAGCCGTTCAACATCTGGCTGAGGTGCTCTACTACAGGAAAAAGGACGCCGCAAGAGCCGATCTATACGACAGGGAAGTCAGAGGACAGGGCAACACTGACTACAAAATCCAGCAGGAATTAGGCGACCTGTCCTATAAATATGGAGCGATATTCGCCAAAGAGGCGGATCGTGAAAGGCAGAGCAGCTCCTGCTATTCCTGGTCCAAGATAAAGCATGGCAACGCTGCGCGCCTCGCCAAGAACTTGATCGAGGCTCAACTCAAGAAGATCATCGCGGCTGGTGATGAATCTGAGGCCAAGCAGATCACGCCGGGTGGAGAAAAGATAACCCTGAAGCTGGTGTCCGACTCTGCCGCGGCGGGAAATCCGCTGGCAGCGGATGCGCTTCAGAAGTCAGCAGATCTTCTAGCCGTGTATCGCCACGTAGGCTCCAGGATAGTGATCGTCCAGGCCAGGCTCAAGCGGGACAAAGATGCGCAGAAGCAGATAGACAAGCTCAAAGACACTGATCCTAATATCGCTTCCAGCGCAGACTTTCATCTCGCTTTAGGGGAGTTCGCATTGTTGCAGGGGGATAAAGATGCCGCGCTAACCGGGATCAAAAAAGCCCTGGAGATCAACCCTGAGCATAAAGAAGCCGCTGAAAGGCTAAAGGAAGTTGAGGCCCAGGGAACCACGGAAGCTGCACCAGCCGAAGCCGCTGGGTAAGCGTGGGCTTCCGGGAAGCTGTACTCAGATTGATTTTTAGCCGCAGAGCCAGTATTGGTCTGCGGCTTTTTCTGTGCAACCGGATGCGATTCCTTTTAAGCCTTTGGAGCCACGCGAAGCTGATCCATGCCTGCTAGTGCCCGGGCACCATTATATGTGCGTGCGGCGTACCTGCATACATGAGCCAGGGCCGAAAATTATCTAACTCCGAAGACAGGCCTGTCGATTCCGTGGTTGTGTATGGTATATGAACTATTGTAAGCGGTAAAGCGCCTTCGGCGGCATGTCCGCGTAGGGTATATCGAACTGCCAATTTCGGCATGGCGATTTTACCCGACTCAATCTCGGAAGTGAGGACACCCATCACGTCTGAAACGCCCTTTAGCTTGAGTTCTCGACTTCGTTCTATGTATGGCTCCAGGCTCTTTGGAAAGCAGAGGACAAAGAAGGCGCCACGCGCGCCGCTGGAATTCGGATCATCAGCCCAGCAGATCATGTCGTTGGTACCTTTCTTCAGAACTACACGTTCTCCAGCCTGGTTGTAGCCAATAACAGTCGCGCCATCCCTGAGCGCCTCTGGTAACGCTCGAAGGGTTTCAACAATTTGCTCTTCGGGACTCTTCACCTGTTGAGTTGAGCTTTTCTCGTGATCATCTGCTGTGGCGTTATCAACAGTAGAATCAGGCAGCAACTGCCATACCAGAACCAGCAAGATAGCCAATGACATATATCCGAGCTTCTGTTTGAGTTGCATGGTTTCTCCTCCGCAGTATGTCGAGGATGCCCTGTTATACGGTCTGTAATGGTCTCAAGAGAGGCGGGGAAGACCAGGAAATGTCCCGATCTCCCCATTACCTTGTCTTCCCATTTCCTTATTTCGTCACTATCATCTTGCGCGTGGCAGAGAAGTCGCCAGCAGTGATGCTGTAGTAGTATATCCCGCTTGCCACTTCCTCACCAGCTTCGTTCCTACCATTCCAGTAGGCGGATCTGCTTTTGTCCATGTAGATCCCTGCTTCCTTATGCCCCAGAGCCAGGCTGCGCACCAGCCTGCCAACAGAGTTGTATATCCTGACACTCACATCAGCTTCCTGGGACAGGTGGAAAGGTATCCACGTCTCTGGATTAAAGGGATTGGGGTAGTTCTGGAGAAGCACGCTCTTCTCAGGTTTTGCATAGCCATATCGGACTATTATGTCTGTGAACGCTCTCCCAATATCCCACGCGTTAATCTGGTGTGTAACAGGTCCTGCCACCGTTTCACCAGAGCTACTTCTGACGACGATCTCCACTCTGTCACCTGCTTCAACTACTGAGTTTCGATTCAGATCAGCAAAGACAACATCAAAGCGACCTGCTTTGATAGCATCTGTTGCCACTGCGCCTGTCCTCAGATTCCTGACTGTAACAGTGTAGTCGTTTCCCTGTTGGTTAGTCACAGCGCCACTGACTATGAAGGCCCAGCCAGATGAACTGCTCACTGCTGGTGGCGCAGTCGCTACAGGTGGTTCATTCGTCCATGCAGCTCCCACGAACGGAACTACCTTGCTCTCTGTCACGTTGACGATGTATCCCTGACCACCTCTGATGGCGAATCCATCTCCAGAACCAGCTTCGGTAAAACCGACAAACCGACCTCCTGCGGTATCATACTCAATCACTACTGTCGCGCCGACCTCGTTCATCAGATCACGCGCTGTGCGCGGTGTATGGCCTTTCAGCGGCATAGAGATCATATTCAGTCCTGCTTCCAGCGTCAGGAAGAACGTGTTGGTAAAATCTTCCTTGGCAGTGGAAATCTTCTTCAGATCTATGACGGTAACCTCGTGGCTGCGGTGGTTAGCCACCAAAGCCGTCATGGTCGCCTCATCAATGGCAATGCAGGTGGGCTTGACGCCTGTAGTGATGGTGTCCACAACTGACATGGTATTCAGGTCGATCACAGTTACGTCGTCACTGTCGGCGTTCGATACTAGAGCCAGGTTCCTGGTGGGTTCGATCACACTGCAGATCGGATTCTTGCCCACAGGTATCGTAGCTACTATCTCTCCGCTGGTCAGGTCAACGACAGCCACACTGTTAATTCCTGCAATGGGCACAACTGCCATGTTGGTATACGGATTCAAGGACGCGCCCGGGGCAATTGCAGCCTCCATAGGAATCGTCTGGATTTCAACACCTTCCTCCAGGTCAATCACCGAGAGAGCGTTGGCTCCAAAGATAACCACGATTGCCTGCTTGGTGAAGGGATTTATGTTCCAATGCATACAGAGAGGCACTCCGCTAACGGGGATGGTCATGGTAACCTCTTCTGTTTCCAGATCGATCACTGAGACAGTCTGGCTCGCTGTGTTTCCGACCACAGCGATATTCATGCCCGGATCCAGCCCAGCGCAGACAGGGCCCTGCCCCACCGGGATGCTTTTCGTAACAGTTTCTGTTTCTAAGTCAACGATGTAAACTGCATCATCTCCACGGGCGGGAACAACAGCTATGTTCGTGTAGGGATTGATGGCTGGGCCGACGGGATCTATTCCAATGGGAATCGTCTTTGTCATCTCATAAGTGTCCAGATCGATCAGAGAAAGTGTCCCATCAGCTCGATTTGTTACAATTGCTGTCCGAGTATAGGGATTCACAGCCGTACCTTCCGTTGCGGTGCCTGTTCGAATCGTGGCGATGACTTTATCAGATGGCTCTTCTGGTGGCAGTAACAGCCTTCCCTGGAAGCTGTTCTTCCCTGCAAAATCCCACTCTCTGCCGTGATCTGTGTACGTCTGCACCACAGCTTCCGCCTGATAGTAGGTGGGTGCAAAGTAACCAGGAACGTTCGGCATGTCCCGCCGGAGAGTACTTTCGATCTCCAGAATATCCGGGATAACCCACTTATATGTATCACCGGACATCCCGTTGTAGGTTGGCTGTAGGAGATCTCGGGTCAGGCCCTCTTGCATCCCAAAATTGATAGGAACAGACTTGACACCTAAGTCCTCTGCGATGAAGGGACCCATGTCTTCCTGGATAATGCTCTTAATTGCCTCGATCTGTTCCGGTGTAGCCTTGTCATCAATATAGGTGGCTATTGTCCAGTTGCCATCCATCACATTTCCGGGGATGTCGTTCATTATTGTGACATTCAGATCATTCAGTGACACATCTCCATAGAATCCGTGGGCAATGTGCCAGTTGATAAGCGCCTGACAGTTTCCATGCGTCGGCGCTCCTCCTGTAGCACACGGACATGGAATGTCACAATTGCACGATTCCAGGTAGATGCCAGAGAGCTTCCACGGCGTTGCGGCATGGCTTGCGCCAATAGCCAGAGTTAGTATAAAACATAAGGTTAAAATACCAGGAACTATGACTTTTCTCATTTTGAAGGGTCTCCTTTACTGATTCGTAAAACGCACTTCCCAGTCTGCCAACTTTCTCTTTCCCATGATCTTGTCAATCTATCACAAGATTCCACATCACCATCACCCCCTTTGATATTACTATATTGTAAAACGATAACGGCTCAAAAATCTGAAATCAAAGGAATGAAAGCCCTGAAAATTCCCGCCCTCAGAAAATCCCTGTATTTACCGGGTTTCAGGTGACTTTTTCATTCTTCACTTGACAATACCAATGTACTGGCTATAGCTTTTGAGAGTTTGCCGCGGCCGAAATAGCCGAACGAGGGTATTATAAGGTTATCTAGTTTGCGAGTCAATAGTTTTTCACTAATTCTATAGACATTATTGGAAATAAGCACAAAATATTACCAAAAGCCAGAAATAGCAGGTTGCCACTTCTTCGCCGGTGTCGTTTTTGTCACACAGGTAGACAGCTTCATGACCCTGATCCTGCTTTGATCTTGCCCCAGGCTGTAGATAGCTTATCTTTGGGTTCAACAGCCTGACCTTCAGGTTTAGCGTCTGGGTTCTCAAAGGTCACTCTGAAGTCGTCATACTTAACATTGCTGCCGAAACCACCTATCCCGATTCTGCCAGACGGCTTACCATCGGGGAATTCATACCGCAGTTTTTCTTCCAGATCATCTTCCCCCTCAGCGCCGTATAGAATGACGGTATCACCATCAAATTCGAGTTTTACATGATACCATTTTTTCGGACCCAGCCCCTCTTGATGCTGCGCCAAAAAGGTTCCCAGTACAAATATTCTGGTCTTGGAGTCAAACGTCATGAGCCGCCATGCTTGAGCGCCTCCAATCATGGGGCCTATCCCATAGGTCACAGGGTTACGTTCATCAAACCCGAACACGATGAGCGCATTCCTCCATACGCCGGTTCCCAGGTCATAGCCCATAAGCTCAATGGATTCAACATCGCTGGTATCGATCCCTTCGCTTTCTTTCAGAACAGCCATGCCGACCTTCGAACTGTTTGGATCTGCTGTTACGACATATTCTCCGTCGATTATCTCCCATTCAGCGTCGATGGGTTCCCATGCATCTGCTGCATCTTCGTTGTCGAAATCGTAGATACGCTCATCACTAAAGGCGCCTGGCGCGCAGAGAATTATGAGGTAGAAGCTGGTTAAAACACAGGTTAGTCTTATCATCATATTCATGAGAAACATTCCCTTCCCTTTGTCTGGGCAGTATAGACATCCTGACTATGACTTCATCCGTTGCCTATCATGCCAATTAAGTGTCCTCAACTCATCATACGTCAAAATGTCGGTCTGCCACATACGGTCGAACACACCAGTTTTCCGCCACTCCTGAAAACGGCAGTGTACCGTGGATGGCAGGTCTTCCCATTTACAGCCTGCGCGTAACACATACAATATGGCTTCCATTGCTTTTCGGCTGTCCATACGCGGTCGCCCACCTTTGGGCATGGGATTTTCAGGTAGCAGCAATGTCTCAATCCGTTCCCAGAGTGTGTCCGAGATTGGATGTGATCCATTTGTGTCTTTACCTGTCATCTCTCGCCCTCCACCATCTGGATGTTATCAGTGGGTACCATTGACCAGAAGCGATTCTGGCTATTCTCTAAAGCAAGTTTGGTGCCAGACATAAAAAAAGCGCCCTGAAGTCAATCAGGACGCGGGATATAGGTATTTTGCCGCTATCACATTGCGTGGACTCAGGTATATCTATTTGATATACCTGAGTTTTGGTAAAAGCTGATTTCTGTGGATTTCGCCTGATTAAGCGACTATATCATATTGATATAGTGTTGGTATATCAATATGATATAGTCGCTTAATACATGATTTTGCCGCAGATTGATGAATGAAGGGAGAGATTATTCCATGCCCAAACGCTTCATAAGTCTCCCAAGATTCGGTTGGTATATTCCCAGTATGCGCGCAGCCTGACTGCGGTTGCCATCAGATTCTCGCAGGGCATCCTCAATCATACGCCGCTGAAGACGCTCCACAGATGCAGATAGCCCCGTTCGCTCCGAGAGGATCTCCTGTACCGGCGACTCTCCCTGGGTAATACGGGACGAAAAATGATAGGTCTGGATGCGCGAGCCGTCCTTTGTAAGAGCGCATGCCTGGTGTATTTCCCACCGCAACTCTCGCACATTACCAGGCCAGGAATAGCTGTCAAGCATACCCATAACTCCCGGCGCAAAACCATCCAGTTCTTTTTCCTGTTCGCCGCATGCTTCCTGATAGAAATGCTCCGCCAGCAGTGGGATGTCATCCCGTCGATCCCGCAAGGGCGGCACATGAATATTGAACCTGTTCAACCGATAATACAGATCTTCCCGAAAGTTACCTTCCTGTATCTCCCTGGACAGATCACGGTTGGTCATGGCAATAACTCTCGCATCCACATCGTGGAGAGTATTTGCCCCAAGCCGCTGAACTTTACCATCTTCTAAAACACGAAGCAGAATTGCCTGGATATCAAGGGGCATATCGCCGATCTCATCCAATACGACTGTGCCGCCATTGGCGGCTTCGAACAACCCCATTTTGTCTTCGAAAGCTCCGGTGAAAGCACCTTTCCAGTGACCGAATAGCTCACTCGCCACCAAGTCCCTGGGGATTCCAGCACAGTTACGTGGAATGAAGGGATAATCCTTGCGAGAGCTGCTGTAATGGATCCCTTTGGCTACAAGTTCTTTGCCTGTGCCAGTTTCGCCGGCGATGAGCACATTCATGCCGGAATCAATAGCTTGCTCCATCCAGCTACGGACACGTTTGATGGCATCGGACTGCCCGATGATATTCTCAAACTGATATTTTCCTTCCACCTCACGTCGCAGGAGCACTAACTGCTGGTTCTTAGCCCTGAGATCTGTCTCCAGTTCGCTGACCCGCAGATCGCGCGGGTCAGGTATCACCTCAAGCTTCACAGACGCAGGTTCGGAGTAGTTCAGGTCTCGGTCTATAGCTATGACTTTGAAGATATAGTCACCTGGCTCAAGATTTTCGTAATTCACATTCTCATCCCACGTCGCCTGCCAGTCAGCGTCATAGCCTTCCAGCATGTAGTTATAGCGCATCCGCTTGGTCTTAAAGCTAGCTCCATAATAGGAAAAGCTGATACGTGGGGTTGTGGAAGGGATTCTTAGTCGCTCAGGCGCTGTATAGACTTTATCCGCAACCACTTCCGTCACAACAATCGGCGGGGAAATGCTCTCCTTAGGTGGTGTGTAGATGGTGATGCCGCTGGAGGTGACAAAGATAATGTTGCCTGCTTCATCTTCCAGTGTTTGCCCGGAGTTGCTCATCAGACCGTCATCAGTGGTGAAAGTCTGAAAGTTGTTCCCGTCAAATTTGTGGATACCGGCTCCTGCCACACCAAACCATAAGTTTCCACGACTGTCTTCAAAGAGACGCTCGGCGCGGTTCCCAGCCAGTCCATCTTCTGTAGTAAACGTCTTAAAGGTCTTCCCGTCGTAGCGACATAGACCACCCTCAGTCGCAATCCATATGTTTCCCCGGCGGTCTTCCAGGAGGGAGAAACTGGTGTTATTGGGCAGTCCATTCGTCGTGTCAAATCGGGTGAACGTCTCTCCGTCGTATCGGCTCACTCCATAGCCAGGCGTGGAAAACCACATATCTCCCTTACTGTCCTCAATGATACGTGAAACCTGTTCGGCGCCTAACTCCCGCTTGCCCGCCACTTTGACGAACCTCTTCCCGTCGTATGTGCAGACGACGCTTCCTACGTCCCACCCGACCCATAAAATCATCCCGATCCATAAAATGCCTTCCCTATCTTCCCAGATAGTCCAAACATAATTGCTGGACAAGCCATCTCTGGTGGTAGATACCCGGAACTTCTCCCCATCATATTTGGCAAGGCCGCCTGCGATTGACCCAATCCAGATATGTCCCTCACTATCTTCATGAATTCCACGGATGTCGTTATCAAGCAGTCCATCTTCCCTGGCGAATGTCCGTATGTTCTTTCCATCATACCGTCCCAACCCAATCCCCGGAACGGGAAACCACAGATTCCCTTTCGTATCCCGAGTACCGCCCGCCGTATCTACCGGGATGTTCTTGACACTTAGGTCATACCTACTCACGCCGTTGGATGTGCCGAACCAGAGGTCGCCTTCCCTATCTTCCGTGATGCACCATGCCCTATTATGTACCAATCCATCCTTTGTGGTGAAATTCTGGAATCTGCCATCGCGGTACCGGCTGACTCCGCCCATGGTTGCAAACCACATATCCCCGTTTTTCGTCTGAATTACATCATATACCGCGTCGTGGACTAATCCTTCCGCAGTGGTGAAATTCTGGAAGGTCTTTCCATCATAGAAGCTTACGCCGTCGTATGTTCCGAGCCACAGGTTGCCGTATGCGTCAGTCGTGATGGCATTCACACCATTATCGGGGAGCCCGTCCTCTGTCGTAAAACTCCTGAAGGAGCTTCCATCATACCTGGTTATGCAATATCCGATTCCCAACCAGGCCTTAATTCCATGCGCAAACCAGAGGTTTCCCGCCCGGTCTTGAGTGATGGCTGTAACCCTCACCTCATCGGTGCCTGACGGAAATCCATCCTCCTCTGTATAGTTCCGAAACGTCTCACCATCGAATCTGCTGATCCCCTCCGTTGTGCCAAACCAGAGATGCCCACGGTTGTCCTCATAGATGGCCATGACTGCATCGCCAACCAGCCCATCCGATTTGGTGAATGTCTGGAATGTCTTCCCATCGTATCTGCAGACGCCGGCCCCCTCCTTCGTCCAATAGGTCATGGTCCCAAACCACAGATCTCCCCGGCTGTCCTCAAAAATCGTCCAGATATCGTTGGAAGGCAAGCCATCTTGTGTTGTGAACGTTCTGAATGTACGTCCATCATATCGGCAAACGCCTTCTCCCCACAATCCGAACCATAAAGCCCCATTTCCATCCTGTAATATTGACAGAACTATGGGGCCGCCCAGCCCGTCCGCCACATCAATTGTTTCCCAGCGGCCTACCTGGGGCGTGACGGGTATGATATTGTGCGCCTGACACGCGAATCCTGCCTCGTATGTTTTTCCTGAAGCATCCGTAAGCACGGCCAGAATTCTGATACTCCCCTGCGCTTCGTCAGGCACGGTCCAGACTACAGGCTCTCCTTCGTGTGCTTGTAACGTCGCCAGCAGTTGTTCGGCTTCGCCCCGGATTTGAATCTCCACAGGGAGAGATGGCAGTTTCCAGACGGCGCTTTGAGGCTCTCGACGCGCAGAGATGGTTAGTTCATCCCGGCCATCTGGATTCTGGCGTCGAACCGTAAGCTCCAACTCAAGGGAGCGCAGATAGGCGTCATAGTCCTGAACTAGCGTGCTAAACCCCCAATGGACCTCTGCTCCTGCGATATACTGACCCACCTTGATAAGGCAAAGATTCTCTCCCTCCTTCAGGTGAATCCCAAAGCGTTCTGTGTCCCATCGGTTAGGCTCTGGAGTGCTATGAACGAGAGAGCCATTCACCCAGACTTTGACGCTGTCGAATCTCTCCAGCGCCATCTCCAGATTTTGGTCTTTGGGGCTGAGAAGATTGCATACAACATAAGCAACAGCGTTCTTAGGCTCACTGTATATGTTGAGTTCTTCGTCCTCTTTCAGGACAACATATTCT
>SDBU01008814.1_pt1 | contig 11405 bp, 12 predicted proteins | sample 2277071 | NCBI WGS metagenome assembly SDBU01 (sample SAMN10397929, study PRJNA504765) | marine sediment metagenome | isolation source: marine sediment core GS08_GC12, 126 cmbsf | place: Arctic Ocean: Gakkel Ridge, Loki's castle | collected 2008 | reverse complement strand
TCTGGATGAAAAAGGAAACATCGACTTCACAAAAGCAGACCCATTCGTCTTTAACCAAGGCGAATACTGGAGCATACACAAGAAACTAGGAACCTACGGGTTCTCAAAACCAAAAAAAGAATAAAAAATGGAAAAGCGCGCAAAATTGATTTCAACAATAAACAACCTGCTAAACCAAAATTCAACAAACCAACAAACAATAAATGATCTCGAAAAGCAACTCGCAACTTCAGTAGATCAACGAATATACTCCTTAACAACTGAAATAACCGGGTTAGAAAACCGAATAGACAAACTTGAAGCATTACTAATTTTCAACACATCAGACCTACAAACCCTTGTATTTCACTTAAGTGATAAAGCAGATTGGGGACCCATACCTGATATTAATTACACATACAACGAAATTTTGGTCCAAAACAACAGCACATATGACATTATAATATTCCCCGAATTTAGAGAACATCAAAACTGGACAGCAGAACTTGAATGGTTAAACGATAACTTCATGGGTAAACAAGGAATCCCAATAATGCTTGAAACATTTGGTAGTAGTGAATGATACGCACCAATCATAAAACTTTATCGTGAAAATATCACAACAGCATTAACAACGTGTAACATAAAATACCTGAGATTTGCAGAAGTCATAAGTTGGCATATTGAACATAACGTAACTTTTCCAACAGAATACGTTGAATCAATTCTGGAGTTTTGCAGAGCAAATAATTTGAAAATTTTCTGGACAGAATGGAAAACAGACTACTTACCGAAGTAGAAGTATTCACTTTAATTGAAACACTCATTGAAGAATACGAAGACTTAGTAACCGTATCATTTTCAACTAACTCTGGAGAAGCAGAGCCAGCATTTGGATTTTTAGACTTAGATGAAATATTCCAACATTGGGGCGCATCTATTCAACCATGGTACTGGGACACACGGTATGAAGACCATCTAGACATGCCAATAGACCTACTAGTTCTACACGCTTTATTAGCAGAAAGCACAGGCGCAGAAATCATACAATTTGAACCTTATTGGTACTTCTTTAATCCTGAAAATGGAGAAATAACAGAAAACTTAGAATTTCTATTTATAATGTTAAAATAAAAATTCAACTCATATATGCACTAGGGATTTGATGGGTACTTTTCTCAAGGCTGTTCGCCTTGCTCCCACCCACCCGCCTCAACCAAGTTTCATATTCGACGTAACGCAGTTGGGTTTGGGGTAAATTTAGACCTCGTTTTTACCCCCTTATGATTATTACTGAATGTAATTGGGTAAATCACTGCCTTGATTCTGCCCCTAATCAATTTCTGACTTCAATCATTTTTTCCACATTGAGTTCAAAAGTTCATACTCTGACGCTATTTCAGTTAAATTATCAAGCGTCAGCGTTTAGCAAGTGGTTAGTTGGTTGGTTGGGTTAAAATTTAGTCCTCAAACCCAATCACATTACGGGTTAGGTATTCAATTATGTTTTCTCTCATTCTAGGTCATTTTCACTTTTTCTTGCTTATACACACATTCACTCAGAAAATTAGCAAACTCACGCAATTCTGAACAATATTTTTAAAGCCACAGAATATTGATTGTCTAAAGATTGGAGTATAATCAGTTGAAAAAACCCATAGTTGTTTTGGTCATGTTCATTGCATTGGTTTTTTTGTTTTTCACTTTCACTCCAAATGTTTGGAGTCAATCTAAAAACGTTGAAGTCTTGAGCTATAGCTGGTACATTTCCGATTTGAACAGTTTTATTGTTATTGGTGAAATTCAAAACGTTGGTTCAAATAATATTGAATATATCGCTCTAACTGGACGTGTTAATTCAAGTGATGGAGAAGATCAGGCATGGAGCACCACAACAGTATATTCTAATGAAATCCTTCCACAACAGAAAGCGCCATTTCTCATGTATTTTTTTGCCGACAATAGTTACTCACGTGAATTCAGTTGGGCTTCGGGTGACCTTGACAATGTGGAGTTCAATGTTATCGTCAGTGATGAGACAGATAATTATCAATATCCTGACTTAGAAATAGTTAACGATTCGCATCAAATAGATTCAAATGGAGGGTATACGGTCACGGGAACGATATTAAATAAAGGCAATCAAACCACAGGTAAGCTGTGGGTTGTGGCAACATTCTACAATTCTACGGGCTCTGTAATTGCAACAGGCTTCTCTGATTATTTAACTCCCGATTATTTACAGGCAGATCAAACTACATCGTTCATAGTAAACACAGTTGACGCAGTACCCGAATTGTCAGATGAAATGGCTGTGATTGCCGATAAAATTACAGTATATTCATTACTGATTCAAACAGAAGAACCAATCATTCCAGAGTTTCCATCATTGATTATTCTGCTAGTATTGATGGTATCACCATTATTTGTTATGATCCTCAAAAAGAAGGTATTTCGCTCAATTCAGGATTGAATCAAGTCTTTTCGAGAAGTCACCTCATACATTTTTTAAGCCAATTTAACAAATCAATTATTGGAGAACGTAGAAATCGAAGTTAGATTTCGGATTGCAGGAGACACCACCAACTATGGCTTGATCTAAAACTGGTTACAGACCTTTTCTGGAAAGCTATTTTGATATAATTTTTTTTATACATTTTTACATAGATACTTAGGTTACCCCTTTTCAAAGACTACTCCTAAGCACTTCAGGTTCATAATAAAAAAGGAAAAATGGTCCCTAAAAAATAAGGGACAAATTAAATTGCGCGCGTTTCAATTTGGCTGTTATTAATGTTCAGGCAATGTTGGATGTTTTTCTAATTATTTGTCAAACTAGTTGGTCTGAGTGGAGGGTAACCTAAGTCTGCTACCCACTCAATCGCGGGCTATTTTATGTTTTATAAAAAACGGGCAAATATCATGAGAGCATATAGAAAAACAAATTAGTGCAGCTTAACACGTTACTTGTTACACGGTCACTGGAGCATTAGTTATGAAACTTAATGATGAAGCTATGTGGGTTGAAAAATATCGACCAAAAACACTAAACGAAGTTGTGGCCCTAAACCATATTATAGAGAGCCTACAAGCTTTTCTTAAAAATCCAAATTCAATGCCACATCTACTTTTAGCGGGAATACCTGGCACCGGAAAAACAACGGTTGCCATATGTATTGCACGTGCATTATTTGGAGATAAATGGAAGTCCTTCACGTTAGAGCTCAACGCATCTGATGAAAGAGGAATCAACACAGTAAGGGACAGGATTAAAGATTTCTCGCGTTATGGCAGAACAGGTTTTGGAGATGCACCTTATTCTCTCATAATATTAGATGAAAGCGATCAAATGACGGGAGCTGCTCAAACAGCACTCAGGCGAATAATGGAAACCAGCTCTCGAACCAGCAGATTCATCCTAATATGCAACTATTCCAGCAAGATTATTGAACCGATTCAAAGTCGTTGTGCCATATTCCGTTTCTCAAAACTAGATAAAAACGCCATGATAGAGCATCTCAAAAAAATCGCCCAAAAAGAAAAGTTGCAATTGTTAGAAGAAGCCGCAGAAAGAATTGTGGAATACTCTGAGGGCGACCTCAGACATGCAATAAACGCATTACAAACCGCCGCAGCATACCAAACAGGCGTCATAGATGAACAAACGATTCTTCAAGTATTCGGTGAAGCTAGTCCAAGACAGGTACAGTTAATGCTTAACAAAGCATTAAGTGGCAACTTTATAGAAGCAAGAAAGATGATGTATGATCTGATTGGTCAATATGGTTTTTCTGGCTCAGAAATAGTCCGCCAGATGCAAAGAGAACTGATGAAAGTATCATACATATCCGACAGACAAAAGGCAGAACTAACTAACATCATTGGAGAATATGATTATCGGCTTACACAAGGCGCAAATAGCGACATTCAATTAAGTGCATTACTTGCTCAGTTCTCAAAGTTTGAGAAATAAAAGGGGAACGTAATTGAGAACAGATCTTTTGTGGGTTGAAAAGTATCGCCCAAAAAAGATATCGGACGTAATAGGCAACGAACAAGCAAAAACCATGTTCATCAACTGGCTAAAGAACAAACGCCGACGAAAAAAAGCAGTGTTGCTTTATGGACCAGCAGGAGTAGGAAAAACGGCTTTGGTGAACGCAGCCGCAAACCAGTTTAATTTTACGATTATTGAAATGAACGCAAGCGATACACGAACAGAAAAAGCAATCAACAAGGTAGGCAAACCAGCCACCTCATTTGTTGCCTTGGACACGTTTTCTACGGAAACCAAAGGCAATATCCTATTCTTGGATGAGGTTGACGGAGTTTTTGGTCAACAAGATAGAGGCGGCATAAAAGCCATAATCAACATCGTCAAAGAGTCGCTTATTCCCGTTGTAATGGCTGCCAACAATCCGGACATAAAAAAACTTCGGCCTTTGAAAAGAGTTTGCCAGATGATAAGATTTCAACAAATACGCATACCTCTGATAATCACTATGTTGCGAAGAATTTGTGTTATGGAAAATGTTGAAGCTGAATTTGAAGCTCTTGAGAGAATTGCTCAGAATAGTCGAGGTGACATGCGGTCTGCAATAAATGATTTACAGAGCACATCGGAAGGAAAACCAGTTCTAAGGGTCCAAGACACCATGTTTCTGAGTTCCCGAAACAAGGCTATTGGCATGTATGAAACGCTTATGGGAGTGTTTTCGGCGGAATCTGTTAGAGATGCAGCAATAATTCTTAACAGCTCAAACGTCAATTATGACGATTTTCTGCTTTCAATTAGTGACAATCTCCCGCTTCGATACCCTGACTCAGCGGATTTGGCGCAAGCGTATGATCTGGTTTCAAGGGCAGATGTCTTCAGAGGCAGAGTAGGAACAGAAAACTGGCGCCTTTTAAAGTACTTTTTCAACCTTCTTGCCGAGGCTGCGACGGTTTCCCCAGAATCGTTTAAACCTTTTACAGTTATATCCCCGCCGATAAGGATAATGAAGCTTTATTGGACAAAAGGCAAGAGGACAAAATTGAAGAATATCTGCGCAAAAATAGCTCTAAAATGTCACGTTTCACGAACTACCGCTAAAACAGATATTGTTCCGTTCGTCAAGATTATTCTGGAGAAACAAAAGTCAAGTCCAATAATTTCTTGGCTCAAACTGAATCCTGATGAGGTAGAGTATCTCACGAAGATGAATAAAGTCTAGGTTGGTGATTAAGTGGTAGTTCTGGATAAAAAATCGTTCATACTTCCTTATGTTGAAAGAGGAAAATTTACTCGTCTACTAAGGCTTGGTCTGGAATACAACCGAAATAAAGGTTCTTATAGCATAAACAGTTTCGACAAAATTGAAGAGATCATTGACACAATCTCCAGCATTCTAAACGATGAAGTCTTGTTCCTCCAAAATTGCTTGATGTGCAGTAAGGCTTTTTCATGCTCTGATTGCAAGTATGCTGACGTTTGTGCAACCAAAAATCTTCCATTTCAATGCGTGTGTCCACAATGCCTGAAAAAGGGCAAAACACATCAGCAAAAAACATTCTGAAACAAGTGACAGCAATCAATTTTTTGGTATTAACATCGTTTTTCTTTTTTGGCGTACCAAATATCATTTTATGGTAGGGGTCTCTCTCCCAAAGTTACAGTTAAGCTAATTTCCTGTTCGTCTCTGATAATTTCAAAAACCACGGAATCTCCGGGACTAGTGTTTCGTTCCATGTAAACCACAAGATCAGCCATTCTTCTCATATGTAAACCATCTATTCCTGTAATCACGTCTCCCCCAATCGGAATAAACTGACCAGCTAATGTGACATTCTGGTCTCCGCCTCTTAGTCCAACCTGTTCTGCGGGACTCCCCTCAGTTACATCCACAACAAGAACTCCCTGAGGCTTCTCCAAACCGATGGCATCTGCAATAACTATGTTCACGTCCCGTGCAGAGACGCCTAACCAAGGATGAGCATATGAACCAGTCGCTATTAAATCGTCAACTTCCCGTTTAACAGTGTCAGATGGAACAGCAAAACCAATACCTGTGAATGTGCCAGTCTCTGACTCTATAGCCGTGTTTACGCCCACTACCTGACCATAGATGTTAACCAAGGGACCGCCAGAGTTTCCGGGGTTTACGGCTGCGTCAATCTGGATTATGTCTATGATTACATAATTTTCTGCGGCAGTCAGCGTCCTCTCCAAAGAAGAAACAATGCCCGCGGTTAGAGTGTCGCTGAGACCGAAGGGGTTACCCATAGCCGCAACAGGCGATCCCACAGCAAGTTCAGAGGAGCTGCCGAGAACAACTGGATGTAAAGTTGTAACTTCAGGGTCGACTTTTATGACGGCTAGGTCACTGTAGATGTCCATGCCAACTATATTAGCGGAAGTTATGTTTCCGTCCAGAAATGAAACCTGTATGGTTTCGGCGCCTTGGATTACGTGATGGTTGGTTATGATGTGACCTTTAGTGTCATAAACGAATCCGGAGCCTAAACCAAGATCGGTTTGGATGAGAACAACAGAATCTTTGACTTGATTATAAATTGTAGGCCACGGCATCAAGCCAGTCTGATCTATTGAATCAAAGATTTCAAGTTGATTCTGCAGGTCCTGAATTTCGCTGCTCTGTTCGGTGATGCTTGCATCCATTGTTTCCAGCTGGGTTTGAATGTTCAAGAAAGCTACTGCGAATACTCCAGTGTTGACGATAAGTAGGATGAGGATTGCTGCAAAGGCGTAAGCCCACTTGTTGGAACTTGAATGTGACTGTTCTTCGGGCATCAAATATTTTATCCGTCCCACGTTTCAGGCGCGTATTGGTTCTGTTTAAAGGGAACCTCAGTTCTAAGGCTTTCGGATTTAAAATACACAAAAACAGTCAATCAAACGCTGCTCTTAGACGAGGCAGACTTGAAGTATGGTTCGCGTTTTTTGATTGCTTCGATGAAGATTTCTGTCAGTTTTTTGTCATCGGCTCCTTTCCTGAGGGGCGTAAGAATGTCCATCAGGTTGTCTTTTCTCATTAGGCATGGCTTCAATTTTCCGTCGCTTGTCACGCGGAGGCGGGTGCAGTTGCCGCAAAACTCGGTGTTTTCTATGGGACTAATAAGTTCAACCTTCACGTTCGGCAGAGTGTAAACCCGCCGTTTCTGCATGTACTTTCGGATTCTAGTCTCCAACGCCAACTTCTCCAACTTCTGTTCAATCTCATCCAAGCCAAGATGGTGACGCTCGTAGTATGTTTTGCCAAGATTAATCGGCTCCAATTCAATCATCTGCAAGACGGTCCCGGTCTGCGCCGCAAACTGGATCATCTTTTCTATTTCGGTGTCATTCACGTTTTTGAGCAGCAGCATATTCAGTTTCACAGGGTGTAATCCAGCTTCTACCGCGGCTTTGACTCCTTCAAGGGCGTCTTGTAGGTTGCCGCCCATGAGGTTGTTGTATACGTCGGGGTCTAGGGTGGGGAGGCTTATGTTCATTCGACCTAATCCCGCAGCTTTCAGGTCTTTAGCTAAGCCTTTCAGGTGAGTGCCATTAGTGGTCATGGATATGTCTGTTAAGCCCTCGATTTCAGTGATGCGCCGGACGATCTCGACGATTTCCTTGCGAAGTAGGGGTTCTCCTCCGGTTAGTTTAAGTCGGGAGATTCCGAGGCTGATGGCTACCCGAACTATGTGAACGATCTCATCTACACTCATTACTGTTGAGGGTTTTCTTTCGCCTTCCCTGTGGCAGTAGGGACAATGTTTGTCGCATTTTTGGGTAACAGAAATTCTTAGATTAAGAACAGGGCGTTTATAATTGTCGCAGATCATCAAGGGTCACATTTCTGGGCAGATACGTTATGTATGGGAAAACATAACTCAAGAAAGATAAACCTTTCCAAAAATAAGCTACAAAAATAGCAGAGAACAACATCAAAATAATGGAGCTTGGAATGAACTTGTACGCAGGGACACAATGTACATAAACTTAGTAGCGCCTCAACATATCAGAGACTGTTATGGTGAGTTGTATGTTCTCTTTCCAACTAGATTCGTTATCATCTAAGGAAATATACAAAGATGTTCTTGTGAGGCTTGTCCACGGAAACGAGTTGACGCTGAACTACTTTGAGCTGAAAAACCAAGCCGTGAAGATTCCGTTCCATACACACCCCGTGGAACATCTTGTCGTCGTTCTGGAGGGGAAAATGGAATTCATGTTTGAAGACCAAAAAGTCATCATAAAAAAGAAAGACTGCCTGTTTGTTCCCGCTAAAACACGGCACACAGCCCATGTGATAGAAGGTCCAGTAAAAGCACTGGAGATATACAATGTTACAGAAGACGAACCCTACAAAAGATAGGGAGCAGTATTCAGCACACGCACTGAAGTTGACTTGAAATCGTCTAGCCAGCCAGCGCTTTCATCAACGGGTCTTTTGAAGATTTTGCCTAGGTTCTCCCTGTTTTTTGCTTGATGATACTTGAAGTATATCTCACCATCGAATATGCCCAGTATTTCTATCTTGCCGGTTATGTGCGACATGATATACCTGAACCGTTTACTGTGACCGTTACAGTGCTCCTTTGCCTTTTCGATAATTTCTATACCCTTACAGAGCGGCACCTGGAAATTGTATTTAACTCTCTTGACAGGTCTACATTGGAAAATATAGTACGGATTAACGCCAATACTCACCAGACTGTTCAGCAGATTAACTAACGTTATAGGATTGTCATTAACGCCTTTCAGCAAGACTGCTTGATTGTTCACGATAACGCCTGATTTTATCAGGTTATCCACAGCCTTGATGGACTGTCTAGTTATTTCAGTCGGATGATTAAACTGGGTAACAACGTATATCCGCCGATCTGGACGCGAATACCTTGAAAGTATACTTAACAGCTCATCGTCTTTGAACCGTGACGGAAAGGTTACTGGCGCTCTGCTGCCAAACCGTATGAACTTTATCTGCGGAATGTCTGATAGACTCGAAAGAATCTGTTCGATAATTCCGTTTTCGAGCACAAGAGGATCTCCCCCAGTAATCAAGACATTGTTGATGTGTTCGTGTTGTTTTATGTACTCTACGGCATCTTCTAATCGCTCAATTATTTCCTTGGTTTGCAAGCCAACTAGCCTCTTTCTGAAGCAGTGCCTGCAATACATTGCACACTTGTTTGTGGCTAATATCAAGGCGGTCTCTTGGTATTTGTGCTGAAGTCCGGACATTTTGGTGTTTTCTGCTTCACCGCTTGTGTCGTATGAGCCCTGAATGTTAAGTTCATTCAGTGATGGAATTGCCATCTTTCGTATGGGATCATCAGGGTCGTCCCAGTCTATCAGCGACATGTAATGTGGAGTAACACGCATTGGATGTTTGCTGATAATTTGCTTCAGTTTTTTCTCTTCTTCGGGTGATAAATCAACGAAGTTCTTGAGTTGTTCAATCGTACAAATACTATTTTCCATTTATTTTCTCCTCATCATTACTTGAATTTGAAAATCGGTTTGCAACCGAGATAGCCTTTTTTTCGGTAATTCTGTAGAATGTTCGACCAATATCATACGCGAACAAGAGAATAAATCCCAAGGCAGTATAGGTAGTTATTTCCTGCAGCAAGGGTCCAAAAGTTGATAGATTACTAAGTAGAGGAAATAGTGTAGCAGCCACCAGAATGATGGCGACTATGTAGATAATGTCCTTGAAGATCCGCTGTTTAGACCAGCCCTCTTTTATGCCCAAAAGCCTCAAAAATAGCCCCGTTACAGTATCGACAATCGTTAAGACATCAAATAATGTTCGTATTAGAAAAATTCCAGCTGCAAGCAATAACCCTATCTGTAACAAAAATACAATTTCGGTGCTAATGCCGTTTAGAGTCCATAGAGCAAGGTAACTCATACCCACAAAAACCAGAGCAATCGTCACATTAGCAATTAACCTTGGGAGACTATACCTAATTTCCTCACGTACAGCATTCACACTTATTCAATCCCTGTGCTACTAAATTGTTCACACCTGTCGACGTTTTCGTATGCAGTTACGGCATAATGCAGGTTTACGCACACTACACCGGTCGAAAAATGTTCAATTAAGACACAATGTGCATTCTGTTAGGCATTTATAAACATACTGCACAATCGCTAAATAATGTGTCCTAGCTCAGAAAACATGTATACTGGACGAAAAAATGCAGAGACACATGAAAAAATGTTTAAATTATATGTTCTATGCTTAACCTCTTCTAATCAGACTTGAGAGGATATATTTTGGAAGTTGTTGGCGTTGTTGTCGGAATAGTTACTAGAGGAAACAAGTTTTTGGTTGAGCGCCGCAGATGGAACGAAACAATTGACCCAGGAATCGTGTGTTTGCCTGCGGGGCACGTTAAACCCAACGAGAGCCTAGAGGATGCTTTGAAGAGGGAGATGATGGAGGAGCTAGGCATCCAAGTTAATGATATGAAGTTTGTGTGCAAGAATTTTTACGTGGCAAGCAACGGCGAGAGACAGCATGCCTATTGTTACCTTGTTACAGATTATGAGGGGGAGGCTGTCTGCAAGGCGGCTCAGGAGATTTTCTGGGAGGACAACATCGAAAACTTGAGCTTAGAGGTTGACAAGAAAACAGTTAGGAAAATGAGAGAGATACAAGGAGAATAGAAAAATTTTTCATATAATAGACTAAACTGTACATAAATGGAAGACACAGAATTGGACCCTAATGGAATCATAGAAAAACTGTCCAAGACGCTGAAGCAAACTTCAGAATGTCCTGATGCGAACGCCGCAGTCGTTGCTCTTTTGAGAGTAGCAGATCAGGACTTTCAGGTCTTGTTTGTGAAGAGAGCCGAGAATCCCACCGATACTTGGTCGGGACAGACTGCGTTTCCCGGAGGAAAAGGGGACCCTGAAGACAGGAACCTGAATGAGACTGTAGTTAGGGAAACCTTGGAGGAGACCTGCATAAACCTTCTTGAGGGCTGCCGCTTTTTGGGAGCAATGGAGCCTCTGAGGTCGATACAAAGACCTGAAATGAAGGTTCTTCCCTTTGTGGTCTTGCAGGAAAAGAAACAAGCCATAAAACTGAATGAAGAGTTAACGGAATACTTCTGGACACCACTAAAAGAGCTGGTTCACAACAAAGGAAGCGTCAAATTCAGCTTAGGAGAATTCCCCGCTTACATAATAGAAAACAATGTCATCTGGGGATTAACCTACAGAATCGTGCATAATCTTCTTTCGTTACTATCAGCGATTGAGAAAGGAAAGCCAAGAGAAGACTAATTCTCTTTATGAACATTAATCCTGTTTGTTTACGAGACATCAACCGTTATTTTTCGAAACGTTCGACGGCGCTGGAGACGCGTCTCAAACACTCAAGTGCATTCTCATATGTTGGGTATCCCTTTAATCCACATTC
>SDBU01008813.1_pt1 | contig 11405 bp, 4 predicted proteins | sample 2277071 | NCBI WGS metagenome assembly SDBU01 (sample SAMN10397929, study PRJNA504765) | marine sediment metagenome | isolation source: marine sediment core GS08_GC12, 126 cmbsf | place: Arctic Ocean: Gakkel Ridge, Loki's castle | collected 2008 | reverse complement strand
AATATTAGCTCCAACAATTCCTTTAGAATGATTTTTATGAAAGGCTTGAACAGTGAATTTATTTTTTGTACAACTAACGCCTTCTAATCTAGATGTTATGTTTGCTCTGCTTATCTGCTCTTCATATGCATAGCCAGCTCTAAGAGCTGGTGATATACAAAGACGATTAGTTATCTTAAAATCTTTTATGAAATTTAATAGAGCGACTCCCCTTAATCTATAAAAATTGCTAGTATCTACAATAAGATTTAATGCATTCGCTCCTCTTTCTTTAAAGCCATCTTGCCATACGTAAGTGTAGTCAATATCTAAAGTTGGTTGAAAATAAAGATCATTTGCCATTAAAAAATCTAAACCACTTCCTGCATGTGCATTAATATCAAAGCCTGCATGCTTACTTTTAGCTGATCTTGAAACATCAGCAAAACGAATCTTTCTTTTTGTTTTATAAAAATTTCCAGATCCTGTAATCGATGCATTTATAAATCCAGAATGATTATAGTTACTTGCATGTAAAGATCCATAAATAGTGTGCATTTCAGCATATCCTAAATTGTTTCTCCAATCAATATCTGCATATGAATAACCTCCAGCTCCTCCAAAATTTATGTGATTTGAGAAATTAAAATCTGATCCCATAATCGCTCCAAATACCTTATTTTTAAATGGCCTTTGATCTTCTAAATTTGTTTGATGTGTGAAATAACTAAATGGTTCAACCCAAAATTCATAAGTTTTAGGTTTTATGCAAGGCTCATCTCTATTCTCTTTACAAGCACAATGATAAAGTTTTCTTAAATGATCGGTGAGTATTCTCGAAACCGTTTGATTATTTGTGTAGTTTGTAAGTTGCAAAGCACCAAATCTAGCAGGAGATATCTGAAGCAAAGCATCTGTTAAATTTCCTAAATCTAAAGATGAAAGAGATACTAAAATATTTACAAAATCGGGATTTGTAAAATTACAACTATCAAGGTAGTTAGCTACAGCTTTTGCATTTGGATTTGTAATATCATTTATAGGCAAAATCAATGCACTATCACTCATTATAAGTACTACTTGATTTGCGTCATATCTAACACTAAACTCAAGCCTAGAATCAGGATCTATAACAGATCCAAAGGTTCCTGTCACTCCACCAATTCCAGCTGCTGTAATAATTACATATTCAGTTCCTTCTAGGAAAAATTCAGTAGAAGATAGAGGTATTACACTAAGCGTTGAAGAGGGATTTAAAGTTACTGTTCCGGGAGTTCCTATAACTTGTACTTTATCAGAATCATTTGGTGTACTTGTAATTTCAATTTCTAAAGTCCCATTTTCTGTATAACTTCCATCAATTATTAGTGTACCAATAGATTCGCCTGGAGAAATAGATCCTGCATTTGTAACATCAGCTTCATCTGTTCCCGTTCCAGTGAGGTTTGCTCCAGAGCTTATGTTAAAAGTATCAGCGCTCCACTGAGCTGAAGGTTGCATTAGCATGGTTCCCGCAGCTATAGTTGTTGTTCCTGTATTTCCTGCATTTACTGAATTTATACTAAGAGTTCCTGTTCCTGTTTTGGAAAATACTTCTGTAGCGGGTATTGCTGATGTTACAGTTCCAGAAATTGTTGCTGTTTTTCCAGATGATACTTCAAGAGCTTTTGTATTGGTACCAGAGGCCCCTAATGTAATATCATTTGCTATTGTCATAGTCTCGGTTGTTTGCAAAACTCCATCTGTCAAAGTAATTGTGTTTGATGCTAAATTGCCAGCTGCACTGACACTCAATGTTCCAGCATCTATGTTAGTTCCATTTGAATGTGTATTAGTTCCAGAAAGAGTTAAAGTGCTCGCTCCTGCTTTGGTAATAGCACCAGTTCCAGAAATACCTCCAGAAAAGGTTCCATTAATACCTTGAACTACATTCAAAATACCAGCTGCTTGATTGAATACAATAGATCCAGCTCCACTTAAAGTATTTATTATTTTTGTAGTTGCAGCTTGATCATGAGTTAGAGTTCCATTTACAGTTACAGATGAAGAAGATGCTATCGTTCCACCTGTGCCCAAAGCTAGAGATCCTGCGGATATTGTAGTCGTCCCATTATAAGTATTAGTTCCTTCAAGTGTTAAAGTTTCTGCTCCTTGTTTTGTAACGTTTCCTGTTCCTATAATTATACCTGAATATGTTGTACCAATGCTTTGATCAATATTAATACTATTATCGTTTAGATTAAGCGCTCCGCCACTTCCTCCTAAGTTATTAATAGTTTTAATACCAGTCCCGGCAAAAAGATCTAAAGATCCTCCATCTATAGTTACAGCGCTAGAATTTACTATTAAATCAGCTGCAGAATTTAATTCTAAAATACCTGCAGTTATAGTAGAGCTTCCTGTAAAAGATAACGCAGAAGTAGAACTAAGTGTTAATGTACTTCCTCCTTCTTTTTCAAATTTTCCATCTCCTGAAATCGATCCAGAATGAGTTAAAGAAGAAGTTTGATTAACAGTAAGAGTATTGCTACTTCCTTGATTTAGTTGAAGAGTTCCACTTCCGCCAAAATCTTTGATCGTTTGAGAAACATTATTAATTTGAAGTATTCCAGGAGAAGTTACTGTAATAGAAGATGAATTAGATATTGCATTTGTTACATTTGAATGCACTGTTCCATCAAGAATTGTTGTAGTGCCTCCGTAAGAATTTGAATTATTTGTTAAAATGCATGATCCAGTAGTACCCAATTGATCAAATGTCAAATTTCCAACGCCGGATATTATACCACTAAGAGTTAAAGTTGAGTTGCTTACTCCAAATACAATTGCCCCGTCTCCTGAAGGTAATTCGATGTTATTTGAAAGAGAATTATTACTAGTACCTCTATACATAAGCACTCCACCTCTTTGAGCTGCTGGGGAATAATTACCATCACGTATTTGAATACTTCCTGTTCCTAAAACATCAGGACTATCAAAAACAAGATTTCCACTTCCTGAAGTACCAGTTTCTCCATCAATATTCCAGCCGCCCGAAAAGGAGGGACTAGCGACTAGTGGTTTTATACTTCCTATTCCTGTTACCCTAATACGACCGGCTCCAACTATTGCAGAAGATATACGCATATTGTGAGCTGTTGAACCAAAATTATTTCTTCTGAGTGTTCCATCACCTGTCATTGTAATGGGATTTGATACTACTACGGATATGACCCCAGTATCTTCTAAAACTTTTGTAGGAGCTAAGCCAGCAGCTGGAAAGGTTATGCCAGTACCATTGCCTAAACTAACTGCTGCATTATATTGAACTGTTCCTTCAGTTATAGTTAAATCACCTCTGAAAGTATTACTTAAAAGGGAAGATCCGCTAAGATTTACTGTGCCACTTCCATCTATTTCAATCCCTCCTGTTGAATTTATTGAATCAGCCTCTATAGGTTGAGTAAGGGTAAATGTTCCAGAGGTATTTATTGTTAAATTACCTCCACTTGCTAAAAAAATATGTTGTCCTAGTTCAGAAGGAACTGTTGGAGCATTGTGGCCAGCTCCTCCATTTAAACTATTTGTAGTTGTAAAAGGATATGATGTTGATTCTATTATAGTTGCAGTTGAAGTATCATCAATGAATATTGCACCACCTAAAGCTGCGCCTCCTCCTCCTCGACCTCCTTGTGCGGCTGCACCATCTTGAGCAGATCCTCCTCCAAATATTGTGCCTCCTTGTGTTCCAGCATCAGCTCCACCTCCACCTCCACCGGCTCCAAAACCACCATCTGATCCAGTTGCATTTCCTAAATTACCAGCACCGGCGCCACCACCGCCACCAAAACCTCCAACGTTAGAAGTTGCGGTACTTGCTGTATTGGCAGCTCCGCCGCCCCCACTACCATACTCACCTGCGCCCGCATTAGCAGCAGGGGATTCTTGTGCTCCATCGCCTCCTTTATATGGTGAGACTCCTCCTCCGGTAGATCCTGATGCATCATCAGTGACTGCTATGGGACCTCCTCCTCCTGTTCCATCATTTCCAGTTACAGTGGCTCCATTACCCCCAAGGCCACCACCGCCGCCGCCACCGCTATTTCCTAAAACTGCCTGGTCAGGATCCGGAGAAGCTCCGCCAGTGGCATCATTAGTTGTATAAGTTACATTATCTAATGTAACGCTTGCAGTATCTCCAACATAGATTGCTCCTCCAGCGCCCAAACCTCCTCCTCCAGAACCCCCATCATCTTGAAAATTATTTCCTCCAGCTCCACCAGTAGCAAGTGTTGAGGTAATAGTGATGTTTTGAATTGTAGCATTAATCGTAGAAGTCCCTGAACCTAAAATCACAAACCCTCTATGGGCACCTCCCCCATTAAGCGACCAAGTACTTGCGCCATCTATTGTGTATGAATTTTTAATAGCAGGCAGTTCTTCGGGAGCTCCGGTAAGAGTAATACTGCCTGTAAAGTTTATTTGTTCCGGTGTTATATTAGCAGCTTTAATTGCATTAATTAACTCTGTTTCTGTATTTACGTCGATAACAGCAAAAACATCGAAATTTTTTAAAATAAAAAGAGATAAAAAAAATAAAAAAGCATTTACTTTTTTTATTGATATCAAAGTCTTTTTTATTTTTTTGATAAACAACTTGATGTTTAGTTTTTTTCATAATTTTTTATTTGAAATATATTTGATTCCAAAAATCAATATTTATGAAAAATTCCCCCTATATATATATATATAAGAACAAATAAAAAAAACGTCAAATAATAAGAACAAAATATTAAAAAAAATTGTTTATTATTAATTATTTATTTAACATTTCTTAAATTTTTTTAACAAAAGGTAGGTTATGAAATTTAAGATCAAATATTCATTAGTTTTATTTTTTTCGTTAACTAGTTTCATTTTTCAAACTAATTTTTTTGCAGCTATTGAAAATGCTGAATTTCCATATATTATTACAAATGGTCTAGGTCAGTATACTTATGATCTTTGGACAAAAAATGATGGCACTAATGATATAATTCAAGTAGCTAGCAGCTCAGATTATGGAGCTAATTGGAATACACCAATAGATTTGTCAGCAGCTGGTCAAAATGCTAAAACCCCATATTTTACAAATGATTCAACAGAAGTAAATGTTTTTGCAATCTGGGTAAGATCGAATGGAGCAAATGATATTATTCAATTTTCTAGCTCTCTTAATTATGCTCAAACCTGGACTAGTCCTCAAGATTTATCAGCTACTGGGCAAAACGCTTCAAATCCACATATGATCACCAACCTAATTGGAAATCATGTATATGCTATTTGGGCAAGATCGAACTCAGCAAATGATATTATTCAGTTTTCAAGATCTTTAGATTATGGCCAAACCTTTTCAAATCCGGTTGATTTGTCAGCTACTTTACAAAGTGCTAAAATGCCTCAAATTGCAACAAATATTAATCAAAATTGTATTTGTGCGATTTGGGCAAGATCAAATGGAACAAATGATATTATTCAGTATAAACACTCGCAAGATTATGGTGCAAATTGGAACTCAACTGTAGATTTATCTGAGACAGGCGAAAATGCAAGAAATCCAAGAATTATTACTAATGGAACCACTATTTGTGCTATTTGGGCTAGACAAGATAATGAAAAGTATAGAGCTCAGTTTAGGAAATCAACAGATAATGGATCTACATTTTCTGATGTTATAGATCTATCACCAGATATGTTTTCAGTGAACAATCCTAGAATTGTCACTAGCAATGACGCTAAATACATTTATGTGTCTTGGTATATGTTTGATGGAATGTTTACAGATGTTCATGTTGTGGTTTCAACTGACTATGGCACAATTTTTACAGCTCCTTATGTATTAAATAAATATGGAGAGAATTGTAAAGATACAGATATTACAACGGATAATAGTGGAAAAAATACATATGTAGTATGGGCTAGATCAAATGGATACAATGATATTGTTCAAATAGGTAAATCAACTGATTATGGAGCTACTTGGACAACATATGGCATGGATTTATCTCAAGTAGGTCAGGACGCAAAAAATCCAAGGGTAATGACTAATCAATCCGGCAAAGAAGTCTATGTTAGCTGGGCAAGATTCGATGGAACAAAAGATGTAATTCAAGAAGTTCATTCAAATGATTATGGAGTAACTTTTTCTATTCCAAAGACAGTTTCTAATTAAATTTGAATAAGAATTTATAGGCGCTTTATTAAGCGCCTATATAAAACTATGTGCGCCCGGCAGGACGCTGTACTAGAGAGAGAAAGTCTCCTAAAACACTTGTTTAAGAAAAATGTGTAAAATCAGGACTTGAAGTCCTATTTAGTACAAATTATATATTGATATATTCGATAAAATTTTTATATAAATCATTAATATATAGATATTTATTTAAATATTTTCAATTCTTGACAAATCATATTAAATGGGATAATATGGAGTTCAACTCCAAAATAACCGGGAATAAAAAAAATGTATCATCGTTTTATGTCTAAAGAATTAGAAGATTTAGCCAATCATTACCCAGTTGTAACTGTTATAGGGCCTAGACAAAGCGGCAAAACTACTCTTGTTCGAAACAGTTTTCCTAATAAAGCATATGTTAATTTGGAAGCTTACGATATTCAAGCAATTATTAAAGAAGATCCAAGAGGTTTTTTAAAAAAATATCCCGATGGAGCTATATTGGATGAAATTCAAAGGGTACCTGAGCTTCTCTCATACATACAAGTAATTGTAGATGAAAATGAAAGAAAGGGATTATTCATCCTTACTGGTTCTCATCAACTTCAGCTACATCAAGCAATATCTCAATCACTAGCTGGAAGAACTGCTCTTCTTTGTTTGTTGCCTATGAGCTTATCTGAATTAAAATCAGCTGGAATAAACATGCCTTTAGATGAAATATTACTAACAGGTGGATATCCTAGGATTTTTAAAGATAGATTAGACCCAACAAAAGCTTATCGAAATTACTTTCAAACATATATTGAAAGAGATCTACGCCAATTAATTAATGTAAAAGAACTTATCCAATTTCAAAAATTTATTCGTCTTTGTGCCGGTAGAATTGGTCAATTATTAAACATAGTAAGTGTTGCAAACGATGTAGGTGTAACTTCCAAAACCATAAAACATTGGCTCTCTATTTTAGAAGCATCTTTTGTAATAATTCGACTGCAGCCATATTATGAAAATATCGGAAAAAGAATGATTAAATCACCTAAAATATATTTTACAGATGTTGGATTTGCAACTTATTTATTAGGAATAGAAAACACAACACAAATAGAGCGAGATCCTCTAAGAGGAAATTTAATTGAAAATTTAGTCATATTAGAGTTAATAAAACATAGATTTAATCAAGGAAAAGACCATCAACTATATTTTTTTAGAGATGTACATGGCCATGAAATAGATGTGATTTTTCAAAGAGGAAGCACTCTTATTCCAATAGAAATTAAAGCCTCTCAAACTTTTAATAAAGAATTTTTAAAAAATTTATATTTTTTTGAAAAACTATCAAAGGGTCGCTTTGATCATAGAGGTTTTCTTATTTATACCGGTGAGTTAGAACAAAGAGTAGGATCTTTCGAAATTATAAATTACAACCATGCAACAGATATATTTTTAGAAAATTAAAAATTTAATAAAAATGTTATTATTTTAAGTTCATTTTCGTCCAAAGATGAGGACTTTTTTCTATTTTATGTTCATCTGAGCTGGAGCAAAAATTTTGAGCGCTCATTTGGGATCGATTAATTCGATAAGAAAAGGCCAAATAATGAATCTGAGAGGGATTATAGCCCATCAGACAAAACTCAGGAATAAAAATATCTAACATATAGTTTTTTGGCTTTATAATAGAGTCAACTAAAAGATCCGAGCTTGAACACAATTTATGCATATCATCGGCTTTAAAACGAGTAATCTCTTTAGCTTTAAATCCCTGTATGTTTTCACAAAAAAACACAAAATGATGACAAAATTTAGTTAAATAGCCTTGAGTTTTCAAAGCTCTGGTATCTATAAAAATCTCGATTGAATCCCCTCTTCTAATTTCGGGATAAAAAGATTTTTTAAAACTAGTTTTAACATCAAAAATAAAATGTAGCCCTTTTTCGCTGTACGCCATATAGACTTTAGCAAACTCTTCTTCATTTAAAAGCTTAGAAAAAGATTTGAGTCTATAATTTTTAGATAAAAGTTTCGCTTTAGACTTGTATTTCAAACAATCTATTGTAATATCGAAAAAATTAACTACTTTTAAATTTGGAAAATTCTCAAACATCTTTTGATAAAATTTGGATACATTTTTTTTCTTCAAATCTTTTTATCAATTTTTTCGCAAGTAGAGATGATGTTTCGGAGTAAATTGCATTTTTAGCTATTTCAGTTTTACTATCTTTATCTTTAGAGGTACTAAAATTATCTAAATAGAAAAATTCAATATTTGAATCAGCTATATGTAGATTGGAATATTTTTTCTCACCCATTGAAAATATATCTTTTTCTATCCAATTTGGTTTTTTAGATCTTGAAATCTTTTCATCTTTGCAAATCAGCTGAAACTGCTTTGGGGCTAACTGTTTATAATTTTCATTTATCTTTAAATTTTTTGCTACATTTGCAGTATATGGATACGCTCTATATTGAGAGAGTTTATCTAAAGATCTATCTTTTGTTAAATTTAAGGATCTTAATGTATGTATAGTATCTGAAAAAACGATTTCACCCACTTTAGTTTTCACAGATTGAAATGTTTTAAAAGAGCCATCTTCATTTTGAAAAGTTTCGATATTTTCTCTTAAAGCTAAATAATTTTTTTGCAGAAAATTTTCTAAAATTTTATCAATAACCTTATTTTCTTTTGCTTTTTCAAAAGAGACAATTTTTTTATTAGAATCTCTATTATTTACTCTTATAGAATAGAAATTGGTCTCATCATCTGAGTATTTCTCTAAAATATCTTGTTTATCTAATAGAGCTACTAATTTATTTTGATCTTTTACAGAGATTGGAAGAGTTGGATTTTTTGAGCTGATATAAAAATCATATTTTTTATCTGATTCATTTTTCAAAGCTTCATCTATAATATTTGGCTCATCTTTAACCATCAAAATTCTTGCAAAAGCATCTATCTCAAATTTTTGCATCATATTCAATTTATCAATAGCAGTTAATTTATCATCTTTTGTTTTTGCATAAGATAAAAAAGTAAATTTATTTCTTAGTTGATTCCAGCTTTTATCTTCTAATTGCCAAAAATACATATCTTTAACTTTTACCCTCAAAGCTGCTTTTTCAATATCTATATGTTTAACAGAAACACTATATTTTTTTTCTATAAGCTCTGGATACATTTTTTCAATATCAGAAATATTTTTTAGCTTTTGATTTAAACCTAGATCTCGATCTCGATCCAGATCTAGATCCAGATCTGATGAATTATCTCTATCTGTGGTAGCTGTTAAATACATTTCAAAAAGCATCAGATCTTCAAAATTTTTGATTTTCAAACTATTTGGCAGGCTATATAATTTTATATTCGCATTTGTTTTGCTATACTTATCAAACTCATCTAAAGCTAAATTATCAATTAAAGTATTGTTTGCAACATCTTGAAAGTATCTTCTAAATAACATAACATCTCGCCAAACAAGAGCTGCTTTTTTCTCATCGAGACCTAAATAACCTAAAACATTTTTGTAATAACTATTTATAGATTCTTTTGCTTTTTCATCTAAAGATGCATTTAAATTAGCTACTAGATTAGCACTAGCTTCTTGAATAGATACATCATATCCCTTTGTTTTAGCTACGATAGATGTATTGATGATAAATTGTGAAATTAAATCTAAAAAGTCTTTTCCAAACCAGTCTTGAGCATTTTCATATCCAAAAATTGCAATTGAATCTTGGTATAATCTTGGATCTTGCTCTATCTTTTTTTGTCTTTCTTGAAAGACCAAAAACCTTCTAATAGTTTCAGAGGGAAGTTTCATTTGCTCATTATATAAATCTACTAAAAGATTTAAAAACTTCAAATTAACCTCTTTTTGAGATTTTAACTCTTTTAAAATATTTAAAACATTTGGGCTATACATCTCATAGATTTTAGAAGCTGATATCGATGAATCATAAAAGTGTACAAATGGAGTATATTTTTGAATCTTTTCTAATTTTTTTTCAAAAGAGGGTTTTAAAACATCGAAATATTTTTCGAAAAATACTTTTGCGAGATCTGTTTTAAAAAAATCATTTCTCAAAACACCATCATTAAATAAATTGGGTCTTAAATGATTATGTCTAATGCTCATATCAGCAAAATCTGTCGCTAAAAAAAATGAAAGTCTTTGAACTTTGGACTCTTTTATTTTAGAGCCATCTATAGCTGTGGCAATATCTCTATCTTTAACTTTGTTTACTTTATCAAGTACACCTTGAGTTCCAAAGAATGAAAAACTCACAATGATAACAAAAGCAATAAAGATAAAAAATATTTTTTGATACTTTCTAAAAAATGTTAGCATAACAAATCAAACTCCTTTTAATACGCTTTAGCAAAAATTGCTTTTGTTTTAGTACTTTTCGAACAAAATATGCATTTACCTTCCTTAAAATCATCTAATAAAATGCATCTTGCAGTTACAGATAAGTCCTCTTTAATTTTTTTCTCATGTTTTTCATCTAAACAAAAATAAGTTTTTGCAAATCCCGCATGAATCTCTTGTTTACCACTATTTTTAGATGCAAAAAATTTATAAAACTCGTCCTTTGATGTAATCTCTTTAGTGTTCTCATTTTGAAATTTTTTCGCTTTTTCAAACATCTCATTTTGAATATCATCTAAAAGTTTTTTAATATTTTTAATAAAATCTTCAATTTTTAAAGATTTTTTTTCAAAAGTGTTTCTTTGAATAAGAAAGACACTATCTTTTTCAATATCTTTAGGTCCAATTTCTAAAATTAAAGGTACACCTTTTTTGATCCATGACCATTTTTTCTCACCACCTCTAATATCTCTAAGATCGATTTCAACTGACAACGTATTATTGTGATAAACTATATCTTCTAAATCCTTTTTTAACTTCTCACAAACACTTAGTACCTTGTCTTTGACATCATCTGAGTGAATAACTGGAATAATTACAATATGAGAAGGCGCAATTTTCGGTGGCAGAATAAGTCCATTATCATCTGAGTGAACCATAACTAAAGAGCCAATAACTCTAGTTGTTAATCCCCAAGATGTCGTCCAAGCATACTCTAATTTTCCATTTTCATCTGAAAAGTTAATATTAGATGCTTTTGAAAAGTTTTGTCCTAAAAAGTGTGATGTACAATCTTGCAGAGCCTTTTTATCTTGCATCATAGATTCTAATGAGTATGTATCTACTGCTCCTGGAAATTTTTC
>SDBU01008812.1_pt1 | contig 11406 bp, 18 predicted proteins | sample 2277071 | NCBI WGS metagenome assembly SDBU01 (sample SAMN10397929, study PRJNA504765) | marine sediment metagenome | isolation source: marine sediment core GS08_GC12, 126 cmbsf | place: Arctic Ocean: Gakkel Ridge, Loki's castle | collected 2008 | reverse complement strand
GCTTCTTTTGCCGAGAAGACCGTATTTTTTCCCGCCTGGCGAGCAAGCTTCTCGAGTTCTTTTGTTGCACCTCCAGTTACACTTGCTACTTTAGCAATTGCTTGCTCGAAGTCCTTAGCAACCCTAAAAAAACTTTTGAATATTTTACCCACTGCAAAAACTGCCACACCTATCGCTATCCAGCCAGCTTTAATACTCTTGAAAAATCCTTTAGATTTCTTTGCAGATTTATCAAGCCCTTTATCCAGATTTTTAATCCCTTTTTGGAATTCCTTATCTTTTAATATAGTTCTAATAAGTACTTTAATTTCTTCAGCCATTTTTATTTTCCTTTTTTTCTTGGGGTTTTTCTTTCAACCTGTCTCGAAATACATAGTCTATACTTCGCACTTGGGGCAGTTGAAATGTCCCTTCCAGACCAGCCAAGTTCTGAAGCCAAAAAGGTATATACGACTCCTGGAGTTCCTTTAATTGCATCCGCTCCGCTACCAACTTGAGGCTTTTTTTTTGCGCATCGAAGTTGTATAAATAAATCAAAAAACATATTTGAATTAATTTCTCTTTTGTTATATGCTTCTTAAAATATTTCCAACTACAATTTTTCCAGTTCTTGAATTCTCTCAATCCCTTTTTGCTCATTATATAACAACTCTGTTTTAACAATGTCTTTTTTAATATTCTGCAAATATGTTTCTTTAGCCAGTTATCCATTAATAAAAATTCAAGCATATATTTTCCATTCGCTATTAATTCAAAATTGCCTTTTTCTAACAATTCTTTTCTACGAATATCACTCAATTCCATATTAATTATCTTAGAAGCTAACGCCCCAAGTAACAATCCATATTGACGGAAAAACAATTGTTCATTATCATAATAAAAATTCCCTACATAGATAACCTTGTTCCCAATAAACACTGGCAAAGGTTGTTCTTCAATCAATACATACTCTTCAACCTTCTTTGTCATAATCGTATCAATCGATTTCGTATTTAGCATAAACTTGTTATAAGCACTTCTAATATCATCTAACACTTTCATAATATATCCCTCTCCTCAAAAAGAGGGTGAGCCGAAGCCCACCCTCAAAATACTAACTTCCTGATGTTTGTTTTTCTATCTGAAAATAAGCAAGGTCACGTACACAATTTGATATATTTGTATCCTGAAAAGCATCACAGGTCACGGCAATATTAGTATAGTCCCCTGGAGCGCCAGAAGACCAATCGCCAGCCAATGTTATTACTCCAGTTCTTATTACAAGTATTATATCTAACCCTGAACGTCCTTGCCCAACAAACCTCCACTCAGCCTGCTGGAGTTCTTGAGGACACGAGCCGATAAAATGGTAATTCCAGTTAGGATCAGTTGCATCCCAGTCCGTATTGAATGCTACACCAAGAGCATTCGAATCAAGAACTTGCATGAATGAAAAATCAACCGCTACACCGAACTTGTCTATGTCTTTGATATACAACGTTTGAGTTCCCGATGTATTGTCATACCATTCAACATATTCAGGTGACATACGTATTGTTTTTTCATTTCCTGTCTTGCCAACATACTGCAAGATTCCGCTGAGGTCAGTAAAAACTTGCCATGACGATTTCATGAAGAAATCTCTGTCATCACCAAGCCAATCATAAGCATTAGGCATCGTTTCACCTCCTACATTTTCTTAATCACGAAATCTACCGAACAGCTTTTATCATGTGGGATCGTATCCATTTGTAAAATCTCACATTTCAATTTAGACTTTTCCTTCATATCTTCTAACATCGCAGTCATAAACTTTTTACCGACATTAGTTCGATGTGAAGGATTGCCTTTATTATTTTTCTTATGGTCTTCTAAAGTCTGATATCTTGCCGACATACCAGCCGTTTTTCTATATTCCTTTTGCGCTTCTGTATTACACACTTCGCAATCACACACTTCCATATCAGGCAATAATAGAATCATCAACCCATCAACTTTTAATTTTTTCCACCAATTCAAAAATACTTTTGGAATGTTATCGAAATCTTCAAGACAATGTGAACTAAAAATAAAATCCAATTCACCGTCAAGAAATTTGAACTCCTCCGTTCCAAATATATAAGTTCCAATTTCAAGGTCTTTGCAGTCATGAGCTATATTAGAATGGGCGTATCTCTTGTCCGCGTTCTTGTCTATTGCCAACACTCCGGCACTCAATCTATTAGTACCACATCCAACATCAATACCATGCCTGAAAAATCCTTGATCATTTTTAGTCCATTTCTCAATATACTTAAATTCGTCACCCATTCTGTCTCCTCCAAAAAACTTACATTTTTTATTGATCTCATTAATCATATTCCCGCCATAATGAATATAACCTATCATCATACGTATTGAGTTGAGTAATACTATGTTTGACAGTAGGTTTGTGTATATAATGCAATATCAATATCTTTTTGAATGGAATGAATTCAGTTTCACTTGTGAGCGTATTGAACTTCATATCAATTTCTTTTATCTTGCCGGCAAAAAATCGATTATATAATTTTTGATCAGTCAAATTATAAGGCGGATGCATATTATCATATCCGAGTAATTTTCTATATGCATCAAGATTCAAATATTTCTTTCCGATAATCATACCGCCATTGTTATATGGCATATCATTATCAGATCGTCTTTTTTCTTTTGTCATAGATATACCAGTTACTTTTTTTGCTGTAGTCCACAGACTTCCAAGTTTTCCAATACATAGCATATCCGCACCCCAGTATATAACTCGATCATAATTTATAAGACTAAAACTTTCTATGCTATAATATTTCATGTGTGCTTTTCGATGATTCTGGTATACATGATATTGAACATCATGAAACTTGAAATGTCTATATAATTCTTTCAGTTTATTTCTGTTATTAATGCTTAATCTTGGATCGCAGAACACAATGAAGTCCTTCCCAAACCTTGGATTATTTCTTAAAATACTTTTAATGAAATGCTCAAGAAAAATCACGTACCCATCAGAACAAGTAGTAGAGACTGCTATTTTCATTCTTTTTCCCATTCGTATTTCCATTTTTGTTTATGTTTATATATATGATAACAATAAACACCTTGCATAATAGCCCTCAAATACCCAGCTTTTATAATTGCCTTGTCATACCAGTTATCAACCTTCCAACCTTGATTAAACCCTCCAGCATCTTGCCACGCTTTTTTGTGGGTCATTATAAACATTCCGCTTAATAACTGACCATGTGACGGGATCATATATTCTACCCCATGTTTTTTCCATAAATCTTTAGCAAAATCATAGTGGTACTTAATATCATCATTCTCGGTATCAACCTTTATACTTGGTTTTTGCCATTTACAGCCTATTCTATTCGTCACACACGATGCAAACCCTATTCTATAACCTTCCTTATGAATTAGGTTTATGCAAGCCTTATACCAGAGCGTATGAGAAGTCATCATAAGCGTATCGCTATCCAAAAATATACACCAATCACCTTCGTCAAGACGTTCCATTGTACGATTCATACTCTCACCAAGTTTACGATTAACGCCAAATGGTATCACTATTTCTATGTGCATTTTTTTATCCATGAGCAATCACTAAAAACCTTGTCCGGTTTACCGAGTGCCGAGTCAACAGCATTCCGAACTGTATATATATTACTATAGTCGTGTCCGGCAATGAAACCACCTTCCCTGACTTTAGATTTCCAATTCATAATGTCATCATAGACAGCTTTCTCTTTATGGTCAGCATCAATGTAAACTAAATCGTACATATTATCATCAAAATGGACGTGAGCCGTAGAAGACAAGCACTTAGCCAATATCACATTAGCATAGCTTCGCATCTTGTCCCTAAACACTTTTTCTGCTTGAATCAATCTCTCTTTGGGTATCCCGTCATAATCATTATTGGTAACCGCTAAATCCCATCCATCAACAGCATGTACCATTTTGCATGTCATAGCGAATAGTTCTGTTGATACTCCCTCAAACGAACCTATTTCGAGGACTGTTATATTGCTTCCTGTCGACATCACATTAGGTTTATTTTTGTGGACATATTGAATCAGATCATAAAGTCCGGGCAATGTATTCTGAATAAGTGTGCCACCACAGTCAGCTCGATATTCTTTCAATAATTCAGTCAGCTTTTTCATTATTTTGAATACTTCCCATGAAATAACTTCCTACATATTTGATTTCTAATATCCATGTGATGCGGTTGTTTACTCAACGCCGCTTCCCGTTCTTCATATTCATTCAGCCAATCATAATGGTCTAATAATTGAAATGGCATAGTCCGCTTCAATGTTAACCAATAACTTATCCATATATCATCCGCATATTTGTATTCTTCTTCACTTATTTTCACAGTATCACCTTGAAATGGATTAATCGGTATTTGATTAACTAATGCAGTACGATAAAAAGACACACCCACATTTATCATATCAATCGAACCAATCCCTAACATTGAATCAACCCAGCCCTTCCCTGGACTTTGGTATGCCTTATCCCAGTTAATATCCTTACTAAAGATACGTCCATTCCAGCCGATAACATAATTAGGGAACTTCTCTGCATGGTCAATAAATTTCTCGAATAAAGTCTTGTCATTTATAGCAAGGTCGTCGTCTTGATTATATGTATATAGAGTATTAACAAACCCGCCTATCAGAAATCGTGGTTGACAATAGAAATTCTTGCTCGACTGAATATATACATCACAAAATTTCTTCATGTTTTCAGGAAAGTCTCCACTGTTATCCCATACCATAATGTCAGATTCGACAGTTTGCATCTTGATTCCTTCAATCCATTTGTCCACATTCTCAGGTCGTTTGTAATGTAATATTATGCTTGTTATATTAGACATTTGGCGAATCCCTTAAAAAAACTATTTGATAAATTAATTGTTCTTTCGTTAATTCTTTTCCTGTATATGCACGTTCCAATTCAATATTTAATTTTCTTAATTCTCCTATTTTCAAATTTGCTAATTTAACAATTTTTTTTATTTGTTGTAAATTGCATATTTCAAACATGATATTTCTCCTTCATTCTCTTAATCAACTTTTCAGCACATTCATTTGTTGTCTTTCTATCAACCAGAGATTTATTTTGACCATGATACCTTGACCGAACACTTATCAAATCCAATGCCTTGACATTACATTCCATGAGACACTTGATTTTCCATTCCCAATCTTCGTTGTTTATCAAGTCTTCACTAAAATACCCTATCTTGTCATGGACACTACGTCTCCACATCATAGACTGGATATTTATATAATCTTGTTTCCAGATTTTATCCTTATCCACTGGACTAACTCTATTAATTGACATAACAGTATTATCAACGTCAACATTGTACGCTCCAGTATATACCACCTCAGTCTCAGGGTCGAATCCAGCTATACGTGAACTCAAAGAGTCAACACCTTCCAACAGGTCATCGTCAGCTAAAATACATATCAAATCACCTGTGCTATAATTGATTCCAGTATTCAATGACATAGGGCAACCAGAATGTTCTATATGTGTCCATATTTCAACAATTCCTGTTTTGGTATATTCTATATTTATTTTCTCATACGCAGCATCAAATCTCGAATCACTGTAGTCATTAATGACAATCATTTCCTTGTCTTTATAGTCTTGCATTATGAATGACTCAATCGTTTCACGTAACAAGTCAGGCCTGTTGAATGTTGGAGTCACGACCGATATTTTCACTTAGTCTCCTCGTTTATTTTTATTCCTTCCATCCCATCTAATGCTTTAAGTATTGCATTAAATTGTTTTGTATTATTGAATCTTAATTGAATATAATCGGGCGAAGTATCCGATCTTATCAAAATTAATTTATCACTTTTTCTTATTAATCTAACATAGCATCGTTCATATTTACCAGAATCGAACTTCTTAAATTGTTCCCATTTTTCTTGAATAAACTGCTTCATTGCTCTCTTATCTATTTTCATTTTGTCACCTCAAAACATGATACTGAACTACCACCGCACAATGTCCTGAATACAACCTTACTTTTCAATCCACATTCCTTGAATATCTTACCATTCGCAATCTCATTCCTGAAATACATATCTGGAGTATCTCTACCCTCAATCACTGCATTGACAATATAGATTCTACCGCCGGGCTTTAATGCAGTTTTGAATTGTCTCAATATTGACTTGAACTTTTTATCATCTAAATGCTGTAACAAAAACGAACACCAAATTACATTAGCCTTATCCAAAACTTTTTTTGGTAGACTAAATAAAGCATGCGGAAATCTTTTCTGGTTATCCTTCACCACGAAATCAATTAAGTCATATCCAACATAAATCCTTGCATCAAAAAAACTCATTAAGAAATCAGTCATCTTGCCAGTACCACAACCATAATCAATAATAGAATCACATTTAATCGGGATGATACTCTTTTTGATGATATCAAAAAACGCTAACATTCTTTCGTCAATCACTGAACTCATGCTTCCAGACTGACCGTTTTTTCTCAAAGCGTTATGCCTTGCTAACCAAAATGCTTTACTCATGCGTACACCTCCTGACTTGCTTTCTGCATTGTGCTCCACTGTCTTTCAAGTGCAACTCTATTTTTACCTTCACTTTCAAAATGTATTATGTCCTTATCAATCATCACAGGGTCAGGACAATTATACACCTCGTGATGCGGACTACCTATCCATTTATATTCCTTATTCCATTTGAAAAATCGTGGTTGATAATCTGGATAGTCCTTAATCTGTTTTGTCGGGTCATTTATGTCATCATAAAAACTAAATGTCCGTCTTGATATCAAACCATAGTCTATATTACTCTCAATCAATACTGGTAGATGTTGAGCTAACTCATGGCTAAAACATTCGTCAATATCCATGATAATGATTTTATCTTCATCTTTAACAAATGAACAACTAATATTTCTTTGAAGAGCTTGCATATCGTGATAATTAGGATCGTAATAATGCATGTAAACCTCTACTCCAGCTTTCTTCAACATACTGGCTGTCTTGTCATCACTCCCTCCGTCAATCGCTATTACTCTACCGATATATGAATTTTTCATAACCAATTCGATAAATCGTGGTAAGTTTTTCTCTTCATTCAATACAATAATTGGCATAATCAATTTCTTTTCAGGATGTACTATATTAATTACAGGAGTTACGACTTTCTCTTTGCCTATGAATTCTCTGACTTCCTTGCCAGGATTCATTTTAATCATACTTTGATATATTGTTTTTGGTTCTATTTGTAAACATGGAGCGATAAAAGTCCCAGTCCCTTTTTCTCTAATGCTTGGCCCATGAATACATTTAGCCATGTGATACGAACCACAACCAATACATTCCAAATCATCCCGATAAATAACTTCCTTTTGTCCAGTATAATATTGTATTCTTAAATCAGGTTTAATAATTGAAAATATACACACCGTTGGAATATGCAACGTTAACGCCACATGCATCAACCCCGAATCAACACTTATCATATAATCAAGATTTCGTATAATATTGATGCAGTCTCGAATAGTAGTCTTACCTTGTAAGTCAATAACTCTTTTGTTTTTCTTAATTACTATTTGTTTATAATTTCCAAATACAATAATATTACTTTCACTATTTTGCATCAATAAATATTCAATCAATTCACTCCCATAATCATATCGTCGAAAACTATGTGACCCGTCGCAAGCAATACCAACATAATGTACATTTCTTTTGAACTTTACAGGTGACTTTTCTTTTTCGTCGAAATACAATCGTGGCTCTTTGTCTTCTATATTCAAATTGTATATCTGGTTATAGCAATCAGTACGATGTATTTTCTCACGATTTACGCAAGTTTCTGAATAACTTCTCAAATCATCATAAGTATCCCATTTATGTACATCAATACTAATATCGTCTTTATTAAGCATGCTTATATTTTCTTGTATATGAATATTGTTATAGAATATATCAGGAAATCGACTTAATACAGTTACCGCAGTTTTACCATTTTTATCTAATTGTCTCAGGCAAGGTTCTAACAAGAGCAAGTCACCTATCCCAGCATCACGAATAACTAACCTTGTCAATTTACTATCATTAAAATATTTTTCAGGTTCTTGACATATTTCAATTGTTTGGAATTTTGTATAACGTAATGCGATACGTAAAGGAAGCGGTATGGGACGTAAAGGTTTTAAGACAACCTTTTTCTTTAAGTCCATATCGACCCTCTCGAAATCTTTATGACCTTTGTTGATAATCCATAGTTTCTTCTCTTCCATTTCCCACCTCAATACTTTTAATTCTATCCTCTAATTCCTGACAGGCTTTTTCATAATACTCTATATGATTCTTGTATTGAAAATACGGTATCCATAATCCATTATTTTTATATGTCTCAGTATTAAAATATTTTGTTGGACGATACTCTCTTGCTCTTTTAATTTTTTCCATTTCTACTCACCTCAATATTTATCAATAGTGTCCTCAAGATGTATAAAATCCACGACTACATGGCGACCTCTAAAGAATTCCTGTTCACTCTCCCACCCAAATGGAGTAATAGCAACACCCCAAATAAACCCATCTAATTGTCTATTGGCTTCTTTTTCAAGTTCCTGTTTAACCTCTTCAGTTAGATTCAAACATTCTTTCAATGCTGTTTTCAAATCAACCAGACTATATGTACCCATTTCAAACACAACGCTATATATCCTATCCTGTGCCCTTGTACTCTCATTCACTTCAGTACGCTCACCACCGTCATCTAACATGATATATGGATACTCGGTATTAGCGGCTTGAGCAGGGGCATTTTGTAGTCCCAAAAATACTTTTTTTGCACTTACGTCCGTAGCCAAAATTCCAGCATTAAGAAAAGACTCAATATTTTCCAATAATGTCCACATTTCAGATGTTGCCATTATTGATACCTCTCAACTAAAATCGCTTGAATCATTCCTATTATTAATCCACATATAAATACAGCTATTAAAATCAAATCATTCAAAATCTCAATCCCTTTTGATAGAATATTAAAAACAGATTAAACATCCGCCGTCTATCTTTTTGAGTTACAAATAATACTGGTCTATTAGGGTCGCTCATAATGTTTTCTGCTATTTTCATTTTTGTACCGTATAAAACATCATTTCTGGTTGTCTTCAAAATCTTAAATGATTGCTGAAATCCCCTACCCGCTTGAAGCATTCTACTCCTTTCAGAATAACGTCTTGCACTTCGTTTCTTTCCTTGCATCCCCTTCCCTTTCAAATCCGTACCATACCGTATCCGCCAAGTCCCTGAGTTCATTCGTGTTGACCCGCCCAGTATATGACCTTGCCCCCTGTTATATCCTACCCATGCTTTATGTCCAGCCCTTTTACCTAAATTGCGAAATGTCAACTGTACTGATTGATCCAACATTATTCCAATAATATCAAAGAACGTCTTAGCGTTATTAATTGGTCTTGCCAACCCATCTACAATAGTTTCTATTCCTTTACGATCTAAATTTACTGTTTTTGTTGCCATTTTTTAGAAGTTCCTTTAATTCTCTTTTTCTAACAATATCCATTTTCTCTACCGCCCCACCACACAGAGGGCAAAATTTTACACACCCTACACAGCCTCTAACTGCATGTCCACACTCTACACAAACCTTCTGCATTACTCAGCTCCAAATTTGTCATTCTGTGCCTCTCGTTCTGCTTCTGTCAAAAACCCGCCAAACTCTCCCGTACCCAATGCAGGAGTAATATTTTCACGAACATTGTTCTGAAACGCACCGCCAGCAAGACCGAACGCTCCAAGAGGTACATTCCCGGCAAGGACGTTCTCTTTCAAATTTTTATACATCCTTTCCCAGTATTGACGATCAGACTGCTCCTCAACCATTCTCTTAGCGCCCCACTTCGACACGCAACACATCTCAGCAACCTTATACTGACTCAACATTCGTATATAGTCAGGAACAGTAACCGCAGCATCAATAAGGTCAAAATCAAGAACACCACTCAAATCTGATTTGATAATGTCCTCAGCTTGAGCAATCTTGTCAGTGACCCTTAAGTCGGCCATTACAGCCACAGTTATTCTGTCAACATTCGTCCTGAATTCCGCTATCGTGCTATAATCAGCCATAGTTACCTCAACAAAAAACGGGGGTGATTAACCCCCGTCATTATTTTCTTACAACGTATTTGTTATCAGATACGCACATTCTGCGTCAACCAAGAGTTCATCAATATCACTCCAGATATCAATATAAACTCCTCTTCGTCTCGGCATACGAGTTCTAAACATGACATCCTTCTTAACATACGGCGAATACATGAAAGTTCTCGTTTCCATAGTCGGGTTTGGTTCACGATGAAAAACAAGAACACTGTCACCCCACATTGATATTGCCTTCGGGTCGCTTGCAGTTCCTTTGGAAGTACTCAAACCCATGACATTAGAAAACTCAACATCTAATCCCATGTTCTTTAGTCCAGCTCTCACATTCCAAAGCCCCTTCGCAAAACCAATATCGAATCCACCGAAATAGGTCGTCCACTCAGTCGTTCCTGTCATCAGGATACCAACTCGTGAGGGTATCATTATAGAATTAGCAATCTCGCCTGTGGCTAACTCTATTGTCGCTATAGCTTCTCTAATCATAGCAATCGGAGTACCGCCAACAGCGTCCCAGTTACCACCTGCATCGTCAGTCTGAGTAACCACAGCAACATTTCCTGCAATAGCGTTGATCCTAAATTCACGAGCATTCGAGTGGAATCTTTTCAGCATTTTTACAGTATCCGTCTCAAGATTAATCGGTTTTATTGATTGTGCTTTCTTTTTGTCTGAGATAAACTTACCCATCGCATATTCTTCGCAAGAATAAGTTTCTTCTTCGACATTCCACTGAATTTCTTTGGGCGGCTCTTCGCCAATTATCTTGTCATCGTAAATTCTAAAAACACTCTTGTCATAAGCAGCATACTTCCCTGCCTCAAGTTTCACCTTAAATGGGGGTGATACCCAATCCGCAACAGGATTACGTAACTTGTAACCTGTGGCGAAATTAGTTAGAAACGTATTACTATCTTGAATCGTTTCGTCAAATATCATGGTCATAACGCCACCTCCTGTTTATGGATAATAATAACCAACAATGGTTACACTTACTATGTGATCTACTTCTGTAGCAGCTTCACGGGTTATACAGCAAACAAAATCGCCAGAAGCAGCCGCTTCTATTCGACCATTAACTCCAGAAACAGTACACTCAACTCCAGCGTTGATAGCCTCGTTGACACGGCACTCACCAATACCTTTAGTTCTCAATGCTGCTGTTTCTTCGTCGACAGGATCATTCAAGAGAATCGCATAGACAG